>ERZ795049.430-NODE-430-length-62966-cov-30.882946_pt1 | contig 62966 bp, 59 predicted proteins | sample MGYA00375133_ERZ795049 | MGnify/ENA primary metagenome ERZ795049 (study PRJEB30178, sample SAMN05720147) | activated sludge metagenome | isolation source: anaerobic digester from wastewater treatment plant | place: Japan | collected 2015-04-20 ... | reverse complement strand
TGAACATCCTCTCTGCAGGGAGTATACCACAGGTGAAAGTTCTTAGACGAGAGCGATTGGAGTGGATAGCATCATAATGCTGCAGGGGAAGAAAGGGTTGGCAAACAAGCCGGTATGAAGGCGGGCAAAAGAGAGCCTTGAAATCACCGTTGGGGAACCATGTAACCTGCAAGTTGCACCTCAAATCGCATCTATACGAATACTCGATCAAATAATCATCAAAGACCTCTTGACAGATATATCGAGGTTCGATATATTATATATCGAAGTACGATATATCGTAACACAATACATCGTACTTCAAGACAGCGTGGGAGGAGCTATGAATGAATACATAAAAAAGATCTATGTGCCGATGACCGAGAGCGCATTTTTCATCCTGCTGTGCCTGCAAAAAGAAAATCATGGCTATGGAATCGTCAAAAGGGTTGAAGAATTGACTGACGGCGAAGTCATTCTTGCGCCCGGAACGATGTACGGAAGTCTCTCGAAAATGGAAAAGGACGGAATCATCCGGTTCGTTCGAAACGAAGACAAGCGCAAGATCTATATCATCACCGATTTGGGGCTCAACGTCCTGAAGACGGAACTCAAGCGGATCGAGCGCTTATATCACATCTCCCGGGAGGTACCAGAGAATGACGAAGAAGGTGTTTAAGTTTTTTTCGATCACCCAGCATGTAAAGGAACAGGAATATCTGAGGAGCATGCATAAGTTAGGATGGAAGCTGGTCAAAACCACCGGGATAGGCATGTACCATTTTGAAGCATGTGAACCGGAAGACGTGATCTACCAGCTCGATTACAATGCGGAGGGATTGGCCAACAAAGACGAGTATGTCCGGATGTTCGAAGATTGCGGCTGGGAATATATCCAGGAATTCGTCGGATACAGCTATTTCAGAAAACCCGCGGCAAAAGGCACCGCGAAGGATGAAGAGATCTTCTGTGATGACGAATCGAGGGCTCAGATGATGGAACGTGTTTTCAAGGGGAGGCTGATCCCATTGCTTGTCATCTTTTTCGTGGTCTTCATACCTCAGTTCTTCATGAACGTGACGACTCGCAAAAGCCTTGGAATTGCCATTACCCTTGGTGCAATACTTCTGTATATGTCAATTTTTGTGTCGTTCACCGTGCAATACGTGAAACTGAGGAACAGAATGAAAAAATGAATATCGTATGACAGCATGCCCTGCAAAGCGAAAAGACCATCCGGTTTTCGGACTGAACGGTCTTTTTTACCGACTTCATTCACCATGCAGGTTCTTATAATAGAAGACCACAATCTGGGAACGGTCTCTGAGATATAACTTGTCGAGCAGATTCGAGATGTAGTTGCGAACCGTACCCTCGCTCAGAAAGAGCGACTGGGCGATCTCCTTGTTGTTCATCCCCTCGGCAAGCAGTTTGATGATATCCAGTTCACGCTCGGTGATATCGAAATCTTCGATGGATTTTTTCTGTCGGTTCGACAACCTGATGTCCTTGATCACCTCGGAATCCAAGACCATGTTGCCGGCCATCACCGTTTGGATCGATTGAAACAAGGAATCAATGTTATCCTTTAAAATATAACCTTTAACACCGATCTTGATCGCTTTGTTGATGTATTCCTCATCCTTGAACGTCGTCAAAAGAATGATTTTGGCTTCTTTGTCGTACTCCAACAGTTTGCTCGCAATATCGATTCCGTTCTCGTCCTTCAACCGGATGTCCTGCAGCACGAGATCGATTCTATGATTCTTATAGATGTCAAAAGCCTCTTTACGATTTTTTGCAGTATGAACCTCTTCAATCCCTTCGGCTTTTAAAATCATCTCCAATGCTTTTAAAACAAGCATATCATCATCCACCAGCAGTATTCTCATATGCCCTTCTCCATCAATACATGAATGCCGAAACCCCGGTCTGTCGTGATATTGAACTTCCAACCCCGTTCTTCACATTTTTTCCTGATGGAATACAAACCAAGTCCTTCCTGAACTTCCTTATTTGATGTTGAACCGTCATCTTCAATCTTTAACACCAGGAATCGGCCGCTCTCAACCAGATAGACTTTGAAATGCCCGCCGTCGGAATGTTTGATATAGTTCGTGAGCGATTCTCTGACAATCGCGAAGATATCGTATTTGACGCCATAGCTCAGATTCAAATCGACGATGTACGTAAGATTCGAATTCTCGACGGTCTCCAGCAGCTCCATGATCTTGTTTTCCAGATCGAACGAGCTGTCCCTCAGATCATACATGACCCTGCGGATATCCTGTAACCCGTTCTCCAGCGTTTCCTTCAACACCAGGAGATGCTCCTTCGTATCCGGTTCTCCGGTCGTCATTGATAACGCTTTCATATTCAAAATGGCGGCCGACAAGGTATGTCCCGCCGTATCATGGATCTCACGGGAGATCCGATTGCGTTCCTCCATCAAGGTCAGTGTTTCGTCCCGCTCTTTTTCAATCTTCATGAGGTCGATCGATCTGGACAGGCGATTCACATCATCAAGAAGATTGTATTTTTCCTTCCTCAGCTTCACAACCTCAGCCTCTTTACTTGCAAAAAGATAATCCCATAGCAGCGTGAAGCCGACCAGAGTCAGATACAGAACATGGAAATGTCCAAGAAACGGAAGGAACAGCAACAGGGAGACCTTGTTGAACTGGGAAAAAGCGCTTGGCGCAAGCAGCGGAAGCAAAAAGATGAACCGTGGAAACAGTGCTGCGGCCAGAATCCCGAAAAGGAAAAAACCTGTTTTCGCTTTTTGATTCGAAACGACCTTGATGAGCAGGGAATAGCTGAAACCCAGAAGAACGAGAAGCACGAGTGATTCCGTCGGGATATCGCCTTTCTCGAACTCATAGATACTTATGATCAGCGCAACGATGCCGTGAAGGGTAATGGTACTCATATATCACCGGTGACGTTTGTCATTTCAAATGGTGAGTGGATTCACTAACCAAATCTGCAGTCTCATTGTACCATGATTTCAGCGAGGTGAAGACATGGTAATCAAAGTAGAAAACCTTATCAAAGAGTTCAAGGAAATCCGAGCGTTGAACTCATTCAATCTGGAGTTGAAAGAAGGAGAGATCCTCGGACTGATCGGGCCGAACGGCTCGGGAAAATCCACTCTGCTGCTCAGCGTCCTGGGAATCTACTCATATGAAAACGGCAACATCAGCGTGTTCGGCCAGGAGCTCAAACCGAATTCATACGAGATCAAACGAAAGATCGGATATGTTCCCCAGGACTTAGCGTTGTTCGAAGAGCTGACCGTCTACGAGAACATCGATTATTTCTGTGGACTATATGTCCATGACAGGAAAAAAAGAAAGGAGCTCGTGGAAAAAGCGATCGGCTTCGTCGGCTTGGAGAAATTCAGAAAATTCGTCCCGTCAAAACTCTCAGGGGGGCTTGCCCGCCGGCTCAACATCGCCTGTGGAATCGCCCATGAGCCCGAGCTGATCTTCCTGGATGAGCCGACCGTGGCCGTCGACGCCCAAAGCAGAAGCTTCATCCTGGAGGGGATCAAGGAGCTCAACCGGCGAGGGGCCACCGTCATCTATACATCGCATTATCTTGAAGAGGTCGAAGACCTGTGTGACCGGATCGCCATCATCGACCAGGGACGAAACATCATCACGGGCACCGCTGAAGAGCTGAGGGATTCGATCATCACGACGGAAATCATCAAGATCACCCTCCTGGAAGAGCATGTGGATATCTTAAAAGATTTGAGAAACCTCTCCCATGTCATCGACGTTACGATCAAGGATTCGGAATACACCGTCAAATTCGACAACAACAAGGGCAATATCGGCGATGTCGCCCAGTTCCTGAAAGAGAAAGGATTGACGTACGTGAAGCTGTATACGGAAGTGCCGACGTTGAACGACGTGTTTCTGGAATTGACCGGCAAGGAGCTGAGAGACTGATGATTCGAATACTCACCTATATCAAATATGAATTGAAAGTGTTTCTGGGAAACTACTTCAACATGTTCTGGATGATGGGCTTTCCCCTGGTGCTGCTGACGATCTTCACCATTTTCTTCGCTCAACTGCGATTCAGGGAGATCGAGGTGGAAAAAGTGACCATCGCCTATCATGAAAACGCCTTCATTCCGCTCTCCTTCGTCGACGAGCCGAAAAAGCGGCCGGACTTTGACACGATTGACAGATCCTCCATCGAGACCAGACTGTTTGAAGGGGCGATGCTGGAAAAGGATCAGGGGCTTGAAGAGCTCAGAAACAATCGGATCGATGCGTACGTCGACAAGGACCTGAACCTCTTCATCAACAAGAACGGGATCGGCCAGTTGATCATGGATGAAGTCCTCACGACGACCAAGCAGATCTCCTCGTTGTGGCTGCCGTTTGACGCCTATGATTTCGAGCGGACCTATGTGAAAAGCAGCGACGAAAAGCAAAGCCCCATCGATGTCATCTTCTATGCGCTCTTTTCCATGATCAGTCTCTACGGTGCGTATCTTTCAAGCACCATCGGCAATCGGCTGATTGCCGGCAGACAGACGGTCGCATTGAGAAACGCTTCATCGCCGACATCCAAGGCTTGGCAAGTCATGATCAGCGTCGTCACCAGCTATCTCTGGTCATTGTTCCTGGTCGCGGTGATAGTGGTCTATTTGGAATTCATCTTGAAACAACATTTCTTTTCACCCGATCTCAACAATATCCCCCTCGTCCTGGCGGCTCTGACCTTCGGAATCGCGTGGGGACTCTTTTTAGGGACGGTCATCGAAAAAGAATCCCTCCAGACGGCGGCAACCATCAGCTCGCTGCTGATTTTGTCCGGGATCAGCGGACTGTACAGCCACGGCATCCGCCTGATCATCAAGCGCTCCTTCCCGCTTCTTCTCAAGCTGAATCCCGTTTCACTGATCAGCGACGAGTTGCTGAAAGTGAATATGCTGGGCAATTACTCGACGCTCAAAGGCTCGATTCTTCTCTTGACGGGGTACAGCATCGTTCTCGTCATCGTTTCCATTCTTCACATAAGGAGAAAGAAGGCATGAACACGCTTCAGTACTTCATCAAGATAGCCAACAAGAATAAAATCCTGATCATCGCCTATATCGCGATTCTCATCGCTTTCACCTCCTTATCAATGAGTTCCTATGAGGATGCGTATTCAAAAAGGCCGTTGAACATAGGAATCGTCAAGCAGGAAGACAGTCAATTCGGAAATTCACTGATCGAGCATCTGGGGAAGGGAAACACCCTCTATCACTATGATTCCCAAGAGCTGGCGGAACTGGATTTATACACTCGCTTCATCGACGGAATCGTGGTCGTTCCGGTCGATTCGGAAAGAATCCTCCTGGAAACGGATGATTCGCCATTGTCGATCCGCACGGACGTCACCAACAGTCAAAGCATCTTTTTACAAAGAGCCGTAGAGACCTACGCTCTGTACTACAAAGCGATGGTCGATGCCGGCAAACTGGATCTGCACAAGCTTTCAACCGTGCTGGATGAGCGGGTGGAGGTCGTCTTCTCCACCGATCGATCCCCTCTCGAAAAGAAATTCCATGGATTCGCGAATGTGTACGGGTTTGTCATCATGATGATTCTCTTCCGGCTCCTGGGCGACCTGAGCATCAGTTTCAACAAGAAAGACATCCAGATCCGCAACAGAATCTCCCCCAAAAGCGATGCCCGGCTGAAAGGAGAGATCAGTCTGGCCCAGATGATCATCGCTCTTCTTGTCTTCGTTCTTGTAACGGGGTTCATCCTGACCGTGTTCCTTCCGGAGATGTTGCGATCCCGAAGTTTGGGATTCTATCTGCTGATCCTCTTCCTGTGGACGGCGGTCGTCGCGTTGCTCTCGGGCCTGATCAACCAGCTGTCCAAGACACGATCGCTGAACTTGACGATCGGCAACATGCTTCCGCTCATCATCATGTTCCTGTCGGGATCTATGCTTCCCATTCAATTCATGCCGGTTTTCATGCAGAGGATCGCCAGATTCAGTCCGCTGTTCTACTACAACAAAGGGATCATGAGCATATCGGAAGGCGATTTCGACATCGGTGGCGAATTGCTGATCATCGCGGCTTTTGGACTGGCCTTCTACCTTTCCTCCCTGTATCTCAGCAAGGAACGGAAAACGAGAACGCTTTAATCATGAAAACAATTTCTCGCGGCATCCGAATACTCCTCATCGTCTTTCTGCTGGCGCTGTTCATCTACAACAGGCTGATGTACATAAAGGAAGAACCGCTGCGCCGGCCGCTCGGACAACTCGTCGAAGTGGACGGTCGGAACATGAGCGTCTATACCGAGGGCAAGGGAGAACGCACCCTTGTGTTCATGGCGGCTTCGGCGGTAGCGGCACCGATTCTTGAGTACAAGCCTTTGTACACGCTACTCGGTGACGATTACAGGATCGTCGTCATTGAGAAGTTCGGCTATGGCTTCAGTGACGTGGTCGATGGTGAAAGATCGTTCGAGACGATGCTCAGGCAGGACCGGGAAGCCCTTTCAAAGGCGGGCATTGAAGGACCGTTCATCCTCTGTCCCCACTCGATGTCGGGAATCGAAGCGATCCTCTGGGCGCAGATGTATCCGGATGAAGTCGAAGCAATCATAGGACTCGATATGAGCGTACCGGGTGCGTATGGTAAGGAAGACTTCAGCTGGAAACGGCATCTGCTCGCATATCTTCTCGCTGCCGGACGTGAAATCGGAATAGTCAGATTATTTTTTACCGACAGCACCTTCTCGGATGCCCTTACGCACCATGAAAAGGATATCTACCGAGCCGTTGCCAGCTCAAATTACTGCAATAAGAACGTCCGTTCCGAGGGAAAACACATCCCAAAAGCCATCGATCTGATAAACAGTGAACCCAAGCCGGATCTCCCTATGCTCATGTTCATCTCGGACGGTTCGGAAACAGGAGGAGAAAGCTGGATCGAGGCACAGAAAGAGTATGCTTCCGATCTGACGGATGCTCAAACGATCGACCTTGACTGCGGACACATGATACACAAGTACAGACAAGAACAGATAACCAAGGAGATGAGGGCGTTCATTGAGAGCCTGAACGGATTGGAAAGGTAAAAATGACAACACATCAAACCATCACCCACCCGCTCATGCCTGTTTTCGGACCGATTCGAAGATCCTGATCCTGGGTTCCTTTCCCTCCGTCAAAACCAGAGAATACGGCTTCTTCTATGGACATCCACAAAATCGTTTCTGGCCGTTGCTTGAACGGATATTCGGTGTGAAGCCGCTTGCGGGCATTGAAGAAAAAAGAGACTTTCTGCTGCAGCATCATCTTGCCCTCTACGATGTCATTTACCGGTGTGACACCATTCCGAGATGGCCTACCATCGATTAAGAGAACATGCGAGCACGCTGATCATCTTTTCACTCATTCATATAATGAACGTACAGCTTTTAGTGAAAATCAGGCTCGTTCGGCCTCCTCATCGTAAAGCTATCGTTATAAAATCCGGACTTCCGGGGTAGGGCTTATTTGGTTTGATGCTCTTCTGCACAACATAAGCTCATACCGATCAAAACTACGCATGAATTAAGAACCGATAGAGCGTGTGAATCAGCTGTTCCCCTCACAGGATGTCAACGACTATTCCTGATGAATAAAGCAGTGACCAAACAGATGAGACAGTCACTTGACTATACCCTATCTGATAGGGTATTTTATAGACAGCTTATGCTGATCAATCGTGAATTTGTCATGATGCCGGAGTTTGATCGCCAATGGAAACACCTTGGGCTTGGTGATGAGGAACTTCGGCAGCTACAGGAAAAGTTATTGGAGAATCCCAAGGCAGGCGCTGTGCTGAGAGGCACTGGAGGGCTTCGTAAATATCGGATCGCCTTTCCGGGTCGCGGTAAGAGCGGTGGTGGGCGGGTGGCATATGTTGACTTCACCGTACATGAGACAATCTACTTGATCACGGCATATCCAAAATCCGAGAAGGACAACCTAACGGACAAGGAAAGGAATGAAATCGCGAAAGTGATCGCCGTTCTGGAAAAAGGTCTGCAGAAACAGGAGATAAGTAAATGAGCGTATATAAAAGCATCATGCAAGGGCTGGATGAAGCCGTCAAATACCAAGAAGGAAAGATTGATGCACGAAAGACAAAAATTACAGTTAAACAGGTGGAGTCTTTTTCCAGTGAGGACATCAAGCAAATCCGAAAGCAAGTTGGCTTGAGTCAGATCGTCTTTGCATCTTCCCTTGGCGTGTCCAAAAAAACAGTCGAGGCTTGGGAGCGAGGGAGAAATACTCCGGCAGGTCCCTCCCGAAGACTCCTTCAGCTGATCAGAGACAATCCTGAAGTGATTGAACAATACATGATCAAAGCGTAAGTGGCACATCAGAATCATTTTCATTCTACAAACTGCGTCTCCTTGAAGGAGCTCGACAATCCGAGCTGCATGCAGGATCTGCTGTCTGGAACATGTGCCATCGGGCGATTCTTGAAGGATTGCATGATTGTTCATACACAGCACCTTCTCGGATAAGAACGTCCGTTCCGAGGGAAAACACATCCCAAAAGCCATCGATCTGATAAACAGTGAACCCAAGCCGGATCTCCCTATGCTCATGTTCATCTCGGACGGTTCGGAAACAGGAGGAGAAAGCTGGATCGAGGCACAGAAAGAGTATGCTTCCGATCTGACGGATGCTCAAACGATCGACCTTGACTGCGGACACATGATACACAAGTACAGACAAGAACAGATAACCAAGGAGATGAGGGCGTTCATTGAGAGCCTGAACGGAATTGCGGATTCTATCCCAGCCCGAAGCCGGCACGGAACTCGGTGGGGGTAACACCAAACTGCTTCTTGAACGCGCGGGAGAAACTCCTTGGTTCCGTATAGCCGACCAAGGAGCACACTTCGTAAATCTTGATATCCGGCAGCTGGAGATATTCACAGGCCTTTGACATCCTGACCTGCGTCAGATACGGGAAGATATTCATCCCGGTTTTTCGTTTGAATACCCGGCTGATATAGAACACATTCAGGTTCAGCTCATCGGCGATGGAGTCAAGGCAAGCCGTTGCATAATGCTCCTCGATATAGCGCTTTATTCTTTCCACGATGCCGCTTTCCTCGGGAACGTTCATATCCAGAGCCGCACGCGCCTGCTCGTCCAGCTCCCGTTTCAGCCGGGTGAAGACCCTGACCAATTCTTCATACTTGGTCGGTTTCACCACATAGTCCTTCACCTGGTACCGCAGACTCTCCTGTGCATATTCAAACTCCCGAAACGCACTGAGAAGAACCACTTTTATACCCAGCCGGTTCTCATGGATGTATTTCGAGACCTCAATGCCGGTCATTTTCGGCATGACGATGTCCAAAAGAACGATATCTACCTCATTGTCCTCCAGGAACTCAATCACTTCCTGCCCGTTCGAGCATTGTCCGACAACCTCCATATCAAACTGTGACCAAGGGAACAACAACGCCAAACCTTCTCGTATTTTCCGCTCATCGTCCGCAATGAGAAGTTTGTACATAGATCCTCCTTTCAGCCACCGTCTCCTGAATTCTACCCTACTTTCCGATGGTTTGGTTGCTGATCTTCCGGGTAAAATCCTCCAACAGGACCACGGTATCCGTAGCTCTGGCATGCTCGGCGGCAAAGGCGATCAGGTGGCTCTCCAGGGAAAGGGACGCCTGAGCCCTTGCCTGGTGGATATCATTGTTCTGCAGTCTCGTCACCACATCCTGCATCAATAGGAAATCTCCTCCACTGTGGCTGCCGACATGGATTACCGGAGGTCTGATGACCCTCTCTTCATGTGAACCGAAAGTGCGTACCCGGATGTAGTTTTCCTCCATATTGGCAAAGATATCCCCTTTCGTCCCCATGAGCCGGATCTCTCTCGTCTCAACCGTATTGAACCCCGAAAGGACGAACGATACGGTTATCCGATCCTCGAATTCGAGATTCACCACCTGATGGTTCGCCACCGTATTATCTGAGCGGAAAGCGCATACTCCATAATTGGTCTCGCGCAATGCCTGCGTCCGTGCCTCCAGCGAGGTGTCCACGCTGATCATGCTGGTCGGCCACCCGGTATCGGAACCGAGATACCGTTTTACAGCCGAGAACGGGCATGTCGCTTCCACCGGGCAGTCGAGGCACCGATAGGTGGAACCCTCCGGAGCGTGCTCCTCGGTAAAGAAATCCAAGTGCCCGAACGAGGAAACCTTCTTGCAACGCCTTCCCGTCAGCCAGCAGAGGATATCGAGATCATGACAGGATTTTGCAAGAAGGATTGGGCTGAGATTCCGGAAGTTCCCCCTGACATAGGAGTGAACCAGATGGTCGACGCTCACATTCTCCGAATGATGGATGGCAACCAGATCGCCGATGGCACGTTCGGCATGCACAAGCTGATGAATGGTGCTGAAGACCGGTGTATATCGAAGCACATGGCCAAGGATCAGGGAGACCCCGTTCTGCTCCGCCAATCGAACCAGTTCGACACACTCCCAGGCATGGGGCGACATCGGCTTCTCCAACAGGCAATGATGCTTGCGCTTGAGCACTTCTTTCGCAATTGCAAAATGGGAGTCGTCATTGGTGCTTACGATGACCAGATCGACATCCTCCACCGCTTCAAGCATTTCCGATGCATCCGTGTACAACCGGTCCGGTGGCAAGGAAAACATCGCGCCAAACGCCTCCAACCGATCCTTTGAACTGTCGCAGGCATAGAAGACACGGGCAGCATCGGGATGTAGAAGCGAGTATCCTGCATACACGGTTCCCCGATTCCCGCAGCCGATGACGGCCAGCTTGATTGTTTTCATTTCGCTCTCCTTTTGCTCAGCCTTTCAGGCCGGATGTTGCAATGCCTTGCACAAAATAGGGTTGTGCCAAGAAAAACATGACGATGATGGGTATCAGGCTTATCAACGAGCACGCAAGAAGCGGCCCCCAGGCGACGCTCGAGGTGATATCCATCAAGCTTCTCAGAAACAACGAGACGGTGAATTTGTCGACCGAACTGATGTAGATCAACTGGTTCAGGTAGTCATCCCACGTCCACATGAACGCAAAGATGCCGACGCTGAACATCGCCGGCTTGGATAGCGGCGCGATGATCCGGAATGCGATGCCGAAGCAGCCGCAGCCGTCTATCTTTGCCGCGGAGTCCAACTCTTTCGGAATCCCTCTGATGAACTGGACCAGAAGATAGATGTGAAAGGACTGGGTGGCGCAGAAAGCGGGAACGATGAACGGCAAATAGCTGTTTATCCACCCAAAGGCGGTGAACGTGAGATATTTGGGTATCAACGTAACCTGAGCGGGAAGCATCATGGTTGAAAGCATGAAGGCGAACAGAGGTTTTCTTCCTTTGAACTGCAGCCGGGCAAACGCATACGCTGTCACAAAGCTTGATGCTATCGTGCCTATGACCACCGCACCTACCATCAGGAACGTGTTCATCATGAAGTGGCCGAAATAGTACGTCGGGTTGATATTCCAGCCATCGATGAAATTTTGCACGGTCAAGCGCGACCCGATCAAAGAGAATTCCCGTTGAAATATCTCATTTCCCGGTTTGAAGGCGCTGCTGACCAGCCAGATCAACGGGAATACCATGATGAAGCATCCGAAAATCAGAAAGACGTGGGTCAACAGCCTCAACCATTGTCGCTTGGTTATTTGAGGAATTCTCAGAACCGTTGCGGGTGTGTTCATGGCACTGCTCCTATTCCTGATAGTAGACCCACCGCTTGGACGACAGGAATACCAATCCGGTTGAAGCCAGAATAATGAGGGTCAGCACCCATGCAAGAGCACTGGAATACCCCATCCGATGGGAGACGAATGCCGTCCGATACAGATGCAGCATGTAGACATAGGTTGAGTCGGCCGGTCCTCCGTTGGTGATCACCGCGATTTGGGTAAATACCTGAAATGCGTTGATCAGCCCCATGACGAGGTTGAAGAGAATGGTTGAAGAAATCATCGGCAGCGTAATGGAGAAGAACTGTCTTGTCTTCTTTGTGCCATCCACCTCGGCTGCTTCATACAACTCCTGTGGCACCTGCTTCAAACCGGCAAGGAAGATGACCATCGATGAACCGAATTGCCAGGCACCCATCATCGCCAAGGTTTCCAAGGCGTACGATGGACTGGACAGGAAGTCTATGGGCCCAAGATGCAGGTAGCCCAATACCGCATTTACGAACCCTTCCCGTGAAAGCACCATCTTCCATGTCACCGCCATCGCCACACTGGAACCGACGATGGAAGGAAGGTAGTAGATCGTGCGGTACAGAGATATCCCCTTGATATTCCTGTTCAATACCTGCGCAACCAGCAGCGCCGCAACCAATTTGATCGGAACGAACAACAGAACATACTTGAACGTGAGAAACACCGATGTCTTGAACATCCGATCCTCAAAGAACATCTCGCGGAAGTTCTCAAGACCGACAAATGAGGCCTTTCCATAGATCCGATAGTCGGCGAATGAGAGAAACAGCGATTGCAACATCGGCCAGAGGGTAAAGAGAAGCACACCGGCTATCCAGGGAAGGAGGAGAGCATACGCTCTCCAGCCTTCCTCTTCAAACACTCGCCTCTTTACACGAAAAGCCTTCATGGTGCGTTCCTTCAGATATAGCGTGCCAGAATCTTGTTGCTCTCAGCTTCCAGGATCGATAACGTCTCCTGGGCACTCTTGTACTTCCCGAACAAATAGTTCTGGATTTCCCGAGTCATCAAGGTGAAGATTTCCATAAATCCCGCCGGGAACGGTTCGTTGACAAAATCCGTGGAGGTCGTCTTCTGGATACAGGCAAGCATGGTTTGTTCAGTCGGGGACAACGACCGGCCGATATTCGCCCTGATGACGCTGTTTGAAGGAGTACCGCGGACAACTTTCAGGATCGAGCCCGCCTCTTCATCGTTGACCATGAAGTTCAGAAGCGATGCGGTCAATTCGGGGTCCTTGGCATCCTTGGTGATGGAGTACATCATCGAGGGATTAACCCAGAAGACATCCTTCTCAATTCCTGCAGGCACCCGTTCGATGCCAAGGCCGGGTACGGCCTCCTGATACATCATCGTGTTGGGGGAACTGGCAATGATCATCGCCACCCTTCCGAGTTGGAAGTCGTCCACACCGTCGGGATTGGCCGCCGTCATCTCAATCGGGGGAGTGATCCCCATGGTCTGGAAACTCCTGATGAACTCCAAGGCCGCAACACCGGCTTCCGAATTGAAGGCCACCTTTGAAAGATCATCAGTCCAAAGCGATCCGTTCCGTTCATACAGGTACTTCTTGAACGACATGTCGACTCCGGCGACCTTGGCCATCTCGCCGGTTCCCCAGACATCAACTTTTCCATCGCCGTTGGTATCTCTGGTCAGTTTCTTTGCGGCCTCGATATACTCGTTCCATGTCCAGCTCTCGTTGGGATATGCTACACCGGCGGCATCAAACATATCCTTGTTGTAGAACAGCAACGTAGTGCTTACACCGGCGGGTATGGCGTAGAGCTTGCCGTCAAAGCGGTACATGTCAAGGGTCGCTTCCGATAGATTGTCCACTGAGATGATGCCTTTTTCAATAAAGGGATCCAGCGGCAGCAGTTGGCCGAATGTCACGTAGTCGGCGACGTTGGTGTAGGAAAGCTGAACCAAATCCGGTCCCGTCTTCGCGCTCAATTGCGTGGTGAGCTTGTCGAAATATCCGGAGAAACCGCTGTACTCCGCCTGCAGCTTCACATTCGGGTTTCTCGACTCAAACAGCTTCATGGCTTCCACTGTCGCCGCATGTCTGGCATCGCTGCCCCACCACATGAAGCGAACTTCTTTGGTGGCTTCACGGGCCGCCACACTCACACTCGTGCTCTCCACCGGTTTCTTTCCACAGCCGATCAACATGCCCAGCATTACCACCAGCAGAATGAGAATGACTCCTTTCTTTTTCATGTCTACTCCTTTTTCCTATCCGAATGGATACATGTATATACCTTTATAGTAAAGTCATGTATCGGAAAGGAGTGAGAAGCGATACTGCTCAATTTCGAGTCATTTCTTGACGTATTCCCATAGTTCCGTAACAATTTTTGCGCATCGGTCAAGAATTGTGCCCATCGTCCATTGGAATGAAGGGAATCAGGATCGTGATGCTCGTCCCTGCTCTCCATTCGCTTTCTATGGTGAACTGCACACTGTCGCCATAGTGAAGCTTCAGCCGTTTATACACGTTCTTCAAACCGATATGGGACTCCTCCATCCCTTCCTCTTCCAATCGGAGCCTCACCATGGCCAATTGCTCAGGCTTCATTCCGGTGCCGGTATCGGAGATGCGAAGGGAAATGAAATCATCCAACCGGCGCACCTGAATGGTGATGGTGCTCAACGCCTCTTTTTCCTTCGCTCCATGATAGATCGCATTTTCTATCAATGGCTGCAGCAACAGCTTCATGCCTTTAGAGGAGAGGGCTTCCCGATCGATATCCCAGAGCACCTCGATCGTATCGCTGTACCGTTGCTGTTGGATGGCGACATAGCATTGGGCATAGTACAGCTCTTGTTTCAACGTAACGGATTCACTGGGATTGCTTAGCGAGTATTTCAGGACATCGGAAAGATTTTGCACCATGCTGCTGATGGTGTTTTGCAACGAGCCGGCGAGCCGCGACGCTTCCCAGTTGATGGTTTCCAAGGTATTGAAAAGGAAATGCGGGTTGATTTGCATTTGCAGCGCCATCAGTTCCAGTGCATTGAACTTGCTTTTCTTTTCGATGAGCTGGATTCTTGTCTCCTCGCTTGCCACGAACAACCTGATCATTTCTTCAATCAGGTAACCATACTCATCCTCTCTTCGCACAATGCGCCGGGGAATCGTTTCGCCTTTGGCGGCGGCATCGAGAATTCCGGAAATCACTTCAAGGCGTCTGGTGTTCCATCTGACATCAAGATAGGCGATGACCAGTACCAGAATGGCGAGCAGGAAGATCACCAACAGGAGAATTTTTGATAGTTGAACGGGCAGCTTGAACAGCTGGGCATAGGGAGTCATCGAGACGCTGGAAAACATGGAACCCTTCTCGACCACTTTCAAATAATCTCCGTTTTCACGCATCGCACCTTTGGAATAGGAGTAGATGGTCTCTCCCTGTTCATTGTAGATTTCAATGGTCTGTCCTTCCACCAAGAGCAATCGACGCATCAAGGAGTCAAAATATGAAGGTTTGATATTGAGAACCACCACTCCTACCGGATGAATTCCGCTGCGAATGATGCGAAATACGGTGATGATTTCCTGATTCTCTTCAAAACTGAAAAACCGGGTGGTTCTTCTGACCGTCAGAGCTTCCGGATTGCGTTTGTTCTGCAAGCTCATCGCCGTATCGATCCAATTGGTGTCATAGTATGAGTGAATGTCCTGAACGCCGAGGTTGCTTACCAGAAAACGATCGGAGGTCTCAAAAAATGCCACATAGCCTGAATGGATGTAGGGGCGGGAGTTGGTATGGTTCTGGAGGTAATAGAGGAATTCCTGCTCAACGGCCTTCCGTTCGGAGGAGTACCCTTCTTCCTGAAGAAGTTCCAATTGCCCCGACTTGATCAGTGAATGATTTCCGAAATTCAGGCTCAGCACATGGATCTCATTGAAGATGGCGCTTGCATGGTCGAGAATGTGCCGGGCAACGTTCATATTGTTGTTTTGTATCTCGGTAAGGAGGAAACTTGATGAGATGATGATGATCACAATCCCCAAAACGAGCATGACCGCCAGGATTGGAACGGCAAGCTTAAGATAGTTCGTCAGGAGTTTGTGTTTGTTCTCGATGGCGTTTAGCATAGGTAGTGTACCATTATGGCATGGTTTAAGGAATTTGCATAACATGACGTGCAATACCTTCTCCAATACGACGACGGAACGTTGTCATCGACTTTTTAAATGTAAGAGAGGCAACAATGGCCAACCATCAAACCATCACCCATCCGCTTATGCCTGTTTTTCAAGCCGATTCGAAGATCCTGATCCTGGGTTCCTTTCCCTCCGTAAAAACCAGAGAATACGGCTTCTTCTATGGACATCCCCAAAATCGTTTCTGGCCGTTGCTTGAGCGGATATTCGGTGTGAAGCCGCTTGCGGGCATTGCAGCAAAAAGAGCCTTTCTGCTGCAGCATCATCTTGCCCTCTACGATGTCATTTACCGGTGTGACATCATCGGATCCGGTGATGCCAGCATCCAAAACGTGATTCCCTCGGATCTAAGCCCCATTTTAAAAGAGGCGGATATCCGGCACATCTTCTGCAACGGCGGAACCGCTTACCGCTCTTATCAGAAATATCAGGAGCGGAAAACGGGATGTAAAGCCATTCAACTACCCTCTACCAGTCCGGCCAATGCACGATATTCCATGGATGATCTGTATGATCATTGGAAGATACTGAGGGAATGTTGAGCTGAAAGGAATGACGTGGTTCTTGATGCATCTTGCGGGGAATATGCCATACTGAACAGACAGGCCGGCGGAACGGTTCGGAATAGAGGTGGAAACATACAAGAAGGATTGAAGGTGGATGATATGGATTTCAGAAACAAGGTGGCGGTTGTTACAGGCGGGGCGAAAGGCATCGGCAAATGCATTTGCGACGAGTTCGAGAAGGCCGGTGCAACGGTATGCGTCATCGACGTGCAGGACAACCGGTATTTTAAAGGAGACCTTGCCGACAAGCCCACGCTGGAGCGTTTTGCGGACAAGGTAATCAGCGAGTACGGCCGCGTCGATTATCTGATAAACAATGCGGCGCCGCTTTCCACAGGAATCGATTCCGCCACGTATGAGGATTTTGAATATGCTTTGAAAGTGGGGGTGCTCGCTCCCTTTTATCTTGCGAAGCTGTTCAAGCCGCATTTTGCGGACAGCGCAAGCATCATCAACATCTCTTCATCCCGGGACCGGATGAGCCAGATGCAAACCGAAAGCTATACGGCGGCCAAGGGTGGAATAGCCGCCCTGACCCACGCCTTGGCGATCAGCTTGGCGGGAAAGGTCAGAGTGAATTCGATCTCTCCCGGCTGGATCGACACCACAGATGCGATACATGAAGGCCCGGATGCCGTCCAGCATCCGGCAGGCAGAGTCGGGAACCCCATGGATATCGCGAATACGGTGCTCTTTCTCTGCTCCGACAAAGCCGGATTCATCACAGGAGAAAACATCTGTATCGACGGCGGGATGACCAAACAGATGATTTACCACGGCGATCATGGGTGGACGCTGGGCTGGAGAAAGCCATGCATGGGAATGCGTAAGCAGCTTGAACATGAGAGAGTATATTGAGGTTATCTTGCAAGCATTGGCAGGCGAACTAAAAAATCCCGTCGACACGAGGCCGGCGGGACAGTAAAAGAATGTATAGATCGTACAACTTACATTTTACATTATTGAAAAATTGAGGAAAATCGTCGCCATCAATGATGCTACCAGCGATACGACGGTGATCTGAGTGTTGATCGAAGGGCCGGCGGTGTCCTTGAAAGGATCGCCCACGGTGTCGCCGATAACGGCAGCCTTGTGTGCTTCGGATCCCTTGCCGCCTTCATTGCCGGATTCGATATACTTCTTGGCATTATCCCATAACCCTCCGGCATTGGACATGAACAATGCCAGCAACAGCCCCGTGACGATGTTGCCGAGCAGGAAGCCTCCGACAGCGGACACGCCTCCCACGAGACCCACCAGCACCGTGGCGATGATGGCCATCAATCCGGCGGGAATTAGTTCCTTCAAGGCTCCGGTGGTTGCTATGTCAATGCACCTGTTGTAATCAGGTTCCACACCGGGGGCGCCATCTCGGAGGCCTTTGATCTCACGGAACTGGCGATGAATTTCACCGATCATGCGTTGCGCGTTTTTGTCAACACCCAGAATCAGCATGGCGGAGAATACGGCCGGGATGGCGGCGCCCACCAAAATGCCGAAGAAGACGGTAGGATCTATGAGATTGAATCCGGTCAAGACCTCCCCTGCACGCCCCATTTGAGCCAATGCCTCGTTGACTTCACTCATGAAGGCACCCAGCAGGGCAATGACCGTCAGTCCGGCGGCACCGATGGCAAACCCTTTCGTGACGGCTTTGACGGTGTTTCCCGCGCTATCCAATTCGTCCGCGGCGCGAATGGCTTCTTCACCCAGGCCGCCCATTTCCGCCAGACCGCGGGCGTTGTCAACGATGGGGCCATACGCATCGTTGGATATGATCATTCCTACGATGGACAGCATTCCCACCGCCGCCATGGAAATGCCATACATGGCATACCCCGAACCAAGTGGCTCGCAAAGCGTGTACGCAATCAGCGCTGACAGCGCAATACCGACCATGGCCGGCAACACGGACAGAAACCCGTAGGATACACCGGAAAGAATCGTAAATGCGGGACCTGTTTTTGAAGCATGGGCCACTTTTTTTACGATGGGCCGGTTGTCGTCAGTGAAGTAATTGGTCGCCAGACCGATAATCACGCCGACCAGCAGGCCTGCCGTGGATGCGCCCCATACGCGCCATTGAAAACCGGGGATAATGAACGTAGCCAATGCCGTAAGAACCAGAAAGACCCCCGTGGTTACGTACGTGGATGAGTTCAGCGCTTTTGTAGGACTGCCATGATCGCCAACCTTGGCCGTGAAAATACCCACGATTGAGGCGAGAAGACCAAGAGCCGCATAGCAGAACACCATCATCACGTTTGCACCCTGACCGCCATCCAGCATGGTAGCCATGACAAGGGCGGCGGACATTGACGCAACGTTGGAATCGAACAGGTCGGCACCCATGCCGGCCACATCGCCCACATTGTCCCCAACGTTATCGGCGATAACGGCCGGGTTGCGCGGATCATCTTCCGGGATGTTGAGCTCAACTTTGCCTACCAGGTCGGCGCTGACATCCGCGGTTTTGGTGAATATGCCGCCGCCTGCCTTGGCAAACAGCGCCAAGGAGCTGGCTCCGAACGAAAAGCTCAGCAGCACCGTGGGATTGCCTATCAGCAGCATGACACCCATCACGCCAAGCAGACATGCTCCCACCACCAGAAGCCCCATGACCGCACCGCCGCGGAAAGCAATGCGAAATGCCGGTTTGATTCCATGCCTGGCGGCCTCGGCGGTACGTGCATTGGCGAGCGAGGCCACATAGATTCCGACTTTTCCGGCAATGGCCGAAAACACCGTGCCGAACAGATACACGATCGCCATGACGGCATTCATGCCGACAGTGCCGGACGTCCAGACGGGCTTGGGCAAAAAGATGAATATCAGGACGGCGACAATCGAGGAAAATAGGGCAAGAATGCGATATTCTTTTTTCATAAAAGCATTTGCGCCGCTTCGAATAAGACCGGCAATACGCTCGATGGTCGTATTTTCGTTTTTCTGCGCCTTGACCCATCTGCTCAGATACAATGCATACAAAAATGCGGCGACGATGGTCACCGCGCTCAATCCATAGATGGCCGCCATGATATTGGGTTCCATGCCAATTTCTCCTATGATCATAATAGTTCTGAAAACAATGAATTTAATCAAGCGAGATTTTACATCTCCATACGAAATTATTTGAATCCATCAAAAACCAATGCGCCAAGCAACCGCTCCATGCCGCAAAAGTTAATTGGGAGGGTCGTTATAAGTTCCACCGTTAGAATTCTTTTCAGAAGTCGGCCATCCCAACCCGGACCTCTTGTTCGATGTGATGTGAATCACTATCATTGGCATATGAGAAACATTACCGTATCGATTGGTTCTGAACATTATAAAGTAGCGATCGGGACGACGGTCGAAGAGGTTCTGGTCATCGCGAATCTGGTCACCGATTGCAAAGCCCAAACGTATAAGGACAATCCTTACATCGGCGCATTGCTGAACGGCGAGCTTCACTCCTGTACCCGCAGTCTCCTTGCCGATTGTACGTTGGAGCCGGTCCATCTCTTCAGCGACATGGGCAAGCGGGTCTATCGCCACTCGATCTCTTACTTGCTCTGTGCCGCCGTATCGATGCTCTACCCTCATCGAAGATTGATCATCGGCCACGCTTTGGGCGACGGCTACTACTTCCGTTTTGATGATAAACTGACCTTGGGTATCGATGATATTTCCACCATTGAAAAGACGATGCGAATGCTCGTTAAACAGGATCTCCCGATTGAAGAGGTCACGATGACCTATCGGGCCGCTCTTGCGTATTTTGAACAGAACAACTTCAATCACACCGTCTCTCTCCTGAGCACCCGCAATGATCCCAAGATCACCCTCTACCGTCTTCAAGGCTACTTGGACATCTCCTACGAGCCGCTTCTTTCCCGAACCTGCCAGATGGAGGTGTGGGAACTCATCCCGTATCAGGATCGAGGGATGCTCCTTCGCTATCCCCGCACCCACAACGTCATGGGTCTGGATCCTTTCGTGGACAACCCCAAGCTCTTTTCCGTCTTCAGGGAGTACAAGCGGTGGGGTTCCATTCTGAACGTGCAATCCCTTGGCCAGTTGAACAAACTGGGCAACGCTCATAAGATCGAATCCTTCATCCGCCTGGCCGAGGCTCTTCAGCAGAAGAAGATCGTGAACACCGCCGACATGATCGCCGAGCGCAGCGGCGTCAAAGCGATACTTATCGCCGGTCCCTCCTCCTCCGGGAAAACGACCTTTGCCCACAAGCTGGCGATCCAGCTCCAAGTCTTGGGAAAGAAAACGATTCAGATCTCGATGGACAACTACTATCTCAGTCCCGACCGGGTTCCGAAGGATGAGTTTGGGAAGCCGGACTTGGAAGCGTTTGAAGCGTTGGACATCGCAAGCTTCCAAGAGGATTTATATGCCCTCATGAATGGTGAGGAGGTGCATCTGCCCCGGTACGATTTCAAGACCCAGATCCGGAGCTTTGAAAAGGAGCCGTGCCGGTTGGACAATCGGACGGTGCTCATCATCGAAGGGATCCACGGGATGAATCCGGGTCTGACCAACTCCATCGAGAGCGAAAGCCTGTTTAAAATCTATATCTCCGCCCTCACCCAGATCAACCTCGATGACCACAACCGGATTTCGACGACGGACAACCGGATCCTCAGGCGCATCGTCCGCGACCACCGAACTCGCGGAACGGATGCGGAGACGACCTTGAACATGTGGCCTTCGGTCCACCGGGGAGAAGACCGGTATATCTTCCCCTATCAATCGAACGCCGATGTGATGATCAACAGTGCCCTTGATTATGAACTCGGTGTTCTTGTTACGTACGCCCAACCGCTCTTGCGAATGGTGAAACCAAGCGCCGGCCCGGCATATGAAACCGCCCGACGGCTTCTGCGCTTCCTCGAGCACGCAAATCCAATCCCGGATACACTGGTTCCCTCCGACTCGCTTCTTCGCGAGTTTATCGGGGGCAGTGAATTCGGAGTCATATAGGAGTATTGTATGGAAGTTTATGGTGTCAAGAAGATCCGAAAATCGGATATCGAACGCGCTTTGGGTACAGCGGTCACCCTCTATAAGGAATCGGTTACCAGCTTGGGTGAGTGCACCCTTGCCTTGGTGAGAAACGGCAAGAAGAAGTATCTGATCGCAAAGGGTTCCGGTCCGATGTTTGATGAACTGGAAGGCGAGGTGACGGACGACCTCAAGATCTGTCCCGCCAATCACGCCAACCGCTTGGTCCTGAACACCTATCTGCCCTACACCAAACCCACCACCAACAAGGACGGCCGCCCCTCGATCGGTCTGGGCGATCGCTTGGGTGAAGCAACCCCCGGGCATATCAAAGCGCTGGGAAACAAGAACATTTTCCCCTACTTCGCTCAGCAGTCGATCAGAGAGCTCAACCTGACCGGCAGAACCTTTGACGGTGTGATCGACGATGCCGCCTATGCGGTATTCCAGTGCGGGTACACCGCCGGTTGGGGTGCCGACGGCGACCACCTGAAGAAGGAGGAGGAGATCAAGACCGCCCTTCGGTGCGGAGCGACGATGATCACCCTCGACTCTTCGGAGATGATCGATAATACCATCGCCGGCCTTCCTGAAAAAGAACTGCTTGTCCGATACGGGAACGTCGATGAAAAAACGCGGACGTTCTATGAAAACCTCTACAAGGAGCGCACCTTCACCTTCGGAACACTCAGCCTCACCCTCGATACCGTTTCGTTGATGAAGGATATCCTCATCTACGGAAAAGCGTTGGATTATATTCAAAAGATCTGGGAAACCTTCCCCGAATTCAAGGCGGATGAAGCGTTCCTGGAAGTATCGATCGACGAGACCGCTACCCCCACCGACCCTAAAAGCCACCTCTTCATCGCTCTTGAGTTGAAGCGGCGCGGAGTTCATATGAAAACTCTTGCTCCGCGCTTCGCGGGAGAATTCCAGAAGGGGATCGATTACATCGGCGACCTTGCCCAATTCGAACAGGAGCTCATCATCCACGAAACGATCGCCTTGGCGCATGATTATCGGCTCTCCGTTCACTCCGGCAGTGACAAGTTCTCAATCTTTCCGCTTCTTGCAAAACACATCGATCGGCCTTTCCACGTAAAAACCGCCGGAACGAACTGGTTGGAAGCGATGCATGTGGTTGCATTGACCGATCCTTCCCTCTATCGACGGATGCATACGCACGCCCTTGCCCGCTTCAAGGATGCAACGGCGTTCTACGTGGTGACGACCGATTTGAGCAAGATCAAGCCGCTGGACAAGGTATCTGATCAGCAACTCTGTGATTATCTGAAGGATGATAATGCCCGACAGCTGCTCCACATCACCTATGGATATCTGCTTCAGGATAAGGATGAGAAAGGCGCATATCTCTTCCGTGATGAGTTCTTTGCTCTTCTGGGCAAAGAAGAGGAGCTCTACCAAGATCTTCTTGCCAAACACATCGGCAAGCACTTTGAGCTTCTGGGGTGGAAGAAGTAATCATTTGAGAGAATTGAGGAAGAAGGCGGCCGGTCGGCCGCCTTCCTCTTTTCCCCGTCTTCCGACGATCACACGTTGTAGATGTGCTTCAGTTCATCGAAGAGACCGGCGATGTCCGCCTTGCACTTGCCACAGGTGGTTCCGTATTTGGTGATTTCCTGAAGCTCTTCGAGCGTGGTCGCCTGTTTCGTCTTCACCAGATTCTCGATCTGAACATCGGTGATGTTGTGGCACTCGCACACGATCTTCGCGACCGAATGCCGGTACGGGTTGGGCAAGCCGTTCTTTTTCAGGTAATCATCGATCGCCGCTCGAAGCCCCTTGTCACCGAGAACCGAACAGTGGAACTTGTGCTCGGGCAGACCTCCAAGGGCTTCGGTGATCATTTCAGGTGAAAGATGGTAGGCATCCTCAAGTGTAAGACCGATCGCCATCTCACTCAGCATCGAAGTCGATGCAATCGCCGAGGCACACCCGTAGGTAAGCCAACGAATCGCTTTGATCCGATCGTTTTCCACCTGAATCATGACGCGCATCTGATCACCACAGGCAAGCGAACCGACGTCGCCGACTCCATCAGGAACAAAGTTCTCCTTCTCATCCCACGTGTTTCGGGGATTCATGAAGTGATCTTTTACAGCGGGACTATATACCCATTGAGCCATAAAGTTACTCATAACGCAGACATCTCCCTGAGTCGCTTGATAATCGGAGGCAGCTTCTCCAAAACATAGGCAACATCATCTTCGGTGTTGTACCGACCGAAGCTGAAACGAATCGATCCATGGGCCAGCTCGATGTCGACCCCGCTGGAAAGCAATACATACGAGGGCTCCAGCGAACCGGAGGCACAGGCGCTCCCGGTGGAAACTTGAATTCCTTCCAAATCGAGGTAGAGTAAAATACTCTCTCCTTCGGCGTGGGGGAAAGACACATCCAACGTTCCCGGCAGGCAGTGCTCCTGATTCCCGTTGATCACGACATTCGGAATACGTTCGATAATCCCCTTTCGAAGCATCTCGCGCATCTTCCAAAGCCGCTGCTCTTCATCTTTCCGATCCCGCTTGGCGATCCCGGCTGCGACGCCCATTCCGATGATCGCCACCGTGTTGTACGTCCCGGCTCTTCGGCCTGATTCCTGGTGTCCGCCATGGATGTACGGGGTGAAGGGTGCGCCCTTTGCAACCGCAAGCGCTCCGACTCCCTTCGGACCGTAGAACTTATGGGCGGACAGGGACAGGTAATCCAGTCCAAGCTCCTTCATCGACACCTCAATCTTTCCGATCGCTTGCGTCGCATCGCTGTGCACATAGGCTCCAACCTTATGGGCCATTTCAACAATCTCTTTGATCGGTTGAATCGTGCCGATTTCATTGTTTCCGAACATCACCGAAACCAAAGCGACATCCTCGGCAAGGAGTTCCTCCAACACATCAAGGCGGACTCGACCGGTGTTGTCCACCGGACAGAGGTCAATCCTGTATCCTCGACCTCGGAGATAGGCTACCGTCTCGATGATCGAAGGATGTTCAATCTCGGTGGTGATGATCCGGTTTCGCTTCGACCCGAGGTCGATCCGTTCCCGGAAAATATTGAATACCGTATTGTTTGCCTCGCTCGCTCCGCTGGTGAAGACGATCGAACCGCTTGGTGCGCCGATTACGTCGGCGACTGCCGATCGGGCTTCCTCGATCTTGAAGGCGGCGTCGCGCCCGAAGGCATGCATGCTGGATGCGTTGCCATAGAGCGCAAGCGCTTCATTCATCGAAGCGATCACATCCTCATGGAGCGGAGTCGTGGCGTTGTTGTCTAAATATACAAATCTCATGATACCCCTCTTACTCAACGTTCATACCCATGACCGGGTTTGGATCAACCGAAAGCTGAGTAAAAAGGGTCCTCCCCATCCTCGGCGGGACAGGTTTTTGTATGAATAATGCGCAAATACCGCTTTCGGGCGAAACGGATCCGACCCGTTCGCGCCCACTGGGCATACGCGCAGGTTTCAGGAATATACGAGGCGAACATCGCCCGCCATACCGTCATCTTCAGACAGCGCTTGCTTTCGACGAAGCGCTCCGCATAGACGGTGCATTGCTTGCTCTTTGGATCGTAGAACTCGCACCGGGAATCAAGATCGATGACCAACGTATTTCCGCTGACGACCTTTTCATGGCAGCACAGCCCGCACCGTGAGCATTTGCTCTCCCACTTCGCACCCATCATCCACCTCCCAAGGAGGCAAGCTTCGTCTGGACTGCGGAATTGATTGAGGGAAGGACATCAAGGGCGGTTATGCTGATATATCCGTCCTGAACCGCTTGGAAGTCGCTTTCCCGGGTGGCGCATCGTTGTGTGGGACCGGTCCCTCCTTTGAGGGTAAGGATCACCGCGGTTCCGAAGCGAACCGAGGAAGGATCTACAACATGGACCTCCTCGCTCTTCTTCGTCGCAATCGCATCATGGTATTCAAGGTACGCAAGATTCGCCGGTTTCGCCTTTCCGTTCGGACGGGGAGGCACATTGATGCTGATGATCGTCGTCTCGTCGACGAGATCCATGAAAAATGCAAGGTTGTCCCGAACGAACCGAGCCCCTTCGATGAACGCGAACCTGCCGTCCTCATCCTTCGCCGCGCTGATCGCGATCGCCTTCATCCCGTTGATCGCCGCTTCACGGGCGGCAGCGACCGTACCGGAGTAGAGAACATCGGTGGAGATGTTGTAGCCATGGTTGATTCCACTGATCACCACATCGGGTTTTTCGCCAAAGAGACCGACGCGGGAGGCGTAGAGAATACAGTCGGCAGGCTTTCCGCTGCAGTGGTAGCGGTTCGGTTGATATTCGGTAATCGTGATATCCTCGCGAAGAGTCATCGCATGGCTGGACGCGCTTCGTTCAAAGGTGGGAGCACAGATCCAAATATCGTGACCGGCTTTTTCAAGAACATCCGCGAGGGTATTCAGTCCCTCGCTTGTATATCCATCGTCATTTGTCAAGAGTATCTTCATCAAGCGTCAATCGTCCGGGAACACAACCCTCGCCGGATCATTCGCCCCATAGATATGCCACCGAGGCTTGAATCCGAAGATGTGTTCATATTCCTCCAGACGGTCAATATAGCTTGGAAGAGCCTCCTTGCTCAAGAGGACCATGATGTTGCCGGCAAAACCGTTATCCACCTGCACCGCACCCAAACAGCCATCAAGTTCACCCGCTCGCTTGATCAGCCAATCGATCTCGGGAACGGTTACTTCCAAAAGATCCCGCAACCCCGTTTGAATCCGGCCGAAGATTTTTCCGAGCTGAGGAGCATCACGCGGGGTCAGGAGGTTCGCGGCATCCTTGACCAACTGCGATTCCATCAGCACGTATTGGGCGTTGTGCCGCGCATCCTCATCAAGGTGGACAACCCGCGAAGTGATGTCGCTTTCGGGGAAATCACGAATGAATGCCCCGCTGTAGTGTTCGCTCAGCTGCTCAAACGCTGCTTCAATATCAAGTTTTTTATAGTAGATCTCCTCCCGCATTGCGCTGGGAGGGATCTTGGAGTCGACGATGAGGGCCACGTACTGAGGGCTTTCTTCGGTAAAGGGAAATACCCGTTCCTGATACGTGACGTGCTGGAGGTCAAAGAAAAAGAGCTTGTCCCGTCCGGAGTTGAGGATTGTCAGCAAATCGCTGACTCGGCATGGTTCACTGTTGAAGGTCGTATTCGCTTGATAGACCAGACGAATCGTCGCGCTGAAGCTCAAGTCAAGCTTCAAGAGGTGGTCGACAGCAAGAACGGTTCCGATCGCGCTGGAAGTTGAAACCATTTGATTGTCCGCATAGAGCAACCGCCCTTTGAGGGTGATGTCAAGACCGGGAATTTCATGATTGTCGGCAGACATCATCGCGATGACGCCTTTAGGGTAGTTGCCCCACCGGTCTTCTTTACGGAACTTGATATTGTTCAAGGGAAATCGCTTTCGATCATTCAAGGTCGCATTGAACAGCCTAACCATGTTGTCATCCCGTACGGAGATGGCAACGTACAAGGTCGAACGGTCGGTGCCGACCAAAGACCAGCCGCGGCATGCATCGGCGTATGCACCCAGAACTGTACAAGCACCAGGCACCTGCACAATCACTTCGGGGGTATGACCATACTCCTCTTTATGCTTTGCTATGAGCTGTTCCATCTTTCACCCTTAAATTCAAGGTCAGTTTAGGATACTTGAGGGGACAATGCAACAATAAAACCAAAATTGTAGGATTTGGTTTCTCCTAAAAATACTGCTTCTGTGCGGTTTTAAAGGAAATATCAGGGATATACAGGAATGAAAAAACCACCCGAAGGTGGCCTTTTCAGTATCATTACTTTTCCAGACTATAGCGCTTTTTGAAGCGTTCAATCCTACCGGCGGTGTCGACCACTTTCTGGGTTCCCGTGAAGAACGGGTGGCACACCGAGCAGATTTCGACCTCCATTGAGCGGGCCGTAGTCTTGGTTTTGATCACGTTTCCGCAGGAGCACTTGATCTCGGTGAGCTCATAGCGCGGATGAATCTTTTCTTTCATGCTTTCCTCCTGGTATCTCTTCCGCTGGCAGTATACAGCGGACTACCGTTGTGTATCCCTTGCGGTTAATATGAGCTTCCGCTGGCGGAAACACCTGTGTTTATTGAGCGCAAGAACGCCTCATTATCTTTGGTCTTGCGGATTTTGTCAATGAGGAACGGTGTTATCTCCTGTTCATCCATATCATTGACCGCATTGCGGGTCAGCCAGATCCGAGCGGCCTCATCGGAGGGCAAAAGCAGGTCTTCCCGCCTCGTTCCGCTCTTCTTGATATTGATCGCCGGGAAGAGGCGTTTATCCGCCAGACGGCGATCGAGAATGATTTCGTTATTACCGGTTCCCTTGAACTCTTCAAAGATTACCTCGTCCATCCGCGATCCCGTTTCGATCAAACCGGTTGCCACAATCGTCAACGATCCGCCGCTTTCGATGTTTCGTGCGGCTCCGAAGAAACGCTTGGGTTTGTGAAGCGCGTTGGAATCGACACCTCCGGAGAGGATCTTGCCGCTTGCCGGAACGGTCTGGTTGTACGCCCGGGCCAACCGGGTGATCGAGTCAAGCAGGATGACGACATCCTTCTTGTGCTCAACGAGCCGTTTCGCCTTTTCGATCACCATTTCGGCGACTTGAACGTGCCTGCTCGCCTGCTCGTCGAACGTCGAGGCGATCACCTCGCCTTTTACGTGCCGGCGCATATCGGTGACCTCTTCCGGCCGTTCATCCACCAACAGGACCATGAGCGTCACTTCCGGGTGGTTGATCGCGATCGAATTGGCGATCTTCTGAAGGAGAACCGTTTTTCCGGTCCGCGGAGGCGCTACGATCAGCGACCGCTGGCCTTTGCCGATCGGACAGAACATATCGATAATCCGGGTTGAAATATCTTCGTCCACCGTTTCCAAGCGCAAGCGCTCATCGGGAAAGAGCGGAGTCAGATTGTCGAAAGGAACTCGGATCTTGGCTTGAATCGGATCGTCTCCGTTAACCTTCAAGACTTTGAGAAGGGCGAAAAAGCGCTCGTTCTCCTTCGGGGTCCGCACCTGGCCATAGACCACGTCGCCGGTTTTCAGATACAGGCTTTTGATCTGGGCGGGCGAGACGTAGACATCTTCCTGTCCCGAGAGGTAGGAGTTTGCCGGCGAGCGAAGAAACCCGAATCCGTCGGGAAGGATCTCAAGCGTTCCCGTGCCCACCACCACCCCGCCTTCGCCGGTGTGCCGGCGGAGAATCTCGGCCACGATCTCCTGTTTGCGCAGATCGAGAATCGCTTCTTCATCGATTCCCCGTTCCACTCCTACTTTTCGCAATGTATCGATTCCGAGCGTCGCATAATACTCAAGCTCAAGAACCGGAGCATCGGGGTGTTCCTCGATATTCAGATCGATCGATGTATCTTCGATATTCAAATGAGCCGAGGGACGGCCGGGACCGAAGCTTTGGCTCTTTTGGTAGGATCCTTTTCGATTTTGGGTGTTTCGACTTGACTGGCGCCCGCTTGCTTTTCGTTGGGGAGCACGAGGCTTTTCAACAGGTGCTGCGGGTTTTTCAGCGGGTGCGGGAACCGGAGTCGCCGGTTCTTCCACAGGAGCGGCAGCTTCCGGCGGGAGCGGATCGGCCTTTTTCCTTGGGCGACCGACTTTTCTTTTCACCTCTTCCTTCGGGGCTTCTTCACTGCTCTTTTTGACGACGACTCGTTTTGCGACCTTTACCGGCTTTACTTCTTCCGCCACCTCGGCTGAGGTTTTTTCTACTTCTTCAACTGACATGGGAATCACTCCAACGGAAACATGCACATAATTTGGGCGCTTTTCGGGCGCACCACGCCATTTCCTCTAACGGTTACTAAGCATGTAAGCATATACGGGGACTATCGATACAATGCATTAGGACGGTCCCGTCATCCGTACTCCTAACTATATTGCCACTTCTTGACAGTGTCAAGCAAACGCCCGCCTTGGATGTAGAGCGTACCGAGGAGAAACGCCACGGTGGCGGCACGGCGACGCATGATATCCCGGCTATATGCACTGAGGTGCATTTGAACGCTTTGTGTCTCCCGTGTTCTCGAAGCGAAGCCGAAACACACTGTTCCCACGGGTTTTTCTTCGCTTCCGCCGCCGGGGCCGGCGATTCCGGTCACCGAAAGCGCCCAATCCACCGAGCTTTGATTGAGCATTCCTTCCGCCATCTCAGCAGCACATTCGACGCTCACCGCACCGAATGTGGAAAGCGTTTCCTCTTTGACGCCGAGGAGGCGGGTCTTAGCCTCATTTGCATATACGTTCACCCCGCCCCAATACCAAGCGGACGAACCGCTTTGGTCGGTGAGGAGCTTTGAGACCAGACCGGCGGTTATGCTTTCAGCGGTAGCGATCGATTGCCCCCGCTCCTTCAGCTCCCTGATCAGCAGTTCGACCGGCTGGACATCCCCGTCGACAATGAGGAGCGGTCCGACAAGCGACCGGAGCTTTTCCACCATCGCCGTACGTTTTTCCCGATTCCCCCCGGCGATATACAGGCTGATCGTCTGTTCCTGAAAGCGGGTTCCCCATTCAAGTCCCTCGACGGCGACGGATCGGCACAGCTCTTCCAGCTTTGATTCGGCAAGGAGGTAGGTTGAGTAATCACTCCGTTCAAAATCATCATGACCGGAGAGCTCGCCGAGCAGGGGACGCACATGATTGAAGAACATCGGATCCATCTCCCGGGGGGGACCGGGCAGCGCAACGACAAGAACCTCCCGTTCATCAACTCGGACAAATCCTCGAAAACCGCAGGCGGTTCCGTTCGGATTGGGAATTACCTCAAAGCCCTCCGGAATCATCGTCTGTTGTTCGTTCGCCCCCCAGATCCGCTCCCCCATCCGCTGATAGAGAGCTTCAAACGCCAACAGATCACGAACCAGCTCCACCCCGGCCAGATCGGCGACGATGCTTCGGGTCCGGTCGTCGCTGGTGGGGCCCAGCCCGCCCGTCACAAGGACGACATCGCATGTCTTCACACATTCTCTGAGGTGATTGGCGACCGTTCCGTCATCCGGGAGGATAATGATCCGTTCGACCCGGTAGCCGAGCTGGGTCAATTGACTGCTGACGAGTCTTCCGTGGCGATCGCTGATCACTCCGCGGGTGAGCTCGGTACCGATGATAAAGAGTGCTGCCCGGGTGTAGTTCATCGTCGTTTTCGTATTGTCGTCACCACGCAGCGGATCAGTCCGAAGCCCAACAGGGCATAGGAGAGATAGATTGCAACAAAGGCGAAGAGATCGATATGTCGGGTATAGAACGTGAAGCCATGGCTCTCTTGCGTGTACACGGGAACATCATAGATCTTCCACCCCACTTTGAAGGGTTCCATCATATCAAGAATCTTTCCATTCACATCGATGACGCACGTCATTCCGCTGTTGGTCCCTCGAACCGTCGTCCGCCGGTTTTCGATTGATCGGAAGACCGCCAGACCGAGATGCTGCATCTGGGCACTTACCGCTTTCGACCAGCCGTCGTTCGTCATGTTGACGATCACATCCGCCCCGTTTCTGACAAAGTTTGCATTGAGATACCCGAAGACATCTTCGAAACAGATCGGAGTGGAGAAGCGAACTCCTTCATCGGTCGTGAACACCACCGACTCATAGCCTGTCTCCCACCAGTTGTAATCGTTCGCCAACAGGAGCCGGTACAGCCACGGCAGCTGCTTTTCATAGGGGAAGTGCTCGGTGAAGGGCACGAGGTGCTGCTTGCGGTAGGTGTCTTTGATCTTGCCGTTTTCAAAGAAGATGACGGTATTATAGTCCATCCGGTTCCACTCGCCGTCCGCACCGAATGCCGGAAGATCGGGATTCTTGATGACCCCTTCCGGGTTTCCCGTTACCAGCGGAACGGGAAGGCTTTTACCGAATGCGACAAATTCATCGACCAACACCCGAGTATTCGGGTCGGATGGATAGTTTTCGTGCCAGGCGACGGAGGGAACGAACGCCGTCTCCGACCAAAGAATGATATCCGGGTTCCGGGTGAGCGCTTCCAGACTGAGCCGTCGAAGGTTGTTGAAATTGTTCTTATAGGTCGTATACCCACCCTTCCATGTATCGGCACTGTGTTGAACGGTGGCGACGCGCCAAGTCAAATCGGGGGTTTGTCCGTTCCAATAGGCCAAGCTCACGATTCCGTAGATGATGGAAGCAAGGACAAGAATCCCATACCCGATGACCGGAATCAGATGGTCTTTGATGAAACTGAAGAACTCTTTTTTCCGTTCAACGAGAAAGAACGCCAAGAACGTCTGAGGAAGAACCATCAGGAAGGTGACTCCCCAAATACCGGTGATCTCGGCGATCTGGATCAACACCAGATACCGATAGATCGCCGAGCCCAGCATCCCATAGGGGTAGCCGGCAAACCAGTTCGTTGAAAGATATGTATAGGCGACGTAGATTACCGCATCGACGAGATAGCTGTACTTCTTGAAGAAGCGCTGGCTCAGTTTCAGGGCTGGAAAGAGAGCGATCATCTCCCCACCTTTGATGATCGGGACAAGAAGAATCGCCAAAGGGTGGAACGTCTTCAGCCAATAGTTGAAAAAGAGGTAGAAAACAAACCCATAGAAGAAGCCATAGGGTATGACCAGTTTCCACGTGGTATTCCGAATCACCATGAACATGGGAATCAGGGCAAAGAACGCGATCCATCCAAATCCGGTGGTGTTGATGAAACCGGGGAATGCGAGCGAATAGACAAAAGCGCTTGCAATAAGAGCAAAAACCTCAGAACCCACGGTTCTGAGGCTTCTTCGGGATAGTGAATTGGTCAAGGAAACGCTCCTGGTTTAGTTATCGGTCGAATCGTTGGAGCGGAGATCCCAGACACACTCTTTCAGTTCTTTGCCCGGACGGAAAATCGCTACGCCGTGAGTCTCCACAGAAACAAGATCGCCCGTTTTCGGGTTGCGGGCTTTCTCCCGGCCTTTACGGGTCCGAACTTCAAATGTTCCAAAACCGCGCAACTCGATGACTTGATCTTTCTTCAGGCCTTCTTTGATTTCCTCAAAGAACTCATCAATGATCGTATGGATATCGGCTCGGTTGATCCCGTGCTTCTCATAGAGATTTTCTATGATCATTGCTTTGGTCAATTTAGGATTTGCCATGCTATCTCCTCCACAACTTCAGGGTTACTTACGCTTGGGCGACGTTCGCTTGCTCCATTTTGTTGAAGCGAAGCTGCAACCTGGATTTCTTGCGGTTGGCGGTGTTCTTGTGAATGACTCCCTTGCTTGCAGTCGAGTCGATCAACTTAAGACTGGTCGCCAGCGTTGCACCGGCACTTTCAACATCTCCGGAAGCGACAGCCTCGTTAAATTTCCTAATCGCGGTTTTCATCGTCGATTTGGTCGAACGATTTCTCAGTCTGCGCTTGCGGTTCTGCCGTTCTCTTTTTTCAGCTGACCTGTTAATGCTCACGTTATTCCTCCAAACGTATTCAACACAATAGTTAATTATATAAAAATGATAAGCCCAAAGCTCGGGCGTCGATGGTTTTAAAACATATCACAGTCGCTAAAACTGGTCAATACAATACTTTATTTCAGTTCGATAAAAACTCCGTGACGTATTCCCGCTTCACTTCCCAACGATTTGCATGATCGTTGAAAAACAGCGCGGCCTGGGGAAGATTCGCAACCCTGCCTTCGCTTCCACTGAGTGTAATCTGCTTTGACAGTATGTTCACTTCGGTGACTTTCATCAAGTCACTGCCCACCTTCAATCGGCTTCCTCGAGGGGGATAATTCTGCTTTTCTTCATTATAAAAATCATATTCATAGCTGAGACAACATAATAATCGGCCACAAGGACCGGAAATCTTCATCGAGTTCAAGGAAAGATTCTGTTCTTTGGCCATCTTGATCGAGACCGGATTCAATGTGTCGGTCATTGAATGGCAGCAGTAATCGCGGCCGCACACCGCCAAGCCGCCCAGCACCCGGCTTTCATCCCGGACTCCGACTTGCCGGAGTTCGATCCGAATCTTGAAGATCGACACCAAGTCTTTCACCAGCTCCCGGAAATCCACCCGGACATCCGCCGTAAAAAAGAAGATGATCTTCGGTTCGCCGAGCAGGAAGTGTGTTGTAACCAGCTTCATGTCCAGATTGCGCTCGGCGATCTTCTCGCGGCAGATTCGCATCGCCTCATCTTCCTGGCCGCACAGCTCTTGGTAGCGGGCCAAATCGCTTGGGGTTGCCAAGCGGTCGATCCATTGCACATCGGTATCGTGCAAGGAAACGATTTGAGGCTCGACCGAGGGAACACACCCTTTGCAGGAGAAGCATTGGTGCTCATCCGGCCGGTCGTTGTAGATGATCTCATCGCTTCCTGCAAGCTCTTCGGCGACTTCGACTTCATCCCATAATTCGGCGTGCTCGCAACATCCTCGCACGTTCGTATCGCCTCCGCGATACTCCTGATTGAGGCGGTTGGCGTTGCTGACCACCACACCAAGGTCAAGACCGTATCGGGTCGGAGCCACGACACTCGTACCCGGATACAACACCGAATCCCAAGCACAAAGAGTCGTTTCATTTGATGCCGGATTTTTCACCAGATATATGTATCCGGCAGAGGGGCGGTCCGACTGTTGACTCACCCTGCTCCCCCGCAAGTGGTCTTTGTTCATATCGCTGTAAAACTATCACGCACCACTGAAATTGTCAAACGCAAACTACCACATCGTAATTGTTTGATAGCTTAGAAATTGCAACGTTGACGACTGAAATACCCCATGGTATTATGGTGAAAGAATTCCCGATAGCGAATCTTCTCAAGGAGTTGGTATGAAGTTATTCGACACGCATGCTCACATCGGACTGATCCAGGACGATCAAATGAGTCAGCTGTTGGCAGTGCAAATGGCAAAGGTAAAAGGCGTCACCCATGTTGTCTCGATCACCAACAGCCTCGCTGATTTTGAGAAAACCTATGAAAACCTCAAATCCAACGATTCGGTTCTCCATGCGGTGGGAGTCTCGCCCACGGAGGTTCTCAACCCGGGACAGAATTGGGAAGAGCGGGTCATGGCCAACGCCAAGCGGGATCGGGTCATAGCCATCGGGGAGACGGGACTCGACTATCACCACTACGCCCAGGCAAGGAGCCAACAGATTGAGCTGATGCTGAAGCATCTGGATATCGCCCGGATTCTGGAAAAGCCGATAATCATCCACAACCGCGACGCAAAGGATGATCTGCTTCCGATTCTCTTTGAAAAGCTTCCGCCCAAGGGAGGCATCCTTCACTGCTTCGGCGAGGATTGGGCGTTCGCCCGGAAGGTGTTGGATCTTGATTTGTTCTTTTCCTTTGCGGGGAACCTTACCTTCAAACACAATCGGAATCTCCATGAGGTCGCCTACCGATTGCCGCTGGATCGCATCCTCATTGAAAGCGAGGCGCCGTTCATGACGCCCCATCGCTACAAGGGGGAGCGCAACAAGATTCACTACCTCGTTGAAACGTTGTATGCGATCGCTGAAATCCGGGACATGGCGGTTGAAGATGTTTCCGAGGTTATCTATGATAACAGCTTCAGGGCATTCGCCCTCAAGCAGGAGTCATGACCAGGCACCACCCGATATTCATAGCCGATGCCCTCACCCTCAAAGGAAACCTCTTCCTTGCCCCTTTGGCGGGGTATACCGATGCTCCCTTCCGCCAGTTGTGCATCGAAGGAGGGGCGGATTTCACCTATACCGAAATGGTCAGCGTGGAAGGGCTTGCCCGAAAGGGGGAAAAAACGATCGCGCTGCTGCCCCGGGCAAAAGATGAGAAGGAGTATGCGATCCAACTCTTCCTGGGTGAGCTTGCCTCCCTCAGATCCGCTCTTGCCATCGTAAAAGAGCATCAACCGACGATGATCGACATCAACGCGGGCTGCCCCGTGCCCAAAGTGACCAAGACGGGAGCGGGATCGGCATTGATGAAAAACCCGCCGCTGATCATGGAGATCGTCCGGATCATCAAGGAAGAGAGCGGAATCCCCACCTCGGTGAAGTTCCGGATAGGATGGGATCATGAGAACCAGAACTACCTTGAGTTCGCCGATGCGGCAATCGACGGCGGAGCGGATCTTCTGACCCTCCACGCCCGGACCCGCGCCCAAGGCTACACTCCTTTTGCGCAGTGGGACTGTTTGACCTCGTTGAAAACCCATCTGGCAAAGAAAGGATTGACCATTCCCCTCATCGGATCGGGTGATCTCTTTGAAGCGGAAGATGCGGTTCGGATGCTTCGCGAGACGAACATCGACGGGGTGATGTTCGCCCGAGGGGCCGTCGGGAACCCGGTAATCTTCAACCAGACAAAAGCGCTTTTGGAAGGAAAGGAAAAACCGCTCTTGACCGCAACCGATAAAGTGAATCTCCTGCTGACCCATCTGTACGCCCTTGCGGGGTACTACGATGAACTTACGGCCTGTGCATTGATGCGCAAGTTCATCGGCGGCTACCTTAAAGGAATACCCCATGCCGCCAAAGTGAAGCAGGCGGCGGTTCAAGCTCTCACCATCAAAGCATATGAGGATGCCCTCAGGCATCTTGCTTTATCCGAAGATCGGATATGAGAACATAAGAATAATCAGCCCTCTACGCCATGGAATTCTTATATCCGGGGCACTCATGGCTATCGATGTCTCAAATACAATTTGACCTTCTCCATAGGAGAATGATAGATTGAACAAGGAGGTGATCACATGAGTGGTGCAACTGAGATTTATTACAACGAACTTATGCGATTTTTCGGCTTGATAATGCAGGACGAGGGAGATTCCATCGATAAAGCCGCCACTCTGCTGGTTCAGGAGATCAAGGATGATCGGATCATCAACGTCATCGGGACCGGCGGACATTCCAACATCGGAGCATGGGAGATGTTCTATCGGGCAGGAGGACTTCGATGCATCAACGCCATCCTCGACCCGGGTACCTCATTGGAGCCCGGAGCACTTCGCTCCACGATCATCGAACGCGCCTTGGGCTATGGTACGGCGGTCCTTACCGCCTATGAGGTGAACGAGGGCGTGCTCATCATCGTCAACGCGTACGGCTTGAACACCATGACGATCGAGGTCGCCTTGGAAGCTCGAAAAAGAGGAATCAAGACGATCGGGGTGACCAGCAGAACGTTCTCCGAGTCGGTACCGAAGGATCATCCCGCCCGCCATCCGAGCAAACAGAACCTCTGTGATGTCGTCGATGTCCACATCGATACCCATATGCCGGTCATGGATGCGACTGTTCCGATCGACGGCCTCCTCGCGCCGGTGGGGCCGACCTCGACGATCCTCAATGCATTCTGCTTGAACATGCTCGTCGTCCGAACCGTCGAACTATGCATGGCTCAGGGAATCGAGCCGCCGGTGAACATCAGCGCCAACGTGGCGTTCACCCCCGAGATGGTGGAATATACCCGCCGGATGATGGAAAAATACAAACACAGGCTCTATCACTACTAAAAGAGGAGTGCATCATGGCTTCAACCATTCGCGTACTGGTCTTCGGGGCTCATCCCGATGACGATGACCTACAATGCGGCGGAACCGCGATAAAACTCGCCAACGCCGGTCACACGGTGAAGTTCGTTTCCTGCACCAACGGGGGAACCGGGCATCATGAAATCGGCGGAATCGAACTTGTCCGCAGGAGATATGAAGAGGCCCAGAGGGCTGCAAAAGTAGCCGGGATCGCCGAATATCAGGTGCTGGATATCCACAACGGCGAGCTCGAGGCCTCCGTTGTGAACAGAAAGACGATCATCAGGATCATCCGGGAGTTCAGGCCCGACCTGATCATCACCCACCGCCCGTACGACTACCATCCCGACCATCGCGTCACCTCGCAGCTTGTCCAGGACGCGTCGTACATCATGAGCGTCCCCAACATGCTTCCCCTCACCGAGGCGATGACTGAGTTCCCGGTGATCTGCTATATGAGCGACACGTTCCAAAAACCAATTCCGTTCAGCCCCGACATCGTCATCGGGATTGATGACGTCTTCGACCGGAAAGTCGAGATGATCCACTGTCATACCTCCCAGATGTATGAATGGCTCCCCTACAATCGCGGAGTGCTCCACACCGTTCCGACCGGCGAAGGGAAACGAAAGGAATGGCTCAGAGAGCACTTTCTGGATCCCCGGGATCGGGCCGATCGGTATCGGAACCGCTTGATCGAGCTCTATGGCGAAGCTGAAGGAAAGGCCATCCGGTATGCCGAAGCGTTTGAAGTCTGCGAATACGGTCGTCCACTTCAATTGACTCGCACCGAGATTGAAAACGTTTTTGTCCTCTAGATTCGAAAAGGAAACCCGCAATGAGCATCTTTGAAACGATCATGCTGGCCTGCTTCGGCATGGCGTGGCCGGTGAATATCATGAAAACAGTCAGGTCCAAAACCGCCCGTGGCCGGAGTCTGATGTTCCAAGCCATCATCCTTGTCGGTTACATCAGCGGAATCATCCACAAGCTTCTGTACAATCTGGATATCGTTCTGTTTCTCTATTGCCTGAACTTCGTGATGGTTGGAATCGACGGTGCCCTGCTTCTCTACTACAAGAGAAAGGAAGCCTGTTGTTCGTGATCTGGTTTTTTCCTACCGGATAATCTTTCGTACTCAAAATGCAGAATCTTCTCCTTGGCAATCCAAGTCCTTGCCGTACCTTTTGGCGCTCCGGCTCCTTTTGTCGAGGCTGATGCCATGTCTACAGATCCGGAAATCCGATTTTCCGCTCGATTGAACAATTTTTACAACCCATAAACACCTCCATCGCTTCCCGAAGTCGACCCCTCCTGCGAAAGTATCAACGTATTCGCCCGCAGACCAACCCGCCTAAATGTATAAAATTAACCTATTAGAGGCATATTAATTGTAATTAATGAATATTTATACTTTACAAATCTATAAAATCGGTTATTATACAACTAAATGTGCCCAGGCACTACGCAGAACATTGAGTATCACCACACCGAGTATTGAGCATCCGTCCTACGTATACCCTTCTTAGCGAATCACTGGAGTAATCCAGAAAATTAAAAAGGAGTCGTATATGAAAAAGAGTATGTACGTCCTATTGACCGTGTTGCTCATGGCAACCACCCTCTTTGCGGCAGGTTCCCAAGAACAGTCGTCTGCCATCAAGATTGGCGTTTCGATGCCCACCCAGAGCCTCCAGCGCTGGAATCAGGATGGAGCGAACATGAAGAGCCAGCTTGAGGCCGCAGGATACAAAGTCGACCTGCAGTATGCGGGGGACAATGACATTCCGACCCAGGTTGCCCAGCTTGAAAACATGATCACCACCGGCTGCAAGGTACTGGTCATCGCTTCCATTGACGGTTCATCCTTGACCGAAGTTCTGAAGCAGGCCCAAGAGAAGAAGATCTCCGTCATCGCTTATGACCGCCTGATCATGAACACCGATGCCGTCACGTACTATGCAACCTTTGACAACTTCAAGGTTGGAACGATTCAGGGCACCTACATCCGCGATGCTCTCAAGCTCGACAGCACACCGGGCCCCTATTACATCGAGCTGTTCACCGGATCCCCCGACGACAACAACATCAACTTCTTCTTTGGCGGCGCCATGTCGATCCTTGAGCCGTACATCAAGAGCGGCAAGCTTGTCGTACGTTCCGGCCAGACTACCAAAGCCCAGTGCGCAACCCCCAACTGGTCGACCGAGGAAGCCCAGAAGAGAATGGAGAACCTGATCACCGCCAACGGCTACGGCCCGAAGGGCACCCGCCTCGATGCGGTCTATTCCTCCAACGACTCCGTCGCCAACGGCATCACCAACGCTCTGGTCGCCGCCGGCTACACCAAGGACAATTTCCCGATCCTCACCGGTCAGGACTGCGACAAGCCGGCCGTGAAGAACATGCTGCAGGGACTGCAGAGCATGTCCATCTTCAAGGACACCCGCACACTGGCGGCCAAGGTCGTCGAAATGGTCAACTCCATCATCAAGGGTGAGGTGGTGTCCATCAACGATACCACGACGTATGACAATGGCATCAAGGTTGTGCCGTCCTTCCTCTGCGAGCCCGTTTTCGCCACCGTCGACAACTACAAGGCTTTGTTGATTGACAGCGGCTACTATACTGAAGCCGATCTGAAGATCTGATTCTCCTTCGATTTTTTTGCTTGCGGGCAACTTCGGTTGCCCGCATCTTTGGAGGTCCTGTTTGGAAACCTTTTTACTGGAAATGAAACACATCACCAAGATCTTTCCCGGGGTCAGGGCGCTGAATGATGTGAACCTTCAAGTACGCCCGGGAGAAATCCACGCCATAGTCGGCGAGAACGGTGCGGGTAAATCCACGCTGATGAACATCCTCAGCGGTGTCTACCCCGCTTCCACCTTTGAAGGTGATATCCTGGTGCATGGGAAGTCCTGCCAATTCCACACCATCAAGGAAAGCGAGGAGCAGGGAATCGTCATCATCCATCAGGAGCTGGCACTGGTTCCATACCTTACCATTGCCGAGAACATGTTTTTGGGCAATGAGCGGGGAAGGTATTTTTCCATCGACTGGGACAAGACATACAGCCGTGCCGATGAATTGCTCAGTCTGGTCGGTCTTGAAGAATCCAGCAAGACGGCAATCAAGGATATCGGGGTAGGCAAACAACAGTTGGTTGAAATCGCCAAAGCCCTCGCAAAGAATGTAAAGGTTCTCATTCTCGATGAGCCGACAGCTTCACTCAATGATACCGAAGCGAAAAAGCTACTTGACCTGTTGCTCCAGTTCAAGGAGCGGGGCATGACCAGCATTCTCATATCTCACAAGCTCAACGAAGTGGCATACGTTGCAGATCGCATTACCGTCATCCGCGACGGCGAGGTGATCACGACCATGGACAAGGCCAAGGAAGCTTTTGATGAGAACAAGATCATCAATGCCATGGTCGGGCGCAATATCAGCGACCGCTTTCCCAAGCGAAATGCAACCATTGGGGAAGTCAGTCTGGAAGTGGAACATTGGACCGTCAGCCATCCCCTCTATGAGGGAATGAAGGTCTGTGAGGATATCAACCTCACCTTGCGCAAAGGCGAGGTCGTCGGCCTGAGCGGACTCATGGGAGCCGGACGGACCGAGTTCGCAATGAGTCTTTTCGGGAAAAGCTATGGACGCGACATAACGGGAACGATAAAGATCAACGGCAAGGAAGTCCAGCTCAACACGGTCAAGAGCGCAATTGAGAACAAACTGGCATATGTAACCGAAGACCGCAAGAGCAACGGCTTGATTCTTTCCAAGTCCATCATGCTGAATACGACGCTTGCAAACCTGAAGGAGGTAAGCAGGCATCAGGTAATTGATCCCGACCTTGAGCTGAAGGTGGCGATCGATGTCAATCGCAAGCTGCAAACCAAGTGCTCGTCCGTACTCGAGGAGGTGAACAACCTTTCGGGCGGAAACCAGCAGAAGGTGCTGCTGAGCAAATGGATTTTTGCGGAACCGGATATTCTTCTTCTTGATGAACCGACCAGAGGAATCGATGTCGGGGCAAAATACGAAATCTATTGCATCATCAATCAGCTTGCGGAAGAGGGAAAATCCATCCTCTTCATTTCCAGTGAAATGCCTGAGATTCTCGGCATCTGCGACCGCATCTACGTCCTTAGCGAAGGCAGAATCGTCGGCGAGATGTCGGGGTCCGAGGCAAGCCAGGAAAAAATCATGAAATGCATCATACAGAATCAGAAAGGAGACCAACTGCCATGAGACACAGCTTAGGCATCAAAGATACCGTAAAGAAGAACACCATGCTCATCGTTCTTCTGGCTACGATGGTTCTCTTCCAAGTACTCATCAGCAGCAGCGGAAGGGGATCGCTCTTCGCTCCCTCCAACATTTCCAACCTCATCAATCAGAACTCATACGTCGTTATTCTGGCGAGCGGCATGCTGCTGTGCATTCTCACCGGTGGAAATATCGACCTTTCAGTTGGTTCGGTTGTTGCTCTGGTGGGTGCATTGGCCGGAACACTGGTTGTCAATCTTCATTGGAACATCTATCTGTCAATTTTGATTTGCCTGCTGACAGGTCTGGCAATCGGAGCATGGCAGGGTTTCTGGATTGCGTATGTCCGCATTCCTCCCTTCATCACCACCCTCGCAGGCATGTTGTTGTGGCGCGGTGTCGCGCTTCTGATTCTCAACGGATTGACCATTTCACCCTTCCCCGCTGAATACACCAAGTATTTCAACAGCTTCCTCCCCAATACCGGAGATCCTGCAACGGTATTTTCCGTAACGGTCATCGTCGGTGTCATCATCTGTCTTGTGTATGGATTCTGGGCTCTTTTCGATCGGTACACCAAGAAAAAGAAGGGGTACGCGACCGAACCGTTTGTTATGACGCTGTCCAAAGTCATTCTGCTTTCCATTGCCGTCCTGGTGGTCTTCACCCTGCTTGGAAAACATAAGGGAGTGCCGGTGATCCTGATTCTTCTTGCCATCATCGTGCTGGGCTACAGCTATTACACTTCACGCACCGTCCCGGGCAGACATCTGTATGCAATGGGCGGCAACGAGAAGGCTGCAAAGCTCTCCGGCATCGATACCAACCGTGTTTTGTTCTTTGTCTACACGAACATGGGATTCCTCTCCGCAGTTGCCGCCCTGGTAGGTGTTGCACGCTTCAACTCGGCGGCTCCAACGGCCGGAACCAACTATGAGATGGATGCTATCGGCTCCTGTTTCATCGGTGGCGCAAGTGCCTATGGCGGAACCGGAACCATCGGCGGAGCAATCATCGGAGCGATCTTCATGGGTGTTTTGAACAACGGCATGTCCATTCTCGGTATTGACGCCAACTGGCAGAAAGCCGTCAAAGGCATTGTAGTTCTTGCTGCCGTGGTCTTTGATGTTCTGAGCAAGAAACGGGTGAAATCGAACTGACCTATAGAACGCGCTTTCCCTGTATGAACACGCCCTCAATGTCGATATCATCATTGAACAGGAGCAGGTTGGCGCGTTTTCCTCGGGCGATGCTGCCGACATACCGATCAATCCCGATGATTCGAGCAGGGGTCAGCGTCGCCATCCGGACTGAATCAACCAATGGAATTCCGGCAATCTTCGTTGCAGTCCGAACCAAACGATCGGCCGTCGCGATGGAGCCGGCGAAGCAGCTTTTATCCTCCACCAGCGCCACCCCGTTCTCAATGTAGATGACACGGCTTTCAGCAGCATCGGCAAAGGTTCTTGTCCCATCGGGCAGCTTGGCTCCTCCCCACCGGGTCGCATCGGTGACAAGACAGATATGCTCCGGACCCTTTATTTTATAGATCAACTGCAGGAACTCTTTGGGAAGGTGCACCCCATCCCCGATCACTTCAACATCCATGCCATCGATCAGAAAAGCGGCCTCGACGATGCCTGCTTTGCGGTAGGCTCCCTCCCGATGGTAGGAAGAACAGGATGAGTACAGATGGGTTACATGGCGGTAGCCGTTGTTGTACGCCTCGAAGGTCTCCTGAAGGGTTGCATTGGAGTGGCCGATCGAGGCGACGATGCCCTTTCGCTCCAGGAACCTGCCGAATCCCATCCCCCCTTCCAGCTCGCAGGCGGCGGTCCACTTTCGGATCTTCGGATAGATTTCCAGATACGCATCAACCTCGCGATAATCCACGGTGCGATACGTTTTGACATCTTGAGCCCCAAGCACCGATCCCGAACAGTAAGGCCCTTCCATGTGAATACCCTCTATGTCGGGGACAGCTTCACCGCGAAAATCCAAATCGGCAAAGAGGCTGAGAATGTTAAGATACTGTTCATGGGTGAGGCTGGTCAGCGTCGGGAGGATCGAGGTCGTTCCTCCCTTCAGATGGACACTCAGCACATTTCTGATCGCTTCTTCGCTCCCATCATGAAAGCTTGTCCCGTTGCCCCCGTGGACATGGGTATCGACAAAGCCGGGGCTCAGATACGCCCCCTTGCCATCGATGACCTCATGAAACTCCCCGTTCGGATACGCTTCAGTGCCGAAGTCATCGATCAAGCCGTCACGGATGACCAGACGGGCATCGCCCATCACTCTGTCCGGCATGATGAGACGGACGTTTTTGATGAGCGTTCTCATCCGATTACCCCTTTATGGCGCCTTCGACCATCCCCTCGACAAGGCGATTCTGGAAGATCGCGAAGATCGTGATCGGCGGAATGATCGACATCGTGATCGCGGCCGCCAGCACCCCATAGTTCCAGTCCTCACTCTTCAACAATGTCAAGGCAACGGATATCGGCATGATCGAATCCTTCGTCGCCAACGATTTGGAAATGGTGTATTCACCCCACACGCTGTAGAACCCGGAGACGAAGACGATCACCAGCGCATTCTGGGCAAGGGGAAGCATGATTTTCCACCATGTCTGCACGACGCTGCAGCCGTCGATTTCGGCCGAGTCTTCCAACTCGCGGGAAAGGTTGATGAACGTTCCTCGCATGATGAAGATGGAGAATGGAAGAATCAACAGAAGATTCGGTAGAATCAGACCGATATACGTGTTCAAGAGCCCAAGATTGTACTCCATGATGTAAATCGGAATGAGAATCGCCGCAAGCGGAAAGGCAAGCACGAACAGGATCGAGGCCAGCAGCGCGTTGCTTCCTTTGAAAGGAAGCTTGGCGAATGAATATCCTGAAAGAGCGGAGAGCAGCAGGGTCACAATCACCGAACTCATCGTGATAATGATCGTATTCAGATAGTATTTGAGGTACTTCGCACCTCGGACAAACACGTAATCGTAGTTGACCAATGACCATTTCTTGGGGAAGAACGTTACTTCTTTGATAATCTCGATCGACTCCTTGAAAGACGTGAAGACGCAGAATACGATTGGGAGGACGAAGAGCAGCGAGATGAACAGCAATGCCAACGATTGGAGAACGGAGTTGATCAGTCGTCGTTTTCTCGCCATATCACTCCTCCTTCCTGCTTATTTTCAAGTTCAGGATGGAAAAGACCATGACCAGCGCGGTAAGAATGAATGCGATGGATGAAGCGTAGCCCATCTCATAGTTCATGAACGCTTCATTGTAGATCTTCTGGTAAAGGACGATCGTGGCGTTGCCCGGGCCTCCCTTGGTGAGAACGTTCGGGGTCACAAAGAGTTTGAGACATTGCAGAACCGCCCATATTCCCACCACGGCAAATGTTTCCGACAGGTTCGGAATGATGATGTATATGAGTTTCTTGAACCCGACGGCGCCATCGATTTCGGCCGCCTCGAAGAGCTCTGAGGAGATTCCCTGAAGCCCGGAGAGGAAAAGAATCGTACTGAACCCGACCTTTCCCCATATACTGACGATGATCACCCACCACCGAGCCGTTTTGGCATCGGTAAGCCAGTTGTGGGCATATTTGGAGAGACCTACGCTGATCAGGAATTTGTTGAGAATACCGAAGTTGTCGGCAAGCATCCATGTGAAGAGCAGACAGATCAACGAAGCGGGAACGACTATCGGCATGAAGATTGAAGTCCGATAGAACCAGCTTCTCTTCTTTTTATAGAACAGGAGCAATGCAAAAGCCAATGAGAGAACGATCAGCAGGGTAAACATGATCACGGTGAATACCAGCGTGTTCGATAAAGCCCGGACAAACTGGATATCTTTGGCCGTAGCAAGAAAATTGTTAAATCCATTGAATTTCGGTCGTTTATCAAACGCGAAATTATAGTCACTGAAACTGAGAATCGCCGTATATGAAATTGGATATACGACAAATAAAAACAGGACAAGAACCGTTGGAAGCACGAACAGCATCCCGAACAGTTCCTTTTCCCTCTTTCTTCCCCTAATAGTATTTTGCATACCTATTTATCCTAACACGTTTCAACCGGCCGGCAGGCTTTCGCCTACCAGCCTCAAATCATATACGAAAACCTATTTTTTCAGTGAATCGGAGAGTGCCGTCATCTTGTTGACGATATCCCGAGCCGAGGTTTTCGGATCGACCAAACCTTCCTGGAAGATGACATTCAGGCCGGTGAGCCACTTTGCCTGATCCTGCCACTGAGGAATCCTGACGCCGTTTTCCATGGAATCGCTGAGCTTCTTCCACATCGGGGTTTCATCCAAAGCTTTGTTGAAGTGTTCCTTGATGACGGACATTTTGCCGAACTTGGTGAAGGTGTTGACCTGGACATACTCGCTGTACACCCCTTCCTTGATGAACTGCATCGCAAGGTCGGCGTTCTTCGATGCTTTCGGGATTGCCATCTGACAGCCGAATGCGAAGGTTCCCTTTCCTCCCGGAATGGGGGCAAGCGACAGGTTCTCAATTCCGATTGTGGGGATCGCTTCCATCCATCGTCCCGCAGCCTCGTAGACCATCGCGATCTGGCCGGCTTTGAAGCCGTTGCGTCCGCCTGCGTTGTCGACGAAGGTTGACGTGGAGATATATCCGTTCTGAACTCCCTTCTGCCACAGATCGACCATATTGACAAACTCGGGGAAGTCGAAGTCATAGGTATATCCATCGGGTTTGGTTATATGGCCTTTTTGAGCGACGATTGCACCACCGATGATTCCGGTCAGGTTGTTTCCGAACTGGATTGAAGACCCTACCTGCGTTACGACCCCGCCGGCATCCTTTTTGGTAAGCTTCTCCGAGAACTTGTAGAAGTCGTCCCAGGTCTTCATGGGAAGCGGCTCACCGTTCGCATCGACCAGGCCCGCTTCCTGGAACATCTTCTTGTTCAGAGATATTCCATAGACTTCGTAGATCGCCGGAACGCACACTTGGACTCCTTCATAGACTCCGGTTTCCAGGGCACCGGGCTGGTACTTGGATTTGGGGAAGTCCTTGAAGAAGTTGAGTTCCTTGTCGAAGTCATAGATGAGGCCTTGGGCAAGGTAGGTCTTTGCCATGTACCCGCCGTCAAGGAACACAAGGTCGGTCTCGGTATTCCCCTTCGACCAGTCGATGACGTAGTTGGCCAATACGTTCTGGTCGGCCAGCGTGATGATTTCGACATCGACGTCAGGGTGGTTCTTTTCAAAGATCTCTTTCGCTTTTTCCAGATAAATCTTGCTGATCTGCCAGGATTCCGCTGAAATCCTCAGTGTCCTTCTGCCCGTGGCTTCCTTCTCGCCTTTTCCTTGAGCAAATACCATGCCCATCGCGAGAACGAGAACGAGCAATACGATTGCTATTCTTTTCATCTTCAATCCTCCTTTAAGATGAATATTAAACCATGTCGATGTGGCGAAGCCGAAAAATTCGCTCTTTCCATCATCGAACTGTCACCAATGATTCTGTAATGAAGATTCCTGGCCATCGCGACGGCAACAGCCCGGTTCGGGTGTTGCCGGCTCGTTGACTGCCTCATGCGACCCTTCGGATCGCGGCATATACCCCTCCTTACTCCTGGATAAAGAATACCATGCTCCTGAGCCTGTCAACCATATCACTTTGTTGCAGGAACATATCAATTTGTTGCCAGCACACCATAATCTCACAAAACCCTATGATTGAGAATGATCAATAAAGGTTTATTATACAAAGAGTAAAATAGTTTTTACCTTTATCGTGGAAAATATGCCGGATACCAACAAGCTTTTTTGTTCCCCTTCGGACTACTGTAAAACAACCGATTGCTTTGACAACACATTGCAACAGTCCAACAGAGCAAGACCCGTATGATAGCCGGGGTCAAGATCCGGGGTGGCGGGAATGACGTCCACGGGCTTGCCGCTGCTGTCAATTGTCTGGACAGCGATGGGACAGGCCGACGGTTTGCGGTAGTTCTCCGTAAACGCGCTCAGGCATCGTTCAAACCATTCCGTACCGAATGTCGACCATGGTCCTTTCTTGAGATGCTCGGTCAATGCAATGGCGCGCAGCGTTTCCGGAAGGGACCACCAGGGCATCGTATCGTAAGGAATCGTCTTGCTTACCGCATCAATCCGTTTGACAATCCCGCCCGTCTCACTGAAGCCCAGCTTCAGATTGGGTTCAATCAGAGAATCAAGTGTTCCCCCCACATCGATCATCCACTCATATTCCGTCTCTTCATTCCCATAACACTCAAGGTAGACAGCGACCATCTGGGCGGCGAGACCGATGAACTCCAGAGAGTGACCGGGATCCACAAGCACTCTTCCTTCTTCATCGAGGAACACGTTACCCTCATCATCAAGCATTTCGACGATGATGCCGTCCTTGATCGAAGGCCATCGCCCCATTGAGTTCACATGCTTTGAAAGGATCTTTTCAACAAACCGCCGCCCGATGGCGGGGGCATTTGAATCCCGTTCGAGCCGCATAAGAAGCGTTACCGCCCCGAGGCCCAGCATCTCCGTACCGAACCCGGTGGCTTTTGCCTTTCTCCCCTGATACTGAGACGGATGGAATCCTATCTGGTCATTTACCAGCTTGTTCCCAATAATCGCCCGCAAGGTGTCGGTGATATACCTTCTTGAGGCACGCCTCTCCTCTTCCGTTCCCCAGTCATGGTTGAATGCATACAACCCCCGTGAGCAGAAGAGGTCGCTCATGGTGAACACGTCGGTATCCTCTGTCGGATGTGATCGATCCGTCGCAAGGAAATAGAGATGTCCGCCATTGGATCGTCGTTGCCGTTGAAGGTTAGCGCTCACCGAACGGCCAAGAGAGATCAACTCCTCCTTTGCATCGTCAGAAGGCCAGCCCACCCGATCATACCACTTCAGGTGAGTTGCGATCGCCTCGAGCCCGCGACCTTGAATCCAGCTGTAGATATGGTTCTTGCCGCGGATGCCGTCGCTTTCGAACATATCTTCACCGCTGATGGCATCAAGCTTCAGGTCAATCCATCCATAGTCAGGCCGAAGAGTCCGGCGCTGAAGCATCAACATCATCGTGTCGTCTATGATCTGTTTCATGACCTTCAATTGCGTCCTGCTATCAGCCGGATGCTTGATTGTTCCCACAACAACCTCCTGTTTCATTAATCAAACCTATCTCTACCATTAAGCCCACATAGTCACTGATTGCAGAACCACCGACACTGTTGCCTCCGCACGGAAAAGAAAGCCCATGCAAGCCAAGCCGGTGGAGCACGTCTCTCAGGTGTTGACCGGCGGCAAGATAAACGGAATGCTTCTTCCCGGGAGTCTGAATCGTCAACACATTCTTGCGTTCCATCAACTCACTATAACATTTCTCATCACTACGTTGTTAACAAAAAAATCCTTTGAATGTCGGACATCTATGGCGAATGTTTCAACACCCCGTCAGATGAGACGAGGAACCTAAGGAGAGAGAAGCGAGCGAATTGTTTCCCTGCGAGTCTCCACTCCTTGTTGACCACTGAAGCGCTAAAATGGTAGCTTTAGGACAATGAATTTCAAGAAGGTAATTCGATGAGAGTATTAGTATTGGGCTCCGGTGCCAAGGATCATGCGATCGCATGGTGGTTCTCTCAGAGCAGGCTCATCAGCGCTCTCTATGTTGCCCCGGGAAACGCCGGAACGGAATCGATCGCCAAGAATATCGAGATCGATCCATCCGATCCCGAAGCGGTGTACCGCGTGTGTCAAACGCATACGATCAACTACGTTTTCGTAGGAACGGAAGCACCTCTCTTCACCGGAGTGATCGACTACCTCAACGAACGGGGAATTGATACCTTCGGAGCTCCCAAACGAGCCCTCCCCTTGGAAGGGGATCGCGACTTTGCCCGTAAATTCACTGAACGACACAGGATTCCCGCACCCCGTTACGTGCTCTTTCGCAACACCGATGATTTAAGCGCCTATCTCAAGGAACATGAAGGCGAGCGTTTCGTCGTAAAGAGCAATCAGATCGCTCCTTCCCGGGTGATGGTGGATTCCACCGATTACACCACGTTGATGGAGTTCTCCGCCACGCTTCTTGAAAGCGGCCCGATCATCTTGGAGCAGCACCTTGCAGGCCTTCCTCTTACGATTACCCTCTTCGTCGATACCAACAGCTATATGCTGCTGCCGATCTGCAGTGACTACATGCGCGTTGAAAGTGGTGGAACTCCAACCGGCGGCATGGGATCGATCTGCCCCGTTCCCCTTCAGGATTCGGTGAAGGAAGCGTTGATCTCAAGGATCATTGAGCCGACGCTCAACGGACTCAGGGAAGAGCATATGGCGTACAAAGGGGTGCTGACAATCAGCATCATCCTCACGAAAGAGGGTCCGATGCTCGTTGATTACCACGTTCGCTTCAATGACCCGGCCGCCCAAGCATTTATCCCCCTCATCTGCACCGATCTCATCGAGATTCTCACTGCCATGAAAAAGGATACCCTCGGATCGCTGAAACTGTGTTGTTCCTCCAACAGCGCGGTCGCCCTCGTCGTGGCGAGTGAAGGATATCCTCAAAAGCCCGTTACCGGAAAAATCCTCAATCCGATTCCCGCCGCCCTCCTCCTCAATGCCTTTGAAGGAGCACCAAGGTACTTCTTCGGCGGAGTCCAGAAACGAGGCAACGACCTTGTCACCACCGGAGGACGAAACGTTACCGTCGTCGGAATCGATTACAATATCATGAGCGCGAACAAACGCGCCTATCAGGGCGTCGTTCATGTCCAGTTCGAGAACGCCTGGTACCGGCAGGATATCGGAAACAAGTTCTTTGAGAACTGAGAAGACCTCTCTGTCATTCAATAAAGGCGTCTTCCTCATAATAAAATGAGTAATCGATACCTTTCATGAACATCGCTCGATCATCAATCAGATCGGTGAGCGCCTCAAAAAGAAGAATCTTCAGAGGATGAGAATCCACCACACTCGCCTCCATCGCATCAAGATATGAGCGTTTTTCGATCTTGCTCCAATCGATACATTTTCGAAGCCTTTTCTTGAGGATGAGATCCAACCAGATCCGGGTGCTTCTTCCATTCCCCTCCATGAACGGATGGACGATGTTCATTTCAATGTATTTCGTCAAAGGATTGTTCGCTCATCTGCTCTTTCTTCTGCAATTCCTGATGAAGAAACTGAGCCATCGCGAACTGGAAGCCCCCCTTGGCGATGTTACGAGTGCGAATCTGTCCGGCAAAGTCGTATAATCCTCCAAACAGATAGGCATGGATCTATTGAAATCCGTTGACGGTTCCCACCTCGATCGACTCGAGCAGCGAACTGTCAAACAGTGAGTACGCTTTCGCTTTGCTTAGTCCATCGATGGACTCTTCACCATAGGTGAACCACTGAAGAAACCGATTCGCTTGCTTACCGGGAAATTGCTTTGCCAATTCCCTGATACCTTCACCATCCAGAACGTTGGCCAGCCGTAGCTTCCCGTCGCGCGCGGTGAATTGAAGGGGCTGTCGCAAAAGGTCGTAAGGCTTGCGGCAGCTCCTTTTATCTGTTTATTGTTAAAGCATTTATAACGAAAAGAGGTTGCAAAAGCAACCTCAGTGTGCTATAATTTGTTTACCTACAAACAATTAGGAGCACATATGAATAGTACAGCTTTCTTTGAAAATGGTCAACTCTTTCTTAACCTTTCCATCCCCCTCAAGCTTGATTTCCAGAATCCCGTCAAAGCACTTCATACCCTGTTGTGGTCATTGGACTATAGTTGCTTCTCAAAGCAGAAGAAAGTCAGCGGCAGACCGAATGCACTCTCGCCTCGAAAGATGATGTTCATCCTTGTGTATGCGAGGCTGAACAACTGTTTCAGCAGCAGGGAGGTCGAAGCCCTGTGCAAGAGAGATCTGGTATGCATCCATGTCTTGGAGGGAGGCAGGGCTCCCGACCACAGCACCATCGACCGGTTTGTCAGGGGCAACGCAGGACCCATCAGGGATATATTCGCTCAGAGTATTCGCAAGCTCGACGAACTGGGAGAGTTGGGAAGAAAGATGGCCTTCATAGACGGAACGAAGATCGAATCGAAAGCTGGCAAGTATACGTTCGTATGGCTGAGCGCCATAGAGAAGAACCTTCCCAAGCTGGTAAGGAATATCGCCAAGCTCTATGGGCAGTACGTAGAGCACTATCGTCTGGACAACCCATCAGTTGTGGAGACCGAGATTCAAGCCAAGGTGGCACTGGATGAAATGATAGAAGTCATAGACCCGCATGAGGTTCTCAGCCGTCCCTGTAAGCAAGGCCGCGGACATCGCAAAGGCTTTGAGCGGATGCTCTCTGAGAGACTTCTGGAATACTCACGGAAGCTTGCCTTCTACCGAAGAGCCCGGAACAGGATGAAAGCGGAGGGACGGAGAAGCATGAGCAAGACCGATGAAGATGCGACCTTCATGAGAATGAAGGAGGATTACATGCGCAACGGACAGCTCAAACCCGGCTACAACATACAGAACATCGTCGATTCGGGGTATGTAGTGGGAACGTATTGCAGCAGCGATCGTACAGACATGTACACATTCGTACCTGCCTTGGAGCAGTTGCGAAAGCGGTTGGGGTTCGAGTATCAAGGGATATGCGCCGACAGCGGTTATGACTGTGTGGAGAACTACCGATACTTGGAAAGCAGGGGCATTGATGCCTACATCAAGACACAGACCTATGAGCAGAACAAGAAGCGCAAGATTCGTAAGGATCCTGGGAACAAGCTGAACATGACTTACGATGGGGCAAAAGACCGGCTTCGGTGTATGAACAACGCCATCTTGCATAACACGGGCAAGAAGAAATCCGACGGAACATCTTTGTATGAGGCGAAGAAAGGGTGTGTAAGCTGTACATACCGCAACATATGCATGAAGGGGCAAGCCACACAGAAGAACTTCAAGCGGATGCAGTACAATCCGGTTGCAGAAGGTTTCCGTTCAAAGTCGCTTTCAAACATCGTAAGTGAGAAGGGCATAGAAGCAAGACTCAACAGGAGCATCCAAGTCGAGGGTTCATTTGCACTGATTAAGGATGCCCTCGGTATACGCAGGTTTCTCAACAGGGGAATGGTCAACGTGGAAACCGAATGGATCATCCTGTGCATGGCAGCCAATACGCTTAAGCTGCAGGCAAAGATCAACAGAGGATGTTTGGGTATTCCCACTTGGTACCATATAGATAAATCCGACCCTTTGGATGAGGCTGGTTAGACAAACCTAAACAACAACAAACAACCAACAATATCTCAGCTGAGCCAAGGGATAGCTATGTCCATAAAGGGAGCTGTCTTTGTCATTTCTCAGCTTTCAATGCTTCATTTCCTTAAGATTTGTTTGTTGCCGACCATTCCGATTGCCGGACATAAAAAGAGGCCGTCGCTTTTTCGACTTTTGCGACGGCCCCTTGATTCCCCTCGCGTTTCAATTTCGCCTTGAGGTACTTCCAGTAGTTTCGATTCTTTTCCGGGTCGTCTTCGTTGCGGAGCACACCGATGATATCCAAGACGGAGAACCACCATCCGGCGTTCCGTTCGTCCCAAACGGCTCTCATTTCACGGTCATCCAGCAATCGGATTGAAATCTTGCTCATGCTGTTCCCATTGTACCATGAAAGCCTTAGGAATCAGAAGGAATCGAAGCCGGCAAGCTCATCGAAGACGACATCCTCTTCCTGCGGAGCATCGCTCTGAGCGACGGCAAGCCCCTCGAAGTTTTCGAGCCAGAAGGAAACGTCTTCGGGGTTCTTCATGAGTGCCGGCAGACTGATGAGAACCATGTTCTGCATCAGGGGAATCCTGAAGGAAAGCTCATGGACGTGCTCATTCCAGGAAGCATCGGTGTAGACGACCTTCACCGTGTGTCGTTGCCCGACGACGACGGCTTTATCCCGGATTCGCGGCGTCATCTCCAAGACTTCACCCTTTTTTCCTACCTGAACTTCGACAAGCTTCAGCGCCTGAAGCTCCACCCCGTCTCTGGTGACGGTGTTGTTGTCGATCAGAACGGTGTGCTGACGGCCGATGTGAAAGAGAAACACGGCGAAGAGGAGAATCAGGATGATCGCTCCAACTCGGATCAGAAGGGTTCGTTGGCGTTTCGTCATGACGTCACCTCCTGGTCCTGGGCCAAGGCAAGGCCGCTCATCCCCCGCTCCCGCTTCTTTCGGACTTCATAAAGAACCAGACTGGTGGTGATGACCCCGTAGGAAACGAAAACCCGGAAGTATTCGCCGAGCTGGGCCTGGCCGATGAGGCGCTTTCCCGCCATCGGGCTGACGATGAACATCAGATGGAAGAGCACGACGCCCAAAAAGACGTTTCGGATCTTCGCACTGGCGACGGTGGCTCCGCCGACCAGAAGAGCGGCGACGCTGAACATCCCGATCTGCATGTGGCTGTTATAGGTGTTGAGCGTTCCGATGTTGTGCAGGTAGATGATCATTCCATATCCGGCAAGAACCGTGGAGATGATGATGCTCATGATCCGGGTGTGCTCAACCCGGATTCCCGCCGCCCGGGCGACTTCCATATCCTGGCCGACCGCTCGCATGTCCTGTCCCAGCTTCGTCTTCTTGAACCAAAGGATGAAGACGCTGAGCAGCGCAATGACAAGGAAGGTTCCCACCGGAATCGGCACGCCGCCGATCCGGATCATCAAAAAGTTGTCCAACGACTTGCGGATGCCGATCAGGTTCACGGTATTCCGGATTCCGTACCCGCGGGGCAGCAACAGGTTCGGTGAAATGATCTTGATCAACGGACCCATTCCATAGAGGACGACCAGCTGATAGATGCCGTTCATGAAGAAACCGATGATATAGCTGGTCACCATCTCCCGGCCTTTGGCCATGTTCAGAATCTTTCCGCACCACCACCCGAGCAGAATGGAAAGCGGGGTGGAGACGATCATCGCCAAAAGGATTCCCGGAATTCCGACGATCCCCCAGTCGGTGGTGAAGATCAGGCCGATCTGACCCGCCATCGCTCCGAGGGTCATCCCGAAGTTCAACCCCATTCCGGCGAGGATCGGGATGAGAAGTGAAACGATCAAAAAGGTGTTCCGGCTGATTCGACTGATCACCTCTCCGGCCAGATAAGTCGGTGAATATCCGCTCAAGGGAACCCCGAAGGCGATGATGACCACGAAAAGAAGCGGTACGGTATTGTTTGCCATGAAGCGGAGGATTTTCTGTTTCGTACTCAATTCTCTCATCGGGCCGCCTCCGTTTTTCTCGTCAGAGCGTAGAGGATCATACCGTTGGAGGCCACGATCCTGATCACTTCGCTCATATCGGTCTGAATCATCGCGTTCATCACGCTGGGAGTCATCGTGAGAATCCCTTGGAAGAGGAATGTTCCGATGATGACGTTGAGAATCGAAGCCTTGTTCACCGATGCTCCTCCGATGAGAATCGCCGATACCGCAGGAAGAGCCATGTAGAACGGTCCCATGTAGAGCTGGATGAACCCGAAGCTCTGCTGGTAAACCAGAATTCCGATCGCCCCCAACCACGTTGAAAGCACTACGCTGAGGGTTCGAATCCGATCGACATCGATTCCTGAAGCCCGGGCGAAAACCGGGTTGGATCCGACGGCGGTCATCGCCGTGCCGGTCTTGGTGTGCAGGAACGCCCACATGGCAAACGCCAAAACAGTAAAGAACAAGATCATTCCGGTGGGAAAGATGAAGTGATTACCGATTCGAATCTTGAGAAAATCATTCAGCACGTGGAGGTAGTACCCCTCGGTTGAAATCGTGGTCCGCAATCCCGAGCCGGCAAAACCCCAGACCATCTTCGGGTTGTTGAACGGCAAAAGAAGCCACATGATGCACATGAATGCGACCGAGGAGAATCCGACGTAGGTCGCGATCATCATCTCTCCGCCTTTCACCCGGTTGAGCAATTGCCCGTACCCCCACCCAAGAATAAGGGCGAAGGGCGTGGCAAAAAGGATCGCCAGCCAAAACGAGGCGGGACCGGCGACATCCACCTGAAGACTGATCGTTGCACCTAAGAGACCGGAGATGATCCCCAGCGGAAGACCGAAGTTGAGGCCGCAGCCGCTATGAATCATCGGAACCATCGCCAATACCAGCACCGCATTCATGCCGAAGCGGTTCAAGGTATCGGAAAGACTTGTTGCCACGTTTACATTGAAGAACGGAGCCAAAATAAACAATGAAAACAAAAAGAGGGCGATGATGATTCTTGGCAATCCAAACGAACGAACCATCTGCCGGATTTTTGTCAGCATGAGAGCGGCATTCATACTTCTTGCACCTCCTGACCAACCATCATCAAACCGAACTTGGCGCTGTCACTCGTCGCCGGGAGGATCCCGAACACCTTCCCGTCGTTGACGATCGCGATCCGGTCGCAGACGGAGCGCAGCTCTTCAAGCTCGCTGCTGATCATCACGATCGTCGTCCCGCTTTCCTGGTTGTACCGCCTGAGGGCATCCAGGACGAGACTCTTCGCCCCGATATCGATTCCCCGAGTCGGCTCGCTGACAAACAGAAGCTTCGGCGTTACGGCGAACGCTTTCGCCAGACATACTTTCTGCTGGTTTCCACCGCTGAGCTCACGGGCGTTCTGCCGGGTGGAGACGCATCGGATCTCAAGCTGCTTTACGTACTTCATCGTTTCCTCTTCGATCGCTTTCTGATCGCGCCAGGAAACAAGTCCGTTGAGGTAGCGCTTGAGGAACTTGTCTTGAATCTGCATCGCTGTGAAGGTGATATTCCATTCGAGGGACTCGTCCAAGAGCAATCCCACCCCCCGGCGATCCTCGCTGACGAACGCGACGCCGGCGTTCAAAAGCGACCGCGGCTGATTGAGGGGAAGCTCCTCTCCTTGAAAAACGATCTGCCCCCCGGCGGGAAAGAGACCCATCACTCCGTTGGGAATGCCGAGCTTCCCTTGTCCCGCCATTCCTCCGATGCCGAGGATCTCTCCGTCATATACGTCAAGATTGACGTTTCGAACCGTCTCTCCGGGCATGTCGACCCAGAGGTTCCTGATGCTCAGGACAACCTTCGAGTCTTCGTAGTTGAAAGTTCGGGTATTTCGTTTTGCGGCGTTGACCTCTCGACCTACCATCCAGTGGGCGATATCCGTAACGTTGACCCCTTCGGAAGGAACCGTCTTGATAATCCGGCCGTCGCGCATCACCATGATCGTGTCGCAGACATCGATGATCTCTTGCAGACGGTGGCTGATGAAGATGATCGCAATCCCCTCGGAACTGAGGGTGCGCATCGCCTTCAGAAGGCTTTCCGCTTCCTGTTCGCTGAGTACCGCGGTCGGTTCATCGAGAACCAGAAGTCGAAGCCCCTCCTCCATTTCGGTCGTCGCTTCCTTGCTGAGCTCCCGGGCGATCTCGGTAAACTGTTTGTGGCCGACGGGCATCTCCGAAACGAGCATCTTCCCGTCCAAAGGAACACCCAGCTTGTCGATCGCTCCTTGAGCGATCTTCTCCATTGACTCCCGGTTAAGCGTGTTCAACCGCTCGCCGAAGAGTTCGCTGGCTAATGTATGTTTCAACGGCTCCCGATTGAGCAAAATATTCTCCGTTGCCGTTGAATCCGGCAGCAGTGAGAACTCCTGGTGAACCATTCCGATACCACTGGCAAGAGCATCGATCGGCGAGGTGAAACGCACTTCGTCCCCCTCGATGAAGATCGATCCTCCATATCCACCCGTCTGGTGGATCTCATCCATGCCGAAGAGAATCTTCATCAAAGTTGATTTGCCGGCTCCGTTTTCCCCTACAAGTCCCAAAATCTCCCCGCGTCTGAGAGAGAAATTGATATCGGAAAGAACTTCATTGCCGAAGTAATCTTTGCTGATGTGTTGCATCTCCAAAAGAGGCACCCCAAGTTCGTTATTCATGATGTTTCCTTAACTATCCATGGATGTGACCAATACCTCGAAAAGGGATTGATCCCAGCCACAAGACGCCCAAAAGGGGGAGAGTGACCTCTCCCCCATGCACCGGGCGCTTTGGGGCTTATTTGATGGAGAAGTATTTCTCCGGGACGACTACGTCCGCAGCTCCCATATACCCTTTACCCATCATATAGGTGTCCTGGTAGATCAACACGTGGTTGCGGGCGACGACACCGGTGGTCACATCGTTGTAGAATGCACCGTTCCACTTGGCGCTGCCGGTGTACTTGCCATATGCCTTCATGATGTCGCTGAGCTTGGTCAATTCGCTTTCGCCCTTGATGACGTTGATCGCATGGGTTCCAAGTCCGGCGGTGGTAACGTATCCATAGGAGTACGCCCACGTTCCGAAGCGACCGGCGCCACCCTTGTCGACGACGGCCTTCTCGACCTTTGCGAGAATCGCGGCGAAGTCGCCGGCCTCTTTGGAGAGGTCAAGACCCAGTGCTCCGGGATAGCCCATCAGCGGGCTGGGCAGGTCGGCTTCGATGAAGTATCCGCCGTACGCCAGGAGCTGCTTCAGAAGCGGCTCGGTGTGGGCATCGTTCGTCACGAAGAACGCTGCGTCCTTGCCGTACTGTTCGAGCCAGGCGGGAACCTTCTCAAGAATGTACTGCTGGGCACCGGCGATTCCGACATCGCTTACCGGGTCGGGAGCGGTCTCATAGACGAAGCGCATACCGAGATCCTTGGCGGTCTCGGCCATGATCGCAGCCCGGCGGCTGAGGGTTTCATAGCTCATGTGGCGGGGGAACGAGACGTGGACGAACGTCTTGATGCCCAGATCATGAGCGGTCTTGATGATCAGGTATCCGCGGGAAACGAAGTCGTTGTTCACCGCAAGATCGGCGGCGGTCTGAATCACCGGCGGATCTTCGTGCGGCTCTCCGGCGATCGTGATGATGTCGGGGCGCTTCTCCTTGATGATCCGGAACGCCTCGGTGGTGCCGGGAATCGCCTGATTGACGATAACCGCTTTCATTAACGGGTCGTCCGCCAGACCGGCGATGACGCTGATCGTCGTCTCCTGTTCCTCCATGAAGTTGTCCGGATAGGTAACGTGGTTGATGATTCCACCACTCTTTACATCACCATATTCTTCAATGAGTTTTTCCGCACCGCGCAGGTCGTCTTCCGATTGAGAAACCGTACCGGTCACGATTCCGACGTGGAATGCCGTACTCTTGGCGGAAGCGGTTTCTTTGGAACCTGCAGCAAAGACCATGGAAACTGCAAACAGCACGACCATGGCAATAGCTAATGTCTTTTTCATTGCTACTCTCCTTTAGCGGGATATTTTCCCTATCCGTACATAATACGTAAAAGCATCGATCGCGGCAAGAAGAGAACACGGGTTTATGCAAGATATGTAAATATGGCGTATATTTATGCCTGCTGGCGTCGAATTTCGTAGAGAAAGATTCCCGCGGCGACGGAAACATTCAGTGAATCGATGTTGCCGGTCGTCGGAATCGCCACGATGTGGTCGCACAGCTTCTCCGTCAACCGGCTGATTCCCCTTCCCTCACTGCCCAATACAAGAACGGTGCGCTTCGGAAAGGTCGTCTCATGCAGGCTTTCGCCGCCAAGTGCCGCTCCATACACCCAGAACCCCTGACTTTTCAGATATTCGATCTCGCGATTCAGATTCGTCACCACCGCCTGGTTTACATAGTGCGCCGCCCCCGAGGAGACTTTGACCACCGTCTGGTTGGATTGGGCGCTCCGCCTGCTTGGGATGATGACAAGGGAGACGGAAAACTGGTCGGCGGAGCGGAGGATCGCCCCGAGGTTGTGGGGGTCCGTGATTCCGTCGAGGATCAGCACGAGAGCACCTTCCTCTTCCTTCAGGTTCGAGCAGAACTCCTGAACCGTCAGCTGACGGGAAGCGGATGAGCTTTTACTTCGGGAACCGAGGACAAGAAGAGCTCCTCGATGATTGGAGGAGCCGGCAAGTCGATCAAGTTCGGTTCCGGTTACCTTCCGAACGATCGTTTTTCGATTCATCCGCGCCAGATTTTCCAGCACCTCGGCTTTCGAGCACATCTCCCGGGCGATATAGAGAACGGAGCCGCCGGGGGCGTTTTTAAGCCCCTCTTCGATCGCGTGAAAGCCGATAATCGCATCGCTCATCATCAATCCTCAAAAGAAACCGGATTCGGTTCGGTGACCTCGCCGAGGGCGTCACTGAGCTCCTGCATCAGTTTTTTTGCTTTAGAATTCAGCCGTTTAGGAACTTGGATATCAATTTTCACGTACATATCCCCCCGATCCGTCGAATTGAGCCGGGTGGCGCCGTACTGACGGAGACGGAGCATCTTCCCGTGCTGGGTTCCCGACGGGATGCTGAGCTTGATCTTCTTGCCGTCGATCGTCGGCACCATGATCTCCGCTCCGAGAGCGGCCTGAGTGATTGAGATCGGGATCTGGACGAAGAGATTGTCTCCTTGACGGATGAAGTACTTGTGCGGTCTGACATTGATGTAGACGTACAGATCGCCGCTTGCTCCTCCGTTGGGTCCGGCGTCTCCCATTCCCCGCAGAACCACCCTGCTGCCGGTATCGACTCCGGCGGGAACGGTGACCTTCACCTTCTGTTGCTTGCGCTTCAAGCCGGTGCCGTGACACCCCTGGCAGGGATTCTCGATGATCTGCCCGTTTCCGCTACAGGTGGGACAGGTCGAGGCGATCGTGAAGAAGCCGCCGCCTCTGCTTACCTGACCGGAGCCGTGGCAGGTGGGACAGGTTTTCATCCCTGCCGAACTTTCACTCCCCGACCCCCCGCAGACATCGCATGCCACTTGGTGGGAGTAGGAGATTTCGACTTTCGTTCCAAAAATCGCATCTTTAAAATCGATTTCAATGTCATAGCGAAGGGAAGCACCCGGTTCGGGACCCCGATGGGCTCTTGAGGCTCGTCCGCCTCCCCCGAAGAAGGAGGAAAAAATATCCTCAAACCCGCCACCGAAGCCGGAACCGAAGATATCGCTGAAGTCACGATAGACGTTGGAATAATCACGCGGGCCCGAACCGCCATCCACTCCTGCAAAGCCGAATTGGTCGTACATCTGTCGCTTCTTTTCATCCGAAAGGACATCATACGCCTCGGTTGCTTCCTTGAAGCGGTCCTCGGCCGCCTTGTCACCCTGATTGCGATCGGGGTGATTGGCGATCGCAAGTTTGCGATATGCTTTTTTAATTTCATCCAAGGTAGCGGTCTTCTCCACCCCAAGGACCTCATAATAATCTCGTTTCGCCACAGTTTCCTCGTCTACACCATCATGTCGGCCGGAGCCGACATGATGGTAATCAACGTATTCTATCGTCCTTCAAGGCCGTTAGTCTACGACCTCGAAGTCGGCATCCTCAGCATTTTTTACCGTGTCCGAAGAAGAGCCTGCCGTACTTTCCGTCTCGGTCTGGGGGCCTCCGGCTTCCGCTTGGGTCTGTTTATACATCTCTTCAGCCAGCTTGTAGGAAGCTTGTTGCAGGGCTTCCGTCTTGCTCTTCAGCTCATCGGCAGTAGCATTCGCGTTGGCCAACGCGGCTTTCACGTCATCCAAGGCGCTTTGGATCTTCGCCCGGTCCGCCGCCTCGATCTTATCTCCATGTTCGGAGAGGGATTTCTCGGTGGAATACACCATTGAATCCGCTTCATTGCGGGCATCTATTCGAGCCCGTTCCCGCTTGTCCTCTTCGGCGTGCAGTTCCGCTTCCTTGACCATCCGCTCGATCTCCGCTTCGGATAGGCCGCTGGAGGATTCGATTCGGATCTTTTGCTCCTTGCCGGTTCCAAGATCCTTTGCCGAAACGTGAACGATTCCGTTCGCATCGATATCGAAGGTCACCTCGATCTGAGGCACACCCCGCGGTGCGGAGGGAATTCCGACGAGGTCAAAGTTGCCGAGCGTCCTGTTCTGGGATGCCATCTCGCGCTCTCCCTGAAGGACGTGGATGCTGACCGCGGTCTGATTGTCCGCGGCGGTGGAGAAGATCTGACTCTTGCGAGTCGGGATCGTCGTGTTCCGCTCGATGAGGCGGGTATTTACGCCTCCCAACGTCTCGATCCCCAGAGAAAGCGGGGTAACATCGAGAAGCAGGACATCCTTCACCTTTCCGCCGAGGATTCCGCCCTGGATCGCCGCACCCATCGCAACGACCTCATCGGGGTTCACACCCTTGTGCGGCTCTTTTCCGAAGAGCTCCTTGACCATCGCCTGCACGGCGGGGATTCTCGTCGATCCGCCAACGAGGATGACCTCATCGATATCACCGGCGCTCAGGCCGGCATCGCGAAGGGCGTTCTGGACGGGCTTTCTGGATCGATCGATCAGATCGGCGATCAATTGCTCGAACTTGGCGCGGCTCAAGGTCATCTGCAGGTGCTTCGGTCCCGATGCATCCGCCGTGATGAACGGCAGGTTGATATCGGTGCTCGTTGAGTTCGAGAGCTCGATCTTCGCCTTCTCCGCCGCCTCGCGCAGGCGTTGAAGCGCCATCTTGTCCTTCGAGAGGTCGATCGTCGCGCTCTTCTTGAACTCATCGATCATCCAGGAGATGATCCGCTGGTCAAAGTCGTCACCGCCGAGGTGGGTATCACCGTTGGTGGACTTCACTTCAAAGACTCCGTCTCCGAGTTCAAGGATTGAAATATCGAACGTTCCGCCGCCGAGGTCATACACTGCGATGCGCTCTTCACGGCTGGCGTCTTTCCCGAGGCCATAGGCAAGGGCTGCGGCGGTCGGTTCGTTGACGATCCGCTTCACATCCAAGCCGGCGATTCGACCGGCATCCTTGGTCGCCTGTCGTTGAGCGTCATTGAAATAGGCGGGAACCGTGATGACCGCTTCGGTGATCGTCTCGCCAAGGTAATCTTCGGCGGTCTTCTTCATCTTCTGCAAAATCGCCGCGCTGATCTCCGGCGGACTGTAGGAGTTGCCGCGAATATCGATCTGAATCTCGCCCCCTGCGGCCTCCTTCAGCTTGTAGGGAATCAAATTCACCTCGGAGGGAATATCCTTATACTTGCGCCCCATGAAGCGCTTGATCGAATACACCGTATTTTCGGCGTTCGTTACCATCTGGTTCTTTGCGGGTTGACCAACGAGACGATCGCCTTTGCTGGTAAACGCAACCACGCTGGGGGTTGTCCGCTGTCCTTCACTGTTGGAAATAACGACCGAATCGGTTCCTTCCATCACTGCGACGCAGCTATTGGTCGTTCCCAAGTCGATCCCAATAATTCTACCCATTGTATAACTCCTCTTTATCTCATCAATTCTGTTTCATTCCGTGTATGTAAAATACTCATACACCGGCCTTATCGTCAAATGGCCGGTCGTCCAACTTTCACTTTTGAGGGACGAAGCACTCGACCATGAAGTTTATAGCCGGTGGCATACTCCTCCAGGACCGTTTCATGTTCAAGATTTTCATCTTCAACGACCTGGTACGCCCCATGCTTCCGCAGTAACTAACCAAAACTAGGTGAGCGTAGTTTTTTATTTGTAAGAAATTACGCTTCTTTTTTATCTTTTTCTATTGACTTTTTATCGTAGGGTATAGTAGTATATATATGCAGAAATCTATGCTTTCGGGAGGTTCC
>ERZ795049.426-NODE-426-length-63615-cov-11.643250_pt1 | contig 63615 bp, 77 predicted proteins | sample MGYA00375133_ERZ795049 | MGnify/ENA primary metagenome ERZ795049 (study PRJEB30178, sample SAMN05720147) | activated sludge metagenome | isolation source: anaerobic digester from wastewater treatment plant | place: Japan | collected 2015-04-20 ... | reverse complement strand
TTTTAATTTGATCAAAAAATATACTGTCGGCAGCGCCCAGAAAATTGCCAAAAAAACCAAAGACAAACAAAAATCAAAGATTTTTCAATCAGAATTGCCACTTGAATCTCAATCCGATTCTAAAAAAGACAAACCTGACCCAAATGTTGTCAATGTTCCACCTGTTTTTAAACCCAGCCCCAACATTATCACTCCCACTGCCGCCCTCAGTTCTTCTAGTCAGCAAATTTGGGAATATCCTTCTATCGATATTTTTGACAATTCTCCTGGCGCTAAAGCCGATAGGGGAGACATTCGTAAAAATGCCCAAACTATCGAACAAACTCTTGATTCATTCGGGATTACTGCTCGAGTTGCCGAAATCAACGATAGTCCTTCGGTCACTCAATATGCTCTCGAAGTTGCTTTAGGTACCAAATTAGCCAAAATTGTCAGTCTTAGCAACGACTTGGCTATGGCCTTGGCAGCCCCTGGTGGTATGATCCGGGTTGAAGCCCCCATTCCTGGTCGGGCTCTAGTTGGAATTGAGGTTCCCAACCGTTCTTTAGAAGTGGTTCCTATTAGGCGGATGCTTGAGTCAGACGCTATGAAAAATGCCAAAAACAAAATTACGGTTCCTCTGGGTTTAGATGTTTCTGGCAACCCCAAGGTGGCTGATATTAGCAAAATGCCTCACGTTCTTATTGCTGGTCAAACCGGTTCTGGAAAGTCCGTTTGTGTTAATTCTTGGATTAGCAGTATTTTATTCAAAGCTTCTCCTGACGAAGTTAAAATGATCATGGTCGATCCCAAACGAGTTGAACTTACTCCCTACAATGGCATTCCCCATCTCTTATCGCCGGTTATTGTTGAACCCGACAAAGTTCTCTCCTCTCTTAAGTGGGCTGTTGGCGAGATGGAGCGCCGTTACAAAACTTTTACTGAAGTCGGCGCCAAAAACATCGAAGCTTACAACAATCTTTCTGGTTTTCAATCTATGCCTTACATTTTGATTTTTATTGACGAATTAGCTGAAATTATGTTATTTTCTCCCTCCGAAGTTGAAGATAATATTTGTCGCATTGCTCAAATGGCTCGGGCTGTTGGTATTCACCTTATCCTCGCCACTCAAAGACCATCTGTTAACATTATTACCGGTCTTATTAAAGCTAATATTCCGACTCGAATTTCCTTTGCTGTTGCCTCAGTTACTGATTCTCGAGTAATTCTTGATGCTCCTGGTGCCGAAAAACTTCTCGGTCGAGGAGATATGCTTTATTTGCCTCCAGATTTAGCCAAACCAGTCCGGGTGCAAGGTTGTTTTGTTTCCGACAAAGAAGTCACCAATCTCATCAATCTTCTTAAAAGTCAAAGAAATACCGAATACAACGAAGAAATATTAAATCAGCCGGTTTCTGTAGGTAAACAAATTAAAAATGCTCCTTCTACCGGTGAGACTCTTGAAGAAAGAGATCCTTTGTTTGATGATGCTGTTAAATTGGTCCAGGAGCTTGGTAAAGCCTCATCTTCTCTGATGCAACGCCGCCTCAAACTTGGTTATGCCCGTGCCGCTCGGGTTCTTGATCAACTTGAAAAAGCTGGAATTGTTGGTCCTGCCAGAGGTGCCAAGGCCAGAGATATCCTTATTCCTCACAATACTCCCAGCGACGATACTGCTGAATAATTTTTTATGATTGCTTCTTCTTTACTCAAAAATACTCGTCTCGACAAAGAATGGGAATTGGAAGATATTTCCAAAAAAATCAAAATACCTGTTAAGTACCTTCGGGCTCTCGAAGATGAACAAATCAATTGTTTTCCTCAGGAACCTTACTGTTCTTTAATCATCAAAGATTATGCTGACTATCTTGGTCTTCAAGGCCAAGATGTTCTAGCCCTGTTCCGTCGCGATTTTGAACAGAAAAGAAAATCCAAAAATGTCGTCAATACTGGTTTTACTTTTACTCCTAAATTTACTTTTACTGTTTCTATTTTTATCATCATTATTTTATTTTCCCTTTATCTAATTTCAGAATACTTTAAATTTCACCAACCCCCCAAACTAAAAGTCAATTGGCCACTTGAGGCAACCGTCTCCAGTTCTGTTATTGAAATCAGTGGTATTACTGATCCAGAGTCTACTATCAGAATCAACGACGACTTGATTATTGTTGATTCTACCGGTTCTTTTCAAAAGAAAATTACACTTAATTCCGGTGATAATAATATTATTGTTGAATCTACCTCTCCCAACGGCAAAATTACTACTGAGGAACGAAATATAAATTCTTCCCTCTAGTTTTAAAATAGTTTATACTGGTTATATGGATACCATACAAATTGTCACCATCGTCAGTTTGATTTTAATTACCGGTATTGTGGTTGGCTCCGGTATTTGGCTGATCTTGGTTTTCAAACAACTTCGTGCCACCCTCATCAAAACCAATCAAATTCTTGAAGACACTCAGCTTATTACCAGTTCTATTGCCAAGCCAGTCTCTTCTTTTTCTGAGTTTCTCATGGGATTTAAAAATGGTTTTGGTTTTTTTAATAAATTATTTAACAAGAAAGATAAATCCGATGACTCGTCAGTCTAATCAATCTGATCAAAATTGTTGTCAACACAGCTCCGGTTTTGTTTTTGGTCTTATTTGCGGCGCTGTTATTAGCGCTGTTATTGCTGTTATTATTTACAAAAACAATCGAACTGAAATCTTCGAAAAGTTAGAACAAAAAATCAAACATTTTTTTGACCATCTTTATCCTCAAAAACCTACCTCTCGACCAAAAACAAAACCTCGAAAATCATCTCCTTCCAAATTCATTGCTGCCACTGTCCCTAAAACCGCCACCAAAAAAGACATCACTCCTGTTTTTGTCAAAAAATCTCCCCCAAAAATGTTTGTCAAACCCAAAAAATAGTTGGTATAATTGGCCTTATGAACGCTCGTCAGCTCAAAGAAAAATTTGTCGACTTTTTTGTTGCCCGTGATCATGTTGAAATTCCCTCCAGTAATCTTGTTCCCGAAAATGACCCGACTACTTTATTTATTTCTGCCGGTATGCATCCTTTGGTGCCCTACCTTTTAGGTCAACCACATCATTTAGGTAAACGGCTTACCAGTGTTCAAAAATGCATTCGTACCGGTGATATCGATGAGGTTGGTGATAAGTTTCATCACACTTTTTTTGAAATGTTGGGTAATTGGTCTCTGGGTGATTATTTCAAAAAAGACATGATTCCTTGGAGTTTTGAATTCTTAACTAAACATTTGGGTTATCAAGTTGATCAAATTCATGTCACTTGCTTTGAAGGTGATAAAAATGCTCCCCGCGATACCGAATCTCATGATTTATGGTTAGCTCAAGGTATTTCCAAATCTCATATCCATTATTTACCCAAAAAAGATAATTGGTGGGGCCCTGCTGGTGCTACCGGTCCTTGTGGTCCCGATACCGAGATGTTTGTTGATCTTGATGTTAAAGCCGGACCAATTGATTTTGTTGACGGTTGCAAATCCGAGCGGATTGTTGAAATTGGTAACGATGTTTTTATGGAATACAATCTGACTGCTTCCGGTAAATACCAACCTTTATCTCAAAAAAACGTCGACACTGGTTACGGCGTCGAACGTAATATCGCTGTTATCAACGGTTTTACCGATAATTACCTTACCGACATTTGGCAGCCGATTATAAAAACTGTCGAAAATATTTGCGGTCAAAAATATGGTCAATCGGATGAAGTTACCCGATCTTTAAGAATTATTGTCGATCATCTCAAAGCCGCTGTTTTTATTCTTGCCGACGGAGTTGAGCCCAGTAACAAAGAAGCTGGTTATGTTCTTCGCCGTCTTATTCGCCGAGCTATCCGTCGTGGCAAGATGTTGGGTATCGAAACCAATTTTATTTCTCAAGTAGCCCTGTCAGTTCTTCAAAACCAAGACAATTATGCCGGTATTTATCCTGAACTTAATCTTCACCACGACAAAATTTTATCTGTTTTAGATTTTGAAGAAAATAAATTTCGTAAAACTCTCAATCGGGGACTGGCTGAGCTTCAAAAAGATGAATCTAATTTTCGTCAAAACCATCCTGATACTAAATCAGTCGACAAAAAATATCTCGGTGATAAGTCTTTTTATTATTACGAAAGTTTTGGTTTTCCATTCGAAATGTTTTATGAAGAATCAACTCTTGCCAAAGCTTTTCCCAAAGAAGAGGTTTACAAATATTTCCAAAAATCCCAACAAGATCATATCAATCAATCCCGCAACCTTTCTGCCGGTAAATTTAAATCTGGTTTAGCCGATCACTCCGCCATTATTGTTAAATATCATACCGCCGCTCATTTGATGCACGCTTCCCTTCGTCGAGTTTTAGGTAACCATATTCATCAAGCTGGTTCCAATATTACCGCCGACAGAATTCGTTTTGATTTCACTCACCCTGAAAAGATTACTTCCGATCAAATCCAACAAGTTGAGACCTTAGTTAATGATCAGATCAAAGCCGCTCTACCAGTAACTCATCAAATTATTCCATTTAATGAGGCCAAATCCCAAGGAGCTCTTTTTCTTGCCGGTCATACCTACCCGGAAATGGTCACTGTTTATACTGTTGGTAATCCTGATAATTTTTATTCCAAAGAAATTTGTACCGGCCCTCATGTTGACAACACCAATCAACTAACCGAATTTAAAATCCTCAAAGAAGAATCCGCCGGCTCTGGCAAACGCCGTCTTTACGCTGTCCTTCGATAACTAAAGATTCAGATTTATAGTATCCTTATAATATGGAAGGGAACAGTTTTTGGTTGATATATATTCAAAACGATCAGGTTTCCGTTTCTCTTGTTTCCGCTTTCGACAACAAGTATCGAATTTTAGCCACTGGGCCTAATCAAGGCTGGAACATTGATAATCCCGAAACTTTAACTACCGCTATTGATGAATCTTTATCAGCCGCCTCGCTTAACGCTAATATTACCGAAGAACAGGAACCGGGTTCAGCCGCTATTGTTGTTCCCCCTTTTTGGGTCAGTAACGACAGTAAAATTCTTCCCACCAAAATCAAAATTATCAAAGATGCTTGCAAAAGTCTTTCACTTACCCCTACTGGCTTTTTAGCCGAAGATGATGCCATTGTTGAAGATGCTAATCAATTAGACGGTTTTCCTGCCAGCTTTATTTTACTCCATCTTTCCGATAAAGATTTTTATCTCTCTTTAGTTTATCTCGGCCATATCAAAGAGAGAATCAAAAAAAATCTCACTCAAGAATTTACCAGTCAAGATTTGGAATCAGCCTTGTTAGAAATCAATTCCGAGTCAGCCTTGCCTCCGCAAATCCTTGTTTTTGGTCAGTTTGATGCCCGAATTCTCAGTTCTCTCAAAAATTATCCTTGGGTTGGCAAAAAAAATATCGAAACTTTTTTACATCTTCCTGAGATTAAGTCTTATGATCAGGATCAGGTCATCGATATTTTCACCCGAGTCATTTCCAGTCAATTAGATCCTTCCACCTTGTCCAAAACCATCCCCGACACTGATGAGTCCCAACTCTCTTCTCCTGCCGAAAATTCCGAAGTTTCAAATCCGCCACTTGAGCCAGAAACCGACCCAGATCAGGAAATCACTCCTCCTGCCCAAAAACTGACTCTTATCGAAACTGACCCTCAAGATCTTGGCTTTAGTTCATCTGAAACTCATCCTACTCCTGTCTTACCCATTATTACTCCTGCTGACATTCCCGCCCAAGTCAACCAAACTCCTGATCCTTTGTCGGTTCCAACGCCAACAGATCCCACCCCTAAAAGACCAAAATTTTCCTTCACTTTCTTTAAAAAAATCAAATTACCCCAGTTTAAATTCAATAAAAACTTTCTTTGGTTAGGCTTGATATTTATTCCTATTTTAGCGGTTTTACCTTTTTTTCTTATCAAAACTAAAATTACTCTTTTTGTTATCCCTTATAAGTTTAATAAATCTCTTCCAGTTACTCTCAAAGTCGACGCCACTGAAAGCGATATTTCTAATTCCGTTATCCCTATTAACAAAGAAATTTTTGATATCAAAGCTGAAGTTAGTCTCAAAACCACCGGTCAAAAAACCGTCGGTGATAAATCCCAAGGCGAAATTACTATCTTTAATAAACTTGACAAACCCCAAAGTTTACCAAAAGGTTCCGTTCTTATTGATTCTGATGGCAAAAAATTTGAGCTTACCACTGCTGTTTCTGTTGCCGCCAGCAGTTCCAATCTTGAAGAAGGAGTTATTAAATTGGGTCAAATCAAAACTGTCGCCATAGCTTTGGATATCGGTTCAGAATACAATATTGTTGCTGGTTCCCAACTAAAGTTTAAAGATTTCCCCGAAACCGATTTGATCGCCAAGACAGAATCTGCCTTTTCTGGTGGCAGTCGCCAACAAATCGCCGCTGTCAGCCTTGAGGATAAGACCACCATCCAATCCCGTATCAACGAAGAAATTTCCAAAAAAGTTGAAGAAAAGATTAACCAAACTACTGGCAGTATCTCTGGTATTATCAAAGAAACCATTCAAACCAAAAAAGATAATTTAGAGCTTAGTCGAGAAGTCGGTGAAGCTGCTGAAAATCTCACCGCCACCATTACTGCCTCAGTCAGTGTTTTTGTTCTGGAGGATAACATCAAAGATAGTCTTATTCGTCAATTTTTAGCCTCTGAAACTGATTTTTCCAACAGTCTTTTTGACTCTAAAGACTATACTTTTTCTCTCAAAGTTAATAAAATTGAAACTAATCAAGCTTCTGGCAATCTTACCGTCTCCGGTCAATCATTGCCAAAAGTTGATCAGTTAAATCTCAAAAAAGCTCTGACCTTCAAAACTGTCAAAGGTGCTGAAACAGTCATCAAAAAAATCGTTCCTCGAGCTTATAATTTTAATATTAACACTAAACTGCCCCTTATCTCCTTTACCCCCAATCATATCAATATTGAAGTTAAAACCGAGACCAAGTGAGTTATATTTATCTTAAAAAAAAGTCCAAAGCCGTCCCTGCTAAAATCAAACGTCGTCGTCTTCTCGCCGCTGGCTTTGTTTTTTTAGGTCTTACTTTTTTAAGTCTGGCCGTTTTTCCAATTGTTAAATTCCAACTTTCTTATTCCACCCGCCTCAAACAAATTATTGACCCACTATCAGCCGAATCCTATGATCAACCCTCTATTCTAGGTCAATCCGCCACTGACTATACTCAACTATCTAATTGGTTTATTAATTCCCCTGAGCTACCCAATCTAAGTTCCCAAACCATTGATACTTCAATTAGCAGTTACTATCTCACCATCCCCAAGCTTAAAATCAATCGAGCTTTAGTTACTTTGGGTAGCATGGATTTGGAAAAAAGTTTAATTCACTATCCTCAAACGGCTCTTCCAGGGCATTTTGGCAATACCGTTATTTTTGGTCACTCGGTTTTACCTCAATTTTTCAGTCCCAAAAACTATCTCACCATCTTTTCCACTCTTTTCAAATTAAATCAAGGTGATGAAATTATTTTAGAGTATGACAAATCTACTTATAAATATATTGTTGAAGAAATGTTTGAAGTCAAACCTACCAACCTTTCTGTTTTGGATCAAAGATTTGATGATAAAACCTTAACTCTTATCACTTGTAGCCCTCCTGGCACCTATCTCCGCCGCCTTATAATTAAAGCCAGTTTGGGAAATAATTAAAACTATTCTTTGGAATATTTCTTATAAAAATTCTCCACCTCTTCTAGATACATAGGAATGTTATCAAACACCGCCGGAGCTCTGACTGCAAAATTTAATTCACTAGCCATTAGTGTGGCTTGAAATAAATCTGATTTAGGATATTTCTTACCTGCTTCATGAAAAAATCGTCCACTAAAAGACGAAAACTCATCTAAAGTAATATCTTGATTCTTAAACTCTTTTATTTTTTTAATAAAAATTTTATTTGCCTCTTTTTCTGTCATAATTATTTATAACCAAATTTTTAAAATTAGTCATTGGAAGTTTAATTTTTAAAATTATACTTAGTCTCCTTTACTTTATTTTACAAACCCTCTATTTCCATTAACAAGGAGACTTAATTAGAAGATAAGAAAAGTTCCTTGTCAAAGGGAAAACTCTCCTATATCTACGGGAGAAAGGGGATTTAAGAATTTAATTTTTTATCATTTGTCATTCGTAATTAGTAATTAGAAATTATATAATTACTCCTATGAATTCTCTTGCCATTGACTATGGCACTAAAAGAATCGGTATTGCCATTTCTATTCAGGGAGTCATTCAACCACTGACTACTCTCAAAAATTCACCTCAGTTTTTTGAAAAACTACAACAAATCATCTCTGATTACAAAATTGACCAAATTTATGTCGGTATTTCTCAGGGAGCTATTGCCACTCAAACTAAAAAATTTGTCAATCAGCTTCAAAATATGCTAACATTACCCATTAGCACGGTTGAAGAAGCCGTCAGCACTGTCGAAGCTGACAACATCTTTACTGCCAATAAAAAGCATCGTAAAGATTATCAAAAAACCATCGATGCTATCGCCGCTGCTGTTATTCTCAAAAGAGTTATAAGTTAACAAAATTATGATTAAAGATCTTATTGCCCCCATTCAAGCCTGGTTATTATCTCAAAAAAGATGTGTTGGTTGCGGCACTGCTCTTTCGAAAGGCACCCGTAAACCAGTTCGAGGTCAAATTACTGTCACTTGCCGTTGTGGTCGTATTTTTATTTACGATGAGTCCAAAAAGACTTACCGTCGCGCCCTGTTTGACGAAATTTAATCCTGATGAAAAAAATTCTCCTTATTGCCGGTGGCATTGTTCTGGTCTTAATTTTAATTCTCGGATTTTATATCAGCCTAGGTCTAGCCCCAGTTTCATCTGAAACCAAAACCACTAATTTTGTTATCAAAAAAGGCGAGGGGATTGCTGATGTCGCCCAAAAGCTCCAAGATAACCATCTGATTAAAAACAAATATTCTTTTATTGCTTATGCCGTGATCACCGGTCAAAACAAAAAAATTCCCTCCGGCACTTTTCGCCTTTCACCCTCATTATCAGTTAAAGAAATTTTTATCAATTTTGCCAGTGGCGGTATCTCTGATTATTGGCTAAAAATTATCGATGGTTTTCGTGTTGAAGAGATTGCTCCTCTTTTTCCTGAAGGGTTATCTTTCAGTCAAGCTGATTTTCTTAATCAAGCCAAAACCAAAGAAGGTTCTCTTTTTCCCGACAGTTATCTTATTCCTAAATATTACAACCTTGACCAGGTTTTAGATTTTTTCAATCAAAATTTTATTAAAAAAATTTCTCAAGCCAAGTCTGGCAGTCAAACCACTCTTTCAGACGAAGACAATCTAATTTTAGCCTCTCTTATCGAACGGGAAGGTCGGTCTCTTGAAGCCAAAAAAATGATCGCCGGCATTCTTCTAAACCGATTGCGTCTTAATATGCCTCTTCAAGTTGATGCCTCAGTTCAATATGCTCGCGACAGCCAAAGTCAAAATTTAACCAAATATTGGCAACTTGTTAGTCGCGATGAAATCAAACAAATTAATTCTAAATACAATACCTATCTTTACCCTCATCTCCCGCCTGGACCTATTTGCAATCCCGGTTATGACTCTATCTATGCCGCTTACCATCCCACTGATTCTGATTATTTTTACTACATTACCGGCAATGACCACAAAATGCACTACGCCAAAACTCTAGACGAACACAACCAAAACATTGCCAAATACTTAAAGAAATAAATTTTGTTTTAAAAATATTTTTAAAACAAAACAAAATTAAAAATAAAAACATTAAACATAAAACCTAGTAAACTTTGTTCAAACAAGTTACTAGTTGATATTGAATAAATTTATAATATTATCCTGGTAACGCTTACATATTCATAATATAAATTGTGAAAATTAGTGATATTCAAAAATGGGAGAGAGATTTTTCCTTAAGAAAAGGTATTGCTCAGGATGAGGAAAAATCACTTAAAATAGCCACATTAAAGTTGTCTGAAGAAGTGGGTGAAGTTTGTAAAGCAATCTTAGAAAAAAAATGGGAAGAAGTTCCTGCTGAAATAACAGATGTGATTGTTTTTGCTTGTAAAATTGCTAATATTGCAGAGGATTTCCATAATACTAAAAAATTAGAAAAAGTCTTAAAGAAAAAGTTGGAATATAGCGAAACAAGGAAATATAACCCCCAAATTAACAAAATGAATAAACCCCCTAATAAAGATTTCAAATGATAAAAAAAGAATTTAAACTAGTTAAACAAAAAACAAAGTTCTGTTGATGAAAACTTACCCTAACTAGTTTATTAATATTTTTATTTAAAACAAACAATTTTTATTAATCATTTCATTCAGTCTTACCCATCTTTCTTTTTTGATTTTCATCGGCACGTCGTCAGGGTATAGTTTTTCACTCACCGTTCCCGGTCGGGGAGAGTATTTGTTCAAATAAGCTATCTCAAAGCCAACTTTTTGACAAACATCTACCGTCTCTTCAAATGCCTTATCATCTTCCCCGGGGAAACCGATAATAATATCAGTACTAAATCTAACTTCGTTCACTTTAGACTTGATTTTTTTTACCAAATCCAAATATTCTTGTTTGGTATAGTTTCGGTTCATTTTTTGCAAAATCTTATTATCTCCTGATTGAAACGGTAAGTGAATCAATCGGTCAATATTTTTGTATTTAGCTATAACTTCAATTAAATCATCCGAAAAATCCCAGGGATTATTACTTACAAATGAGACTTGATCTACTTGTTTTTCTGCCACTTCTGCCAGTAAATTGGGAAACAGACTTTTAAATCTTTTTTTGCCCATCGACACAAAACCACAACCGCTTAAATCCGATCCATACGAATTAACATTTTGCCCAATGAGTAAAATTTTTTTATCACCATTTCTAATTGCCTTATCCACATCCGCTAAAATTTCTCCCATTGGCCGAGAAATCTCTCTCCCTTTAGCCTGAGGCACAATACAATAAGAACACATATTGTTACAACCATAACTGATCGGCACCAATACTACTCCATTAAATTTTTTGATCGGTTCTGTATTTATGACATATTTATCAAGCGGTTTAAATTCCACTCCCGGAAAATTTTTTTTCGTTTCCATTTTTTTCTTATTATTCTTGTTCATTACTCCTACCAAACAGCCGGTAACTACCACCTTTTTTTCAAATTTTTGTACGTTTCTTAAAAATCCATAAGCCCGGTTTTCAGCTGATTGTCGGATAACACAGGTATTAATCACCACCTCATCAGCTTCTTTCCAGTTTTTAACCTCTTCCCAACCATTTTCCCAATAATACGCTTTAATTCTTTCCGAATCAGACGTATTTTGAATACAACCAAAAGTTTTAACAAAAAATTTCACCCTTGATTTTACCAAATCAGCTTATTTGATTATTTTCTTGGCCGCCATCAATAATCCCGATCCTAAAGTTGACAAAACTATCGTTGGCATTATCACTCCCACTGTCGGTAAGGTAGTTGCCCCCGCTTCGGCGTTCACCGCTTCCCAGTTTACATTTTCTGCTCCAGTCGTTAGAGTGAAATTTATTGTCGATCCATTGTTGGAAATAATTACTGTATGATCACCTCCAGCCAACGCCCCAGCTGCATAAGACCAATTATTACTATCATTACTAATTGCCGTTCCTTCGTTATCGTCAACACTCACTGTCACCGTACTACCTGCTGGCGCTTCGCCATTAAAAACTACGTTTGTTCCAGAATACCACCAGTGTGAAATCTGCCGTCCATCGGTATTTACCGGCCCGATTGATTTCAAATTAAAACCGCTGGCCAAAACTTTACTATTAAACATCACCATCAACCCTAAAAAACACAAAAGCATCAACACTCTTTTCATACTAACTAAATACTAAAACTATTATTTTAAATTTGCAACTTTTTTAAATAAATGAGAATATTATTCTATGGACGACATCAAAAATAAATCAATTGATCAACAAGATCAAGATAATTATCAAGAAATTCTTGATAAATATGCCGCTTCTGTCAAACCTGAAACCGATATTACTCCTCCTTCATCACCAGAAACAGTCTCTTCAGAAACTATTACTACTACTACCGCTTCTGCCTCCAATGAAACCGACCCTATTATAAACGATAACCTCACTCCTCCTCCTGAAACTGAAGTCACTCCTGTCGCTCCAGTTACTCCTCCATCTCTATCCCCAGAACCCGAATCCAAAACCAAAACCCCCGAAGAAATCAAAGCTGAAATTGACAGAATTTTAGTCGATGATCCCAATCAAACATCTTCCTCTAAATCGGAACCCATTACTTCACCTTCCGTTTCCTCGTCCAGCAAATTTCTAAAAACTCTTTTTATTATTTCTCTAATTATTTTTCTAACCATAATTGGTTTATTGGTCTATTTTGCATTTTTTAACAAACCCATCAAAAATAATTCTCCAGACGAGGGTATAGTTCCTACCTCCGTTCCTGAAGTTACTTGTGAACTTAACGGAGTCGAATATAAACTAGGTGAATCTTTTCCTTCCGCCGACGGTTGTAATACTTGTGTTTGTCAATCTCCTGATGTCATCACTTGCACTGAAATGGCCTGTGACACCAATTCTACCCCTGAGGTTGAAATTACCACTGTCACTCCTGCTCCCTCAGCCACCAAATCTGGAATCAAAACCATTACTCCCACCACTTCTACCTCGCCAACTTTAGGTCCCTAGTTTTTGAACCAAAATCCTACCTATTGCTAACTCTTGACACTAGGTTTATAATACCCTCATTCTAGCGAGCGGTTGGTACATAACTCGCGCATCCGTTGGAGATCTTTTGTTAACGGATCATTTTTAGTAATTAAATTTATTGATGCCTTCCGTAAAACGAACTTACTGGGGTAAGAAGTATCCCAATATTCCCAAGTTAGATTTAATTCAAATTCAAAAGGAATCATGGCAAGATTTTCTTGATCGTGAGCTTAAAGAGACCATTCACGCCATCAGTCCTATTGTTGATTATACCGGCAACAACTGGCAACTTGATTTAGGCGAACTTTCCTACGATCCTGTCACCATTACTCCCGAAACTGCCAAGAAAAAAGGCCTAAATTACACTCTTCCTGTTCGTATCAAAGCCACCCTAACCAACAAACGCACCGGTAATGTCCGCGAAGAAGATGTCTTCTTTCTTAATCTCCCTACTATGACCGATGAAGGTACCTTCATTATCAATGGTATTGAAAGGGGAATTATTAATCAGTTAGTCCGTTCTCCTGGTGTTTATTTTACCGGCGAGAGAGACCCAGCTACCGGCAAAACCCTTTATAATGCCGAACTCCGCCCCAACAAAGGTTCTTGGTTGGAATTTTTTGTCGGCAAAAAAGATGTTATCTTTGCCCGTATTGACCGAAAAAAGAAGTTTCCTGCCACCATTCTTCTCCGAGCCGCTTGTCAATTAAATGATAAGCAACTTATCAGTGAATTTAGTGATTTTATTTCTGCCACTATTCAGGCTGATGTTTCCAAAAATCCTGATGAAGCTGTTTTGGAATTTTATCGTAAACTTCGTCCTGGTGAGCCGGTAGTTATGGAAAATGCCCAGAAATTTTTTGAAGAAAGATTTTTTGATCTTCGAACTTATGAACTTGGTCCTGTCGGCCGCTACAAAGTTAACAAAAAATTCGGTTTTAAATTTGACGATACCGACAAAGCCAATTGGGTGTTACGAAAAGAAGACTTAATTGCCACCGTCAAATATCTAGTCCAACTTCAAAAAGGCGAAGTTACTCGTCTTGATGATATTGATAGTCTGGCCAACCGTCGTCTTCGTCGTTGTGGCGAAATTGTTTCTCAAATCGCTATTCGTCCAGCCATGGCCAGGTTTGAAAGAATGGTTAAAGAGAGAATGAGTTTAATTTCCACCAAAGAAAAACCGGCTCCCAGTCAAATGATCAATCCTCAACCGCTTATCTCTACTCTCAACACTTTCTTTAGATCCAACCAATTATCAGCTATTCTCGATCAAACCAATCCTTTATCTGAACTTGATTTATTGCGCCGTGTTACTGTTGTTGGTATCGGTGGTTTGACTCGTGATCGTGCCGCTTTCTCCATCCGTGACGTTCATTCTTCTCAATACGGTCGTATTTGTACTGTTCGCTCTCCTGAAGGTCCCAACATTGGTTTGGTTACTTACCTTGCTCTTTACGCCAAAGTTGATAAATACGGTTTCATTTTGGCTCCTTTTAGAAAACTGGTCAAAGTTAAAGACGGTTATACCATCTCCGACGATTATTTTTATCTTGATGCCGATGATGAATATGATAAAAAAATCACCCATCTTGGCATTGAATTTGATGATCAAGGAGTTACTCATCAAAAGTGGGTTCCTATCCGTTATCAAGGCGAATTTATTGAAGGCCCTATCAATCAGGTGGAATACATTGATCTAGTTCCCAACCAAATTGTTGGCGCTTCTGCCTCTTTGATTCCTTTCATTGACCATGATGATGCTACCAGAGCCCTTATGGGTTCTCACATGCAGACTCAGGCAGTTTCTTTAGTTTCTCCTCAGGCTCCGATTGTTGGTACCGGTATGGAAGGTCCCGTTGCTACTTCAATGAATCGAAGTGTTTTAGCTCATCGGTCCGGCAAAGTTACCTATGTTGATGCCTCAAAAATTGTCATTACCCTAGATAAAAAAGCCTCAGTTGAATATCACGACGAAAGCGAAATCAGTTCCGACGGTAAAACCGAAACTTATTACTTATCTAAATTTGAACGTACTTCGCCTTATGGTACTTGTTACAACCAAAGAGCCGTAGTTACTACCGGGGACGTGGTCAAACAAGGTGACCTTTTAATTGACGGTCCTTCCACTGATGGTGGTGAACTTTCAATCGGTAAAAATTTATTGGTTGCTTACGCCGAGTTGGACGGTCTCAACTACGAAGACTCTTTTTTGATTTCCGATAGATTGGTTAAAGAGGATATTCTGACCAATATTCAAATTTATGAATATCAGGCTCAAGTGGTTGAAACCAAACTTGGCTCAGAAGAATTAACCAAAGATATCCCCAATGTTTCCGAAAATGAACTTAGCAAACTTACTGATGACGGTATTGTTATGATCGGTGCCACTGTCGGTCCTAACGATATTTTAGTCGGTAAGGTCGAGCCTCGCGGTGAGAAAGAACTTTCTGCAGAAGAAAGACTTCTTCGTGCCATTTTTGGTGAAAAAGCCCGTGAAGTCAAAGATACTTCCCTTCGAGTCGCCAATGGTGAAGGTGGTGTCGTTATCAAAGTTGATGTCCTTGACAAAGATCAAGGTGACGAGCTTGATCCTGGTGTTAATAAAGTTGTTAAAGTCTATGTAGCTCAAATCCGCCGGATTCAAGAAGGCGACAAAATTGCTGGCAGACATGGTAATAAAGGCGTTATTGGTCGAGTTTGGCCCGCCTATGATATGCCTCGCACCGCCGACGGTACTCCGGTTGACTTAGTTATGTCGCCGATTTCTGTAATTTCCCGTATGAATCTGGGTCAGATTTTAGAAGCTAACTTAGCTCATGCCGGTCTTCATCTCAACAAAAGATATGCTGTTCCTGTTTTTGAAAAATATCCTGAAAGCCGCATTACCGATGAACTCGAAGCTGCTGGTCTCAATAAAAATTGCAAAGTCCAACTTTACGACGGTCGTACCGGCGAAGCTTACGATCAACAAACCGTAGTTGGTGTCGCCTATATTCTTAAGTTAGTTCACATGGTCGACGATAAGGTCCACTCTCGATCCACCGGTCCTTACTCTTTAGTTACTCAGCAACCTCTCGGCGGCAAAGCTCGCATGGGTGGTCAAAGATTAGGAGAGATGGAAGTTTGGGCCCTAGAAGCTCATCGAGCCGCCCATACTTTACGGGAGATGTTGACTATCAAATCTGACGATATTGACGGTCGTACCCATGCTTTCCAGTCAATTATCAAAGGTGAACCTATTCCTGAACCTGCTATCCCTGAATCGTTCAAAGTTCTTACCAAAGAACTTGCCGGTCTGGCTTTAGACATTTCACCTGTCGGCGTCAAAGAGATTGATCTTCTTCCTGAAGAAGAAACTCCCAACCCAGATTTCAAACCGGAAGATGTCGACTTAGACATCTCGACAGAAGAAAATTTTGAAGCTGAAAGCGATGGTTTAACCGTAGCTGATTCGGCTCAGTTAGAGGATGAAACAAAGGAGGAACAATAATGTTTAAATATAAAAATATGATCGATTTTACCGGTCTTCAAATTAAATTAGCTTCTCCAGAAGAAATTCTCAGCTGGTCTCATGGTGAAGTTACTAAACCGGAAACCATTAACTACCGTAGCTGGCGTCCCGAAAAAGATGGTCTTTTTTGTGAGAAAATTTTCGGTCCCAGCCGTGATTATGAATGTTATTGTGGTAAATACAAAAAAATTCGTTTCAAAGGTGTTATCTGCGATCGTTGTGGAGTTGAAGTTACCGTCTCCAAAGTTCGACGTGAACGTATGGGTCATATTGCTCTAGCTGCTCCAGTAACTCACCTTTGGTATCTTCGCAATACCCCTTCACCATTGGGAGTGATTTTAGATGTTTCTCAAAAAGATCTTGAATCGGTTGTTTATTTTACTAAATATTTAGTTACTAAAATCGACGATTCCAAGCGGAAAGAAGCTCTAGACAATCTCCGTCAACATTCTCATCAGCGCCTAGAACAAATTGATATTGACACCAAAAAAGCCATTGAACAGAAAACTAAAGACATGAATAAGGAAAAAGCCGATTTGAAAAAGAAAATTAAAAATAAAGATCAACTTAACATTGCCCAAGAAGAAAGAGATGTCCGTCTCAAACAAGAGATTCAAAAAATTGAAAATAAAGCTTTAACTGAAAAAAATCGGATTGAGGGTTTAATCAAATATCTTGAAGAAAAAATCCAAACTATTGAAGTTTTGTCCACTATTTCTGATGAAGAAAGCTTTTATCTCTCTCAATTCCGAGCCGACATTTTCTTTACTGCCAAAATGGGTGCCGAAAGTTTAGTCGAAGTCTTATCCCAAATTGATTTGGTTGAAACCGTCAAGAATCTCAAAAAAGAGCTTGCTAAAACCAGTTCCAAAATCAAGAAAAAGAAAATCATGTATAAAATCCGGATTCTCAACGGTATGATTGACAATGATATCAAACCGACTTCTATGATTTTAACAAATGTTCCGGTAATTCCACCAGATTTACGTCCCATGGTTCAATTGACTGGTGGTCGTTTTGCTACCTCCGATCTAAACGATTTATATCGCCGTCTTATCAACCGTAATAACCGTCTCAAAAAATTACTTAAACTTGGAGCCCCAGAAATAATTCTTCGTAACGAAAAAAGAATGCTTCAGGAGTCAGTCGATATTTTAATTGACGCTCAAAAAGCCTCCAAGAATAAACGTAAGAGTATCAAACGAGTTCCTCGATCTCTTTCTGATTTGTTACGTGGCAAAAAAGGTCGTTTCCGCCGCAATCTTTTAGGTAAGCGGGTTGATTATTCCGGCCGTTCTGTCATTGTTGTCGGCCCCGAGCTAAAACTTGATCAAGTTGGTTTACCCAAAGAAATTGCCTTGGAAATGTTCAGACCTTTCGTTTTAAGAGAACTTATGGCTGTTGGTATTGCCCCCAACATCAAGAGTGCTAAAAATCTAATTGATCATCGAGTTACTGAGGTTTATGATATTCTCGAAAAAGTCACCCAGGATAAATATGTCCTTCTTAACCGAGCTCCCACTCTTCACAAACTTTCAATTCAAGCTTTCAAGCCGGTTTTAACCGACGGTCTAGCCATTCGTCTTCACCCTTGTGTTTGTAAAGGTTTTAATGCCGATTTTGATGGCGACCAGATGGGTGTTCATTTGCCTTTGTCTGAGGCCTCTCAAAAGGAAGCTAAAAAATTAATGTTGCCTTCCAAAAATTTACTCAAGCCAGCGGACAGCAGTCCTATTTCTATTCCAACTCAAGGTATGGCTGTTGGTTGTTATTATATTACTTCTGTTCGTTCTCAGGATTTAGACAAAGAGGCTGCTGAAGGTTTTAAAGACCTCCCAATTTTTACCAATCGTACCGAAGCTGAGTTGGCTTATCAATCTCATCAAATTGAACTTCGTCAACTTATTGCTGTTCGTATCAAAGGTGAAATTATCAAGACTACCTTTGGTCGAATCTGGTTTAATAAAATTCTTCCCAAAGAATTTAGTTTTGTTAACGAAGCTATGGCCGGGTCCAAAGCTCTCAATGACTTAGTTGTCAAATCTTTAAAAATTGCCGGTCGAGTCAAAACTGTTAAACTTATCGATGCTCTCAAAGATATTGGTTTTAAGGGCTTTACTTTGTCAGGTATCTCTTTGTCTATGGAAGATTGTGGTTATCTCCCTGAGAAAAATGACATTATTCACAATGCCAATAAATTAGTGGCTGAGATTGAGGAAAATTACAAAGTTGGTCTTATTAGCAACGACGAGAAAAAACGTTTAAGTCAAAATATTTGGTTGGAAAAAACCGAAGAAATTGCTGAAAAAACCTGGAATACTCTTGATATTGATTCTCCTATTAGAATTGTCTCTTCAGCTGGCATTAAGCGAGCCTCTAAAGACCAAATCAAACAAATTTCAGGTATGCGCGGACTTATGGTCGATCCCACTGGGAAAATAGTTCAATTACCTACCAAGTCTAATTTCCGCGAAGGTCTATCAGTTTTTGAGTATGTTACCGGCGCTCGCGGTACTCGCAAAGGTCTGGCTGATACTGCTCTCAAAACCGCTGATGCCGGTTATTTGACCAGGCGTCTGGTTGATGCCGCCCACATTTCTATCATCAGAATTGATGACTGTGGTACCAATAAATACATTACTATTGATGCCAACGAAAAAGGCCGTGAAAGATATTTTGCTCGCCGTATCTTAGGTCGGGTTTTAGCCAACGATGTCGTTGATCCTAAAACTAAAAAAGTCCTTCTTAAAAAAGGTGAGGTTTTAGATGACAGTGCTGTTGATCTTATCGAAAATAAACAAATTACCCTAGTTGATATCCGTTCTCCGATTACCTGTGCCGCTGAAACTGGCCTCTGTCGCCAATGCTACGGTTGGGATCTGTCTACCCGAAAAATGGTCGATGTTGGTGTTCCTGTTGGCGTTATTGCTGCTCAGTCTGTTGGTGAACCTGGAACTCAATTAACCCTCAGAACCAAACATACCGGTGGTGTTGTCGGTGTCGATGTTACTCAAGGTTTACCTCGGGTTCAAGAATTGTTTGAAATTCGTATGCCTAAAATTCCCTCTCCTTTAGCCGAAATTGACGGTAAAATTAAAATTAAAGAAACTATCGACGGCTACGAAGTTAAACTTACTGGCAAAGACGACAAAAAAGTTACCAAAAATATCACCTATATTTTACCCTCAAACGCCAATTTATTAGTTGCTGATGGTGATTTAGTTGGTAAAGGGACTCAGCTATCTTCTGGATCTTTGGATGTCAGAGAAATTATGGATATCAAGGGCTTAGAAGCTGCCCAAAAATATTTAATTAACAGTATCCAAGGTGTTTATGAGTCTCAAGGGATTACTATCCATGATAAACACTTAGAAGTTATTATCAAAGAAATGAGCGGTAAAATCAAAATTGAAGACCCGGGTGACACTAACTTCCTTTATGGTCAGATTGTTTCTTTGGCAGTTTTCAACGCCACTAATGAAAAAGTCAAAACTAAAGAAGATGGTAACAATAAACCCGCTACTGGTCGACAAATTCTCCTCGGTCTTATCCAGTCTGCCTTGACTACTGGATCCTGGTTGTCCGCCGCTTCTTTCCAACAAACTACCAGTATTTTGACCGAAGCCTCCTTGATTGCTGAAGTCGATGACTTGATAGGCCTAAAGGAAAATGTTATTATCGGACGTCTTATTCCTGTCAGTAAGGATCAATAATATGCCAACATCAAATCAACTTATTAAACGTGGTCGTAAGGCCAGAGTCAAGAAACTTAAAACCGGCGCTCTTCGAGATAATTTCAACACTATCAATAACCGGTTTACTAAAACTATCAACCCTATCAAAAAGGGAGTGGTTACTGTTGTCAAAACTATGACTCCCAAAAAACCCCATTCTGCCTTGCGAAAAATTTGCAAAGTCAAACTCAGCAATCGTAATTTAGTTACTGCTTACATCCCCGGTATTGGCCATAATCTTGCTGAACACAGTATTATTTCTATCAGAGGTGGCCGGGTTCGAGATTTGCCTGGTGTTCGTTATCATGTTATTCGGGGTAAGTTTGATGCCGCCGGAGTTACTGGACGAATGCAATCTCGCAGTAAATATGGCGCTAAAAAACCTGGTGCCAAAGCCGATTCTTAATTTATTACTTTAATAAACCTATATAACCAATTATGTCCAGAAAGGGAGCCAGTAAAATCAGACAAATAGAACCTGATGCTATCTACAACAGCGTTTTGGTTTCCAAAATTATCAACGCTATTATGAAAGATGGCAAGCGCAATGCTGCCGAAAAACAAATTTATCAAGCATTGGAACTGATTAAAAAAGATTTTCCTAAAGAATCTGAACTTGAAGTTCTGGAAAGAGCCATCGAAAACATCAAACCTAAAATTGAAGTTCGTCCTCGTCGAATTGGTGGCGCTGTCTATCAAATTCCAACTCCAGTTCGCGGGCTTCGTCAAAATGCTCTGGCTATCCGTTGGTTAATCAGTGCTTCCCGCGCTCGCAGTAACAAACAATATCATTCTTTTGCCCAAAAAATTGTCGCCGAGTTAAATGATGCTCTTAGTAACAGCGGTGCTGCTGTCGCCAAAAGAATGGAAGTCGAACGTATGGCTGAAGCCAACAAAGCCTTTGCTCATTTGCGTTGGTAATTTGATTAAAAATCAAAACTCCCCGATAATGGGGAGTTTTTTGTTTAAGATTAATTTTTAATCTCTTGATTTTATGGTCAGATTTAGTCATACTTAAACAGTATATGTCGTTATTTTCTAAGCCCAAGGTAGTCATCTGGCCTAAAAACAAATCTGTTGAGATTTATCTTAGTCGCAAAAATGATAATTTTTTCAGTCTTGATATTAACCTTTGGGAAGATTGCAGTGATAAAGATCTCGAAGGTTTGATTTATTTTTTTAATCAGAACAAAATTACTCAGGCTTCAGTTTTAGTTCCCGATGATGTTGTTGTCACCAAATCTTTTGTTTACGACACCAAAATTGATACCATCGACAAAAAAGAGGTTATTGGTTTAGCCTCCGGTTTTGTTAACTTTGATATTGATCCTGATTCTATTGAACACTCCCTTATTCAGGACGGTGAAAAAACCATTATCAATGCCGTTATCTACGACAAATCAAAATTTGATTGTCTCAAATCCAATTTGCTTAAAACTAACTTGGTTATCAATTCTTACCGTCCTGTTTCTGCCGCCGTCAGCGATGTTGTTTCCAAAATTTATCTTAGTGAATTTTTCCTTATCTATCCCTTAAACGATAAAGATTACACTTTGATGTTATCCAAAAATAATCAGGTTTATCTAACCGCCAATTTTAAAGGTCCTAGTCTTGATATTCAAAAAACTATTAATTATGCTCAATTATATTTTTCCAATCCAGTCACCAAAATTTATTATCCTGAATCCAAAGATTTGGAGATTATCACTTCCACCGAAATGGAAAAAACTTCTTACAATGAATCTCAAATTGCTCAAAATTCGAATCATCCCCACAATATTCCTTTACCGGTCATTGGTCAGATTGATGGTATAATCAAACCATCTCAAGATATTAGTTCAAATAAACAACCAAATATGAATAACAAGAAAAATCTCATTCCCATTATTGCTGTTATTATCTTTTCTTTTGTCATCGTCTCTTTTGTTGTCTACTTTATTATGAGCAAAAACAAGTCGAAAGAAATTATCGATGGCAGTCAAATTGATTCTGATATTGTCCCTACCACCATTATTGAAACTGTCACCCCCGAACCGACTCCAACTATCGCGGAGATTAGTAAAGATATCAAAATCCAAATTTTAAACGCTACCGATATCAACGGTCAGGCTGCTACTCTCAAGGCTAAATTGGTTTCTTTAGGTTTTGAAAATGTCGCTGTTGGTAATGCCGCTACTTCCGCTACCACCAATACTGTTCAAACCAAATCAGCCACCACTTCAGCTTATTTTGAATCAATTTTAGATCAAGACTTTCCCGCCGCCTATACTCAAGATCTCAAAACCACCTCTGCTTATGACGCTGTTTTCACTATCGGCACCGATATTTCCGGTATGAAAACCAGTGCTGTCACTATCACTCCCACCAAAACCGCCACCCCAACTTCCACTGCCGTCACTCCTACTTTGGTTGAATAATTTAATCAAAAACAAATAATTATTTTCCCCGCTTCAGCGGGGTTTTTAACCAAAAAAATCCCGGTAGTGTTTTGTTGTATTTGCAATTGTTTGCAGAATACCACTACCGGGTAAAACTTAGACCAAGTTAAAAAAAGATAAAAAAGAAAACTATAGAAATAAAGAAATAAAACGGTTTTTAAAAAATTATTCCATATTGGAACGCTACCAATGTTTTGGCAAATGCCGCAATGGCAATGCCGTCACAAGTGTTGCCGATGGCATCAATCGCCGGCAGGAATACAAGCTTTGACAGCTTATCCAATTCAGCAATCGCGCCCTCTGTGGCAGGTAAGTATAGTTGACCGTCTTTCTCTGCCAAGGCAAACCACTCTACCTTGCAGGCAAAGATTGTCACCGGCCAGTTGCCTTCCGGTTGTTTAATCCAGAAAGCTCGATTCGAAGTGAATCCTCCGACCTCAGTCAAGTTGTTGATACGAACTCCAGTTTCTTCCAAAGTTTCACGTTTGGCAGTATTTTCTGGAGTCTCTTTGTTAAGTCCAAATCCACCCGGCGGTGTGAACATCAGAGTTCCATCATCCACCAGTAGGCGCTTTTCATAGCCGCCAGCCAGGAATAGTTCTCCTCCGGGAGAAACAGCGTAAGGCACCATTACAGCGCCGCCGCTTTCTTCGAAAGCCCACTGCCCATAGACACCATTGTATCCCATGGTCAGTTGACCGAACCTTGACGACAACTTGGCATACCTAGTTTCGTCGATAGAGACAATCTTTCCAGAAATCCGCTTGCCGTCGTCTGTACTGATTGTCGCCTTACCGGCAAAATCAGTAAAATTCCAACCTAAACTTTTTCCTTCCGGAACCATACCTAGTTTCATATTTTAACCTTCTTTCTCCCAGTTCCATCTTTTTGATGAACGGGAATCTGGCTGCATAGTACCTATCTAACCAAATTCCCATTCATCAATTTTGGTCTAATTTTAAAGTGCCAAATTATTGTCTATAAATCAGCTTCTAATTTATTTTCAATAATTCACCCATATTATACCCTATAATATAGAAAAAGTCAATATTATATCACCTCTAAAAAATAATCATACAACTATATTTCACTCCACCTTCTTAGATTACAATTTTTCCCCAAACTAACCATGTGTTTTAGTTTTTAAAACTGTCAAACTTGAAACCCTACCCCCAAATGCGATAGACTATAACCACTATGAAACTTTTAATTACAGGTGGTTTAGGTTTTATTGGTTCTAATTTTATTCGTTATTGGCTTACTCATCACCCAGAGGATAAAATTGTCAATTTAGACAAGGTTACCTACGCCGCCAATTTTAAAAGCACAATCGATATCGAATCAAACATCAATTATAGCTTCGTTCGTGGCGATATTGTCGATAACCAATTGGTTGATAAAATTTTTTCACAAGGCATTGACACTGTTGTTCATTTCGCCGCTGAATCACATGTTGATCGTTCTATTGACGATCCTTCATTGTTTGTCAAAACCAATGTTTTAGGCACTTACACTCTTCTTAGTCTCGCCGCTAAATATGGAGTCAAAAGATTTCATCACATTTCTACAGACGAAGTCTTTGGTAGCATCGCTCTTGATTCCAAATCTCAATTTAACGAAAATACTCACTACGACCCCTCCAGTCCCTATTCCGCTTCCAAAGCTGCTTCCGATCACTTAGTTCGGTCTTTTTTCAAGACTTTTGGATTGCCAGTTACCATCAGTAATTGTTCTAATAACTATGGTCCTTACCAACATCCCGAAAAGATGATTCCTCGCAGTATTACCAATCTCCTTTCCGGTAACAAAATTAAAGTTTACGGTCAGGGCTTAAATTTCCGAGATTGGCTTCATGTTGAGGATCATTGTCGGGCTATCGAGTTGATCCTCCTCAAAGGTAAAATCGGCGAAACTTATTGTGTTGGTGGTCTTAAAAAAGGCACCTCCAATATGGAATTAGTTAAACTAATACTTAAGCTTATGAATAAAGATGAAAATTCGTTGGAATTTGTCGCCGATCGACCGGCACACGACAATTATGCTGTCAACTGGGACAAAATAAACAAAGAACTTGGCTGGCAACCTCAATACGATTTGGAATCAGGACTTAAACAAACCATTGATTGGTATACCCAAAATGAATCTTGGTGGCAGGAAACCAAAAAAGAAGCCGAAGAGTTTTATCTCAAATTAAACCAAGTCAAAAAATAATGCCCAAATTTATTCAAACCAAAATTGCTGGACTTGTAATTGTTGAGCCTGATGTTTTTACTGATGATAGGGGATTTTTTATGGAAAGTTACAATCAGCAAGTTTTTACTCAAAACGGTATCGATGTTAATTTTGTTCAAGACAATCATTCTCAATCCACCAAAGGTGTTCTTCGTGGTCTTCATTTTCAAAAACCACCTTTTACTCAAGATAAATTAATTCGTTGTCCTCGTGGCGAAGTTTTTGATGTTGCTGTTGATCTTCGCCCTGGTTCAGCCACTTTCGGTCAATATGAGTCGGTTGTTTTATCCGAAACCAACAAAACTATGTTTTTTATTCCCAAAGGTTTTGCTCACGGCTTTTTGGTTCTGTCTGATGTTGCCGATTTTCAGTATAAATGTTCCAACTTTTATCATAAAGAATCCGAAGCTGGTCTGCTTTGGAATGATCCGGATCTCAACATCAATTGGCCTCAGTTGGATAATTTAATTTTGTCTGACAAAGACAAACTTTGGCCCACCTTAAAAGAACTTAAGCCTACCTTATAACTTTATAAACTTTATAACTTGAAAACTAAAATTATCGGTACCGGTCTCTCCGGTTTGGTTGGTTCTCGAATTGTCGAACTTCTCGGCGATAAATTTGAGTTTGTTGATTTTTCCTTAGACAAGGGCATTAATATCTTAAACAAAGACAGTTTATCCCAGGCTTTTGGTAGTCATCAGGATGCTACTGCCGTAATTCATTTAGCCGCCTTTACCGACACCAATGCTGCTTGGGAGCAAAGAGGGGATAAATCTGGTCTTTGTTATCAGCTCAATGTTGTCGGCACCGAAAATGTCCTTAATCTGGCCAAAAAAAATCATCAATACTTTATCTATATTTCTACTGACTTCGTTTTTGATGGTACCAAAACCACTCCTTATGTTGAAACAGATACTCCACATCCGATTGAGTGGTACGGTGAAACCAAATATATCGGCGAACAGGTAGTTTTAAACTCTCGCCACCCCTCGGCTGTGACTCGAATTACTTATCCTTATCGAGCTAAATTTGATCAAAAACCAGATATTATTCACAAAGTTTTAAACAAACTTCAATCAGGCGACGTTGTTAAAATGTTTGCCGATCAAATTTGCACCTATACTTTTATCGACGATATTGCCCTTGCTCTAGATCAATTTTTAGACAAAAAATATACCGGTATCTATCACCTGGTCGGTTCATCTTCTCACTCTCCCTACGATATGTCTCGATTGGTTGCTCAAACTTTCGGTTACGACCTTAAACTAGTTCAACCTTCAAGTTTGCAAGATTACATCAATTCTCAATCTGCCGGCAGCCGTCCCTGGCAACAAACCCTGATCACTTCCAATCAAAAAGTTGTCAACTTGGGTATTGATTTTAAAACTCTGACCGAAGGCCTTGCCGAAATTAAGACTCAGCTATTATCTTAGCTATCTTTTGAGCTTCTTTTACTGCGTAATTAATTCCTCTGTCTTCAGGGTAAATCTGAGCAAAATTCATTTGATAAATTTTGTCCGAAATTTTTATTGGCGGGATTTTTTTAGCATAACTTGTCGTCACAATATGTTGAGCATATTTAAATCGGAATATAAACATTTTACCTACCATTTTTTTGTCAAATTCCGGGAATATTTTTTTCAGATAATCAAACCAAACCTTGATTATTTCTTTATCGCTTTTACCAAAAAATTCATGATCTTGTGGTAAATATGAACCTAAATAATAAATTTCCTTGTTTCCATAATTCTTTTTGTCAATCAAGTTAGTCTGTTGAACTACTGCCACAAACGGGGAATTGACATCATTTATATTATGCCAATAATATTGGCTTAAATTCTGCTTGCTTTCAAACACTACATCGATTGCTCCCAAATAATCAATTCCTTTGGCTGGTCGAGTGTCAACAATCACATCATATTCTTTTTCTAAAAATACTAAATTTTTAATTTCAGTCTTCAATTTTATTTTTCCACCGTTCTTTTTAATCAACTTGGCCAATTTTTCTATAATTTTTTCAAAACCGCCATCAATATACCCCAACACCTCTTCTCCTTTTTTATTGGTTGAATTACCTCTGGTATGAATTCTGGCCCACAACCAAGCCATTGACACTTTTTTATAAAAATCATGAAATTTACCCTGCAATAGTGGTTGCCAGATTACTTTATAAGCTCTTTTACCTACCATTTTTCTCATCCACTTATCCGCAGTTATTGTTTCGTATTTTTGCCAATTTTTATCAAGCTTAAGCCATATTGCCACCATTCCCATTTTTAGCTTATCCATCAAACCCAAAGGTTTAAATCTAAGCAAATCCATTGCCGTCACAAATGGATACATTTTTTTATTCCAATACAATCCCACCGAACTTTTATACCAGCTAATATCTCTAATTAAACCAATTTCTTTAATCAATTTAATCAAATCCTTATCGGTTTTAAAAAAATGATGATAAGTTTGTTCCAAATTTACTCCGTTCATTTTAAATCCTGCCATTAGTCCGCCCAAATTTTTCTCTTTTTCCAAAATAGTTACCTTATTGCCTTTTTTTGCCAACAAATATCCCAAGGTTAGCCCGCCCATACCTCCACCCACAATTGCTATTTTTTTCTCTTTTATATTCATTTATTCTTATGGTATCATAGAAACAGTCGCTGCTACCGTGACTTTAATGGTAGCAGTTTTATATTTTTATTAAAGAAGTACCTACAATCTAATTTATGGCTGAACAAATTAAATTAACCAAAAATCGCGACGTTCCGATGGAAAAAGTCCGCAATATTGGCATTATTGCCCACATTGACGGCGGTAAAACCACCACCACCGAACGTCTTTTATTTTATACCGGTAATATTCATAAAATCGGTTCTGTTGACGATGGCACTACCACCACCGATTCTATGGCTCAAGAAAGAGAACGGGGGATTACTATTCAATCTGCCTGTGTTACTACCTTTTGGAAAGATTTTCGTCTCAATGTTATTGATACCCCCGGACACGTTGACTTTACTGCTGAAGTCGAACGTTCTCTGCGGGTGCTTGACGGTGCCATTATGATTTTTGATGGTAATGCCGGGGTTCAAGCTCAATCTGAAACCGTCTGGCGCCAAGCTGACAAATATGGTGTCCCACGCATTGCTTTTGTCAATAAAATGGACAAAATCGGTGCTTCATTTGAAAACACCCTCAAAAGTATTCAAGATAAACTTCGCGCCCCAGTCGTGCCGGTAGTTATTCCTGTTGGTCAAGAACACGGTTTTATTGGCGTTATCGATCTTATGGATCAAAAAATGATTATCTACGACAAAGATGAACAAGGTATGGAGTTTACTACCAAAGATGTTACTGACGAATACAAAGATGCTGTTGCCACTGCTCGAGCTAAAATGGTCGAACAAATTGCCGGTGAAGATGAGACTCTTATGGAAAAATTCCTCAACGACGAAGAAATCTCTGTTCCCGAACTCAAAGCCGCTCTTCGAAAAGCCACTATCAGCCGTCGTCTTTTTCCTATTTATTGTGGCGCTGCTTGGCGTAATAAGGGCATCCATCCTATCCTCGATGGCATTATTGATTACCTGCCCTCACCACTTGATTTACCGCCTGTTGAAGGTTTCAATCCGGAAAACAATGAAGTTTTAACTCGTCACCCTGTCAAAACCGACCCTCTTTCTGCTCTTCTCTTCAAAGTTCAGTCAGACCCTCACGTTGGTACTTTATCTTATGTCAGGATTTATTCCGGTATTCTTAAAGCCGGTTCTGAAGTCTACAATACTACCAAAGGCAAAAACGAACGGATTGGTCGCTTACTTTTGATGCATGCTGACAAAAGAGAGGGTATCGAGGAAGGTTTTGCTGGCGAAATTGTGGCTTGTATTGGTCTCAAAGAATCCACCACTGGTGATACTTTGTGTGATTCCAATAACATCATTTCTCTCTCGCCGATTCAATTTTCTGAACCAGTTATTTCCCTTTCAATTGAACCAATGACTGCCGATGATCAGGAAAAAATGGGCGCCGCTCTCAATCGTTTGGCTATTGAAGATCCGACTTTCAAAGTCAGCTACAACCATGAAACCGGTCAAACCATCATTGGTGGTATGGGTGAACTTTATCTGGAGATTGTTGTTGATCGTCTCAAGCGTGAATTTGGTGTCGGTGTCAAAACCGGGGCTCCTCAGGTAGCCTATCGGGAAACTATTTCTGCCAACGCTGACGGTGAAGGTAAATATATTCACCAATCCGGTGGTCATGGTCAATATGGTCACTGTAAAATCAAGGTTGAACCCAAAAATCGCGGTGAAGGTTACGAATTTGTTAACGCCGTCAAAGGCGGCGCTATTCCAGCCAACTTTATTCCTGCCATTGAAAAAGGTGTCAAAGAAACCCTTCAAAAAGGTATTATTGCTGGCTATCCTTGTACTGATATCAAAGTTACCGTTTACGACGGTACCTATCACGAAGTTGACTCTTCAGAAATGGCTTTCAAATTAGCCGGATCTTACGCTATTAAGGATGCCTTTATTGCCGCCAAACCTTTGGTTTTGGAGCCGATTATGAAATTTGAAGTCAATACTCCTTCAGAATTCTTAGGTGCAGTTATCGGTGATTTATCTTCTCGCCGTGGTCAGATTAACGGTACTACCGAATCCGGCAATTTCACCACTATCAACGCCGCTGTTCCTTTGGAGGCAGTTCGTGGTTATGCTACTGTCATTAGAAGTTTAACCCAAGGTAGAGGATCATTTTATATGGAACCCAGTCATTATGATCCGGTTCCTCGAGATATCCAAGAACAATTGACCAGTAAAACCAATTCTGAATCAAAGTAAACGCACAAATATATTGCAAAGCTAACAACTAGCTGATACAATTCTAAGACGTTTTATCTTAAAATATTATTAATTAGAAATTAGTCTTAAACAAGACAATAAATTAAAAAAGGAGAAAAAATGGCAGACACTTTTCAAAGGACCAAGCCGCACGTTAATGTTGGTACTATCGGTCACGTCGATCATGGTAAAACCACTTTAACTGCTGCTATTTCCAAAATTCAAGGAAGTGCCAAATCATACGCTGATATCGCCAAGGGCGGTACTGTGCGTGATGCTTCCAAAATCGTTACTATTGCTATCTCTCACATCGAATACGAAACCGACAAGAGACATTATGCTCACATCGATTGTCCCGGTCACGCTGATTATGTCAAAAACATGATTACTGGTGCCGCTCAAATGGATGGTGCTATCTTAGTAGTATCTGCACCCGATGGGCCCATGCCTCAAACTCGGGAACACGTTTTGTTAGCCAAACAGGTCAACGTCCCTAAATTGGTTGTTTATCTTAACAAAGTTGATTTAGTTGAAGATCCCGAGTTTTTGGATTTAGTCGAAATGGAAATCCGTGATTTGTTAACCAAATATGAATATCCTGGTGACGAAATTCCTATTATCCGTGGTTCCGCTCTTAAAGCCCTCAACGATGAAGCTGATGGCGTTGAATCTATTAAAAAATTAATGGAAGCTCTCGATACTTATATCCCTGAGCCTGTTCGTGAACTTGATAAACCATTTTTAATGGAAATTGAAGATGTCTTCTCTATCAAAGGTCGTGGTACCGTTGCTACTGGTAGAATTAATCGCGGTATTGTTAAAGTCAACGACGAAGTTGAAATCGTCGGTCTTCGTGATACTCGCAAGGCTGTGGTTACCGGAGTTGAGATGTTTCACAAACAACTCGACCAAGGTCAAGCTGGTGACAATGTCGGCATTTTGCTTCGCGGTGTTGAAAAAGATGATATCGAAAGAGGTCAGGTTTTAGCTAAACCAGGCACCATCACTCCTCATACCGAATTTGAAGCTGAAGTTCTTTTGCTCAAAAAAGAAGAAGGCGGTCGCCATACTCCTATCTTTACCGGTTATCGACCTCAAGTCTTCGTCGGTACTACCGATGTTACTGGAGATATTAGCTTGGCAGAAGGCACTGAAATGATTATGCCCGGTGATAACGCCAAAGTTAATATTAAATTAATCAAACCTATTGCTATGGAAGAAGGTCAGAGGTTTGCTATTCGTGAAGGTGGTTTAACTGTCGGCGCCGGCGCGATTACTAAAATCATTAAAAAATAAATATGCCCAAAGGTAACCGCATCCGCATCAGATTGAAGTCGTTCGATCATCGTATTATCGATGAGGCGGCTCTCAAGATTGTTGAGGCGGCGGTTACCGCTGGAGCCAAGGTTGAAGGACCGATTCCTTTACCTACTGAACACAAGACAATTACTGTTTTAACCAGTCCTCATACCGACAAGGATGCTCGTGAACATTTCGAACTCCGAACTCACAAGCGTCTGATTGATATTTCCAATACCAGTCTTCGTACTGTCGATAGTCTCCAACACTTGGATTTACCCTCAGGAGTGGAAGTAGAAGTTAAGATGTAACTATGATTTCAGGATTTTTAGTCAAAAAAGGTCATATGACCAGTACTTACACCGAAGATGGCCGCCGAATTGCGGTCACCAAGTGTTTGGCTCTGCCGCTTAAAGTGACTCAAGTAAAAACTATCGATAAAGATGGCTATCAGGCTGTTCAAGTTGCCTACGGTTCCAAAAAACATTTAGATCAAGCCACTGGCACCAAGTTGTCTAAACTTAAACTAGATATTAAACCTCAATTTTTCAAAGAATTTAAATTAACCTCTGACCAAGTCCCGGAAATTGGTGCCGATATCACCTTTGAGTCGGTTTTTAATCAAGGAGACGTGGTTGATGTTACCGGCACTTCCAAAGGTCGTGGCTTTGCCGGTGTAATCAAACGCCATGGTTTCAAAAAACAACCCATTCTTGGTTCTTCCGATCGTGTCCGTCGTCCCGGATCCATCGGCGCTCAAACACCCGGCAAAGTTGTCAAAGGTAAAAAAATGCCCGGACATATGGGCAATAAAACCGTTACTGTTACTAACCTGCAGGTTTTTTCCATCAATCCCGAAACCAAAGAAGTTTTAATCAAAGGTCCCGTTCCCGGAAGCTTCAATTCTTGGGTAATTATCAACAAGACCAATTAATTTATGAAATCTCAACTTTACAATTTAAAATCAGAAAAAATCGGCGAAATTGCTTTGCCTAAAAATATTTTTGAAGTCAAAGCTCCCGATAGTCTCATTGCTCAGGCTATCAGGGTTACTCTTACCAATCGTCGCTCTTCTTTTGCTAAAACCAAAACCCGTTCCGAAGTTGCCGGCACTCGAAAAAAGGTTTGGTCTCAAAAAGGCACTGGTAACGCTCGTCACGGTAACCGTACCGCTCCCATTTTTATTGGCGGCGGCATTGCTATGGGCCCCGACGGTCAACAAAACTACTCTCTAAAAATTAGCAAAAATATGAAAAAGAAGGCTTTATATACCCTTCTTTCCAAATTTGCCGCCAGTAAAAAAATTTTGGTCATTGATAACTTCTCCAAACTTGACCCCAAAACCAAATCTGGTGTCAAATTGATAACTGGACTTAAATCCAAAGATAAAGTATTATCAAAAAGTCGTAAAATAGGGATTATTACTACCAACACTTTGACTCCTGTCAAAAGAGCTTTTGGTAATATCAAAGATATTTCCTTAATTTCCCTCAAATCTCTTAATGTTTATGACCTATCAAAACAGAATTATTTGATTTTTAGCCAGAAGGCTATCAAGCAATTTAAATAACTATGAATTATAAAATTATTGATTTAAAACCAATTGTCACCGAAAAGGCTCTGTCTGCTCAACAGACACAAGATAAGTATGCCTTTTGGGTTAGTCCTAGCGCCACCAAGACCCAAATTGAAGTTGCTTTTAAATCGGTTTTTAATATCACCCCTTTGTCTATCAATACTGTCACTCTCAAAGGTAAAACCAAAACTAATTGGCAAACACGAGCTTATATCAAAAAATCTGATCGCAAAAAAGCCATTATCTCTGTCCCTAAGGGCACCAAAATCGAATTACTTAAACTAAATACCAAATAATATGACTCATAAACCTTTATTAACTATTAAAAAGAAATGCAGTGGTCGTGATTCTCAAGGTCACATTTCTGTCCGCCATCAAGGCGGTCAGCACAAACGTTTTCTTCGTCAAATTGAATGGAATCGCAATCGACTTGATACTCAAGCCAAAGTCGTTTCTATTGAATACGATCCCAACCGCACTGCCGACATTGCTCTTTTGGTTTACGAAAACGGCGCCAAGTCTTACATTTTATCAACTACTAATCTTAAAGTCGGTGATACTGTTGTTTCTGCCGTTCAAGCCCCTATTAAAGACGGCAATTGTCTGCCTCTAAAAAATATCCCTATTGGTGTCCCTATTCACGCCATTAGTTTTCAAGTGGGCAAACCGGCTCAAATAGTTAAAACTGCCGGATCTGCCGCTTTCATTCAAAGTATTGATGGTGATAAAGCTACTATCAAACTGCCTTCAGGCGAAATCAGAATTTTTCACGCTGATTGTCGAGCCACTATTGGCCAGGTTAGCAATACTGATCATTCCAATCAAAAGCTAACTAAAGCCGGTCAATCCCGCCATCGCGGCATCCGCCCGGGTGTTAGAGGTGTGGCTCAAAATCCTAAGTCCCATCCCCACGGAGGTGGTGAAGGTCGCAGTTCTATTGGTATGCATCCCAAAACCAAATGGGGTCGACCTGCTTTCAAAAAGACTCGCAAACTCAAAAAGGCTTCTAATAAATTAATCGTTCAACGGAGAAAGAAATAACAATTTTATAATTAATTATGTCCAGAAGCTCAAAAAAAGGTCCATATATCGACCAAAATATTTTAGACAAAATCAAAAAGGGTGGCAATCAGGTTATTAAAACCTATGCTCGTATGAGTTCTATTTCTCCGGAATTTGTTGGTCGTACCTTCGATGTTCACAACGGTAGAAAATTTATCAGTGTTTATGTTACCGAAGATATGGTTGGTCATAAACTTGGCGAATTTGCCCCCACCAGAACCTTCAAAGGTCATGGTCGGGTTGTTAAAAGAGTTATTGAAAAAACCTAAACTCCTATGCCAAAGATTACTAAAAAAACTGTTTCTAAAACTGATAAAAAAGTTGTCAAAAAGACTCCGGTTGTTAAGGCTGATAAACCGATCCAAACACCGGTCTCTCAACCAGTTTTCAAAACTGCCAAATACGTCAACAAAAATATTCAAATTTCTCCAAGAAAATTACGTTTATTGGTTGATGAAGTTAGAAAATTCTCCCCGGTCGAGGCTCTTAACCGTCTTAAATTTGTCAACACCAAATCAGCCCGAATTATGGTTAAAGCGCTTAAAAATATCATTGCTGACGCCAAAAATAATTTTAACTTAGATACAAATTCATTAAAATTTGATACTATAAAAGCCGACGAAGCCTTAAAAATCAAACGGATGGATAAATCCCATGGATCTCGTTTCCAACGTGGTCTTATCCAAAGACGTCATAGTCGGCTCGTCATTATTGTTAAAGGAGTCCAAAAGTAATTATGGGTCAAAAAGTTAATCCTATCGGTTTTAGACTTGAGGCTGTCAAGAACAGTCCTGAGTGGCAATCTAGTTGGTTCGCCAATTCCAAAAAATATTCTCTTTTTCTTCTCGAGGACAAGAAAATTCGTGACTTTTTGCAAAAGAGAATTTATTCTGCCGGCATTGTTGGTATTAAAATTGAAAGATCTGTTAAAAAATTAAAAATTACTATTATTGTGGCTCGTCCCGGTTTGGTTATCGGTCGCGGCGGCAAAGAATTGGAAACTCTCAAAAAAGAAATTCAAAAATTACTCAGCAAAGACGCCGGTAAACAATCCGTCGAAATTCAGGTGGAAGAGTTTAAGCATGCTGATCTTTCCGCCAAATTAGTTGCCGAAAAAATTGCTTACCAACTTACCAAAAGAATGCCGTATCGTCGGGTAGTTTTGTCCGCCATTGAAAAATCAATGTCCGCAGGCGCCAAAGGTGTCAAAGTTGTTCTTTCCGGTCGTATTAACGGCGCTGAAATCGGTCGTCGGGAAAAATTTTCTGAAGGTAAAATTCCTCTCAGCACTATTAGATCCAGAATCGATTATTATGAATGTCCATCACTTACTCGTTCCGGATATATCGGAGTTAAAGTTTATCTTTGTTTGACTTAAAAATTATAACTTTATAACTTTACAAACTTTTTATGTTACAACCTAGCCGAACCAAATACAGAAAACAATTCCGCGGCAAAATGCGAGGCACCGCCAAAGGTAATCTAGTTGCCTTCGGTGAATATGGTCTCAAAAGTATGGAATGTGGTTGGATTACTGCCAACCAAATTGAAGCCGCTCGTCGCGCCATTTCCAACGCCACTAAAAGAAGCGGTCGTATTTGGATTAGAATTTTTCCCGACAAACCTTTTACTCAAAAAGGCACCGGTACCATGGGTGCCGGCAAAGGTGAAGTTAAAGGTTACGTGGCTGTTGTCAAACCTGGTCGAATTATGTTTGAAATCTCTGGCATTAACGATGAAGATTCCAAGAGAGTTCTCAAGCTGGCCGCCGCCAAATTACCCGTTGTTTGCAAAATAGTTACCAAAAAATAGGAGTGGAATTTATGAAAAAAACTGATAAAATTGCCTACAGACAAAAGAGTCCCGAAGAACTCAAAAAAAATCTGATCGATCTTAAAAAAAGTTTAATTGAGTCGAAATCAAAGTTGGCTACTGGCAATCAGTCCGATACTTCTGTTTTCAAAAAGACCAAAAAACAAATTGCTCTGATTTTAACCCTTTTGGGGGAAACTAAAAATGAAAAATAAAACTAAAAATACCGGTAAGATTTTTATTGGCAATGTTGTCTCCGACAAGATGGCCAATACTATCGTTGTTTCCCTTGAATACACTCGCCGACACCCTATGTACAAAAAAATTATTCGCAAACATAAAAATATTTATGCCGACAACAATCTCTCCGCCAAAACCGGTGATATTGTCAAAGTCCGCGAAACCAAACCCATCAGTAAACTCAAGAGGTTCACTACTATAGAAATTATCAAAAAATCTATTTAATATGGTTCAACTTAGAAGTATTATTAAACCGGCTGACAACTGCGGCGCCAAACGGGTCCAAGTGATTCACGTTTACAAGGGTCATTTTCACAAAAAAGCTACCATTGGTGATATTGTTTTGGCGGTGGTCAAGGATGCCATTCCCAACGGTATGGTCAAGAAAAAAGAAAAAGTTAAAATGGTCATTGTTCGCACCAAAAAAGAATTTGGTCGCAGTGACGGTTCTTATATTCGTTTTAGCGACAATGCCGGTGTGGTTATTGATTCCCAAAACAATCCTCGAGGCACCCGTATCTTTGGTCCCATCGCCCGTGAAATTAAAGATTTAGGTTTTAATAAAATCGCTTCTATGGCTCAGGAGGTTTACTAATATGAAAATACTCAAAGGCGACAAAGTCAAAATTCTTATCGGCAAAGACAAAGGTCGTGAAGGTCTGGTTATAAAAAGCTTTCCCAAAAAATCCAGTCTGGTTGTCAAGGACTTAAATATCTTCAAAAAACACGTCAAACCCACTCAAGGCAAGCCTGGCAGTATTGTCGAAAAAGAACGACCTATTTACATCTCCAAAGTCGCTCTTATCTGTCCTGAGTGCAAAAAAGTCACTCGAGTCGGTTACAAAATTGATAAATCCGGCGAAAAATACCGCATTTGTAAAAAATGTCAGTCAATTATTGTTGGTACCGCCAAAGGCGCTACTACTCCCACCAAAAAGAAATAATTATGCTCAAAGATATTATTAACACCACTATCAAACAAGATCTGATCAATAAAATCGGTAAGAAAAGAAATATTTTTTCTTTGCCACATCTTTCCAAAGTGGTGGTTAATTATCGGGTCAGTGAAGCTCGCGAAAGTCAAGAATCTTTGGCTGCCGCTATCGAAGAAATCACCGCTATTACAGGTCAAAAACCTCAACTTTGCAAAGCCAAAAAAGCTGTTTCTGCCTTTAAACTTCGTCAAAACGACCCTTTAGCTCTCAAAGTTACTCTTCGAGGAAGTCGAATGTATGATTTTGTTGAAAAATTATTCAATCTTATTTTGCCTCGTCTCCGTGATTTCAAGGGTATGAGCGCTACTGCTTTTGATAGTGCCGGTAATTACAATCTGACTATCAAAGATCAGACTCTATTTCCTGAAGTTAACCTTGATAAGGTTAATAAAATCCGTTCCGTTCAAATAACTCTGAATATCAAAGCCGCTTCCAAAGAGGAGGCAAAAATGTTATTATCAGCTCTAGGTTTTCCTTTCGAAAAATCCGCAGATTCTGAATTACAAAAATAATTATGGCTACAACTGCAAAAAAAGTTAGAGAAACAAAAAAATTAAAATACCGCGTTCGCTATCGCAATCGCTGTTCTATTTGCGGTCGTCCTCGCGGTTATATTCGTTTATTTGGTATTTGCCGTCTTTGCTTTCGCAAGTTGGCTCACCAAGGGATGCTTCCTGGTGTTAAAAAATCCAGCTGGTAAAAATATGTTGCAATCAACCTCAATCGATTTTTTAATTAGAATAAAAAATGCCGTCAGAGCCGGTAAGAAAAGTATGACGGCCCCGGCTTCAAATTTTTGTGTTAGTATCGCTGATCTTCTCAAAAGATATGGTTTTATCACCAACTACTCTCTTACCAGCGACACTAAACCTTGTCTTTCTCTTGATCTGAGCTATACCGGCAATCAGCCCAAAATAACTGATATTAAAATCATTTCCAAACCGGGTTGTCGAGTTTACGAAAAAGTTTCGTCCCTTCCTTGGGGAAAAACTCCACAATCTTTGATTATTATTTCCACTTCCGCCGGGGTTATGTCCCAAAAGGAAGCTAAAACCAAAAAACTTGGTGGCGAAATTATCGCTGAAGTTTACTAATCAATAAATTACTATGTCGCGCATTGGCAAACAACCAATTTCTATCCCCAGCGGAGTTACGGCTACTGTCGACAAAAATGTCGTCACTGTTGCTGGACCAAAAGGGAATTTGTCTTTGGTTTTGCCTCCCAAAATCAATGCCGAGGTTAAAGACGGTCAATTGATTGTTAGTCGTCTTACTGAAGACAAAAAAACCAAAGCTAATCATGGTGCCACCAGATCACATCTTAACAATATGATCAACGGTGTCCAAAATCATTGGCAAAAAGATTTGGAAATTCGTGGCACTGGTTACAAAGCTTCTCTTAATGGTAATAAACTTAAAATCAATGTTGGCTTCATCCACCCGGTTGAAGTTACCGCTCCTGAAGGTATTACCTTTCAAGTCCAAGAAGAAACCAAAATTACTGTTTCCGGAGCCGATCGAATGGTGGTCGGTCAAGTTGCTAGTAATATTCGTAAAATCAGACCCCCAGAACCTTACAAAGGCAAGGGTATTCGCTATGTTGATGAATTTATAAAGTTAAAAGCTGGTAAGAAAGCTAAAGCTTAATTATGATTGAACAAAATAAAAAAACTAGAAGATTAAATCGGGTTAGAAACAAGATAGCTCAAAATCTTGGTATTCCCAGATTGTCTGTTTTTCGTAGTAACCAGCATATTTGGGCTCAAATAATTGACGATAAACATGGCAAAACTCTGGTTTCTGCCTCCACTAAAACCGTTAAAAATCTCAAAGGTACCAAATCGGAAAAAGCTACTGTTGTTGGTCAATCTTTGGCTAAACTCGCTCTTGATAAAAAAATTACTAAAGTTAGATTTGATCGGGGTAGCTACCGCTACCATGGCCGAGTCAAAGCTCTGGCTGACGGCGCCCGATCAGGAGGTTTGAAATTTTAATATGACACCCAACCATCAAAAACCAAATCAAAAAAATGATCGACTAGAGAAACCGGTCAGTGAATTTACTGACAAGGTTGTTCAAATCAAACGCGTTTCCAAAAAAACCAAAGGTGGCAATCAAATTCATTTTACCGCCTTGGTTGTTTCTGGTGACAAAAAATCCCGGGTCGGTGTTGGTTTGGGTAAGGCCAAAAGTGTCGCTGATGCTATTCAAAAAGGTATCAAAAGAGCTCAAAAGTCTTTGATTACTGTTCCCATTGTCGATGGTACTATTCCCGGATCAGTTAAACTTAAATTCAAAGGTGCTGTTGTTTTGCTTCGTCCCGGCAAGGCTGGAAGTGGTATTATTGCTGGTGGTCCAGTTCGATCCGTAGTTGAATCTGCCGGCATCAAGGATGTTGTCAGTAAAATTATCGGTTCCAAAAACAAGTCAATTAATGTTTGGGCAACTCTCAAAGCCCTCAGTTCTCTTCAAAAATAATATGGAAATTTTATCTCAACTTACCAAAATCACTAGTAAACCGACCCGCCGTCGCGGTCGCGGTATCGGTTCTGGACTTGGCGGTCACACTGTCGGTCGCGGCACCAAAGGCGATAAAGCTCGAGGTAAAACCAAACTTACTTTTGATGGCACCAAGATCAAAAAATCATGGCTCAAAAGACTGCCTTTTATGCGAGGTAAAAACCGTCTCAGTAGTCGTAAAAATATCATCACTTTTAATTTAGCCCAAATTGATAAATGGTTTAAAAAAGGTGATTTAGTCGACCTCAATTCTCTAACTAAAAAAACTAAAATCTCTTTTAAGAAATTAAATGCTTCTGTCAAAATTTTATCCTCAGGCGATATTACCAAACCTCTCAAATTCAAAGGAGTTACAGTTTCCCAATCTGCTTCTCAAAAAATTATTGCTGCTGGTGGTAAGATAGAGTAATGAATCGGTATACTAAGACCTTATCTCTTTATCTTGAAGGTTTAAAAACTCCAATTTTGCGAAAGAAATTACTTTATACCCTCGGTATTTTAGTTACTTTCAGATTTATTGCCCATATTCCCGTTCCTGGTGTCAATACTGACATGTTGCGTCAATTTTTTGATCAAAATCAACTGCTCTCACTTTTGGACATATTTTCCGGCGGCACTTTAGCCAACTTTTCCATCACCGCCCTTGGTCTCAGTCCTTATATCAGTGCTTCGGTGATGATTCAACTTTTGGCTCTGGTCATTCCTCAACTGGCTGAACTCCAAAAAGAAGGGGAGTACGGTCAGTCAAAAATCAATCTCTATACTCGTATTGCCACCATTCCTTTTGCTATTATCAACGGTTTGGGTATGTATGCCATCCTTCGATCACAAAATATTATTGTTTCCTCTAATTTGCTTACCACCATCGCCGTCATCGCCAGTATGTTGGCTGGCACCATGATTATGATTTTCTTCGGAGAGTTAATCAATTTATATGGGGTTGGTAACGGTGTTTCCATGCTTATTTTTGCCGGGATTATTTCTCGTTTGCCGGTTTCTTTGGTTCAAACGATTTTTATTACTGATCTTTCTAACCCTCAAAATGGGCTTAATTTAACTATTTTTATCGCCATGGCCTTAGTTATGGTTGCTGCCATTGTTTTTGTTGAAGAAGCGGTTCTCAAGGTTCCCATCAATTATGCCAAAAGAGGTCAATCAACCTATCTGCCTATCAAGGTCAATAGTGCTGGAGTTATGCCCATCATTTTTGCTATGTCCTTGGCTACTATCCCCTCTATGTTGGGTCAATTTTTATCCAGAGTCAACAATCCTTCTGTCGCCGGTTTTGCCGCTGGTCTGTCAAATTTTTTTAGAACCGACGGTTATGTTTATATGATAATTTATTTTTTCTTAGTTATCGGTTTTACTTTTTTCTACACTTCAGTCGTTTTTAAACCAAAAGATATTGCTGAAGAATTGCGTAAATCCGGTGGTTTTATCCCCGGCATCCGTCCTGGTCAATCTACTGAAAAACGTCTTCAATATCTTATCAATCGAGTTTTGTTAATTGGAGCTGTCTTTTTGGGTATTATTGCCATTACCCCGTCAATTATTCAAAAAATAACCAACATTACTACTCTTACCATCGGCGGTACCAGTATTCTTATCGTTGTTTCCGTTATTTTGGAATTAACCCGAAAAATTGAAAACGTCGTTCAAACTTACAATTACGATAAATTAACTTATTAATTGTTAAAAAACAGATTTAATTTTAAATAATAAATTTTATGTCACTCAATCTTTTTATTATCGGTCCCTCCGGTTGTGGCAAATCTACTCAAGCCAAACTGATCGCCGAAAAATACAACTTAACCCACCTTTCCATGGGTCAAATTCTTCGTGACGAAATGGCCGCTGGCACTCCCGAAGGTCTTGAAGCCAAATCTTTTGTTGATAGCGGTACCTTAGTTCCCGAAGAATTAACTTTTAAGCTTTTAACCGGCAAACTCAATCAAATCGGTAACAAAAATTTTATTATCGACGGTTTTCCTCGAAGTTTAGGTCAAGGTCAATTTATTGAAAAATATCTGACCCAAGTTAACGAGCCTCTGGATCTTATTATTCATCTTGATGTTACTTTTGAAGAAATTAATGCTCGTCGCGCCAAAATGGGGGCTGAATTTCAAGACAAAGATCGTACCGACAACACTCCCGAAGCCATGGCATCCCGTCAAAAGTTCTACGACGATAACAATGGTTTAATTATGGACTATTTCACCCCAAAGGGATTAGTTCTTCAAGTTGATGGCAATCGTCCCATCGAACCAATTTTTAAAGATATAGATCAAAAAGTTAGCACTCTAAAATGATATGGTTTATATAAATGAACAACAAAAGAAAATACTTGAAGGGAATCTGGTTGCTTTTGCTACTGCCAATAAACAATCAATTCCTAATTTAATTGTTGTTCAAGTGAATAAAGTTATCAATGATAATCAAATTTTATTTACTGATAATTATTTAAATAAAACCATTAAAAATATTTCAGAAAATAAATATGCTTCAATTTCTGTTTGGAATGAAGGGTCGGAAGAAGGTTATCAATTTAAAGGTACTGTTGAATATTTTAAGGATGGTTTATACAAGGAAATGGTGGATAAGTTTGAAGAAAATAAAGGTTATGCTCACAAAGCCGCAGTATTACTTACAGTTACTGAAATTTGGGATTTAAATAATCCAAAACTAATTTGTTCAGAATAAAATTATTAATTAACTAAAAATGCCAAAAGAACCAACTGTCAAAGGTCAAGTTACCGAAGTTCTTCCTAATTCTCTTTATCGAGTCAAGCTGGAAGCTGGCAACGAAATCATCGCTCACTTGGCTGGCAAACTTCGTCTCAACCGCATCCGGGTTATCGCCGGCGATTCTGTCTCGCTGGTGCTTAGCCCCGACGGTCAAATGGGCCGGATTGTTTATCGAATTTAATTTTAATTTACTCTTTGATATTATGCCGATTTTAGGTTACAATATCCAAGTCTCTTTTTATGAAAGTAAAATCTAGTATCAAACGTCGTTGTCGAAATTGCAAAGTGGTTATTCGCCGCGGTATTCGACGTGTTATATGTTCTACCAAAAAACATACCCAAAGACAGGGTTAATTTGTATATATGAGAATCCTTGGTGTCGAAATTCCCGATCACGAACGAGCTGAAATCGGCTTAACCCGTTTTTATGGTATCGGTCGAACCAATGTCAAGAAATTGGCTCAGATGTCAAAAATTGACTTAAACACCCGAATTAAAGATCTTTCCCGCGACGATGTCGCCTCTTTGATGAAATCTTTAGAATCTTTCAAAATCGAAGGTGACCTCAAAAAAGAAATCAGGGAAAATATCGATCGTCTCAAAGCTATCAAGTCTTATCGTGGCATTCGACACATTGTCAATCTACCTGTTCGCGGTCAAAGAACCAAAACCAATGCCCGCACTCGCAAAGGTAAAAAGAAAACTGTTGGTTCTCTTACCAAGGAAGCTTGGGCAAAAATCGAAAGTCAGCAAAAAGCTGCCTCTAGCAGTTCAAATAAATAAACATTTATGGCAGAAACCAATCAATCAACTCCAAAAACTACTATTAACAAAAAGAAAACTTACAAAAGTTTTGCTGAAGGTCGTCTTTATGTCCAATCTACCTTCAACAACACCATCGTTAGTGTTACTGATCCCAAGGGCAAGGTTCTCACTTGGTCTTCAGCCGGTAACTGTGGTTTCAAAGGCTCTCGAAAATCCACTCCGTTTGCCGCCACTACTGCTATTGAAAAAGCTCTAGAAGAAGCCAAAAAACACGGTATCAAAAAATTAGAAGTTTATCTCAAAGGTCCCGGTGTCGGTCATGATGCTGCTCTTCGTTATCTCCGCACCAAGAGGGATTTTGATGTCGACAAAATTGCCGATATTACCCCCATCCCTCATAATGGTCCTCGTCCGCCCAAACAACGACGGGCTTAAAAAAAACTTATGTCAAGAATTACGTTAGATGCCAAATGTCGATTATGTCGAGCTGCTGGCGACAAACTTTATTTTAAAGGCACTCGTTGTTTTTCTGCCAAGTGTCCCATCGAAAAAAGAGGTGCTGTCAAACCAGGTATGCACGGCGCCAAATCATCCGGTAAACTCACTGATTATGGTATTCAGCTTAAGGCCAAACAAAAAGCCAAGCGTATCTACGGTGTTCAAGAAGTTCAATTCAAAAACTATTATCTTAAAGCTAAAAAACTTAAAGGGTTGGTCGGCGACAACTTGCTCAGCCTCTTAGAAAAACGTCTCGACAATGTTTTATATCTCTCCGGTCTATGCTTATCCCGATCTTCCGCCAAACAAATCATTGGTCATGGTCATATTTTAGTCAACGATCAGGTTATGGACATTCCTTCATATCAAACCAAAGTTGGTGACGTCATTTCTCTTGACAAAAAAATTGTCGACAAAATCGGCACTCTTCCAGCTGATGATTCTGACTTCAAAACTAAATCCTGGCTTGATCTCAACAAAAAAAATTTTACTGTCAAAGTTATTTCCGAACCACTCAAAGATGAGATCGGTAATGACATCGACATCAATTTAATAATTGAATATTATTCAAGATAAAAAGGAGAATTCCATGATTGAAACTAATAAGTTCAATATCAAAACTATCAAATCAACCGCAAAATACGGTAAATTTGAGCTTAGCCCTTTGGTTGGTGGTTTTGGTCACACTCTTGGCAACAGTTTGCGCCGAGTATTACTAATCACTATCCCCGGTGCCGCTATTACCCGAATCAGAGTTGATGGTGCTACTCACCTTTTTACCACTCTTCCAGGTGTCAAAGAAGATTTAGTCGAAATTTCCCTGAATCTTAAAAAAGTTAAATTCAATTATTCCAAAGAAGAACCGATTGTTCTCAAACTTGACAAAAAAGGTCCTGGAGTTGTCACTGCTGGTGATATTGTCGACAACGATCTTTGTCGAGTCGCCAATCCCGATCAAATCATTGCTACTTTATCCGATGCCAAATCCAGTCTCAAAATGGAGATGACTGTCGAAAGGGGAGTTGGTTATACTATGGCTAAAGAACAAAAAACTGACATTATTGGTGAAATTATTCTTGATGCCACCTTTACTCCTGTTTTAAAAAGCAATTATACCGTTGAACCCACTCGTTTGGGTAAAAAATCTAACTACGATAAGTTAACTATGGAAATTTGGACTGATGGTTCTATTGATGCTTTGTATGCTCTCAAAATGGCCGCCAAAGATCTTATCAATGCTTTCGGTCAAATTGCTGACCCTAAAGATTTTGAAGAAGAAATCATTACCATCAATACTTCATTATCTCCTCAAGGAAGCGATATTTCTGTTGAAGAAATTGAATTGCCACTTCGAGTTACCAACGCTCTCAAAAAAGCTGGCTACAACACTATTGACAACTTGGTCAAATCCGGTCGTTTAGAAGTCAGTAAAGCCAAAAACGTCGGTGAAAAATCTCTTAAAATTATTGATTCTTGGCTTAAAGAAAAAGGATTTAGTTGGAAATAAATAATTTTATCCTTTTGTTTATAATATGAAACACCGTAATTTTGGCAAAAAACTAGGCAGAAACCACCACGAACGTCAGGCTTTGTTCCGATCATTAACCCGATCTATGTTTATTCATGGATCCATCAAAACTACCGAAGCCAAAGCCAAATCGGTTGTTTCTATTATTGAGTCATTATCCAATACCATTATTACCAAACCCGAATTAATTGCCAAAAGAGAACTTTTCCGATATTTGCAAGACAGAAATTGGGTTAATAGTGTTTGTCAAACTTTTAAAGAAATTTTTGATGGTCAAACCAAAAATTTTACCCAAATTAGTCGGATTGGTCGTCGTTATGGTGACGATGCTCTTATTGTCAAACTCAGTTTTGTTAAGCCGGTCAAATTCAGCGTTAAACCTGAGAAACCTGAAGAGTCAAAAACCAAAAAAGACACTAAAAAAACAGTTAAAACCAAAGTTAAACCCGATAAAAAAAATAAAAAGGAGACTAAATCATGAAAACCACCGTTCTAAAAGGCAATCAGGTCCACCGAAATTGGCATCTTATTGATGTCTCAGAACAAACTTTGGGTCGTGTCTGCACTCAAATTGCCGCTATTCTTATGGGCAAAGACAAGCCAACTTTTTCTTATCATCGCGACGATGGTGATTATGTGGTAGCTATCAACGCCGGTCAAATCAAAACTACCGGTTCCAAACTAAGGGATAAAATTTATCGTCGCCATAGTCATTGGCCTGGTGGTCTCAAAGAATTAACTCTCGATGAGATGCTCAAAAAAGATCCTCGTTTAGTTATCAAGAGCGGTGTTTACGGCATGTTGCCCAAAAATAAATTACGCAATCGTCGCATGACTCGTTTAAAAATTTTTGTCGATAGCAACCATCCTTACGCTGACAAGTTAACAAAAAAATAATATGGCAAAAAAAACTTCCAAAACCAGTTATATCCGATCTGTCGGTCGTCGCAAAAGTGCTGTGGCTACCGTTAAACTTTTTTCCGGTAAAGGCGATTGTCTCGTCAACGGCATTCAATTAAACAAATATTTTCCCACCAAAACCGAAAAAATAGTTTATGATAAACCTTTTGAAGTCACCAAAACTTTAGGTAAATATTACTTTTCTGCCACCATTATTGGCGGTGGTAAAACCGGTCAAGTTCAGGCTCTTAGCTTGGCATTAGCCAGGTGTTTGATCAAAATTGACGAGTCTTTTAAACCTATTCTCCGAGCTAACGGTCTGGTTACTGTTGATTCTCGAGTCAAAGAACGCCGTATGGTCGGTACCGGTGGCAAAGCTCGACGTCAAAAGCAATCACCTAAACGTTAAATCGTTTTGGTTTTTGTTTATAATCATCCTATGACTTTTATCCAATCATTGGTCTCGGGCTTGACTCAAGCCGTCAGCGAATTTTTACCCGTTTCTTCCGATGGTCACCTTAATCTAGTCCAACATTTCTTCCATCTAACGCCGTCTCTGGCTCTTGATGTCTTTCTTCACGCCGCCACTTTTCTGTCAGTTTTATTTTTTTTCCGCCATCAAACCAAATATTTTTTCTCTCATCTGAATTATATTATTGTTGGTTCTATTCCTGCCGCCATTGTCGGTCTGTTTTTCAAAGATCAAATTGAAGACTTGTTTGCTAATCCCAGTTTACTGCCTTATTTTTTCCTTATTACCGGTTTAATGGTTTTTTCCACTAAGTTTATTAAACTCAAAAATTGTCAACTTACTTACTCAAAAGCGTTTATCATTGGTTTGTTTCAAGCCCTAGCCATTCTCCCCGGAGTTTCTCGGTCCGGCGGCACTATTTTTTCCGCTCTCCTTTTGGGTTTATCTCCCCCCACCGCTTTCAATTTTTCTTTCGCTTTATTTATTCCTGTTTCTGTTGGCGCTATTTTGCTCAGTCTCAAGGATATTTTTTCTGAAAATTTAATTAATTCCGTCAATCTTTTGGTTTTTATTATTACTTCTCTGGTTGGAGTTTTAGTTCTTTCCTGTCTCCAAAAATTAGTCATCAAAAATAAGTTCTGGATTTTTGGCCTTTATGTTATTGTCTTATCTGTCTGTCTTTTCTTTTTTCTCTAACACTCGCCTGTTTTCCCTTCCAGTCGGTTCATAATTACTTTTTTTAAGTTTCTTTGCATTATCTTATTAACTATTTTTGACCGGTTATATTCACTTTTGGTTACAATTTCCAAATCCAATTTATATTTATCTTTTTTATCAAAATTTTTCATAAAACTTTTTTAAATTATATTTCCCCGCTCATAAATTCTTTCCAAATCAAATATAGTTGACTGGTTGCCGCCGCATCCCGAGCCACATAGTCGGCAATTTTTTGAAATTCCTTGGTTTCAAACAATTTGCTGACATCATCACCACGAACCCCTTGTTCTTTTGGATTCTCAATTCCAAACGCCTTACACAACATTTCCAGTTTAAAACCATGATTTTGTCTGATTTTGTTTTGAAGATCAACAAATCTCTCCGATTTCCATCGGTTGACTTCAAATGGAACCTTTACTCGATTGATTCCTGACCGAATAATCAAGTAAGGGAAATCAAAATTATCACCGTTATAAGTTACAAATACTTCATAATCTACCGCAATTTTCCAAAAATCAATCAACAATTCTTTTTCATTTTTAAAAGTTTTATAAACAAAATTTTCTTTTTCCGGTTTTAGCTCTTTATCGCTTACTACCAACACCATCCCTTTTTTTGAATGAGGGTTAAAAGCACCAATAGCACATACCTGTCCAAAAATTGAATATAGTCCGGTTTTAGTTTTGGCTACTTCCTTATCTTCTTCATTTTTTTCCAAATTATTCAACAAATATTCCTGCTCCGTTTTATCAAGATCTTCAAATTTTTTTCCTGCCGTCTCAATATCAAATACCATGGTTTTCATTACTGGCTTATAAGCTTCCGCCTCTTCACTGGTAACTATCCGACAGCTGTCCACAATAATGCTTATCACTCCTCTATACTCCTGTGTTTTTCCGTTTAGTTCAATTACTTTACCCACCTCCACATTGCAATAGGGGATATTATTGTTCCATATTTTAGCTTCAATTTTCCCGTCTTTATTAGCCAATTCCAATTGATAATAAGCCTCGCCTTTTGAGGTTTGTTTTATTTCACTTTGAGTCACCAAAAAATGTTCATCTCTGATTAAATCATTTGGTCCATACTTTATTGCCATCAAACTATTATAAATGATTTCCTCTCATTTCAGAAGTCATCTTTATCTAACCTATAATATTGATTTATTATGGATATTTTGATATAATTATGTGAGTCTGTCATTGCACCTTAAATTAATAGAAAAGAGGGAACTGTATGAAAGAAATTACTCTTAATTTCCTATCCTCCATCAAAAAAATTCGTTATTTACTCATTTTTAACCCCATTTCTATGATTCTTTTCTGTCTTCTCCCTACCGTAGAAAGCCGTCGTGGCTTGTTTCGCTATAAACTCAAGGAGGTAATTTCAATGAAACTTGATCAAATTATAGACTTTTTTAAGTCCCTTATCTCTTCTTCCAAAAAAGCCTACTTTACCAAAAAATTCCGCGCCTCCTACCTAGGACATAAGAAGGTAGCCATTGCTATACCCGATTCAGATAAATTTCTTTTAGAAAGATCTGACAAGGTAATAAAAGTGGGTTGCCTGATTCCTAACGGTCAGGAACTGTTGTTTCCTTGCTCGGTATGCGACGATTATCCTCAGGGAGTCAATGTTAATTTTTGGTGTTTTGCGCCAAAAAATTTAAAATTGCTTTCCAACCCCAAAAATATTTGGTATGTCCATATTTACTTTCCTTATTATTAATCCGACCGACTCGGCCGGCAATTTTGATAAAAATTTATCAACCTTGCCGGCCTTATTTCTATCGAGAGTTAATTTATTTATTCAATATCAGTTATAGCCACTACTCTTGGTTCAAAAGTTTTTTTCCCGCTTGTAGTCAATCTTAACCCTGATGATCTTCTCAAAATACTGTATCCAATATACCTGTAGTCAACATACGGTATATGAATATTTGGCTGATCATCAGGCGTTTTTATTACTATATTAGAAACCAGTGATTTGCCCAGAAAATCAAACCATAAATTTTCGTTTGGTAAGATTTTAGTTCCCATCAAATGATAAGACCTATTTGTTTCTAGTAAAAATACTCTTCCAGTAAACTCAGACATTTGAGTTTCAGTCCTATCTATTGCCATTCTTAAATTATCATCCGATTTATTCATCGCTAAATCAAGTAACGGCCAATAACCATTAGTATCGTCATCTAATTTTATTGTTGAGTCTAAGGTAATATTTGTCCCTTCAGGTCTACCTTGAAGCATTTCATTAGCATCAAAACTATTCAAAAAATGTTCCCTTGTTATCAAAATTTTTTCTTCACCAATAGATCTCTGATTAGGAATATAAACATATGGTCTGACTATAATTCCTGCGATTTCTCGATGTTGCCCTACTACAAATTTCGCGCACTCTTGTGTTGTTTTCCCTAACATTTCATTCATGAGCACAATTATATCACGTGTCGGGAATATAGGATTTCCACTACGGCGGATAAACTTCTCATCCTGTATTTGTATTGTAGAGTCGGGAATACAGGATTCGAACCTGCAGCCTCATGCACCCCATGCATGCGCGCTAGCCAATTGCGCCAATTCCCGAATTGCGAGTTTATTATATCAATTTATTATAATAACGTGCTATCATCAATCAACTTTAAACACTTAAAAATGAATTGGAAGTTATCAAATAGAATTCAGTATAACACTGTTTTTATTCTTAAGATTTTATTATTTTTTATTTTTTTAGGGATTATTTATTTAATTTTTTACAATACTCCCAAAAGAAAACCTTTAGATAACAAATCCAATAATTCTGAAATTTATAATTCTGCATTGTTGACCCCACATTATCCTACAACAACACCTTCTGTTAGAGATTATGGATTCGGTAAATATTCATACAGTTCAATAAACAAAAATTCTAAGTTTATTACCTATCTCAAAGATAATGTAATATACCTACAAAATATTGATAATAATGTATTAGGTCAACAGATTATTGTAAGTAATGATTTACCTATAATTAGTGATTATTTAGTTACAAGAGATAAAAACTATTTAATATACTCTTATGTCAAAGAAGAAGTTCTAAAATCAAAAAAGAATAATGTTGAGGAAAGGGCTCACTACGTTGACATAAAAAACTTAACTACTGGTGATATTAAAAATTTATTTTCTTATAACGAAGAAATTGGTAAAGTTTTATCCCTCACACTATCTCCAGTAGCCAATATTATTTTTATTGGAACTGACAATTATCGACTTTATTATTACAACATTACCACCTCAAAATTAGTAGATATTACATACCACTCTGATCCACCACAACAAAAAAAACCTAATTTTTGTGTCGGATATGAAGTATTTGATCAAACCCCTGACTTAAACAATTTATTACTTAAGGAACTTTGTTACGAAGGAACAGTTCATCATTTATACAATCCCCAAAGTCAAAAGAGAATTTTAGGCGAATACGTATATGTTAATGGTCGGTATTTTGATAAATTTATTGACAATGGTTCTTTTATTGCCCATGACACTAAAGATGGTGAAATAACAATTGTCGGAAAATATAATTTTCAAAATCAATTAGTTCAAGAACTTCCAAAAACTGAAATTGACGATAATGATCCAAATAAAATTAACATCTTTGATTTTAGACAAAATTTTCATGAACCATATAAATATTTTTTAACTTCAGAAAAAGAAATTATGTCAACGAAGGGAAACATAGACAATTTCATCAAAGGTAAGAAATTTTTAGGAGAAGATCTGCTTATGATTAAGGTTTTTTAATCAACTTCGCCTTTTCTTTGGGTTTTGGTCCTTGACTCAACCTTTTCTTCTTGTTATCACTATATTGTTAACTTAAAACATTTTATGAAACAGAAAAAAACCTCCAAAAAAACTACTGCCCCCAGTCAAAATCAAAAAAATGAAGCTATTCGTATCGCCATGGAACAAATCACTAAAGCCTATGGTGATGGCGCCATTATGAAAATGGGTGAAAGAAAAGCTGATATGTCTATTGAAGTTATTTCTACTGGTTGTCTGCCTCTCGATATTGCCTTGGGTGTCGGCGGTTTGCCTCGTGGTCGGGTAACTGAAATCTTTGGTCCTGAAGCCTCTGGTAAAACCACCGTTTGTTTACACGTTGTTGCTGAAGCTCAAAAGATGGGTGGTACCGCCGCTTTTATCGACGTCGAACATGCTCTTGATCCGCTTCGCGCCGCCACTGTTGGCGTCAATTTAGATAATTTGCTAATCTCTCAACCCGACAACGGCGAACAGGCTTTGGAAATTGTTGAAACCCTGGTTCGTTCCAACGCTGTTGATGTTATCGTGGTTGATTCAGTCGCTGCCCTAGTCCCCAAAGCCGAAATTGAAGGTGAAATGGGGGATTCGATGATGGGAGTTCAAGCTCGACTTATGTCTCAAGCCCTTCGTAAACTCACTGGTGCTATTTCCAAATCAAAAACTGTTGTTATTTTTACCAATCAAATCCGCCAAAAAATTGGTGTTATGTTTGGCAACCCTGAAACCACTCCTGGCGGTCTAGCCCTCAAATTTTACGCCTCTGTCCGTATCGACCTTCGTAAAATCGCCAATATCAAGACTTCCTCTGGTGATGCCATTGGTTCTCAACACCGGGCCAGAATTATCAAAAACAAAGTCGCCCCTCCGTTTAGGGAAGCCGAATTTGACATCATGAATACTGAAGGTATTTCTGTCTTTGGCGGTTTAGTTGATTTAGCGATTCAATACGGTCTGGTTACTAAGTCCGGAGCTTTCTTTAAAATTGGCGATCAAAATATTCAAGGTCGCGAAGGCGCCAAAAAATATTTCAAAGAAAATCCCAAAATTGCCAAACAATATCACGATAAAATTTGGGATAAGGTTAAATCTGCCGCCGATAGCGCCGACCTTAAAACTTCTCCGACTCAATCTGAAGACTGATGCTAACCTTAACCAATATCAAAGCCAGTCGGATCCCTAATCGAGTTAATTTAGTTTTTTCCGACGGATCTTACCTGCCATTTTTAACCGATGATATTATTAAATTGTCCCTCAAAAAAAATCAATCGATTGACAATAATCTTTTAACCAAAATTACCATCACCTCTTTAACCTATCTTGGCACCGATTATTCTCTCCGTCAAATTGCTCTTTCTCCTAAAACCGAAAAAATTCTTACCCATAAACTCAAACTTTATTTTTCTCGATTAAAACATAAATTTATTTTGTTTTCTTCAGTTTCTATCTCACCTATCATCACTGATATTATTTCCCGATTGCAATCCCGACAACTTCTTAATCCTCAAGATTTTATCAATTCATTTGTCAACAAAAATAAATCCAAATCTGTCGCTGAAATCAAATTTTTGCTTCGTCAAAAAGGGATAGATACCAAAGATTTAACCAATTTTCAATTTAAAAATGACCTTGATGCTATCAAAACTATTCTTGCCAAGAAAAACCTTACCCCAGATATTTTGACCGACTTTAAACAAAAACAACGTCTTTATACCTCATTTTTTCGTCGTGGTTTTCAACTCTCAGACATCAACACCGCGATTGACGATTTCCTTTCCTTAAAGTAAAATATACTGACTTTAAATTAAACTTATTAATTATTAAATTTTTAATTAAAACTTTTTACTTGTACACTTTTGTTTATGATAATTTGTTCTGTTTTTCCCTAAAATTTCCCAGGACTGTTGTGTCGTAAAAAGTAATTGGAGGTACTATGTTAGATTTTTTCTTGACTAGAGTTAAAGGTTTATTTTCGACGCCAGCATCAACCCCTAAAATTTCCAAAAAGAAATCAAAGTCGGTTACTAAAGTTGGATCTGTCAATCCTCAATCCGCTGAAAACAAAAACCGAGTCGTTTTTACTCCTAGTAAATCAGCTTCTACTAAAACTGCCCCTACTACTCCCAAACCAGATTTATCACAAGTTAATGCCCAAATTCAGGCTTCACTTCAGCACGCCAAAAAAATGGAAGCCGATGCTAAAGCCAAAGAAACGGAAGTTTTCCAAAGACTTTCATCCTTAGATGAACGGGAAAGGTATTTGCTTCAAAAAGAAAAATCCCTAGATCGGCAAACCGCCGAACTCAAAACTAAGCTTGATAATGTCGATGATCTTTATCGTAAGCAATTGGAAAAATTAGAAACTATTTCTGGTTTGGATGTTGAAAAAGCCAAAAAATTAGTTATCAGCAGCACTGAAAAAAAGATGGCCTCATGGATTGCCAAAAAAATTGAAGAAGCTCGTGATCAAATCCGTCAGAAAGAAGAAGAAATTACCAAAGAAGTCATTGTCGATAATATTCGTCACGGGGTTACTGATTATGTTGCCGAATATACCGTGTCTACCATATCTTTAGCTGATGAAGCTATCAAAGGTAAAATTATCGGTCGGGAAGGTCGTAATATTCGAGCTTTTGAAAAAGCCACCGGTGTTGAACTGGAGTTGGATGAAACCAATGATATTCGAATTTCCTCTTTTGACTCCACTCGTCGCGAAATTGCTCGCTTGGCTTTGGAAAAGCTTATCAAGGATGGTCGGATTCAACCGCTTAAAATTGAACAAATTGTTGCCCAAACCAAAAATGATGTCGAAAAAATTCTTATCAATGAAGGTAAGCGAATTTGTCAAGAAGTCGGTGCTTTTAATCTACCTTTGGATTTAGTCAGAGAAATCGGCAAATATAAATTCCGTTTTTCCTATGGTCAAAATTTAGCTAAACACACCATTGAAGCCACTAAAATCGCCACTGGTATCGCTTATGAACTCAAAGCCGATGTTAACACTGTCCGCTTAGGGGCTCTCCTTCATGATATTGGTAAAATTGTCGCCGACCAAGAAGGAACTCATATTGACCTGGGCATTGATCTGCTTCGCAAATATAAAATTCCCGAAAAAGTAATTAAGTGTGTTTCTGAACACCACGAAGACAAGGGTTTTTCCTCGATTGAATCAGTTATTGTTTACATTGGTGATGCCGCTTCTGGGGCTCGCCCCGGCGCTCGTTATGAAGTTCACGAAGAATATCTTAAACGAATGAAAAATATTGAGGAAGTGGCTCTGACATTTCCCGGAGTTATCAGTGTTGCCGCTTATCAAGCTGGTCGTGAAGTCGTGGTTATTGTTGAACCTAGCCAAGTTTCTGACTCTGAAGCCGAAGTTCTCAGTCACAATATTGCCGAAAAACTCGAGGAAGAAGCTAAATGGGCTGGTCAGATCAAAGTTACTGTTATTCGTGAATTACGCACTAGCAGTATTGTTACTGCTCCCAAGATCAACAAAAATGCGGTAAAAGAAGAATAAAATTACTTGCATTTTCCGCTTATTCCGCTATTATTAAATTAATTATTTATTTAAAAAATAAAAATGACCAAAAAAGATCTTATTGAGATTGTTGCTCAAAAAGCCAAACTCAGCAAAAAAGCTGCCAAGCAAGCTATCGAGACTTTCTTAAACGAAACTATGAAAGCTCTCGCTAGCGGTGAAACTGTTAAACTTTCCGGTTTTGGAACCTTTAAAACCAAAATGTTTAAAGCCAAGACTATTAAAGCCATCGGTTCAAAAGAATCCAAAAAAATTGCCGCCCGACGCATGCCTCGCTATATTCCTGGCACTAAGATCAAAAAAATGGTAAAGTAAACGCAAGTTTACAAAATCCCGATTAAATCGGGATAAATTATAAATTTCAAACCCTCCTGCTTCTGTAGGAGGGTTTTGTTTTAATCATTAAATAACCTGATAAATTAGGAAGGAAAAATATATTTATTAAACAATAAAAATATGGGTTACTACTACAGCGAACTCATTGCTCCCGCCGTTTTATTTGACAATCCAGGTGTCACCGCTTCAGAATATACTCGATTGCTTGATCAGACGGATCGTTATTTTTTATATTCACCAGAAGACCCTTATCGACTAGCAAAAAAACTCTCTTTACCACATACTCGTCAATTTAAAAATTTCAACCAATCAACCACCGATTTTCAAGGTTTAGAGATATTTCCACCATCAATATTCCCTTACCAACCATATGAAGTTAGAGTTCATTTATCAAATACTCTTTTACCTTCCAAAAGATATCAAATCATAGATTGTGATGAGATTAAATCTAATACCATTATTCCCATTGGTGTTCCTTATGAAGAGAAATTTTGTCTTGTAGATAAAGTTGTTCAAATACAAAAAAGAAGTTTGCCAAATAACAACACAGCCTATTACTGTGAAATTGATCCCAAAAAACAGTATTACAATTTTTTTATAGAAGGACGCGAATTAATCAGAAATTTTCAATGCCAGCGTTTTGACAATATCGAAGATTTATTTAAAAATTGGCCTCAATTTGTTCCAGAGAACGTTTACGATTTTTCTGTTAATCATGGCTCATTTTTTACTGGCCATTCAAGTATTGGTATTGAAAATTTTTGTTGGTTAATGAACAACGGTCGGTATTTTTTAGATCCGATCACTTTTGATAAGATTCCTGCCGGTGGCAATATTCGTAAATTTGGAGTTGGATATACCGATTTAATTATTACTTCAGAAATTATAAAAAATAATGGCTTAGATTTGTTAGGTTATAATTCTCGAGACAAAGAGCAAGAAGTTCAACTCCAAAACTTTTTAGATCGTCATCCTCAATCTCGATCTCGTGTCAATATTGCCGTTTGGGATGCTCACACTTCCATTTATGCCAAAAATAAAGGAATGACACATTTTGACTTCATCAGATTCAGAGTTCCGCACGATCCTTAATTATTATCTTTATTAATCTTTCATATACAAAGTACACTCTCATATTCATTTCTATTAAATCTTAAAATAATGTAAAATCATATCAGTTGACACTGAAGAATGTCAGAAAAGAGACCTAAATATGATAGACAGTAAACCATCTCTCTTACAATCTGATTTATTAATTGACACAGAAAGAGAATCGCAAATTCCGCTTTCACTACCATTCTCATATATTAGAGTTAACGACCCAGCTGAAGCTATGGTATCTGAGAAACGAATTTCTAGAAATATTTTTAGTGGGGTTGTTTTACCAAAAACTGACGAAGAAATACTGTCAAAAATCAAAAGTCATATGGAACGACGGGAATGGTTTATGGCGAATGAATGGCGAGAAAAAGGCCAACCAGATGAGCAAATTAGTATCTGTGTAGGAAATAAAGCAATTGAACTTTATAACTACAATAAAGCGTCTTTAACTGATGAACATTTAGCTGTTCTTCAAAGAGTATTCACTCAATTTGGATCCCATTTTCCTCAATTACTTGACCGTTTAAACTATATTCTTATTGATAATAAGCAACCAGAGAGTATTTGGGGTGACGAAGATAAATATCCCCTCAATGGTTTAGCAATGAAAGAATGGCAAGTATTTAAATTTTCACCAAGAGGAGTTAATACCGCAATTCCTCATCGTCTTCAGTTTGTGTCGAACTTTGAAGGTACCGGCGCTCATGAATTAACCCATTTTATAGAAGATTTATTTAGTTCAGCATGGCAAGAAAATTTTAAATGGGGTTATTGTATGGATAATACAGAACGTTTTAAATTTAAAGAAGTTAGTCCTGGTAAAAAACAGTGGTGTGATAAGAATACTGATCAAACATTCCCATCAGGTAAATTTCCTTTTGAAGACTATGGCTTTGTATCTTTTTATGCACAATTAAACCAAAGTGAAGACATTTGTGAAAGTATGGTCGCTTATTTATATGCCCCAGAGTGGCTTCAACAAATATCATCTAAAAAATACAACATTTTCAAAAATATTGATGCCAATCTACAATCACCTGAAGTATCTGTTACCAGGGTTGACAAAGATAAAATTAAACTCCCTGAGATAAAGCCAGAAATAATTACTTACTATATTGAAGAGCCAAAAAATGATTAGGGTTTATACTTATAAGTAAACTTTACAAAGCACTAATTAAGAGATTTATGGACTAACCTATAGTAGCTCTTATTAAAACTAATCAAAAATCGAAGTCTATAAAAACCAAAAATTTGCTAAAATGTTAGGATACATTCCAGTATATTACAATCTAAATAATAACCAAAATGTTTAAAGCCAAGACTATTAAAACCATCGGTTCAAAAGAATCCAAAAAAATTGCCGCCCGACGCATGCCTCGCTATATTCCTGGCACTAAGATCAAGAAAATGGTCAAATAAACGAAAGTTTATTTTTCAGGATCAATAGTTTTTTAAATCCTCCGCGTTTGCGGAGGATTTTTGTTCTCATAAATTACTAATTTTATTATTTATTGTATTTCTCAAAAAATTCATCAATATCTTTCATATGTAGTGGTACGTTCTCATACGCATTTCTTATTTCAAACCCTAAATCAGCTGCCACTAGTGAAGTAAAAAATAAATCAGAACCTTCACCTTTGGTTTTTGCTATTCCATGAAAAATTTTTGACCCTAAAACCGACAACTCATCCAATGATAATTTCCCACTTTTAAAATCATTTATTATTTTCACAAATAAACAATTTCCTTGCTCCAATGTTAAATCCTCAATTTTTCTAAAACCCAACAATTTCAAATAATCAACCAATTTTTTATCAACTGGAACCAATTTAATCATATAACTTTATTTACTTATTTTATCCTAAAAACATTATTCACGGTATAATTGACAATATTAATTATCAAATCAAAAAATGAGTCTTTCAATCGGCATTGTTGGTTTGCCTAATGTTGGCAAGTCAACTCTATTCAACGCTCTTTTGGGCAAACAAGTCGCCGATGCTAGTAATTATCCTTTTTGCACTATTGATCCCAATGTTGGTGTTGTTGGTGTTCCCGATGACAAACTTCCGGTTTTGGCCAAAATTGTCAAAACTGACAAAATTGTTCCTGCTATCGTTGAATTTGTTGATATCGCCGGTTTAGTTAAAGGTGCTTCCCAAGGGGAAGGTTTAGGTAACAAATTTTTAACCAATATCCGTGACTGTGATGCCATCTGTCACGTAGTCCGGGCTTTTTCTGACCCCAATATTCTTAAAGAAGGCTCTGTCGATCCTCAGGGTGATTTTGAAGTTATTTGTGCCGAGTTGATCATCAAAGATTTAGAAACTATTGACAAATATATTGACACCAACAAAAACAATGCCAAAGAAAATAAAACCAAAAAATTTTTATTGGCTCAAACTCTCAAACAGGAATTGGAAAAAGGCAATTTAGCCGTCAATCTTCACCTCGACGATGATGAAAAACTTTTGTTAAAAGAATTTTTCCTTCTTACTGCCAAACCTTATTTTATTGTCGCCAATGTCGATGAAGATACTTATCAAAATATCAACGATTGGAAATTAAATATCAAAGACTGGCAATCAGTTGTTCCGGTCTGTGCCAAAATAGAATTTGAGTTATCCGAATTAAACTCCGATGAAAAAATCGCTTACCTAAAAGAATTGGGGGTTGACAAATCTGGTTTAGAAAGAGTTATTCAAAAAGCCTACGATACCCTCAATCTTCAATCTTATTACACTGCCGGACCCAAAGAAGCTCGGGCTTGGACTGTTACCAAAGGCTCGACTGCTCCCCAGGCCGCCGGAGTTATTCACACCGACTTTGAAAGGGGATTTATTATGGCCGAAATTGTTTCTTATGATGATTTTGTTAAATATCAAGGTTGGTTAGGGGCCAAAGACGCCGGTCGTCTTCGTCACGAAGGCAAAACTTATCTGATGCAACCCGACGATATTGTTGAATTCAAATTCAATGTCTAATTTTTAAAGTTGTTTCTAATTTCTCCAAATCATCCTTTTTGATGTGAGTGAACATAAGTTTAGTTTTAAGATTTTCTTCCTTTATAAAATTAATAATTTTATACATCGTCCAATTACAAAATGATTTTTTAGTCGTTAAATTATCAATAATTCTAAAATCAATATTTTTTGGTATAAAAAGATTGTATTTTTTCTCTCCGTTTTTTATTATTCTTTTATTTTTTCCAAATTGATTAAAACAATTTAAATCAAAATAAGAAAAATTCTTGGGTGTTTTTGCCAATCCAACTATTAAATCTGGCTTTTCTTTTATAATTTTTTTCTTAAATTTTTTAAAATCAATATTTAACTTGTTAAAAACAAATATTTCTCCAAATAAATACGATAATTCTTTTAGAAAAGGATTGGTTCTAAAGGTATAATAAATATATTTCATATATGAACAAATTATTAATTATTTCCGGTCCCACCGCCACTGGTAAAACTGATTTAGCGGTTAAACTGGCTCAAAAATTCAATGGCGAGTTGGTTTCTACCGACTCCTGTCAAATTTACAAAGGCTTAGATATTGGCACCGGCAAAGATCAACCCTCAAATATTCCTATTCATCTTATTGATCTCATTACTCCCGACCAAAAATTTTCTGTGGCTCAGTTTCAAAAAGTCGGTTTGGAAGTTATAAAAAAACTTCATTCTCGAAATAAATTACCAGTATTGGTTGGTTGTAGTGGCTTTTATCTCGATTCTCTTATTAATCCCAATTACACTACTTTTTCCATCAAACCCAATAAATTTTTACGATTTATTTTATCCAAATTTTCCATCAAAACTCTTCAAAAAATTTACAAAACTTTAGATCCTAAAAATTTTTCTAAATTAAACAATTCTGATATTAACAATCATTATCGTCTCACTCGTAAAATCGAAATCAAATTATCCAATAAAAATACTTTATTATCTTCCAATCCAAAATCTGATTTTGATATTCTTCATATTTCTTTAACTGCGCCCCTTGATTTTCTTTATCGTCGCATTGATGCTCGGGTTCAAAAACGACTCGATCTCGGTTTTTTAAATGAAATCAAAAAACTTCTCAAAAAATATTCTTGGACCAACCCAGGTCTTCAAATTGCCGCCTATCAATGCCTTAAACCGTATTTTAATCATTCTTCTTCTCAAATTTTATCCGATTGTCTTCAAAAATGGCGCTATGCCGAGCACAGTGATGCTCGTCGTCAAAGTACTTATTTTAAATCTCGTTATTCTACCACAGCTCATTTTTTTGATATTACCCAAGCTGGTTTCGATAAAAAAATCAATAAATTAGTCGAGCAATGGTATACTAAGCCATGAGTAACAAGAAAATTGAGATTTCTTACAAAACTATTGTTTTTACGGTTCTTTTTTTGATTGGACTTTTTGTTCTCTGGCAAGTTCGGGCTCTGATTATTCTGATGTTTATCAGCTTTATTTTTATGGAAGTTCTCAACCCCGCCATCGTTAAACTGGAAAAATACAAAATTCCCCGACCTCTTGCTATTCTGATTGTTTATCTGATTATTATCGCTATTGTCTCTTTAACCATTGCCGGCATTGTTCCTATCTTAGTTCAACAAACTAGTGATCTAATCAAAACTCTACCGGAAACTCTAGAAGACATCAATATTTTTGGTACCAACGCTATTGACTGGTCGTCTCAACTCAAAGTTTTAGAAAATCTTCCCTCTAGTATCGCCAAAACTGCTGTTTCCCTTGTTTCTAACATTATGTCTGGTTTTGTCATTATGTTTTTAACTTTTTATATGTTGTTGGAAAAGAAAAACTTTTCTAAATATGGTCTACAAGTATTTGGTACCCGAGGGAACCAAAAATTTATGGATATAGTTGAAAAATTGGAAAAACGCTTAGGTAGTTGGGTAACGGCCGAATTTTTTTTAATGACTATTATCGGGGTTATGTCTTATATTGGTTACACTCTTTTGGGACTAAACTATGCCGTTCCTTTAGCTATCTTTGCTGGATTACTTGAAGCTATCCCGTCTATTGGTCCCACAGTAACCACTATAGTAGCTTCATTAGTTGGTTTTACTACTTCTCCTCTTACCGGATTTTTAACCATCGGATTCGGAATTATTATTCAACAACTAGAAAATAATATTATCGTTCCTAAAGTTATGAAACAGACTGTTGGTTTTAATCCCTTGGTTACCATCCTTTTGATTGCCGCTGGCGCCAAACTTGGTGGTGTTGTCGGTGCTATTTTAGCTTTACCTATTTTTCTGACTATTCAAACCGTTTTTGAAGTCCTTATACCTCGAAAAAATAAATAACAAAAACCTTCAAGGAAGTTGATAAGCCGGATTCTGTTTAGGTATTATCTATCTTTTCTCTCTACCTGAGACTCTCAAAGACTAGATATTAACGTCTCAACTTGAGATTTCCACCAAAAGGGTGCTCGTTTCACTTCGCTTCGACAAGTCAAAGCTATTCGTCACTGTAGCATTGCCTCCTGATCACTCAGGACCCTACCTGTTTAGGTTTTGTGTCTTTTGTGGTCCAGACTTTCCTTTCTAGTCAAAAACTAAAACAAACACCTCAACTTCCTCGGAGGTTGATTTATTTTACAATATTATTTCGGCAGTTGAGTTTTATTTATCTCAACAAAGCTGCGTCAGCGGCGGACAAGATTTTAAACATCTTGGTACCAGTTTCGGGATCAATAGTTTCAGCTGCTGGTCGACCGTTTTTCAGGGTAACTTTTTTAACCTTGCTAACATCGACTTCTACTGCCTTGCGTGATTTAACGTTATAAAATTTAATGGTTGGCATTTTAAGCTTCACCCCCTTAAATTAACAAATAAATAGATAACAATTATGAAAATAATAGAAACCAAGCTTAAAATCAAGCTCTTAACCAAATCTTTTTTTAGAAACTTGTTGTTTTCTGTGTAGTCCATCCTACTAGAGCCAGTATAACACACTTAGGTTTGCTACAATTAGATTATGACTTTGCTTTACATTTTAGTCATTTTTAATTTGGTTTGGTTATTTCTGATTACTCGGGCAATTTATATTAAAAATAAGTCCAAAATTAAATCTAGTTTACCTACCAACACTAATGACAGTTTCAAAATAAGTGTCACCCGATTCAACCCTTTTGATGATATGGGTGGTAACCAAAGTTTTATTCTTACCTTACTTGATTGTACTAATTCTGGTGCTATCTTAACCTCTTTACACAATCGTGATGTTACCCGTCTTTACGCTAAACCCATCAAAAATGGAGAAGGGGACAATGTCGCTTTGTCAAAAGACAAAAAATTAGCTATAGTTAAAACTATTAAAGATTAAAATTTTAATGAACCCCAAAGCTACAAAAATTCTTGGACTATTAGGTATTTTCTTAATAGTCAGCGGCATTTCTTATTTTTTGTTTGATTACTTTTTACCTTCAGATAGCGGTGGTTTCCTAAAATCAGCCTCTTTGAAACAATCTGATACCATCGATAAAAATACCCAGGTTGAATCTAATAAACCTGAACTTTATCCCGGACCCAAAACTGAAGCTTGCCCCCTAAACGGCCAACTTTACACCAAAGAGGAAAAGGAAATTTGGTCTACTAGACGACCTCTTATGGTTATGATCGAAAATCATCAAGACTCACGACCTCAATCTGGCCTTCAAACCGCTGATATTGTCTATGAAGCTGTTGCTGAGGGGGGTATTACCAGATTTATGGGAGTTTTTTATTGTGGTCAAGTAGCTGGTGCTGAAGCCAATAAGTACGATGTTGGTCCGGTCCGTTCTGCTAGAACTTACTTTTTAGATTTAGCTTCTGAATATTCTGATTATCCTCTCTACAATCATGTTGGCGGTGCCAATTGTAGCGCCGCTACTCCCGGTGGTCCTTGCACTACCGCCAAAAAAGCTCAAGCCATAGAACAAATTAGTGCTTACGGTTGGACAAATAAAGGCACTTGGGGAGATTTGAGTCAGTTTTCCTTACCTTACAAGGTTTGTCGTCGTGAACCAGACCGTACTGGTCAGGAAAGAGCTACTGAACACACTATGTATTGTTCAACTAAAGAATTGTGGAATATCGCTGCTGCCCGTGGTTTAACCAATATTACCCAAGCTAAGAATAATACCGCCTGGGACAAAAACTATCGTTCCTGGCTGTTTAAACAAGCTGATCAGGCTTCTGCCAGTCCTACTGCCACCAAGATTACTTTTGATTTTTGGCCAGGTTATAAAGATTATACCGTTGTTTGGAATTACGATTCTGTTAACAATAATTACATTCGCACCAATGGCACTAGTGTTCAATCTGATTTTAATACCAATAAACCTTTGACTGTCAAAAATGTCGTTATTCAGTTAGTCAAAGAATCTCGTTCCATCGATGAACATATGCACAATCTTTATGATGTTGTCGGCTCTGGGACTGGAGTTTTGATTCAAAACGGTCAAAAAATAGATATCACTTGGTCAAAAACAAACCGAGTTTCTCGGACTATTTACAAGGATAAATCCGGTAAAGAAGTTAATTTTGTTCCTGGCAACATCTGGATTGAATTACTGCCGACGACTGCCACTGTCAGCTACAATTAATCTATGAAAATCCAAACTAGTCTTAAACGTATCTTTACTTCTCAAACTCGCCTTAAACTGATTAATATTTTATTTTATCAACCGGAAGAAATTTTTTATGTTCGTCAGTTGGTTAGATTGACTGGCGAAGAAATAAATTCCGTCAGGCGTGAGCTTGGCAACCTCCAAAAAAGCGGTTTGATCGACTCCGAACAACGGGGTAACCGACTCTATTATTGGGCTGACAAGCAGTCGCCGTTATTTACCAATCTTACAGTTATTGCCAACCAATCTTCTGGGCTAGGATTAAAACTCCAAAATAAAAATGAAACTCTGGGCACTATTAAATTGGTTTTTTATAGTTACAAATTTATGGTTGGTGGCAAACGTAAGCATGACGATATCGATTTAATTATTGTTGGTGACGTTTCTCTTCGTGAAATTGAAGGTTTTATTAAACAAGAAGAAGCCATTCGCGGTCACGAAATTAATTATATGGTCATGGGCAAAGGTGAGTTTAAACTTCGCCGTCAAAAACGAGACCAATTTATTGTTGATTTCTTCCTTAGCGACCCAGTTGTTATAATAGGTAGTTGCCTAGAAATTTGTAA
>ERZ795049.418-NODE-418-length-64136-cov-29.422590_pt1 | contig 64136 bp, 55 predicted proteins | sample MGYA00375133_ERZ795049 | MGnify/ENA primary metagenome ERZ795049 (study PRJEB30178, sample SAMN05720147) | activated sludge metagenome | isolation source: anaerobic digester from wastewater treatment plant | place: Japan | collected 2015-04-20 ... | reverse complement strand
TTCCACATTCGGGCTGGTCGCGGCGTTCGGGTTCGGCGCCCGAGTCTAGGCCGCGCGAGGGTGGCCTCGACATCGAGTTCATGGCCTGGACCGTCCCCGGGGCGGGAACCGCTCAGCCGACGCTCAGTGCCGCAGCTTCGGACAACGCGAGGGCGGGGTCACCGGCGGGGATGCTGAACGTGAAGACTGCCCCTCCAACCGGGCCGTTGGTGGCTCGGACCCGCCCGCCGTGGGCCTCGACCAGCGCCTTGACGATATAGAGCCCCAGGCCGGTGTTGCGCTGGCCCGGCCCGTGCCAGAACCGCGTGAAGATGACCGCTCGGAGTCGCTCCGGGATGCCTTGTCCCTCATCGGCGACGGAGACGATGCACGCAGGGCGAGCGTCGCCGTCGGCGCCGTCGACCATGTCAACCGTCCCGCTGGTCACCCGCACCCGGATCTGCCCGGCGCCGTGGGTCAGGGCGTTGTCGACGAGGTTGATCAAGATCTGGTCGATCCGGTCGGGATCGGCCCAGCAGTCCGGGATGGGGCGGTTGACCTCGACCTCGATGCGGCTCTCCGGGATGCCGAGGCCCGTGAGCCTGCGCAGATGCCGGGCGATGAGGGGATCCAGGAAGATCTCCCGTCGCCGCACCTGCATCCGGCCCGCTTCGATCCGCGAGACATCCAACAGATCGGACACCAGCCGGGTCACCCGGTCGGCATCGGCCTCGATGGTCTCGATGATGAGCCGTTTTTGCTCATCGGTGAATCGGTCCCAACGACGAAGCAGCGTCGAGGAGAAGCCCTTGACCGAGGTGAGCGGTGAGCGCAACTCGTGGGCAAGGGTGGAAATGAGCGCTGCGTGGTCGCGCTCGGCGCGCTGGCGGGCGAGGGCATCGCGCAAGGCGACGACGACTCGTTCGACCGGTTGGCGCGGCTCGGGCCGCAGGTAACGTGCCGTGGCAAGCACCTCGACCCCTGAGCCGGTCCACAGCAACTTCTCCCGATGGCCCTTGACGGTGTGCAACTGTCGCCAGGGATTGGCGACGTCCCACCACAGCCGCCCATCGGAGTCCCAGAGCGGCACGGCCTCCTCGATGGGCAGGCCCAAGGACCCGCTGATCGGCGACTGGAGGATCTCCTCGGCCCGGCGGTTGACGAACACGAGCCGACGCGAACCGTCCAGCACCAGGAGGCCATCGGGAATCGTCGACGAGATGGCCCGAACCACGTCTGCGGGAGTTTGGTGAACGCCCGCAAGCGCCACCCCATCCGCGACGTTCATGTCGTCAGATTAGTCATCGCCGCAGTCAACCGCGACGATCCTGCTCAAGATTGATCCGTGATGTGATCCATGGCGCGGACGCGCAGCCCCGCGGGTCACCCTGCTGGATGTTGTGCTAACGCCGAGGCATAGAGGCAGACGGTGGCCGCCATCGCCAGGTTGAGCGACTCGGCATGACCGAAGATCGGCACCCGGACGACCTCGTCGCAGGCCTCGCGCAGCGGCTGCGGCAGCCCCCACGCCTCGTTCCCCATCACCCAGGCGTGGGGCCGGGTCAGGTCGACCTCGGGCAGGAGGCGGGTTCCGGCTCCGTCGGCGGCCAGCCGGGTGATCCCCGCCCCGGCCAACTCGGCGAGGATCTGCGGGACCGGCAGGCCGGTGACCACGGGCACGTGGAAGAGCGACCCGGCGGTCGACCGGACCACCTTGGGGCTGAAGACGTCGACGCTCGCCTCGCTGACGATGACAGCGTCGGCACCCGCAGCATCCGCCCCGCGCAGCACGGTCCCCGCGTTGCCGGGATCGCGGACGTGGGCCAGGACGACGAGCAGCCGGGGACGGCGCGCGAGGACGTCCGCGAGGGTGGAGGTGAGCACACGGCATACCGCGAGCAGCCCCTGCGGCGCGTCGGTGTCGGACATCGCGGCGAGGACCTCGGGGGTGCACTCGTGCACGTGGACGCCCGCTGCGGTGGCCGCGTCGACGATCTCGGTATGCCGCTCCCCCGCCTCCGCCGTGACGTAGAGGTCGCGGATCGCCTCGGGCCGGAACCGGACCGCCTCGCGGACCGACTGCGGCCCCTCGGCGACGAACAACCCCGCCCGCTCACGCGCTGAGCGCCGGGACAGCGCCGCGACCGACCGCACCCGATCGGCTCGGGGATTGGTCAGCACGCGGGTGTCCCGGCGCTCAGCGTCATGCGGTGAGTGTCGTGCAGCGGTATGCCGTGTGGCTCAGGCTGCGTCGCCGGCGGACGTGCCCTGCGCGGGCACCGCCTTGCGAGCCAACTCGACCAGCGCGGTGAAAGCCGCGGCGTCGTTGACGGCGAGGTCGGCGAGGATCTTGCGGTCGACCTCAACCTCGGCTGCCTTGAGACCCTGCATGAACCGGTTGTAGGTCATGCCGTTGGCGCGGGCCGCGGCGTTGATCCGCTGGATCCACAGGCGACGGAAGTCGCCCTTCTTGGCCCGGCGGTCGCGGTAGGCGTAACCGAGCGAGTGGAGCATCTGCTCCTTGGCCTTGCGGTAGAGCCGCGAGCGCTGCCCGCGGTAGCCGCTGGCGCGCTCGAGGACGACCCGGCGCTTCTTCTGGGCGTTGACTGCCCGCTTCACGCGTGCCACGTGAGTTCTCCTTTACGTGAGTGGGTCGGGCTCAGCGGCCGAGAAGCCGCTTGGCCTTCTTGGCGTCGGGGGGGGACAGCTCGAGGTCACCGGCGAGCGAGCGCATCTCCTTGCTCGACTTCACCTCGAGGCGGTGACGGCCGCCGGCCTGCTCGCGCATGATCTTGCCGGTGCCGGTCACGCGGAAGCGCTTCTTGGCCCCGCTGTGGGTCTTCATCTTCGGCATGGCTGCCGATCTCCTTCGTGTCAGGTCCCGCTCGACGTCGGTCGGACGGGGTCAGATGTGGTCTGGGTGCGGGCTGGGTCAGCCCGACGTGGGACGGGGCCCCGGTCGCGGCGCCGGCGTGGGCCGGGCCGTGCTCGATCGTGGGGCGGCCGCCTTGGTGGCAGTCGGTCGCGGAGCCGCCGGGCGCGGAGCGCTGGGGCGGGGGACGGCCGGCTTGGGGGTCGCAGAGCCGGGGGTGGCGGGGGCTGCCGCTGCAGGGGCGGCTGCTGGGGTGGCCGCGGCGGCAGGTGCCGCGGCGGGAACCGCGCGGGCTGCCCGCTTGACCGGAGCTGGCGCGGCCGGCGCCTCGGCCGGCTCGGGAGCGATCTCGTCGACCGCGTCGTCGACCGACTCGGCGATGTCATCAGCGGTGGCCGCCGCAGCGTCCGGCACCACAGCGTGCGCGGCTGCTGCCTCGGCTGCCTCGGCCGCTTCCGCAGCCTCGATCGCCTCTGCCGCTTCGGCCATCTCGGCCAACTCGACCTGGGCTTCCAGGGACAGCGAGTCGTCCGACGGGTTCTCGGCGAGGTCGAAGTGCTCGTCCGCCGAAGCGTCGCCGGCAGCGTGCGCCGACCCGGCCGATCGAGCCTGACCCGACGGCGAGTGCGACTCGCGCGCCCGACGGGCTTCAGCCTTGGCCTCGGCCTTCTTCTTGGTCGGGCCGATGACCATGATCATGTTGCGCCCGTCCTGCTTGGGCGCGGACTCGACGAAACCGAGCTCCGAAATGTCCTCGGCGAGCTTCTGCAGCAGCCGGAAACCCAGCTCCGGGCGCGACTGTTCGCGACCTCGGAACATGATCGTCACCTTGACCTTGTCGCCGCCCTTGAGGAAGCGCTCGACGTGGCCCTTCTTGGTGCCGTAGTCATGCGGGTCGATCTTCGGTCGGAGCTTGATCTCCTTGATGACCGTGTTGACCTGGTTCTTGCGCGCTTCCCTGGCCTTGAGGGCGGCTTCGTACTTGTACTTACCGAAGTCCATGAGCTTGGCCACCGGGGGACGCGCCATGGGCGCGACTTCGACGAGGTCGAGATCGGCCTCGGCAGCCAGGCGCAGGGCGTCCTCGACGCGGACGATGCCAACTTGCTCCCCATTGGGTCCGACCAGACGCACCTCGGGGACCCGGATGCGCTCGTTGATACGAGGCTCGCTGATGTGGTGCTCCTTCATGTCGGTCACGAGTGACCCCAGGAAACGAAAGAAGGCCCTTCGTCACCGTCGGTGCACGAGGAGCCTTCGCTTGTCCGTCCGCTGCGGATGCCGGGCAGTCGCCTGCCGCGCACACGCGCGGGACCCAGCGCGACGGCATACACCGCCGCTCCCGGCGAGCCGGGCGGGTCCGGACCTGACCCGGCGACTGGTGATCGGCGCGGGTGGAAGCGGGGCTTCTCTTGCACACCGCGCCCTCTGCTCCCTGGAAGGGGTGCGTCGGACGCGGCTGGTCAGTTCCCTAGATTACCAGGTGAGGGCCACTCGCCCAGCCAATCGACTCGGGGACGGCGCGGGTATGCCGTGTCCGCGCCGGTTCGCGTCACAACGTCAACGGCTCTTCGCCTCAGGTCCTCAGGTGGAATGTCACTGACTTCGCGCCGGTCGGGGCAGTGGTCACGCTGTGCCGGTAGGCCGGGTCGTGGATGCGCCGATGGTGCCAGCCGCACAGCGGGACTGCCTTGGCCAGGTCGGTGCGGCCACCTGCATGCCACGGATCTTCGTGGTGCAACTCGCTCCAGGCGTAAGGCCGGTCGCATCCATCGGCGGCGCACTCGTCATAGATGGTGGCCAGAGCGACGCGTTGGGCTTCGGTGAAGAACCGATCAGCTCGGCCCAGGTCCAGCGGAAGCGACGGGCCGCCCAGCACTGCGGGGAGCAAACCGGCGTTGCACGCGATCCGACGAGCCTGGCCAGCGGAGAGGGTGAGGCCGGTGTCGACGCCGCTGGCCTGCGGCTGGGAGTTGACCAGATCGGCCAGTCGCTGGGCATCGAGCGTGACGACCACGGTCGCCGCGACCTTGCCGGTCAGCCGGTCGGTCGGAAGGTGCTCAATGAGCTCGGTGAACGCCTGGCCGTAACGCTGGGCCCAGTCGATCGCGAGGTCATCCGAGCGCGCCGCGGCCGGTCGACTCTCGCGCCACCGACGCGGAGACGCCAACTGCTGGATGGTCTTGCGCAGGATCTGACCGGCGAAGGTCGGCACCGTGAAATGCCCGCTCATCGTCCCGTCGAGGTTGTCATGAAGCGTGAGCCGCGCTCGCTCGAAAGCTCGAGACTCCTCGGTCCGCAGGACCGCATCCTCATGCGCGGCAACCTCCGCGTCGGCCCGACCGGCGAAGGTCAAGGCTCGCCGAGCCGTGCGGCGCAACCGCGCGGGATCGACCCGCTGTGCCTGCTCGACAAGAGCTGCCTCCACCCGCAGGCGCTCCGCCACGTCGAGCGACGCGGGCAACTGACGGCTCGTCGAGGCGATCACCGCGGCGTGCTCAGGTGAGAGCTGCCCAGCCGACAACGCAGCACTCGTCAGGGACAGTCCCTCGCTAGGGCCGGCCCCGCCTGGGACAGCCCCATGCAGGGCCGCGGCCAGCGCCACCTGAGCAGCGGCAGCGCTCCCCGACGAATGCGTCTGGGCCGCCAACCAGGCGCCGGTGCCCGAGTGACCGGAGCCCCGCGACACCTCGGCCCGATCGGCGGCGGCAACCAGCTTGAGCTTGATGGCCTGCAGGCGCCGGATGGCGCGGTCGACTTCGGTGACGCTGGACGCGGCATACCTGACGTCGACCCCGGCCCCGACCCCCTCGGCGAACCGATCCAACAGCCCCTGCAGACCAGCAACCGCGGCCAACGCGACGATGCCGACGGGCGGCAGGGTCGGGGTGGCGACGGTCGTGGTCATAGGTCCGATTCTAGTCGAACACACGTCCTATGGCAAGCAATCTCGGACCGATAAAGCGTTGTGCGACAGCCTTTTTCATCGCGACGAGAGGGCCGTTTCAGCCGCGACGCGGCAGTCTCGTCACCCTGAGGGAGCGCCGCTTCACCCCGACGAGCAGCCGCTCTTGTCACCACGGGCCCGACGAGTGACACGGAGATGAAGCCGCACACGAAGAGCAGGACGATAAGTCAGCGCAGCCCAGGCACGGTATGCCGCCCGCGACCGGCTCCATCCGACATATGGGACGCGCCTTGCCAGGCCTGCTGCCGACCCGGAAGGCTGCCAAAACTGGACAAACCGACCACCTCCAGGATGGTGCAAGTGGTCGGTTCTGCGAGAGACCACAGGGGGTTTCACCACATGACCGGAATACGCACGTGCGCCATCGGCCTGTTGGCCGGCGTGCTGCTCGCCGGGTGCAGTGGGTCGGGCAGCACCGACTCCACGGGCCCGCAGAACGGGTCATCGAGCGGTGGGGCATCGGCCTCGGTGCCCTCGTTGAGCCCAGCCGCGGCCCCCGATGCCGCCCCAGGCGCGTCGGCCGGTGCCTCCGCAGCAGCACCCGCCGGAGGGCTGGCCGCCGCGCCATCCGTCCGGGCATTCGGTAAGGAGGTGCTCGCGCCGCAGTCCCTCGCCGCCATGGCGAGCGCCTCGGACCTCGTGTTCCGGGGCACGGTCACGGCCGTCGCACCCGGTCGTGCCGTCGGCCCGAGCGCCTCCGAGCAGATTCGCTTCCGGGAGGTCACCATCAGGGTCGACGAGGTGGTGCGGTCCACCGCCTCGACGCCGGCCTCGGTCCTCGTCGAGGAGGAGGGCTGGCTGGCATCCGGCGTCGGATACACGATGAACGACATCGGCTGGAGCGCCGTCGGCGACACGGGCTACTTCTTCCTGCACCAGAAGAGCGACCGTCCAGGTGCCTATCGGCTCACCGCGTCGAACGGGCGAGCTTTGATTGCCGGCGGCGCCGTCCGGGTCAGCGGTGAGGACCATAGTCCGTGGCCCCAGGGTGTCGGACCCGACCAGCTCGACCGCGCGGTCCGTGCGGCCACCAAGCCCACGACGACCGGAGGCGCACGATGAGGTCCCCATTGACGACGGCCAGGATCTCTCGCGGGGTGGCCGCCGCACTCGTGGCCCTGTGCGCGACCGCTCCCGCCGCCGTCGCCGACCACGGCGGCACGGCGTTGTCAGGCAGACCCGACAACGCCAAGCACTATGTCGACCGTAACGACCTGACATCGGCAGCCAACGCGGCGGCGGTCCACGGCGTAGCCCAGCTCGACCGAAGCGACATGGATGCGACCTTCACGGGAAGCGGAGACGTCGAGGTCTATGACGGCTACTACGGCGACATCGGCTGGTATGGAGCCACCAACTGCCAGACCCCCTCCACACGGGCCGGGGTGTGCGACGTTTATCGGGTGCGCTTTAACCTGACCACCATGGACGGCCTCTCCTTGTCGAAGTGGCGCTCGCTCGGCTGTCACGAGTTCGGTCACACCGCCGGCCTGGGGCATCGCTACTTCTACGACGACAGCAACGACAACTCCTGCATGCGCATTGAGATCTGGCCGGAGAACTACGACACGCACGATCTCAACGCGATCAACGCCACGGTCTAGCGGGAGCCGCCGCGACGTGCGGCAGAGTCGGCGCCGTCGCGGCGGTGTTTCCTGGCGGCCTAGGCCGGTCGAAGGCGCGTGGCCCGACGGATCCGCTCGGCCACCCCACCGACCACGGCGATCGCCAGCGCGACGAGCGACACGGAGACGAAGCCCCACCCCCAGCCGGCGTGGTCGATGGCGAATCCTGCGAGCGGCGCACCGATCGCCTGACCCGCGGTCATCGCCGATCCATGCCACCCCATCGCCTCCCCGCGCGAGCCCTCGGGGACCAGACGCGCCAGGTGGTCGAGCGTGGCGGTGATGGTGGGAGCGCACAGCACGCCACACAGGAAGAGCAGGACTACCAGCCAGGGCAGCGATCCGGCGAGGGCGACCGGCACGGTGGAGGCGGCCAGTCCGGCCAACAACCAGAACACCGAGATCGACCGATGCCAGGCGCCGTAGACCAGCCCACCGACCAAGGATCCCGCGCCCCACACGCTCAAGACCCAGCCGATCGCGGCAGTGTCCCCGGTTTCACGCAGGGCGGCGACGATGCTGACGTCGGTTCCGGCCAGCACGATACTCGTCGCCGCGGCGGCTGCGAGGACGGCCAGCGCCCCGACGCTCACCCAGCGCTTGTCGCCGGGCGCGTCGACCGTCGCCCCGACCTCGCGCACGGCTTCGGACGTGATCGGCGGGTTGACGACGTAGAGAGCGGAAGCGGCGACCAGGTTCAGGATGGCCACCGCGAGAAGGACCCATTGGGTGTCATAGGTCGCGGCTGCCCACACCGCCACGGCTGGAGCGATCATGAACGACAACTCGATGAAGACCGAGTCGAGCGAGAGGGCCGTGCGGCGGCGGTCCTCCGGCACCGCGGCCAGCAACGCCTGACGCAGGATCGAGAAGGTCGGCACGACGAACAGCCCACCGAGCACCGATGCCGGAAGCAGCACGGCATACGGGAGGAACGGCAGGGTCGTCCACACGAGGCCCGTGGCGACGATCGACGGGGCGACGACCCGACGCAGACCGTGGCGGTCCAGCAGCCGCCCTCGCCAGGGGGCGGACGCCGCGAGCGCGATGGTGAAGGCCGCGGACACCAGCCCCGCCTCGCCGTAGGAACGACCCAGCGTGGTGACCACATGGAGGGTGAGCACGATGCCCGTGGCGAACATCGGCATCCGCACAAGGAAGCCCAACAGCAGCACCGACCGCACCGCCGGAAGGGCGATGACGTGACGGTAGGCGCCTAAGTGCATCAGAGCAGTTTCTCACCACCGGCACGCGCCACCCAACCGAGTTACTCGGTATGCCGCCCGCTCACCACGACCTCACCGACCCAGCAGGAGCGACACCGCGTGGATGAGCACGCCGACGAGCCCGCCGACGATCGTGCCGTTGATCCGGATGAACTGCAGGTCACGCCCCACATGGAGTTCGACCTTCTCGGCCGTCTCCTGGCCATCCCAGCGCTCGATGGTGTGGCTGATGACGGTCATCAACTCATCGCCGTAGCGGTCGACGAAGTAGGTGGCGAGGTCGGCGGCATACCCGTCGAGCCGGGCCTGCAGGGGAGCCTCGTCGCGCACGTGCTCAGCGAACGCTCGCAACTGCCCCTCGATCCGCGCGCGCAGCGGCGACTCGCTCTCCCCCAACGACGTGATCAGCGCCGTGCGGAAGGCCGCCCAGAGCGAGGTCGCGGTCTGCAGCAGCTGCGGGTGGTCAAGCACGCGGACTTTGATCCGTTCGGCCCGCTCCATCGTCTCCGGATCGTGCTGGAGGTCATCGGCGAGCTGGGTGAGCAGGTCGTCCAGGGCGACCCGAGCATGGTGGTGCGGGTTGTCGCGGATGTCCTCGACCCAGGCGAGCGATTCGACGTGCAGTCGCTTGATGACCATCTCGTTGACCCGCGTCGGCGCCCACCACGGGGCGCGTTCCTCGAGGACCGCCGCGAAGGTCTCCTCGTTGGCGAGCAACCACCGGTGGGCTTCGCTCACCGCGAGGTCGACCAGCCCGTGGTGCGCGCGGTCGCGCACCACTTCGCCGAGGAAGGTGCCGGCGATGGGCGCGATCGGCTCCTCGCGCAGTCGCGGCAGCACCGCCTCGTCCAGCAGCCCGGTCACCGATGCGTCGCTGAGCCGGTTGAGCGCGGCGATCGTCACGCCGACGACCTCGTTGGTGGCCCGAAGGGAGTTGGCCGGCACGAGGGCCCAGGCCGCGGCCCGCGCCGAGATGTGGGCGGCCAGAACCCGGTCGCGGATGATCTCCTCCCGCAGGAAGTTGTCACCCATGAAGTCCTGCAGGCTCCGGGCCAGCATGTCCTTCTTCTTGGGGATGAGCGCGGTGTGCGGGATCGGCAGACCCATCGGGTGCCGGAACAGCGCCGTCACCGCGAACCAGTCGGCGATCGCGCCGACCATCGATGCCTCGGCGCCCGCGTTGACGAACCCCCAGGCGCCGTCTTTGCCCAGGGTGAGGACATAGACGACCGCGGCGAACAGCAGCAGACCCAACGCCACGGTGCGCATCTGCCGCAGCCCTCGGCGTCGCTGCTCGTCGCCCATCGTGTCGGTCACGACGCTCACACTCGTCATGAGTGTCCCTTCTATCGGCCGGTCAACCGGGCGCCCTGACACAACCGCCCTGACACAACCCTGACACGACCGAGACGCCGTCGTGACCGCGCCCCTTCCCGCGGCTCCTAGAGTGGCGCTGTGGCGCAGCCTCCCACCCCCGACCGACGGCACCTGGTGCTCGTCGTCGAGGACGAGCCGGCCATCGCCGATCTCGTCGTCCTGCACCTGCACCATGCGGGGTTCGCAACCCACGTGGAGCGCGACGGTGCGGCGGCTGTGGAAGCCGTGGCACGGCATACCCCCGCGGTGGTGATCCTCGACATCGGCTTGCCCGGGCAGGACGGCATCGAGGTATGCCGTGCGCTCCGGTCCGCCGGCGACTGGACCCCCGTGCTGTTCCTCACCGCGCGCGACGACCACGTCGACCGGGTGGTCGGGCTGGAGTTGGGAGCGGACGACTACATCACCAAGCCGTTCTCGCCGCGCGAGCTGGTCGCGCGGGTGCAGGCGGTGCTGCGCCGCAGCCGACCTCTGCACCCCGATGCCGAACTCCTGCGCTCCGGCGCCGTCGAGTGCGATCTGGCCGGGCGTCGGGTCCTCGTCGACGGAGCCGAGGTTCCTTTCACAGCAACAGAATTCGACCTGCTCACCCATCTGATCACGACGCCCGGGCGGGTCTTCACCAGGACCCAACTGCTGCGGGCCGCCTGGGGCGAGGACGCCTTGCTCACCCTCGCCGGCGAGCGCACCGTCGATGTCCACGTCGCCCAGGTGCGCGCCAAACTCGCCCCTCACGAGGTGATCCGCACCGTCCGCGGAGTCGGGTATGCCGCCCTGACCGACCGCGAGCGCGCCGACCTCCCCGGCCACACCGACTCCGAGCCTCGGGGCCGGGCGTGAAGGGTCTGCTGTCGACCCTGGGCGCGCGGGTCACGGCGCTCACCCTGGCCGTCGTCCTGGCGACGGCCACCGTGGGGTCGATCGCCGCAGTCCTGCTCGTCCAACGGGCCAACGACGCGGCCGCCGCCCGTTCGCTGGCCGCGACGGCCGATGTCGCCCAGTCGCTGGCGACGCTCGCGACCTCACCCGAGTTGGGTCTGGCGCGGGCCAAACGGGCCTTGGACGGCGTGCAGGTTCAGGTCGCCATCGTCCGATCCGGCACCCCTCGGGGCACGGTTGTGACCGGAGACCCGCTCCCCCGACGCCTGCTCACCGAGGCGGTGCTGGCGCAGTTGGTCGCGGGTCAGGACGTGTCCCTGCGGGTTCCGGACGACGATGGCCAGGTCTTCCTTGAGGGCCGGGCCACCGAGGCCGGAGCTATCGTGCTGGCGCAACGCCGCAGCGATGCGGTCGCGCTCGGCCAGGACGCCGTGGCACGGATGCGGTGGGCGTTCGCCCTCGTCGCGCTGGTGTCAGTGCTCGTCGGCTGGGCGGTGTCCCGTCGCATGACCACGCCCCTGCGCCGAATGGCAGCGGCGGCTGGCGACCTCGCCTCGGGTGCCCGCGATGTCGCCGTGCCGGAGAGCGGCCCTGCCGAGGTGGCCGCCGTGGGCGCCGCGCTCAACGAGTTGGCCCGATCGCTGGCGCACTCGGAGGCCCGGCAGCGCGAGTTCCTCCTGTCCGTCTCGCACGACTTGCGCACTCCGCTCACGGCCGTCACCGGGTATGCCGAGTCGCTCGCCGATGGCGTCATCCCTCCGGAGGGCGTGGCCGAGGTCGGACGGATCGTCGGGGCCGAGGCCGCGCGTCTGGACCGGCTCGTCCAGGATCTGCTCGATCTGGCCCGCCTGGACGCTCACGAGGTCACCCTCACGATGGCCGCGGTCGACCTGGCGGGTCTGCTCGCGTCGGCAGAACCGGTGTGGCGCCGCCGCTGCGACGCCGTCGGCGTCGCGTTTGGGCTGGAGCTCCCCGCGGTGCCACTGGTCGTCACCGCAGACCCCGACCGCTTGCGCCAGGCACTCGACGGCTTGGTCGACAACGCCCTGCGCGCCACCCCCGCCGGTCGGCCCGTCATCGTGGGTGCTCACGGCGAGGGTGCGTATGCCGTCCTCGAGGTTCGCGACGGCGGCCCCGGCCTGGCGCCGGAGGACTTCCCCGTGGCGTTCGAGCGATCGGTGCTGCACGAGCGCTATCGAGGGGTCCGCGAGGTCGGGACCGGTCTTGGGCTGGCGATTGTGGCCCGGATCGTCGCCCGCCACGGCGGCACAGTGGCGGCCCGGCCAGCGCCGGAGGGTGGCGCCTGCTTCGCGGTCACCCTTCCCGTCGCGACACCGATCGTTCCCACCACCTCACCGGTTGGGCAGTGACCCCAGACCTCGGGTGGATCCTTGTAGCACATGGAGTGCTACATTCGGCAGATGAGCACCGTCGGCATTCGCGAGCTGCGCCAGGAAGCCAGCCGCCATGTCGCGGCAGCGGCTGCGGGGGCGGCCGTCACGGTGACCGATCGAGGCGTCCCGGTGGCCAAGTTGGTTCCGTTGTCCCCTCTGGAACACCACCTGGCCCAGATGCTCGCACGGCATGGCATCCGGCCACCGGCTCGGCCACGTCGACGCTTCGTCGGTGACCCCCGATTGACCGGCCCGAGTTTGACGGCCGAGATCCTGGATGCGCGGGCCGAACGCGACACATGGTGATCTATCTCGACACGTCGGCCTTGGCGAAGTTGGTCGTGGAGGAGGCCGAATCGGCTGACCTCGCGGCGTGGCTGGACGCGCGCCCAGACACGCCTCTCGTCACGAGCACCCTGACTCAGGTCGAGTTGCTTCGGGCCGCCCGACGGCGGGATGGATCGACGGTGCCGCGCGCCATCGCCCTGCTGGCAGAGCTGGCACTCATCCCACTGGACGACCCGGTCCTTGATGCGGCCGTCCTCCAGGACCCAGCCGAGCTGCGCACGCTGGACGCCCTCCACACCGCCAGCGCGGCCCTGCTCGGAGCCGAGTTGGACGCGCTCGTCACCTACGACGAGCGGATGGCGGTGGCAGCCACGGCGGTCGGCATACCTGTGGTGTCCCCCGGGTCGACCTCGGCGGCCTCGAGGCCGCGTTAGTCAGCGCAGGGTCACTCAGACGAAGCGGCCGGCGATTCGGCGCGAACGGCGAAGGCGATCCCGTCGATCCGGGCGCGCAACTCCCCGTCGGAGGCGATCCGCTCACCGATCCGGGTGGCCAATGCAGAGACGTCTGAGGCTGCTAGTCCCGGCCGGAGCGTCAGGGCGATCCGCAGGATGCCCGAAGCGACGGGCGTGCCGTCGCTGATGTCGACAGCCTCGACGTCAGGCTCCAGCGCCGCAGCGGCGGTCACGCCTGCGCGGACCGTCGGGTCGTCGTGGGCCGGAAACCACTCCCGCGCCATAGCCAACGCCCAGACCATGCTGGGGCGCAGCGCAACGGCATGAGGTGACCCGAGGTCGAGCAGCAAGGTGTCGCAGCCTTCGCTGACTGCCGCCTGAGCCGCTCGGTCGGCCGTCACCGGAACCGGGCGGGCCGCCGGGTCCCAGATCGCGAGCGCGTCCAGCCCGCTGAACACCGGGAGGGCGCGCTGCCCGTCGGGTGCGGTGAGCGAGACGTAGGCCATCTCGGCGTGACCGTCGACCCGACGCCCGTCCGCAACCTCGGTGTCCACGCCGGTCGCCACCATCGGAACCAGCCATCGGGCCGTCGCCACCGCAGCCATGAGCGCGAGCTCCCCGGCGCTGCTCGGCTCGGCAGCCACGGCGATGGCGGCCTCCCTCACGAGCGGGTCGGCGGCGCCGTCATCGTCCTCGAAACCCGACGGGGACAACTGGCGGTGCGCCCACGGCATACCGGAGGAGTCGACCGGAACGGCCTCACCGTGCCCGTGCCCGTGTCCGTCGCCGTGTGCATCGCCGTGGCCGTGGCCGTCGTCTGCGGTCACGGACGGCCGGCCAGATCGAGCGCCTCCGGCAGGGTGAACGCGCCCTTGTAGAGCGCTGATCCGATGATGGCGCCCTCGACGCCTTCGGGCACGAGAGCGCGGATCGCCGCGATGTCGGCCAGCGTCGAGACGCCGCCGGAGGCGATGACCGGCCGGTCGGTCCGGGCCGCGACCTCACGCAGCAGGGCGAGGTTGGGGCCGGCCAGCATGCCGTCCTTGGTGACGTCGGTGACGACGTAGCGCGAGCAGCCCTCGGCGTCGAGCCGGTCCAGGGTCTCCCACACGTCGCCGCCCTCCGAGGTCCAACCGCGCGCGGCCAGCCGCGTGCCCCGGACGTCGAGGCCGACTGCGACCCGGTCGCCGTGCTCGGCGATCGCGCGGGCAGTCCACTCCGGGTTCTCCAAGGCGGCGGTGCCGACGTTGACCCGACGGCAGCCGGTCGCGAGGGCAACGGCCAGCGAATCGGCGTCGCGGATCCCGCCGGAGAGTTCCACCTGAAGGTCCAGCCGGCCGACGATGTCCGCGATCAATTCGCGGTTGTTCCCTCGGCCGAAGGCCGCATCGAGATCGACCAGGTGGATCCACTCGGCGCCGTCGTCCTGCCAACGCTTCGCGGCCAGCCAGGGGTCGCCGAACTTCCACCCCGAGCCGGCGACGCCCTGCTGCAGTTGCACGGCACCTCCGTCGGAGATGTCGACGGCGGGCAGCAGTTGCAGTCGGGGCGACTCGGTCACGACGGGTTCTCTTCCGGGCTGGGGGTGGGTCGGTCCTGTGGGGTGGGTGGTGCCGCTGCGTCCTCGGGTATGCCGTCCGCCCCCGCCGCGATCTCGGCCCGGTGCCGCCAGAGCATGTAGGCCAGGCCGACCACGAGGACCAGCACGAGCAGCCCGATCCGAGCCGGCCACGACAGGTTGAGCAGCGTCGTCACGGCGAGCATCCCGATCGCCGAGCCGACCGTCGACGACAGGCCGGGACGGCGACGACGCCGATACCGCGAGGACGTCGTCGTCGACCTGCGTCGCCTGGTGGCGGTCGTGCGGCGGGTGCCGGAGGCGCGCTTGGCGTTCATAGGGACCTCACCCAGTTCTCCAGCAGGTGCGCGCCGGCATCGCCGGACTTCTCGGGGTGGAACTGCGTGGCCGCCAGCGGACCGTTCTCGACAGCAGCGACGAACGGCGCTCCGTGCTCGGACCAGGTGACCATCGGCGCTCGAGGGGCGAAGGGCCCGTGCGGTTCAAGCGTCCAGGACTGCACGGCATACGAGTGGACGAAGTAGAAGCGCTCGGACTCGACGCCGGCGAACAGCCGCGACCCGTCGGGGACCTGCACGGGCGACCATCCCATGTGGGGGACGACCGGAGCGACGAGCCGCTCGACCATGCCGGGCCACTCCCCCAAACCGGGCTCCTCGTGGGCGGCGGGCTCGGTGGAGCCGTCGAAGAGCACCTGCATCCCGACGCAGACGCCCAGCACCGGCCGATTGCCGGCCAGCCGTACCTCGATGATTCGAGCACCGTCAGCAGCACGCAGCCCAGCCATGCAGGCATGGAAGTTGCCCACCCCCGGGACGACCAGACCATCGGCGCGCAGCGCCTCGTCGGCGTGTGCCGTGAGGGTGACCTCGGCACCGACCCGCTCGAGGGACCGGACCGCCGAGCGGACGTTGCCACTGCCATAGTCGAAAACGACCACTGTGGGACTCATGGGCTCCCTTCCACCTCCTCGCGCCAGCGCCGAACCTCGTGCACCGTGCGATCGAACCTGGCGACATCTTCTCGCGACGGCTCGATGCGCACCGCACCCGGTTCATCCACTGGCACTCGCTCGCCGGTGGCGAAGTCGACCCCGGGAAGGCTGAGCGCCTCGAAGACATCCCGCAGGACCCGAGCGGCCGAGCCACGGCCGTCGGCAAGCATCGCTGCGACGAGTTCGCGGTGCTCGCGGCGGTCAGCCGCGGCCGCCAGTTGCGCGACGCTCGCCGGGGTGAGACCGGCCGGGCGGACCAGCCCTGCCCCCGGCTCCCAGACCAGCCACGACCGCCCCGGACGCAACACCGCCGGGACGACGCTGATCGCCAATCGGGTGCCGACCAGGGCAACACCGATCGTCGGCAGCAGTCGCCGTCGCACGGGCCGACCGAGCAAGGCCCCCACTCCGTCGTCGAAGGGCGGCGCCGCGAAGGTTCGGTCCCCCTCCGGGACCAGGATCGTCCACCCGCTCGGGTCAGGCACGACGATGACCGGGCCGAGCCCGTCCAGCGCCCACTCCCGCACCGTCGACACCCCGGCACGAACGAGCAGCAGACCGCCGCCGCTCGACCCTGCTCCCGAGGCCGCGCCGTCACCGAGGCCCGCGTCGGGGCTCACCGCGACAGCGTCCCCTTGGCACTGGGTATGCCGTGCACCCGCGGATCGGGGGCGACGGCAGCCCGCAGGGCCCTAGCCACGGCCTTGAACTGGGCCTCGACGATGTGGTGGGGGTCGCGTCCGGCGAGCACTCGCACATGCAGGGCAATGCCGGCGTGGTGGGCCAGCGTCTCGAAGACGTGGCGGGTCAACGACCCGATGTAGGACCCGCCGATGACGACGAACTCCTGCCCGGCCGGCTCCCCTGTGTGGACGCAGTAGGGGCGCCCGGCGACATCGACGACGGCCTGGACCAACGCCTCGTCCAGCGGCACCGTCGCGTCACCGAAGCGGCTGATCCCGCGCTTGTCCCCCAGCGCCTCACGGAGCGCATCACCGAGGCAGATGGCGACGTCCTCGACGGTGTGGTGGGCGTCGATGTCGACATCCCCGACCGCCGCGACATCGAGGTCAAGCAGGGCGTGCTTGGCCAGGGAGGCGAGCATGTGGTCGTAGAACCCGACCCCGGTCGACACGGTGCTGCGGCCGGTGCCGTCGAGATCGACGGTGAGCTCGACACTCGACTCGCTCGTGGCCCGACGCACGGTGGCGCGGCGGGCGGGCTGGTCGCTCATGCAGGGGCTCCTTGGCTGGCGGACGGCTCGGCAGAGAGTTCGGGGGCGGTCTGGCTCCGGTGCTCGGCAGGCAGGGCGGCCATCGCGTCGAGGAACGCGGTCGTCTCCGCGGGCGTGCCAGCGGTCACCCGAAGGTGGTGGGCGATCCCGACATCGCGGACGAGCACGCCGTGGGCGAGCAACGCCTCCCAGGTGCGGCCAGCGTCGGCCAACCCACCGAACAGGACGAAGTTGGCATCGCTAGGCACGGGCGGGAAGCCTTGTGCTGCAAGGGTTTCCACGATGCGATCGCGCTGGTTCTTGATGGCCTCGACCTCCGCCAGCAGGCTCAAGCGGTGCGCCAGGGCGGCCCGGGCGATCTCCTGCGTCGGGGTGGAGAGGTGGTAGGGCATCCGCACGAGGCGCAACGCGTCGACCACCTCGGGTGCGGCCACGAGATAGCCCAATCGCCCCCCGGCCAGCGCGAAAGCCTTGCTCATCGTCCGGGTCACCACGAGTTGCGGGTATGCCGCGAGCAGGCTGAGTGCCGACGGTGTGCCGGGCCTGGCGAACTCGGCGTACGCCTCGTCGACGACAACCACCGCGTCGGGCGCCGCGTCGAGCACGGCCCGGACGATCTCCAGGTCGAGCGCGGAGCCGGTGGGGTTGTTGGGCGAGCAGAGGAAGACGACATGCGGGGCCGCGGCCAGCACCTGGGCGACGACATCGCCCTCGGTCAGGTCGAAGGGCCCGTCCGGCCCGCCGCGGTGTCCGTCGACCCACGTCGAACCCATGGTCCGGCTGATGATCGGGTGCATGGAGTAGGCCGGGGTGAAGCCCAGCGCCACCCGCCCCGGCCCGGCGAAAGCCTGTACGACGTGCTGGAGCACTTCGTTGGAGCCGTTGCCCGCCCACACCTGCGCGGCCTCGACCGCCACCCCGGTCTGCTCGGTGAGCCACGCAGCGAGGTCCTCCCGCAGCGCGGTGAACTCCCGGTCGGGGTAGCGGTTGAGGTCGCTCGCACACCCGGCGACGGCAGCGGTGATCGCGGCGACGACGTCGGGCGGGACGGCATAGGAGTTCTCGTTGGTGTTCAGGCGCACGGGGACGTCCAACTGCGGAGCCCCGTATGCCGTCTGGCCGCGCAGGTCGTCGCGAAGGAGCCTGGCGACCCGCTGCGCCACGTCGGTCGGCACCGCCGGCGCGCTCATGGCGTCGGCACCGCGTCGCCGAACCGGGCCGTGACGGCCTGGCCGTGGCCGGGCAGGTCCTCGGCCTGGGCGAGCGTGACGACGTGGTGGGCGACCCCACGCAACGCCGCCTCGTCGTAGGCGACGACGTGGATGCCCCGCAGGAACGACTGCACGGACAGCCCACTGGAGTGGACCGCCGACCCCGCCGTGGGCAGGACGTGGTTGGACCCGGCGGCATAGTCGCCCAGGCTCACTGGTGACCAGGGGCCGACGAAGATCGCGCCGGCATTGTGGATCCGGCCGGCCACCTCGGCGGCGTCGCGGGTCTGGATCTCCAGGTGCTCGGCGGCATAGACATCGCAGACGAGGATCCCGGCATCGAGGTCGTCGACGAGGACGACCCGCGACTGACGTCCGGTGAGCGCCTCACGGATGCGCTCTCCGTGCTTGGCGTCAGGGACCCGCCGGGCCAGCGCCGCATCGACGGCATCGGCGAGCGCCTCGCTGACGGTGACGAGCACGGATGCGGCGAGGGGGTCGTGCTCGGCCTGGCTGAGCAGGTCGGCGGCGACGTGCTCGGGGTCGGCGCTGTCGTCAGCAAGGACGGCAATCTCGGTCGGTCCGGCCTCGGCGTCGATGCCGACCAGGCCCTGGACGAGACGCTTGGCGGCCGTCACCCAGATCGACCCGGGCCCGGTGATGAGGGAGACCGGCTCGCAGACCAGAGTCTCGGTGCTGCCATCGGCGTGTGTGACGGTCTCGTCGAAGCCGTAGGCGAGCATCGCGATCGCCTGGGCGCCGCCGGCGGCATACACCTCGTCGACCCCTAGCAACGCGCACGTGGCGAGGATCGTGGGGTTGGGGTAGCCGGCGAACACGCCGACGTTCTCGCGCTGCGGAGGGCTGGTGACGGCGAGCGAGCCGACTCCGGCCGCCTGCGCGGGAACGACGTTCATGACGACGCTGGAGGGATAGACCGCGAGGCCACCGGGGACGTAGAGGCCGACCCGCTCGACCGGCACCCACCGCTCGGTGACGGTGCCACCTTCGACAACGCGGGTGGTGACGTCGGCCCGGCGCTGGTCGTGGTGGACGATCCGGGCTCGCCGGATCGACTCCTCGAGTGCCGCGCGCAGGGCGGGGTCGAGTTGGGCGACCGCGGCCTCGAGCACGTCGGCGGGGACCCGCAACTGCGGCGGGACCACCCCGTCGAACCGCTCAGACAACTCGCGCAGCGCCGCGGCCCCACGATGAGCGACGTCCTGGACGACGGGGCGCACCGCTTCGGCGGCTGCAGCCACGTCGAACTCGGCCCTCGGGAGCACCTCACGCAAGGTGCGCCGCGACAGGCGTGAGCCACGCAGGTCGGTCCGATTCATCACGGGGCAAAGTCTAGGCGGGTCCACCGACCTCCCCTTGGCCCGTCCACAGCCGACCGGCCACCGGCGATGATGGCCGTATGCGGATCCCCACCCAGGGCCTGGTTTCGGTCGACACGACGGCTGATCTCGTCCGGCTGGGCCTCGTCCTGGCCGTCCTCGTCGCGCTCGCCGCCGCGGTGAGCCGAGTGGCCGGGCTGGGCTACTCCCGAGCCCAGGTGACCGCTGCCCTGCGGGCGACGCTCCAGTTGGCCCTCGTCGGGTCGGTCATCGCGGCCGTCCTCGACTCCTGGTGGCTGACCGCAGGCTTCGCTGCCCTCATGCTCGCCGTCGCGTCGGTGACAGCCGGGCGCCGGGTCGCACCCCCGGGGTCCCGCGGCTGGATCTGGGGGTTCGTGCCCATCTGCGCCGGAGCCCTGCCCACTGCGACGATCCTGCTCGCGACCGGGGTGGTGCCTCTGGTGCCGATCGCCGTCGTCCCGGTGGTCGGCATCCTCGTCGGCGGGGCCATGACGGCGACCACGCTTTCCGGCCGCCGGGTGGCAGACGCGTTGCGCTCGCGGCACGGCGAGGTCGAGGCGGCCCTGTCCTTGGGCCTGCTCGATCGCGACGCCCGGCTGCTGGTGTCTCGCAGCGACGCCGGGCTCGCCCTCGTCCCCGGTCTGGACCAGACCCGAACGGTCGGGTTGGTGACCCTCCCGGGCGCCTTCGTCGGGATGCTGCTCGGCGGCGCAACGCCCCTGCAGGCGGCCGCGGTCCAACTCGTCGTCCTCGTGGCCCTGCTGCTCGTCGCCGTCGTTGCCACGGCGATCACCCTGGAGTTGTCCGCCCGCGGGACCTTCGCCGGGCCGACTCAGCTCTGATCTGCGGCGCCCAACAGATCGAGCAGCACCGCCCACTCCCAGGCGATCTCACGCCAGGCCTGATAGCGCCCCGAACGCCCTCCGTGACCCGAGGTGAGTTGCGTGCGCATGAGGAGCGGGCGGCATACCGGATCGTCGGTCACCCGGTCGCGAAGCCGCGCCATCCACTTGGCGGGTTCGGTGACGAACACGCGGGTGTCGTTGGCGCTCGTCGTGATGAGCAGCGCCGGGAAGTCGCCGACCGGAACGGTCTCGTAGGGCGAGTAGGAGGCGATGAGGTCGTATGCCGCGGGGTCGGCGATCGGGTCGCCCCACTCCTGCTGCTCGGTGACCGTCAGCGGCAGGCTCGGGTCGAGCATCGTCGTGAGGACATCGACGAAGGGCACCTGGGCGAGCACGGCCCGGAACCGCGCGGGGGCCTGCGTCGCTGCAGCGGCGACCAACAGTCCACCGGCCGAGCCTCCCTCCGCAGCAACCCGATCGGCTGCCGCCCAGCCCTGGTCCACCAGCGCGTCGGCGCAGGCGAGGAAGTCGGTGAAGCTGTGGGGCTTGTGCTCCAGCCGGCCCTGGACATACCAGTCCCAGCCCAACTCGGTGCCACCCCGGACGTGGGCGATCGCGAAGACGACCCCGCGGTGCAGCAGCGAGAGCCGGGCGACGGAGAACCACGGGTCCGACGGGATGCCATAGGCGCCGTAGCCGTAGAGCAGGACGGCCGCCGTCCCGTCGGGGCGCACGTCGGCGTGGTGCACGAGCGACACCGGCACCGCGACCCCGTCGGGCGCGATGGCCCAGATGCGGGTCTCCCGAAGTGCGCTGAGGTCGACCCCCGGCACCGGATGCGCCTTGAGCAGCAACAGGGTGCGCGCCCTCACGTCGTAGTCGTAGATCGCCGGCGGCGTGGCCATGGAGGTGTGCGCGACCTGGACCGTCGGCGACGTGGGGTCAGGCGTCGAGCCCAGGGTGAGGGTGCCGGTCTCGCCGGGGAAGGTGAGGTCGTGCGGCATACCGAAACCGCCCGGCCCCTCGCCCGACACCGGCACGAAGCGCAAGGCGGTGAGCCCGTCGACGCGCAGGCTGAGGACGACGAAGGTCGCGAACGCGTCCATGCCGGTGACGAACTCGTCGGGCGTGGTCCAGCCGAGGTCGACGAGGTCCTCGACCGGGGCTCCGGCGCTGGGCAGCCAGTCCACCTGGAAGTTGGCGCGGCCCGCGTTGTGCAGGACGAGCAGGCCGTCGGCGAGCGGGTCGACGTCGTAGATGACCTCGTCCCGCCGGGGCAGGACGCTGCGCGGCGCCTGCCTCGGGTCGGCCGCATCGATGAGCCACACCTGGGCGGCTGTCTTGGAGGTCGCGCTCAAAACGACCCACCGATCGTCGGCCGTGGCCCCCACGCTGAGGAAGAAGCGCTCGTCCGACTCGGCGAGGACCAACTCGTCGGCCTCGACCGCCGTGCCCACCTCGTGCCGCCAGATCTCGTGACTGCGCCAGGAGTCGTCCAGCCGGGTGTAGAAGATGTGGCGGTTGTCCAGCGACCAAGCCAGCGGGTCGCCGATCCCCCGGACGGTGGCATCGAGGATCGCGCCGGAATCGACCTCCCGCACGACCAGGTCGTAGCGCTCGTCCCCTTCACGATCGGCCGACCAGGCGAGCAGTCGCCCGTCCGGGCTCATCTCGCTCGCACCGACGGCGAAGAAGTCGGCGTCGCCGGCCTCGACGTTCTCATCGAGAAGGACCTGCTCGTGTGCCGGGGGCGTCTGGCCATCAAGGACGGGACGGTCCGGCGAGTCACTGATCGCGACCCGGGCGTGGACGGGATACTCGGCGCCCTCGATGGTGCGGCCGTAGTACCACCACCCGCCATGGCGGACAGCCACCGACAGGTCGGTCTCCACCGTCCGCGACTTCAACTCGCCGACGATCCGCTCCACGAGCGGGTCCAGGTGGCCGGTGCGCTCCGCGGCATACGCGTTCTCGGCTTCGAGGTACGCGCGCAGCCGGGGATCGTCGCGGTCGGCCATCCACGCGTAGTCGTCGAGGACCGCATGCCCGTGCACGATGCGCGACTGCGGCTCGCGGGGGGCACGGGGCGGTTGCATCCGGTCACTCTAGTGAGCGTCGGACAGGGGGAACCGCGGCGGGTATGCCGTGTCAACACGACCCACCCACCGCGGCTATTCCCCCTCCACCGCACCGACCCACGCGTCGTCTCCCCACGACAGGCGAATCGACGAAACGGCGAGGAAGCCCCTTTGAACCATGGCAAACAGGTAAACCCCCGAAAGCCCCCAGGTTCATACCTCCCGGAGGGGATTATTCCTTAGTCTCACCCGATGGTGAAGCCACTTCAGGAATTGATCCATCAATCACAGGTGCGACAGCGAGGGTCGGTGCCGCTCCGCTCCACGGCCACGGCACCCGGTCGGACTCGAACGCCCGGGGTGTTCCATCGACCGGGTCTCGGAAGCGCAGGCGCCGGGCAACGAGGCCCAACGGGGTCTGGAAGTCGTCCGGATCGACATCGCGGATCTCGGGGTAGAGCGGGTCGCCGCAGATCGGGATCCCCAGCCACGCGAGGTGTGCGCGAAGTTGGTGGGTCCGGCCCGAGTGTGGGCGCAGGTGGTAGAGGCCCACGCCCGCCTCCTCGTCTCGGCCGATGAGGTCGATATCGGTGCGGCTGTTGGGGATTCGATCCGCCAGGACGTGCGATTGCAGTTGCCCGTGCGGTTTGCTGAGGTGGACCTCGACCGTTGCGGGAAGCACGACGCCGGACGGCAGGGCGCCACCCTTGGGCAGCGGCGCACAGGCGAGGTAGTCCTTGTCCGCGCCGCCCGTGGCGAACACCTGCTGATAGGGACCCCGCCACCGTCGTTCGGTGGTGAGGACGAGCACCCCCGAGGTGAGCCGGTCGAGGCGATGAGCCGGGGCCAACCTCGGCAACCCCAACTCGACCCGCAGCCGCGCGAGCACGGTCTGACGGATATGGCGGCCGCGCGGCATCGTGGCCAGGAACGGCGGTTTGTCGACGACGACGATCCGCTCGTCGTGGTGCAGGACCGTCACCTTGAACGGCACCGGCACCTCGTCGGGCAGGTCTCGGTGGACCCACACCACCGATCGGGGCACGAACGGCGCGTCCGGGGCGAGCGGCATACCGTCGGGGCCGACGAACTCCCCCGCGGCGAGCATCGCGTCGATCTGGTGGGGAGGCAAGGGGATCCGCTCGATCAGATGATCGCGAAGCAGAGCCCACGGCCCGCCCTGGGGCATTCGCAACCGGACCGCGTCTACCCCGTCGCGCTGGGGCAGCGGGGACGGCGGGATCCCACCTCTAGCCATCGACCCACCGCAGCGTGCAGGGCAACTCCCAGAACCTCCCGTATGCCGCCGCCGCCTCGTCCGCTCCCGACCGCAGGGCGCGCGAGGGCCGGGTGAAGGGCGTCACCTCGACCGTGATCGTGCCGCGGGCCACGGCACGTCGCCAGGTCCCGACGACCGCGCTGTCCGCCACCAGGGTCCCTCGGAACACGCCGTTGCCCCCAGGGACGACCGCGCGCTCCTGCTCGCGGGTGAGTTGGGCGCTGCGGTCCTTGTAACCGAGCAACCATTCGTCGAACCCGGGCAGCAGCAGCACCGGGGACGTCTGCTCGCTCGCCGCAGGCGGGGTGTCTGCGTGGACGAGGTATGCCGCCTCCCCCACGGTCTCGACCCGCACCCGTCCCTCAGCGGAGGCGACGGCCTCGCGGACGAGCCGCAGAGGTTGGTCGCACCAGCCGGCGAAGTCACGCTCGGTGACCGGGCCGTGGCTGGCGACATAGCGATCGGCGAGGATGGCGAGCGCCTCGGCCCGCTCCGGTCGGCGCACGGAGCCGCAGCCCCCTGCAGCCCCGACAGCCCCCGCGGCTCCGCCATCGGCGAGCACGAAGGTGGGCTCGAAAGAGGCCGGGCCAGCCCCGGTGCGGCGGATCGGCCCTTGGCGCAACAGGCCGAGTTGATGCTGGCGGACCAGGAGGTGATAGGTGCGTTGGCCGCTCGGGTCGACGCCACCCGCGGTCAGCGCGGCGGACGCCTCGGCCCGGGTCATCGCCCCGGCGCCCGTGAGGTGCTCGGTCCACAGCCGGCCGGCTCGCTCGACCACCTCGTCGGTGACGCCTTCGCGCTCCAGCACCCGTGCGGCCGCTCGCATCGACGGGCTAGCCAACAGCGCGGTCAACCAGCCGGCGTCGGCGGTGGCCACCCAGTGCAGGGTGCCGCGCATCGGCCAGGTGCGGGTGAGTTCGCCCCGCTCGACGGAGGCCAGGACATCCGACACGGTGCCACCGGTCCGCACGCCGATCGACCAGAGTCCGCTGGACAGGTCCTGGGCCTGCATGGCCAGGTGATGCTCAACGACGGCGAGCGGAGTGCGCGCAGCGACCGGGGCGAGCGGGGCCAGCCGCAGCGCGGCCAGCCGCCGGACAGCGAGGTCGCGACGCACAGCGGGCGTCACGGCATACCCCTGCCTCGGGTATGCCGCGCGGCCCGGCACCGTGCGCGCGGGAACCGCCCCGCGACCAGGCCGCTCAGGCGAGGCACCCTTGACCGAGGAGGGCCTTGAGGTCGCCGTAGAGAGCGGGCGACGGAGTGACGCGGTAGGTGTCGTCCAGGCGCATGAGGACCGAGCGGCCGGGCTGGTTGAGCCGGACGTGGACCTCGGTGACGCCGGGGTGCTGGCCGAGGATGTCCCGCAACCGTTCGATCCCCGCGCCGGTCGCCTGACGCAGGCTCATCGAGAGGACGACCGGGCCGCGCGGGCCATCGGTGAGGTCGGGGACGTTGAGCTCCTGGGCGTAGATCGACACCGTGTCGTCGCGGGCGTTGACCCGGCCGCGGACCGACACGACCAGGTCGGGCACCAGCCGGGTGGCGACGTTTTGGTAGGACGACGGGAAGAACAGGCACTCGATGGCACCGTCGAGGTCCTCGACCGTGGCGATCGCCCAGAGGTCGCCCTTCTTCGTGCGCTTGAGCTGCAGGTTGGTCACCAGCCCGGCGACGGTGACTTGGGTCCCGTCAGGGCGGGGCTCGTCACCCATGAGCGAGGCGATCGAGGTGTCGGCGTGCGCGGCCAGGACGTGCTCGATGCCGAACAGCGGGTGGTCGGAGACATAGAGGCCGAGCATCTCCCGCTCGAAGGCCAGCAGGGTCGCCTTGTCCCACTCGACCTCGGGGATCGGCGGGAGCACGACGAGCTGGACGCTCTCACCGTCATCGCCGCCGAAACCGAAGTCGCCGAAGAGGGAGTCCTGACCGATCGCCTCCTGCCGCTTCTCATCGACGAGGGCATCGACGTAGGCCTCGTGGATGCGCACCAGCCCGGCGCGCTGGTGCCCGAGGGAATCGAAGGCTCCCGCCTTGACGAGCGACTCGATGGTGCGCTTGTTGAGGACGGTGGCGGGGCACTTACGCAGGAAGTCCTCGAACGAGGTGAAGTCCCCCTTCTCGGTGCGCGCGGCGATGATCGAGTCGACGACGTTGCGCCCGACGTTGCGGATCGCCTCGAGCCCGAAGCGGATGTCGGAGCCGACGGCCGCGAAGTTGCCGACCGAGGAGTTGACGTCGGGCGGCAGGACCTTGATGCCCATGTGCCGGCACTCGTTGAGATAGAGCGCCGACTTGTCCTTGTCGTCGCGGACGCTGGTGAGCAGGGCGGCCATGTACTCGGCCGGGAAGTTCGCCTTGAGATAGGCGGTCCAATAGGAGACGAGCCCGTATGCCGCGGTGTGCGACTTGTTGAAGGCGTAGTCCGAGAAGGGGACCAGGACGTCCCAGAGCGCCTTGATGGCCGCCGCCGAATAGCCGTTGGCCAGCATGCCGGCCTCGAAGGGGACGAACTCGGCGTCGAGGATCTCCTTCTTCTTCTTGCCCATCGCTCGGCGCAGCATGTCGGCCTTGCCCAGGGTGTAGCCGGCCACCCGCTGGGCGATGTGCTGGACCTGCTCCTGGTAGACGATCAGGCCGTAGGTCGGTCCGAGGATCTCCGCGAGCGGCGCCTCGAGCTCGGGGTGGATCGGGGTGATCGGCTGTTTGCCGGTCTTGCGCAGGGCGTAGTTGGTGTGGCTGTTGGCGCCCATCGGCCCCGGGCGGTAGAGCGAGAGGGCCGCGGAGATGTCCTCGAAGTTGTCCGGCTGCATGAGGCGCAGCAACGTGCGCATACCGCCGCCGTCGAGCTGGAACACCCCGAGGGTGTCGGCTCGGGCCAGCAACTCGAAGGTGCCCTTGTCGTCCAGGGTGCGCGAGAGCACGTCGAGGTCGATCGTCTCGCCGCGGTTGGTCTCAATGTTGGCGATGGCGTCATCGAGGATGGTGAGGTTGCGCAGGCCGAGGAAGTCCATCTTGACCAGGCCGAGCTTCTCGCAGCTCGGGTAGTCGAACTGCGTGATGATCTGGCCGTCCTGCTCGCGGCGCATGATCGGGATGAGGTCGGCCAGCGGCTCGCTGGACATGATGACCCCGGCTGCGTGCACACCCCACTGGCGCTTGAGGCCCTCCAGGCCGAGCGCGGTGGTGACGACCTCACGGGCCTGCGGGTCCTCTTCGTGGACCTTGCGGAAGTCGGCGGCCTCGGCATACCGGGCATGGGACGAGTCGAAGATGCCCGACAGCGGCATCGACTTGCCCATGACGTCGGCCGGCATGACCTTGGTCAGCCGGTCGCCCATGGCGAAGGGGTGGCCCATGACCCGGGCGGCGTCCTTGACGGCCTGCTTGGCCTTGATGGTGCCGTAGGTGACGATCTGGGCGACCCGGTCCTCGCCATAGGTGTCGGTGACGTAGCGGATGACCTCGCCCCGCCGACGCTCGTCGAAGTCGACGTCGAAGTCGGGCATCGACGGCCGCTCGGGGTTGAGGAAGCGCTCGAACAGCAGCCCGTGGACGATCGGGTCGAGGTCGGTGATGCCCATGGCGTAGGCGCACATCGAACCGGCACCAGAGCCACGTCCCGGCCCGACCCGGATGCCATGGTCCTTGGCCCAGTTGATGAAGTCGGCGACGACGAGGAAGTAGCCCGGGTAACCCTTGCCGAGGATGACCTCGACCTCGAAGTCAGCCCGCTCCTGCACGGCGGTCGGGATGCCGCCGGGGTAACGCTTGTGCAGCCCGCGCTGGACCTCCTTGATGAACCAGGTGGTCTCCGACTCCCCCTCCGGACAGGGGAATCGGGGCATGTAGCGACCCTCCTCCTCGGTGAAGGAGACGTCACACTGCTCGGCGACCAGCAACGTGTTGTCGCACGCCTCGGGCAACTCACGGAACAACTCGCGCATCTGCGCAGGCGACTTGAGGTAGAACTCCTCAGCATCGAACTTGAACCGCCCCGGGTCCATGAGCGTCGACCCCGACTGCACACACAGCAGCGCCGCGTGCGCGGTGGAGTCCTCCGCCTTCGTGTAGTGCAGGTCGTTGGTCGCCAGCAGCGGCAGCCCGAGGTCCTTGGCCAGCCGCAACAACTCGCGTTGGGTCTGCCGCTCGATGGGCAGGCCGTGGTCCATGACCTCGGCATAGAAGTTGCCAGCCCCGAAGATGTCCCGCAGCTCCGCGGCGGCCTCGCGGGCCGCGGCATACTGCCCCACGCGCAGTTTCGTCTGGACCTCGCCGCCGACGCAGCCCGTGGTCGCGATGAGCCCGCCGGAGAACCTCGAGAGGAGGTCGCGGTCCATCCGAGGCTTGAAGTAGTGGCCTTCGAGTGACGCCAGGGAACTCATCCGGAAGAGGTTGTGCATGCCTCCAGTGGTGCGGGCCAGCAGCGTCATGTGGGTGTAGGCGCCGCCGCCGCCGACGTCGTCCTTGTTGGCCGGGTCGTCGCCGAACCGGACCCGAGTCTTGTCGGTGCGGTGGGTGCCCGGCGTGAGATAGGCCTCGACCCCGATGATTGGCTTGATCCCCCGTTTGCGGGCCTTGGACCAGAACTCATAGGCGCCGAAAACGTAGCCGTGGTCGGTGGTGGCGATGGCCGGCATACCCATCCGCACGGCCGCGTCGAGCAACTCGTCGATCCGCGCGGCGCCGTCGAGCATGGAGTACTCGGTGTGGACGTGCAGGTGCGCGAAGCTGCGCTCGGAGGCGGGTGGGGTGGACATCGCAGCAACTGTATGCCGCCCCGCCGACGACCCCGCGCGTGTCGCCGCCCGTGTCGCCCCCGTCCACCCCCGACCCCTTGCGGGGTCGAGGTATTCCGCTATCAGCAGACGATGGCGGAATACCTCGACCCGGCAGGTCTCAGCGCGCTGGTGAGTCGGCCAACACGTCCAGGGCGTGCTCGAGGTCGGCCGGATAGGGGCTGGCGAAGGTGACCCACTCACCCGTCCCAGGGTGCTCGAAGCCCAGCCCGACGGCGTGCAGCCACTGCCGGTCCAGGCCGAGGCGCGCCGACACCTTGGGGTCGGCGCCATAGAGCGGGTCGCCGCAGCACGGGTGGTGCAGCGCCGAGAGGTGCACCCGGATCTGATGGGTTCGCCCCGTCTCGAGCTTGATCTCCAGCAGCGAGGCCCCATGGAAAGCCTCGATCACCTCGTAATGGGTGACGGCCGGCTTCCCAGAGGCCATGACGGCGAACTTGAACTCGTGCGCCGGGTGACGTCCGATCGGCGCGTCCACGGTGCCCGTCATCGGGTCAGGGAGCCCCTGGACGAGCGCGTGGTAGGTCTTGTCGACCGTCCGGGAACGGAAGGCATGCTTGAGCCTGCTGTAGGCGTATTCGCTCTTGGCGACCACCATGAGCCCCGAGGTGCCCACATCGAGTCGGCTGACGATGCCCTGCCGCTCGCTGGCCCCCGACGTGGCGATCCGGTAGCCAGCCGCAGCGAGCCCTGAGACGACGTTGGGGCCGGTCCAGCCCACGCTCGGGTGCGCCGCCACGCCGACGGGTTTGTCGACGACGACGAGGTCGTCGTCGTCGTGGACGATGCTCATCCCGGGGACCGGCTCGGCGACGAGTTCGACGCCTGCACTCGGGGCGTCCGGGATGACGACCTCGAGGACGTCGCCCGCGCTCACCCGGGCCGACTTGGGGCTCACCCTCTCGTTGAGGGTGACCATGCCGTCGGCGGCGAGTTCGGCCGCACGCGTGCGCGAGAACCCAAACAACCGGGCAATGGCCGCGTCGACGCGCTCACCGTCAAGTCCGTCCGGAACGAACAGGGTGCGCGCGTCACCCATCGCGTTCCGTCCCCCGCGGCTCAGGTATGCCGTCCGCCTCACCAGATCCGTCCGCCTCACCAGATCCTCCCGCGCCGTCCCGACGTCCATCCAGGCCGATGCCTCGCAGGGCGAGCAGGCCGATCAGCAGGGCGGCCCCGACGATGGCGATGTCGGCGACGTTGCCGACGAACCAGCCGTTGTAGTCGATGAAGTCCACCACGTGGCCGCGGCCGAAGCCCGGGTCGCGGATCAGCCGATCGGTCAGGTTGCCCAGCGCGCCGCCGAGGATCAAGCCGAAGGCCCAGGCCCAGGCCATGCTGCCCAGCCGTCGACTGGCCCGGATGAGGACGACGAGGACGACGACGGCCAGGATGGTGAGCAGCCACGTGCTACCGGTCCCGACCGAGAAGGCAGCCCCGGGGTTACGGACGAGGTAGAGGCGCAGGAAGGCGCCGAGGAGGTCCTGGGGAGGGGCGTTGGTGAGGGCGGCGAGGGCCCACGCCTTGCTCGCTTGGTCGAGGACGTAGACCACGACCGCGATCCCGACGAATAGCCAGATGAGCCGACGTGACCCGGAAACTCGGGTCGGTCGGGGGGACGGTGCGCTCAGGCGCGCTCTGCTTTCTCCTTGCATGACCTGCATAGGGTCGCACGGGGAGCGGCCTGGAGTCGAAACTTGCCGATCGGCAGACCGCACGCCTCGCAGATCCCGTAGCTGCCGTTGTCCAACCGCTCCAACGCGTGCCGGTTCTGGGCCAGCTTGTCCCGGGAGATATTGGCCAGCGAGATCTCCTGCTCGCGCTCGTAGGTCTTGGCTCCCGCGTCGGCCTGGTCATCACCAGACCCGTCGCCCGCATCCCAGATGAGGCCCTGGAGGTCTTCCTCGGCGGTGGCGATGTCGGCTAGCCCGCGAGCGATGTCCCGCTCGATCTCCTGGCGCACCTCCCGCAATTCGGCTTCGGTCCACGGCTCCTCGTCCTCGCGTACGGGAGGCATGTCCGCTGACACAGAGCTGATGACCGTGGAGGCGGACCGAACCGCCGACACGGCCTTGGCGCTCGCGGCCTTCGCCGGTGCAGCCTTGGCAGGTGCGGCCTTCGCCGGTGCAGCCTTGGCAGGTGCGGCCTTCGCCGGTGCAGCCTTCGCCGGTGCAGCCTTCGTGGGTGCGGCCTTGGCAGGTGCGGCCTTGGCAGGTGCGGCCTTGGCAGGTGCAACCTTGGCGGACACAGTCTTCGCGGGGTCTGACGTCACGGTTGCCACCTTCGCCGGGGCAGCCTTGGTCGCCGCCGTTCTGGTTGTCGCCTTCACAGGTGTCGCCTTCGCGGGTGTTGCCTTCACTGCAGCCGCCTTCGCGGGTGCCCGCTTGGCCAGTGTCGCCTTCGCGGGTGTTGCCTTCACTGCCGCCGCCTTCGCGGCCGGCCTGGTCTTGACGACAGGTGCGTGGCCTGGGGCTGGGTCGGGGTGACCCGATGGATCGGCTTCGCTCGACCGGGTGCCAGCCACTGCTCCTGACAGCACCGCCCGAACCGCTCGAGCGACGCTTGCCGTCGCTCGACCGGCAGCAGCCGCGGCGTTCTTGCCCTTCGTCGCCGCCATGGTCGTCCGGCCCCTTCCGGTGTCCGCTCGCCCGATGGGTGTATGGACGATCGCGCCGAGAATAGGACACCTGCCCGGTTTCAGGGGGGTTTGGCGCCAATCCGCGCCCGTCTAGGTACGTGAAGGTGACCTAGATCATCAGACCGGGCACCGAACGAGGGCCCGGAACAGGTCCGGGCCCTCGTCGAGGCGGTGCTGCGCGGCATACCGGAACTAGGTCCGGCCGCGGCCACGCGGGTGACGCGATCAGGCGGAGGCGTCGGCTCCGGTATTGGTCAGCTCCGAGAGCTTGTCCTCGAAGTAGGACCGCAGCTGCGAGCGGTAGGTGCGCTCGAACCCACGCAGTTCGTCGATCTTGCGCTCCATCGACGTGCGCTGGCCCTCGAGCTCCTCAAGGACAGCGGCCTTCTTCTGCTGCGCCTCGGCGACCATGCCCGTCGAGCGCTCGCGCGCCTCGGTGAGCATCTGCTCCTTGAGGTTGGCGGCCTCGGCAAGCATCTCATCGTGCTGACGCTGGGCCGTGCCGACGAGCTCGTCGTGGCGGTTCTGAGCGGTCGAGACCAACTCGTCGTGCCGGCTCTGAGCCGTCGCCACCAGGTCGTCGTGCTGACGCTGGCCGCTGCCGACGAGCTCGTCGAACCGGGCCTGGCCGGTCGCGAGCAGCTCGTTGTGGCGGTTCTCGGCGGCCGAGACCAGCTCGTGGCGCTTGGCCTCGCCCTGGGCAACGTGCTCGTCGTGCAACCGCTGGGCCAACTCGATGAGGCCCGCGGCGCTTCCCGCGCCCGTCGCACCGGCACCGACGAGAGCCGCGGCGGGTGCCGCCGGCGCCTCGACCCGGGTCGCCTCGATGGACTGACGCTCACGCTCGGCCGCAGCCTGGGCCGCCGCCTCAGCCTGCTCGGCGCGTGCCTGCGCGTCGGCGGCGCTCGCCTGTGCCTCAGCGGCGCGCTGCTCCGCCTCGCTGACCCTGGCCGCAGCCTCCTGCGCCTTGGCGTCGGCCTCGGCCGCGCGAGCCTCGATCTCGTAGAGGTGCTTCTCGGCCTCTGCGGCCCGCGACCCGAACTCTTCGGCGCGACGCTGGGCGTCGGCAACCGCGGCTTCGGCGTCCTGGACCAACCGGGGGCCACCATCAGCCTGGGCCTGGGCGTCGGCCAACGAGCCCCGCAGCCCATCGAGCCGACTCTGCAGGCCATCGAACTCGGCGCGCGCGCTGCCGATCGATTCCAGGACCCGAGCGTGCTCGGTCTGGGCCTGGGCCAACTCCGCATTCGCCTCGACGAGTCGGGCTTCGGCCTCGTCGGCCGCCCGAGTGTCGACAAACGCTGGTGCCGCAACGGTCGCGGCGTCGGTGATCGACATCCCGCGGCCAGCCCGGCAGTCGGCCAACTGCTGCTTGTAGTCGTCCCGCTGCGCAAGCAGCGAACGCATCTCGGCGACGATTTCATCGAGGAAATCGTCGACGTCGCGCTCGTCGTACCCCTTACGGAACTGGGTCGTCTGGAAGTGCTTGTTCAGCACTTGTTCGGGCGTGAGCGCCATGGTTCACCTCGACGGACAGTGGATAGTAGCGACCTAACGTTATCTAATCGAGTCCTGATGACCCAACCGGACGGTAGCCGACGTCGCGTAAGGGCCCGATCCTCGGGCGCGGTTGCGTCTGCTCAAAGTCCCCAATTCGCCTGCGCTAGAACGGTTGCAGGCTCATCAGGGTGGACGTGAGCAGGAAGAGAATGATGAAGGCCAGATCGATGCGGATCGACCCCAAGGTGATGCTGGGGACGATCTTGCGGACCAACCGCAGGGGCGGATCGGTGACGGTGTAGACGGCCTCGGCCAGGACGAGGACGATCCCGTGGGGTCGCCAGGACCGGGCCAGCACCCGGACCCAGTCGAGCACGAGTCGACCGATGAGGAAGACGAAGAAGATGAACAGAAGGGTCGAGATGACCTGCCACACGCCGCGCATCGGCCCATCGTCCCCGATCTGGCTGTGAGGTGGGTATGCCGCCGCGCCGACTCGGCCCGGCCGCTCAGCTCTGGTTGAACGGGCTCCGCGGCGAACGGACCGCCGGAGACTCCTCGGCGGTGACCTCGACGTGGGCCGGCGAGAGCAGGAAGACCTTCGCGGTGACCCGTTCGATGGCGCCGTGCAGGCCGAAGACCAGGCCGGCCGCGAAGTCGACGAGGCGCTTGGCGTCGGCGTCGTCCATCTCGGTGAGGTTCATGATGACCGGGGTGCCCTCGCGGAACGACTCGCCGATCGCCTTAGCCTCGTTGTAAGTGCGCGGGTGGATCGTCGTGATCCGGGTGAGCGACCCCATGTCGGGGTCCCGCACGACCGACGCGACCGAGGTCGGCCGGGACGGCAAGGGCGTGACGGCAGCCGTGTGCTCCGAGACGCGGTCGTCCTCGTAGGCCTCGTCGTAGGAGCCGTAACGCTCGTCCTCCTCGGCGAGCCCGAGGTACACCATCGTCTTGCGAAGTGCCCCAGCCATGGGCCGATCCCCTTTATCCGTGGATGTCTACTCAGCCAGCAGTCGCAGCGGGTGCGCGGCATACGGGCCTGGCTCGACGTTAGCGAAGGGTCGGGCGCGATCCGAGGATTGCCGTGCCGACACGCAGGTGTGTCGCGCCATGACGGATCGCCACCTCAAGATCTCCGCTCATCCCGGCGGAGATCCAGGTGGCGTCGGGAACGACCGCGCGCACCGCGCGGGAGACGTCGGCGAGCCTGCCGAACGCGGGGCCAGGATCGACGCCCAAGGGCGCGACCGCCATGACACCGAGAAGGTCGAGAGCGGCGCTGGCCTGCACCGCGGCGACCAGGCCCCCCACGTCCGCCGGGTCGGCGCCTCCCCTAGCCGGTCCCGCTGACGCCGCCGCAGTCGCCACCGCTCCTAACGTCGCCGCGGGGCGGGCCGGGTCGAGGTCGACCTGAACGAGGACGCGCAGCCGTCGATCGGCTGCGGCAGCCCCTCGATCCAAGGCCGTGACGAGTTTGAGCCGGTCGACGGTATGGACGACATCGGCATAGCTCGCGACCGAGGCCGCCTTGTTGGTCTGGATCTGGCCGATGAAGTGCAGCCGCAGACCTGCCGTGTCGGCCTTGACGTCGGCGAACTTCGCGGACGCCTCCTGGTCGCGGTTCTCCCCCATGTCCCGCACCCCCAAGGCGGCCAACCGACGCACGTCGGAGGCGGGGAAGAACTTCGTCACCACGATCACGGTGACCTCGGCCGGATCGCGCCCGGCCGCGTCACAGGCGCGAGCAACCCGCTCCCGCACGTCGGAGAGCCCAGCCCGCAACGCCTCGGCCCGCTGGTCGCCCATCTCGGTCGGCTGGGGCGAAAACCCGGTCACGACGTCTCCGTGGGGTGGCTGGGTCGCTCGATCAGGTATGCCGGGTCCACGGCATACCTGCGGATCGCCCCGGCGAAGCGCCCGGTCGGTGAGGTGCGGCGGTAGGAGAACAACCGGTCGTCCTCGCGGGTGCACCCCGGCACCCACGTCACCGGAACGCCGCGACCGGCCAACTGCGCGACGACTCCGGCGCCGACGTCGATAGCGGGCGTGCCGGTCCACGAGACGGTGGCGCTGGCCGGCTCGACCGCGGCTGCCGCCGCCCGCATCTCCTCGGGGACCTCGTAGCAGCGACCGCACACCGACGGACCGACGACGGCGTAGGGGGCGCGCGCGCCAAGGTCGGCCATGGCGTCGAGGGCGGCGCCGACGACACCGGCGACCAGACCTGGACGCCCGGCGTGGACGGCGCCGACGACACCGGCCTCGGGGTCAGCCAGCAGGACGGGGACGCAGTCGGCCACCATGACGACCAGCGCCAGGTCACTGGCCCGCGTGATCACCGCGTCGCACGCGGGCGGATCGCCCTGCCACGGACCGTCGATGACCTCAACCGTGGCGCCGTGGCACTGGTCCATGAACACCAGTCGCTCAGCGGGCAGACCAAGCTCGGCGGCCACCGCGACGCGGTTCGCCTCGACCGCGGCCGGTTCGTCACCGACGTGACGGGCCAGGTTGAGCTCTCCGAAGGGTGCCGAGCTCACCCCGCCGTGGCGGTCGGTGATGGCCACGTCGATACCGCCGCGCCGTTCGTGCCAGAAGAACACGGCTCCACGCTAACGCGGGACGCTGACGACCACGGACGTGTCGACCACCGACGCGCTGCGGTTACTTGAGGAAGTCGGGCACGTCCAGGTCGTCCGCGTCGTCGACGCTCACCGGACGCGGGGGCACCTGGACGGGGGGCACGACGACCGGGGCAGGTGCCGGAGCCGGGGCAGGCGCCGGAGCCGGGGTTGCCGCCGGACCTGAGGCGTATGCCGCGCCCGCCGACGAGCCACCGGCCGCAGCCGTGCTCGGGCCCGAAGCCGCGGCCGGGCGGCCTGGGCCACCGGCCTGCACCTGGCCAAGCGCGCGGGCGTCCGAGCGCGGTGTCGGGTCGCCGCCGTCGAAGCCGGCGGCGATGACGGTGACGCGCACCTCGTCGCCCAGGGCGTCGTCGATGACGGTTCCGAAGATGATGTTGGCCTCGGGGTGGGCGGCTTCCTGGACCAGGCGAGCGGCCTCATTGATCTCGAACAGCCCAAGGTCAGACCCACCAGAGATCGACAAGAGCACACCGTGGGCGCCGTCGATGCTCGCCTCCAGCAGCGGGGAGGAGATGGCGAGCTCGGCAGCCTGGACGGCTCGGTCCTCGCCACGCGCCGACCCGATGCCCATGAGCGCCGAGCCGGCGCCCTGCATGACCGACTTGACGTCGGCGAAGTCGAGGTTGATCAGACCCGGCGTGGTGATGAGGTCGGTGATGCCCTGGACGCCGGAGAGGAGCACCTGGTCGGCGCTGCGGAAGGCGTCCATCATCGAGACGTTGCGGTCGCTGATCGACAGCAGCCGGTCGTTGGGGATGACGATGAGGGTGTCGACCTCTTCGCGCAGCCCGCCGATCCCCGACTCGGCCTGGTTGGCCCGACGACGCCCCTCGAAGGTGAACGGCCGCGTGACGACACCGATGGTGAGGGCGCCCAAGGACCGGGCGATGCGGGCGACCACCGGCGCGCCACCGGTGCCCGTGCCGCCACCCTCGCCGGCGGTGACGAACACCATGTCGGCTCCGCGGAGGACCTCTTCGATCTCCTCGGCGTGGTCCTCGGCCGCCTTGCGCCCGACGTTGGGGTCGGCGCCAGCGCCGAGCCCGCGGGTCAGCTCGCGGCCGACGTCGAGCTTCACGTCGGCATCGCTCATCAGCAACGCCTGGGCGTCGGTGTTGATGGCGATGAACTCCACGCCCTTGAGGCCGACGTCGATCATCCGGTTGATGGCGTTGACGCCGCCACCACCGATGCCGACGACTTTGATGACGGCGAGGTAGTTCTGCGGTGCTGCACCCACGGTGGTGGCCTTTCGTTGCGTTCTGGCGCGATTCGTGTCGTCCGATCGGGCCCGACCCCGGCACTACGGCCTGCGGTCGAGGCGGAGAACCGCCCCGTCCGACACGCCGGAGAACCGCTGCCGAACCTGAAGGTCTAGTCGAGATACAGTGTTTCTCGGTCTCTACCGTCGCACCGACCGTAGGCACTAGACCGAGGGTTTCCAACGACCCACTCGGCGTGTCTTGGACCTAACGTCAAGATTCGGGTATATCCCCGCGACGCGTGGGACTTCTGAGGCTTGTGTGACTGATGTGACTGTTGTGCCAGTTAGCGGGTCACCGGGGTGTCAGGAGCGCTGACGTCGATGACCTTCGGCGCAGGGGTGGTCTTGAGGAGCACCTGAAGGACCTTCCCCTTCTTCTCCTCCGACCCACGGCCGCCCCACACGACCTCCACCTCGCCGAGGGCGAAGGTCACCATGCTCGCGCTCGATACCGTGATCGCCGAGACCGTGGCGCGCTGGTCGGCCGGCAGGATCCGCAGCACCTCGATCACCGCCTGCAGGCCTTCCGGTGCCGGCCGCTGCCCGCTGCCGTTGACGACGGCCAACCCGGCCGGTGCTTGGTCGACATCGCGGAAGGCCACCCCGTCCTCGTCAACGACCTGCAAGGTGCCCTCGGAGTTGCGCACGACGAGCATCCCGACACGCGCGGTCACCGAGACCACGAGGGTGCGCGGCCAGCTGCGGGTGACGACCGCCCGCTTGACGATCGGGAGGCTGCCGACCCGCTGGGCGACTGCCGCGGAATCGACCCGGGCCAAGGGTTCACCGATCGGGACCGCAGCCGCAGTCAGCGCGGCATCACGGTCGGCACCGTCAAGGCCCGTGACGACGACCTCGTCGACGACGAGCACCGGACTGGCCCAGACCACCCAGCCCAGGCCGCCCATGAGCGTCAGGATCGCCACCGCGGTTCCGACGAGCACCCAGGGTCGGCGGCGCGCGGCGTGGGCCCGCTGTTCGAAACGCACTCGTGCCGACGGCAACCGCCGGGGACCACCGTCGCCTCGGACCCGTCGCTGGACGGCCCTCACCCACGACCTCAGGGTGTCCCTCACTGGCCCTCCCTGATCGACCGGGCGCCCAGCGCCAGGAGGAGGGCTGGCCCGATCGAGGTGATGTCCCCGGCCCCCACCGTGAGGACGAGGTCGCCGGGAGCGACCAGCCCGGTCAGTGCTGGGACGACATCGCCCAGATCGGGGACGAACTCCACGTGGACGCCTGCACGAACCCCCCTCACGGCGTCGGCGACCAGCGCGCCGGTCACGCCCGGCAGGGGGTCCTCTCGGGCGGCATACACATCGGTGACGACGACGACGTCGGCCGGTGCGAGCGCCGCTCCGAACTCGGCGGCGAAGTCTCGCGTGCGGGAGTAGAGGTGCGGCTGGAAGACGACGACGAGCCGCCCCCCGGCCTCGACCGCACCGCGCCCGGTGGCGACGGCCGCCCGGACCTTGGCCGGGTTGTGGGCGTAGTCGTCCACGACCACAACGCCGACAGCCTCCCCCACGCGCTCAAAACGGCGCCGAACCCCACTAAACCTCGACAAGAGGTCCAGCCAACCGATCACTCGCTCCGGGCTGCGCCCAGCCCCGTGCGGTTCGCTCGCGACGACGGCGAAGAGCGCCACGGCCAACACCCCGGCGGCGTTGAGGAGGTTGTGCTCGCCGGGCACGGACAACCGCATCGGGTATGCCGCGTCGTCGACTTCGATGGTCGCCTCGGCCCCGAGGCCCCCCAACCGGGCATCGGATAGCCGGACCTGCGCATCGGCGCTGAAGCCGTAGCCAACGACGCGGCGGCCCTGGCTGCGGGCCAGGTCGGCCAACCGTCGGGCTCCCGGGTCGTCGAGGCAGGCGACGAGCAGGCCGCCTGGGTCAAGGGTGTCGACGAAGGCCCGATAGCCCGCCTCCACCGCCTCGGCGGTGCCGTAGAAGTCGAGGTGGTCGGGCTGCACGCTGGTCACCAGAGCGACCTGCGGGTGATAGCCGACGAAGGAGCCGTCGCTCTCGTCGGCCTCGATGACGAACTCCTCACCGGTGCCGGCCCGGGCGTTGGCGTCCAACTGCACGGGGTCTCCCCCGACGGCATACGACGGGTCGCGTCCGGCCAGCGTGAGGACGACGGCGAGCATCGACGAGGTCGTCGTCTTGCCGTTGGCCCCCGCGATGGCGATCCGCACCGGCGAGTCGGCAGCGAGCGCCGCGAGCGCCTGCGACCGATGCATGACCCGCAGCCCGGCGGCGCGAGCCGCAGCCAACTCCGGGTTGTCCTCACGGATCGCGGAAGACACCACGACGGTCTGAACGCCGGTGACGTTCGCCGCGTCCTGGCCGATGCGGATGCCGATCCCGTCGCGGGTCAGTGCATCCACCGACGCCGATTCACGCGAGTCGGACCCGGTGACGAGGAGACCGCGCGCCAGCAGCATCCGCGCGATCGCCGACATGCCGGCGCCGCCGATGCCGATCAGATGAACAGCCCCGAGCGCCGCGATGGGCGGCACCGGGGCGGCATAGTCGAAGCGGGTCGGCGGCAACCCGGACGACAGCGTCATCGATCCCCCGCGAAGGCGGCCAGCACGAGATCGACGAGCGCTTCGTCGGCATCGCGGCGACCGACGGTCGCCGCGGCCGCGCCCATCCGCGCGATGCGGTCGGCGTCGGTGAGCAGCGGCAACAGGACGACATCGACCCAGACGGGGGTCAGCGCCGCGTCCTCGACGACCAGCCCTCCCCCGGCGGCGACGACGTCGGCGGCGTTGACCCGCTGCTCACCGTTGCCGAAGGGCAGCGGGACATAGACGGCGGGCAGCCCCACCGCGGTGAGCTCGCACACCGTGCTCGCTCCCGACCGGCACAGGACGAGGTCGGCGGCGGCATATGCGAGGTCCATCCGGTCGACGTACTCCCGCACGATGTAGGGCGCGCCCGACGGACTGACGTCCGGCACGAACCCTTTGCCGTTGCCCGCCGCGTGGAAGACCTGGATCCCCGCGTCGGTGATATCGCGGCTGCGGGCGGCCATCGTCTCGTTGAGGCGGGCGGCGCCGAGCGACCCGCCGGTCACCAGCAGCGTGGTGCGGTCGGCATCGAGCCCCAGCTCGGCCCGTGCGTCGGCGCGCAGGGCGGCCCGGTCGAGGGTGGAGATCTCGCGGCGCAGCGGCATACCGATGCAGGTTGCGTGCGCCAGGTGGGTGGCGGCGAAGGTCGTGGCGACGTAGGGAGTCAGCCGCGCCCCCAACCGGTTGGCGAACCCAGGGCGGGCGTTCTGCTCGTGAACGACGATGGGTATGCCGCGGCGCCGGGCCGCGAGGTAAGCGGGCGAGGAGACGTACCCGCCGAAGCCGACGACCACCTGGGCGCCGGTCTCGTCGATGGCCCGTCCGGCGGCCTCGACCCCTGCGCGCAGGGCCCCGGGGAAGCGCACGAGGTTGGCGTCGGGTTTGCGGGGCAGCGGCACCCGCGGGACGAACCGCAGGTCGTAGCCCCTCGCGGGGACGATCCGCGCCTCAAGCCCGGTCTGGGTGCCCAGCGCCGTCACGGTGAGGTCGGGGCGCCGCCGGCGCAACGCGTCGGCCGTGGCCAGCAGCGGTGACACATGCCCCGCGGTGCCGCCGCCGGCGAGCAGGACCGAGACCAACTCGCCGCCGGAGTCGGCGGGGCGGACACGGCGATTGCGAGTGAAGGGGGTCATCGTGGCAACTCCGGGTTGGGGTCAGCGCGCGCGGCGGCGGGGCAGGACGGCCAGGGACCGCTGGATCACCCCAGGACGCGCAGCGAGGATCTCGGCGGCGCCGGGCTCGGCCCGGGCGAACGACACGAGCATGCCCATCGCGACGAGGGTCGTCACCAAGGCCGAGCCGCCCGCTGAAACGAATGGCAGCGGCACCCCGATGACCGGGAGCAACCCGATGACCGCGCCGATGTTGATCATCGCCTGGAAGAGGATCCAGGCCATCGCCCCGGCCGCGGCGATCCGGACGAACTGATCGGTCGAGCGGGTGACGATGCGGTAGCAGGCCGATGCAAGCAAGGCGAAGAGGGCGAGGATGACGAAGGTGCCTGGCAGCCCCAACTCCTCGCCGATGATGGCGAAGATGAAGTCGTTGTGGGCCTCCGGAAGCCACGACCACTTCTCCTTGCTGGCGCCCAGCCCCACTCCCCACCAGCCACCGTCGGCGAGCGCATAGAGGCCATGCACGGACTGACCGCACTCGCCGTTGGGGTCGGTGCACGACCCGGACAGCCAGTTGCCGATCCGGTCCATCCGGTTGCTGCTCGTGACGACGAGAGCCGTCGCCAGCAGCGCCGCCCCCACCGCCGCCGTCGCGAACAACCGGCCCGGCACGCCCGCGGCATACATCACCGCTCCGACGATCCCGATGAGAACCAGCGCGGTCCCGAGGTCGTGACCGGCGAGGACCAGGCCGATCGTGATGGCGGCGACCGGCACGAGATAGGGAATGACGGCGTGCGAGACCCGGCCCAACGAGGCCCGCTTGTTGGCGAGGATGAGCGCCCCCACGAGGACCAGGCCGATCTTGGTGAGCTCGGAAGGCTGCAACGACAGCGTCGAGGTGAGCTTGAGCCAGTTGCGGTTGCCACCCTTAGAGAGCCCAAGACCGGGGACGAAGACCAACGCCTGCAGCACCATGGCGGCGGCGAGGGAGGGCACGGCCAGACGCTTCCACCACTTGACGGTGAGCCGCGAGGCGATGAACGCTCCGACCAACCCGATGCCGGCGAAGCGCGCCTGGTTGAGGAACACGGCATACGACGAGCCGTCGTCCTTGTAGGAGGTGATCATCGACGCCGACAGGACCATGACCAACCCGATGAGCAGCAGCGCTGTGGTGACCCCGACGAGGACGTAGTAGGAGGTCACCGGGCTGTCGAAACGGGCGGCGAGGGGCCGCAGGCTGGCCGGCAACCAGGAGTGTGCGGCACCGGTGTCGCCCGGCCGGGTCGCCCGGGGCGCCCGGGGCGCGCGCGCGGAACGATCGACGGTGCTGGTCACGAGCGTTGACCCGGCCGCTCGCCGAACCGCCCCACGGCGCGTTCGAAGGCGCTGCCGCGCTCCCCGTAGTTGGCGAACATGTCCATCGACGCCGCCGCCGGCGCGAGCAGCACGACATCACCGGGGCGGGCCAGCGTCGCCGCGTGCGCGACGACCCGGTCCATCACTCGGTCGACGTCTTCCCCCGTGGTCTGCATCCCCCCAGTGTCCGGCCCGCCGGCGTCGACGACGGGGACATCCGGCGCGTGTCGGGCCAGAGCCTGGGCGATGAGTGCCCGATCGGCGCCGATGAGGACGACCCCGCGCAGTTTGCCGGCGACCTTCTCGACGAGGGCCTCGATGTCGGCCCCCTTGAGCAGCCCGCCGGCGACCCAGACGACGCTGTCGAACGACGCCAACGCAGCCTCGGCGGCGTGCGGGTTGGTCGCCTTGGAGTCGTTGACGTAGCGGACCCCGTCGACGGTGCCGACCTCGGCGATCCGGTGGGGGTCGGGGCGGAACGCCCGCAGACCGTCACGCACCGACAGCGGACCGACACCGTAGGCGCGCGCGAGGGCCGCCGCCGCCAGGGCATTGGCCAGATAGTGCGGGGCGATCGAGGGGGCCTCGCCCTGGACGTCGGCGATCGTGGCCAACTCGGCCGCCGAGTGGTGGCGCTGCTCGACGAAGGCCCGGTCGGCCAGGATCTCGTCGACCAACCCGACCATCGACAGCGCCGGAATGCCCAACGTGAACCCGACCGCTCGGCACCCTTCGATGACGTCGGCGTCGATGACCAACTGCTCGGTCAAGGGGTCGGCGACGTTGTAGATGCAGGCGAGGTGGGTGTTGCGAAAGACCCGGCCCTTGGCCCGCAGGTAGTCCTCGAACGACCCGTGCCAGTCGATGTGGTCGGCCGCGACGTTGAGACAAGCCGACGCCACCGGAGACAGCGAGCGCTGCCAGAACAGTTGGAAGCTCGACAACTCGACGGCGATGACGTCATAGGGCTGCGGGTGCAGCACAGCCTCAAGCAAGGGGGTGCCGACGTTGCCGGCGCTGGTGGCCCGCAGGCCCGCGGCCCGCAGGATGCTGGCCAGCATGTTGACCGTGGTCGTCTTGCCGTTGGTGCCGGTCACGGTCAGCCAGGGCGCCGCCCCTTCGCGGGCCCGCATCCGCCACGCGAGCTCGACCTCCCCCCAGATGGGTATGCCGTGCGCGGCCGCATCGGCCAACACCGGGTGGGTGGGGCGCCAGCCCGGCGAGGTGACGACGAGATCGATGGCCCGATCAGACGGCATACCGGCGGTGTGTTCCGGCCCGAGCCGGACGTCGACGCCGAGGACGGCGAGGATCTGGGCGCGCTCGTCGACCGTTCGGGATGCTCCCGGCGCACTGGCATCGACGACGGTGACGACGGCCCCGCGCTCCCACAGCGCATCGGCCGCGGCGAAGCCGCTGATCCCCAGGCCTGCGACGAGCACCCGCAGACCCGACCAGTCGGCGTCGCGGTGGGTGAGGCCCGGGCGCGGCTCATAACCGTCGTCGATCGGATCAGCGAAGTCCTGCAGCTCGCTCATGTCGAGCCCACCACCCATTCGGCGTAGAAGATGCCCAGGCCGAGTGCGGCGAACAACCCGGCGATGATCCAGAAGCGGATGACCACCGTGATCTGCTCCCACCCGAGCATCTCGAAGTGGTGGTGGAGGGGCGCCATCCGGAAGAAGCGTTTTCGGGTCGCTTTGAAGACGCTCACCTGGATGAGCACCGACAGCGTCTCCAGGACGAACAGTCCGGCAAGGATGACCGAGAGGAACTCGGTGCGGGTCGTGATGGCCAGGCCGGCGATGAGCCCGCCGAGGCCGAGCGACCCGGTGTCACCCATGAAGATCTTGGCGGGCGAGGCGTTCCACCAGAGGAACCCGAAACACGCGCCCATCGCCGCTGCCGAGACAATCGCCAGGTCGAGGCTGTCGCGCACCTCGTAGCACTTGAGGCCGGGGTTGGTCTGACAGTTCTGGTTGCTCGTCCAGATCCCGATGAGCAGGTAGGCGCCGAAGATCATCGTCGAGGCACCGGTCGCCAGCCCGTCCAGGCCGTCGGTGAGGTTCGCGCCGTTGGACATCGCGGTGATGATGAAGTTGGCCCAGAGGACGAAGAGCACCAGCCCGATCGCCGGACCAGCGAACGCGAGGTCGAAGCGCGTATCGCGGACGAACGAAATCGCCGTCGACGCTGGGGTGCGATAGCCGGCGTTCTCGAACTGCAGGGCGAGCACCGCGAAGGTCACCCCGACCAGACCCTGGCCGAACAGCTTCTGCTTGGTGCGCAGCCCCAGGCTGCGTTGCCGGGAGATCTTGATGTAGTCGTCGAGGAAGCCGACCAGCGCGAGCCCGGTCATGAGGAACAGAACGAGCAGCCCGCTGACGGACGGCCAGGTGCCCAGCACGAGGTGGGCGAGGAAGTAGGCGGCGAGGGTGGCTCCGACAATGACGGTGCCGCCCATCGTCGGGGTGCCGCGCTTGGTGCGGTGCGAAGTGGGCCCGTCATCGCGGATGAACTGGCCGTACTGCCGCTTCACCAACCACTTGATGAACCACGGCGTGCCCAGCAGAGCGAGCACGAGCGAGGTGGCAGCCGCCACCAGAACGCCCTTCACGACCTGACCTCGTTCCCGTGGACCGTCTCGGCGACGCGGTCACCGAGCCACCGTAGTCCCGCGTCGCGACTGGACTTGAACAACACGACGTCACCTCGGCGGAGATTCTCGGTCAGCAGGGCGTATGCCGCGTCGGTGTCGGGCACGCGCGCGAGGTGCGCGGGCGGCATACCCGCTGCCACGGCACCATCACCAATGAGGCCGGCGCCCGCGCCCACGACGACCAGCCGGTCGACGTCCTGGGCCACAGCGACCGCACCGACCTGCTGATGTTCGGTGTGGGAGTCCGGGCCGAGCTCGAACATCTCCCCCAGCACCGCCCACGTCCGCCGCTCGGGTCCGGCGTCGGCCGGGCCCTTCATGGCCCGCAGCGCACGCAGCGCGGCCCTCATCGAGTCGGGGTTGGCGTTGTAGGCGTCGTTGACGATGGTGACGCCGTCGGCCCGCTCGGTGACCTCCATGCGCCAGCGGCTCACCGGACCGGCCACCGCGAGGGCGGCGACGATGTCGTCGAGCGGCAGGCCGCATTCGAGGGCTGCGGCGATGACGCTCAGGGCGTTGCCGACGTGGTGACGCCCGTGCAGACGCAACCGCACCTGAGCCGTCCCGGCCGGGCTGAGCACCCGAAAGCTCGGTCGGCCGGACTCGTCGAGTTCGACCTCTTCGGCGCGGATGTTGGCGGCGGCGCTCTCACCGACGAGAACGACCCGGGCTGTGGTGGCCGTGGCCATGGCGGCAACCGCAGGGTCGTCGGCGTTGAGGATGGCGACACCGCTGGCCGGCAGGGCCGCGACGAGCTCGGCCTTGGCGCGGGCGATGTTGTCCCGGCCACCGAACTCGCCGACGTGCGCCTGCCCCACGTTGAGGACGATCCCGATGCGCGGTGGCGCGATCCGGGTGAGGTAGGCGATGTGGCCGATCCCCCGAGACCCCATCTCGGCGACGAGGAAGCGGGTGGTCGGGGTGATTCGGCAGACCGTCAGCGGGACGCCGATCTCGCCGTTGTAGGAGCCTTCGGGGGCCACGGTCTCGGCGCCGGTGCGCAGGACCTGGGCGAGCAGGTCCTTGGTCGAGGTCTTCCCGGACGACCCCGTGATCCCGACGATGGTGAGGTCGGGGGCAGCGTCGACGACGGCCCGTGCGATGGCGCCGAAGGCCGTCTGTACGTCGTCGGTTAGCAGGTGGGCGACCCCGCCGACCGGGCGCGAGGTCAGCGCGGCGACCGCACCGGCTTCCTGGGCGGCGCCGATGAAGGCGTGCCCGTCGGCCTGCTCGCCGACGCGGGCGACATAGAGGCTGCCAGGCCGACATTCACGAGAGTCGGTGACGACGGGGCCGTCAACGAGCACCCGCCCCTCGGGCGCGTCGGGGCCCGCAGGGCGGCCGTGCGCGTCCATCAGGACGGCACCGGCGGCCCGCGCGAGGTGGTCCAGGCGCAGCGGGATCATCGATTGCCTTCCGTCATAGCTCGCCCTCGGTCTTCACGTGCCCACTGTCATTGCCCTCTGGGCGGTAGGGCGCTCCGCGCAGGGCGGCGGCAAGCGCGTCACGGTCATCAAAGGGATGCACGGTGCCGCCGATGTCCTGTCCGGTCTCATGGCCCTTGCCGAGGACGACCACGGTGTTGTCGACGGGGCGACCCTGCTCGCGGGCGAGCCTCACGGCGCGCTCGATGTGGGCGGCCCGGCCGGCGTCGGAGCTGAACAGGCTTCGGGCACTGGTGGTGCCATCAGGGTCGGCGGGAAGGACCGAGCGGGCCCCCGCGAGGACCTGGTCGCGGATGACGGCGGGATCCTCCGAGCGGGGGTTGTCGTCGGTGACGATGAGGTCGTCGGCCCACCGCGCTCCGGCAGCCCCCATGGCCGCCCGCTTGCCGGTGTCTCGGTCACCGCCGGCGCCGAGCACCACAACGAGCCGGCCCGCCGTGCTGGGGCGAAGGGCGGCCAGGGCCGCGTCGACGGCCTCGGGGGTGTGGGCATAGTCGACGACGCACCGCGGGTCGTCGGGCCCACCCGGAACCCGTTCCATCCGGCCCGGGACGACGGGCTCAAGCGCCATCGCGCGCTCGACCTCGGACGCGGCATACCCCAGTTGCAGCAGGGTGACAGCGGCCATGGCGGTGTTGACGAGGTTGAACGTCCCGGGGAGGTGACAGTGCAGGAGCAACTGCTGCTCACCGGGGCCGACGAGGGTTACCTCCGGCCCCTCCCCCGCCGTGAGCGTCCAGTCGGCCGGTCGACGCGAGGAGACGGTGACCAGGGGTATGCCGCGTCGTTGCGCGAGCGCCACGCCCCACTCGTCGTCGATGCAGACGACCCCGCGCTGCGCGCGCTCCGGGGAGAACAACGCCGCCTTGGCTGCGAAGTAGTCGGCCATCCCCGCGTGGTAGTCGAGGTGGTCCTGGGACAGGTTGGTGAAGAGGGCGACGTCATAGACGACCCCGTCGACCCGGTGCTGGGCCAACGCATGGCTGGACACCTCCATGACGACCGAGTCGGTCCCCGCCTCACGCATGACGGCGAGGATCGCGTGCAGGTCGGGTGCCTCAGGAGTGGTGCGACGAGAGGTCAACCGTTCGTCACCGACCCGGGTCTCGACCGTGCCGATGAGTCCAGTCCGGGCTCCGAGACCCCGCAACGCCGACTCGATGAGATACGCGGTGGTCGTTTTGCCGTTCGTGCCGGTGACGCCGATCAGCCGCATCGCGTCCGCGGGATGGCCATAGACCAGTGCGGCTAGGTCGCCGAGGACCGCGCGCGGCGCCTCGACGAGCAGGATCGGGACGCCAAGGCCAATGGCTGCCAGCGGCGCCCCCTCCGGGTCGGTAAGAACGGCGACGGCGCCCGCCGCAACCGCGCCCGCCACGAAGGTGGCGCCATGCGCGTGGGCGCCCGGAAGGGCGGCATACAGGTCGCCGGGTCGGACGGTGCGCGAGTCGAGACTCACCCCGGTGACGAGGACCCCCTGCGCGCTCCCCCCGCCGACGACCGTGGCGCCCGCACGGTCGGCGAGCGTCTCAAGGGCGACCGGCGGAAGCGATCGGGGCCGGTGGGAATGCACGGCGATCAGGCTAGCCGGTGGACTTGCGGTCGCTGATCACGCCGGGTGCGCCAGGCACGAGGGGCTCAGCGGGGACGAGGGGGACCTCGGCGCTGGCCGCACCCGTCGGAGGCACCTGGTAGGCCTGCAGCACGTAGGTCATGACGTCCTTGAACGCGGGCCCGCACTGGCTGCCACCGCTGGGAACGCCGGCGGTGGGGTTCTGGAGGGTGACCGCGACGACGAACTGCGGGTCCTCGGCCGGTGCGTAGCCGATGAAGGAGGTGGTGTAGCCGCTGTAGCCGGCGCCGCTGTCGGCGACCCGGTTGGCCGTTCCCGTCTTGCCGGCGATCCGGTAACCCGGGATGGCCACGTGCCGGGCGGTGCCGCCCGGTCCGACGACCTCCTCGAGCATTTGGCTCACCTCGGTGGACGTCTGTTGGGACACCGCGCGCACCCCTTGCGGGGCCGTGCTCGCCGCGAAGGTTCCGTCCTCGGCGACCGTGCCTTCGATGAGGCTCGGCGGCACACGGACGCCGCCGTTGGCGATGGTCTGAAACACGCCGGCTGCCTGGACAGCGGTGACGGACATGCCCTGGCCGAACATCGTCGTGTAGCGCTCCGACCCGGTCTGGATCGCGGCGGGACGCAACAGGCCGGCCGACTCGGCGGGGTAGCCGATCCCGCTCTTGGTCCCCAGCCCGAACGAGCGCTGGTAGGCCTCGAGGGTGGCGGCCGGCATACTCTCCGTCGCCAGAATCGTGCCGATGTTGCTCGACTTCGCGAGCACCCCGGCCACGGTGAGGTTCAGGGTCGGGTGATCGTGGGCGTCCTTGAAGGTCGTGTCCGCACGCCGCAGCCGGTTGGGGACGATGACCCCCGTCATCGGCTCGACGACGTTCTCTTCCAATGCGGCCGCGATGGTGATGACCTTCGCCGTCGACCCCGGCTCATAGACCTCCTGGAAGGCCTTGTTGCCTAGCGCGGATGCCTTGGTGTGGGCCAGGTCGGTCGGATCGAAACTCGGGTAGGGCGCAACGGCCCGCAACTTGCCGGTCTTGGCCTCCATCACGACGATGGTGCCCGACTTGGCACCCATCGCGTGCACGAGGTTGCCGATGGTGTTCTGGGCGAACCATTGGATGTCGGCGTCGATGGTGAGTCGCACATCCTGGCCGTCGACGGCAGGCTGCGAGAGCCGTTGGGCCCATGGAATGACCTTGCCGTCGCGCGCCTGCTCGTAGATCTCCTTGCCCGGCGTGCCGGCAAGCTGGGCCTGCATCATCTGCTCGACGCCACCGGCCACGCTGCCGTCATCGCCGAGGAAGCCGACGATGGGCGCGCCCGTCATCCCCGAGGGGTACTCCCGCTCGAAGGTCACCTCGCTGAGGATCCCGGGGATCCCCATGGCGCTGATCTCCCGCCACACCAGTGGTGACACGCCCTTGGCGATCACCTGGTAGCCACTGGTGCCCATGAGCTTCTTGACGAGTTCGTCGGCCGTCATCCCCAACAGGGGTGCCAGGCGCTCGGCCGCGCCGACGACGCCCACCTTGACCCGCTTCCCCTCGATGACCCGCTCGTAGGTGGCGACGGCGTTCTGGTTGACGGTGATCGTGCGCCGCTCGACGCTCGCGGCCAGGACGGTCCCCTTGGTGTCGACGATACGACCGCGCAGCGCAGGGACGACCACCGAGTTGAGCCGCTTGTTGAGGGCGGCTAGTTGCACGCCGGAGGCGTCGAACGCCTGCACCCGCACGAGTTGGGCGCCGAAGATCGACAGGACGAAGAGGACAGCGACCCACATGGTGCGCACGCGCCACGTCGTGTGCCCGACGCTCAGGTGCCGACGGATCCGCCGCGGACGCGCGGATCGCGGCGGACGTGGGGGCGCCGCAGGGCGCCGCGGGGGCGCGGCGGGCCGCCGCGTCGGTGCCGCGGCGCGCGGGGCGCGCGGTCGGGCCGTGGGGTCGGGCGCGCGGCGCGCGCTGGGGTCGGGCACGCGGCGCGCGCTGGGGTCGGGCACGCGGTGTGGGCTGGGGTCGGGCGGGCGGCGTCTATTGGTGGGGGGTTGACCCTGACGGGGCGGCAACGTCATGTCGTCACCCCGCCGGAACCGTGGCGGTCACGGGGGCGCCGTCGGGGACCTCGGGATCGGACGCCGCGGCATCGGCAGGAGCCGGGGTCGCGGTCGGCGCCGGGGTCGCGGCCGGCGCAGGGGTCGCGGCCGGATCCGGGGCGACGGGGGCGGGAGCGCTGGGTTGAGTCTTCGGTGCGTTGACGACGGTGAGCACCTTGGCTGCCGCCGGCTCGGCGACCCCGAGGATGACCCCGTCCTCGAGCCGGATGAAGGCCATCGACGTCGCGGGGACCATACCCATGTCGAGGGCGCGCTTGGCCAGCGACCCGGGGTTGCGTTCGGCGTCGAGAGCGCGAGTGAGCTCGTGCTCCTGGTCGGTCAGGGTGCCAGAGGCGACCTGGAGATCGTGCAGCCGGAAGGACCCCTGGGCGAGCTGGGTGTTGAGCAGCAGCAGCGCGAGGAGGCCGACGGTGAGCAGGACCATGCAGATCGCCGCGAACTTCCCGGTGCCGGTCCGCTCGATGGCGGCAGGCACGACCCGCAGGCGGGCGCCCGGACCGCTGGGTCGCCCCGCTGGCCGGCCGCTGGTGCTGGCGGCGTGTCGAAGCGCACTGGCCTGACTCATCGGTGTTCCCCCTGGGTGGTCGGACGGGTCCGTTCGGCGGCGCGGAGACGAGCCGAGGCTGCGCGCGGGTTGTCGTGGATCTCCGCGTCGGTGGGCACCTCGGCGCCGCGGGTGAGGAGCTTGAGGTATGCCGCGTCCTGCGGCCGCTCGACCGGCATACCGATCGGTGTGCGCGAGGTCGCGCCTTCGGCGAGGCAGCGCTTGGTGATCCGGTCTTCGAGCGAGTGGTAGGAGAGGACGGCGACTCGACCACCCACGCGCAGGCGATCGACAGCGGCCGGGAGGGCTCGGCGCCAGGCGTCCAACTCGCCGTTGACCTCGATGCGCAGCGCCTGGAAGGTCCGTTTGGCTGGGTGGCCGCCGCTGCGCTGCGACGCCCCCGGCACGACCCGGCGGAGCATGTCGACCAGGGGCCCGGACGTCGTGTAAGGCTCCTTGGCGCGGTCGGCGACGATCGCGCGGACGATCGAGCGGGCGTAGCGCTCCTCGCCGAAGTCGCGCAGAATCCGCTCGAGGTCGGCCGGCTCGTAGCCGTTGAGGACGTCGGCGGCGGTCATGCCGCGGGTCTGGTCCATCCGCATGTCCAGCGGCGCGTCGACGCGGTAGGCGAACCCACGGTCGGTCTCGTCCAGGTGCAATGAGCTGACCCCGAGGTCGAACAGCGCCGCGTCCACCGTCGGGATGCCCAACGCGTCGACGACCTGGGCGAACTCGTCGTAGACCGCGTGGACGAGGGTGATCCGGTCGGCGAAGGGGGCCAACCGTTGCCCGGCCAGAGCCAACGCCTGCGGGTCGCGGTCGACGCCGATGAGTCGCGCGTGGGGGAAGGCCTGCAGGACGCCCTCGGCGTGCCCACCCATCCCGAGGGTCCCGTCGACATAGACGGCGCCCTCTGCGGCCAGCGCGGGCGCGAGCAACTCCAGCACCCGGTCGCGCAGGACCGGGACATGCCGGTCCGATGTGGCGCGCTCTGGCGAGGTGGTCAACGCGAACTCCGAGGTCTGGTGGCTCAGTGGGACGGGGTGGGGCTGGGAGGTGATGCGGCGGGGACGAGGCGGGGACGAGGCGGGGAGGGTGGGGACGGGTGGGGTGGGTACGGAGGGGTGGGTCGGGGCCGATATGGCCCTGCGCTCAGGTCCCCATCCGCTTCGGATGGTTCTCGAACCGCGTCGGCCCGCCACGGGGGAAGTCGTGTCGGGACGGAAGCGGCTGGAGACCTGGGCGCAGGTGGTCAGCCGGTCAGAACCTCCCGGGCATCACCTCTTCGCTCTGCGAGGCATAGCCCGGCTCCTTGTCGGCCAGGTAGCGGTTCCAGGCGTCCAACTGCCAGATCTCGACGCGGCTGATGTTGCCGATGACGGCCAGGTCCCGGCCGAGCGCGGCATACTCGCGCAGCATCGGCGGGATGGTGATCCGGCCCTGTTTGTCGGGGACCTCCGGCGAGGCGCTGGAGGCGAGCACGCGCGTGTAGTCGCGGACCCCGGACACCGAGCTCGGTGCCGTCTGCATCTGCGCGGCGAACCGGTAGAACTCGGCCATCGGGTAGACGACGATGCAGCGCTCTTGGCCCTTGGCCATGACCAGTCCCTCGGCCAGCGGCTCGCGGAACTTCGCCGGCAGGATCAGTCGCCCCTTGTCGTCCAGCTTCGGGGTGTGCGTGCCGAGGAACGGGGTCGGCAGCGGGGCGATGGGGACGTCGACCACGGCGCACCACCCCTTCCCTCCCAGACCCCCTGAGGGGCCCACCCACACGACCCGGCGGGCGATGAGACCTCACCACCACGCTCCTTGGCGCCCCACGATACTCCACTTCCCTCCACTTGACGCCCCAGATTTCCCGATTTTCTTGGTAGGACCCATAACGCCGCAGGTCAGGAGGGTGGAGGGAAGTGGAGGGTATGCCGCGCAGCCACCCCGCGAGGAGCCGCTCGGGTGCGGTGCACGGCATACCCAGGAGGGCAGCGACCCGCACGGACCCGTGCCGGACCCCCTCGCAACCCGTCCGTTACTCACCCGATGCCCGGGTTCGGCCGCATTTCAAAGCGAGCCGACCTATGCTCGCCGGACTGGGGTGCCCAGCCAGGCCCCCGGTGGAGCGAAGTGGAGGACGGCACCGCCCACCCGGCGGGGCCGTCGCTACGGCAGAGCACCCGGAGGAACAACCGTGACCGACGCCCGGACCCGACCCGACACCGACCCGACCGCAGCGGGGGTGGTGCGCACGACCCCTGAAGCCCTGGCGGAGCTCCGCGCCGTGACCTCGCGCATCGCCAGTGCGATGGAGTCGGTCATCGAGGGCAAGCCGGCGGTGGTCCGCACCGCGATCACCGTCCTGCTCGCCGGCGGTCACCTGCTCATCGAGGACGTCCCCGGCGTCGGCAAGACGATGCTCGCCAAGGCCTTGGCCCGGTCGATCGACTGCTCGGTTCGCCGGATCCAGTTCACCCCCGACCTGCTGCCCAGCGACATCACCGGCGTGAGCGTCTTCAACCAGGACCTGCGCGACTTCGAGTTCCGCCCGGGCGCCATCTTCGCCAACGTCGTCGTGGGCGACGAGATCAACCGGGCCTCCCCCAAGACCCAGTCGGCACTGCTGGAGTGCATGGAGGAGAGCCAGGTCACGGTCGACGGCACGACCTACTCGCTGCAGCGGCCGTTCATCGTCATGGCGACCCAGAACCCCATCGAGATGGAGGGGACCTACCCGCTGCCCGAGGCCCAGCGCGACCGGTTCATGGCGCGGATCTCGATGGGTTACCCGTCGACGGCCGCCGAGGTCGAGATGCTCGACCTGCACGGGGGTCGCTCGCCGTTGGACACCCTCGTCCCAGTCACCGACGCCCAGACGGTCGCCCGGTTGGTCCTCGTCACGCAGGACGTCTACGCCTCCCCCGCCGTCCGGCAATACGTCGTCGACCTCGCCAACGCGACGCGCACCTCCCCCGCCGTGCGGCTGGGTGCCTCGCCGCGAGCGGCTCTGCACGTCCTGCGGGCCGCGCGCGCCCACGCCGCTTTGGAGGCTCGCGACCACGTCCTGCCCGACGACGTACAGCGGGTGGCCCCGGCCGTTCTCGGCCACCGACTCATGCTGTCGGGCGAGGCCACGTTGGCCCACCGGAGCCCGGCGGAGGTGCTCGCCGAGATCCTCCGGTCGACCCCCGTCCCCATCGGGCGGCGCTGACCGCGCGGCGCGGCATACGGCCAGGCGAGGACGATGCGACGTTTCGGCGAGGTACTCACCACCCGCGGGCGAGCCTTCTGCTCGGCGGGGATCACCCTCATGGTCTGCGGCTATGTGCTCGGCTTCCGTGACCTCACCCGGGTCGGCGTGCTCCTGCTCGGGTTGCCGCTGCTGGCCGGTCTGCTCGCCCGTCGCCGCCCGCCGGGGTTGGTCGTCACCAGGACCTCCGACCCCGTGCAGGTCAGCGCGGGCGAGGCCACCACGGTGACCACGACGGTCGCCAACGGCGGTCACCGGTCAACCCCGCTCATGCTCGCCGAGGAACAACTCGACCACGTCCTCGGGGAACGACCGCGGGTTCTGCTCGGCTCGCTGGGCGCGGGCGAACGCCGCGCTCTCACGTATGCCGTCCGCCCACCACTGCGCGGCCGTCACCTGCTCGGGCCGCTCACCGTGCAACTGCGCGATCCGTTCGGGCTCAGCCAGCGATTCGTCGAGGCCGGCGAGCCGACCGAGGTCCTCGTCCTGCCCCGCGTCTACCCGCTCGGCGGCAATCGACCGCCGGGCACGGGGGTGGGCGCCGAGGGTGAGATTCCGTTCATGGTGGCGTTGCACGGCGAGGACGACCAGTCGATCCGCGAATACCGCGACGGCGACGACCTGCGGCGCATCCATTGGCCAGCCACTGCGCGCACGGGCGAACTCATGGTGCGCCAGGAGGATCGACCGGCCAGGCGCCGCGCCATCGTCCTGCTCGACCCGCGGGTCGACGCCCACGCCGGGGTCGGCATCGGCAGTTCCTTCGAGTGGGCGGTGAGTGCCGCCGCCTCGATGGTGGTGCACCTGTCCGGCCTCGGGTATGCCGTCCACCTCCTCACCCCCGACACGGTCGGGGACGGGCCCGATGCGCTCCCGATCGACCCGGCGCAGGCGTTGGCCGTCCTCGCCGTCGCCGAGCCGGACAGCGGGCTGGCGTTGGCCCGACTCACCCGGGCTGCGCTCGGACTGCTCTCTGGGGGCGGCCTGCTCGTCGCCGTCCTCGCCGCCCACGACGAGTCGGCGTTGCGGTCGGTGGCCACGCTGCGCCATCCCGGAGCGACCGCCCTCGGCATGGTCCTCGACACCGGATCGTTCGCCGGTCGCCCGGCCGGAGGCGGCGCCGACGCGGGAGGCCGTGCGGTCGCCCCAGAGGCCGCCCGTGCGGTCGATCTGCTGCGCGGGGCCGGCTGGCGGGCCACCACGGTGACCCGCGACGACACGGTGGAGCACGCGTGGAGCCAGGTCGGCTCCCGACGCGACGCCCAAGTGGCCTTGGGGGCGAGCCGATGACCCGCCGTGGCGCGAACCCGGCCCTCGCGGCCCTGGCCAGCCTCGCGGCGCTGCTGGGGCTGACCACCCTGGTGGTGACCCAGACCTGGTATGCCCGGACCATCTGGTTCGTCTTCGTGGCGGTCGGGATCGGCGCGTTGATCCGACGGTTCGTCTCCCGGTCCGGGTGGCTCATCGTGCCCGCGCAGGTGCTGGGCGTGCTGCTCATGGCGACCTGGCAGTATGCCGGTTCGACGACGTGGTGGGGCGTGCCCACCTGGTCGACCGTGGGGCGGTTCACCGAGTTGTTCACGCTGTTCGGCACCACGGTCGCCGAGTCCTCGGCTCCCCTCCTGGCCAACGTCGGCGTCGAGGTCAGCCTGGCCCTCATTGGAGCGGGCCTGGCCATCCTCGTCGATGCCCTCGCCGTCACCCGGGCGGCGCCGGCGGCGGCCGGCCTGCCCCTGCTCACCGCGTTCCTCGCCGCCGCCGCCAACAGCGGCTCGGCGTTGCCCCCGGCCTACTTCATCATTGCTGCGCTCGCCTGGCTGTTGATGTTGGGTCGTCAGGCCCAGGTGGGGATGCGCGGGTGGGCCTCGGCAGCGGCGCGCCCCATGGCCCCCATCTCTGGCGCTGCGCTCGACTCCGCGCCAGAGCTTCGCTTCGGAACGATCGCCCGGCGGCTCGGCGCGGTCGGGCTGGTGGCGGCGATCGCCCTTCCCGCGGTGCTCCCACACCTTCCCCCTCGGTACCTCTTGGACGGGCTGGCCCGCAGCGCCGACGGCGCAGGCCGCGGTGTCGGCAAGGTCGGGTTCAACTCCACCCTCGACGTCGGGTTGAGCCTCACCTCCGGGGGCACGGGCACGATCCTCACCTACCGCACCAATGCTCCGGCAGCGGCGCCCCTGCGGGTGCTGGCGGCCACGGCATACGACGGCACCAACTGGAGCCGCCCGGCGCCCACCCTCGGTCGCAGTGCCCGGTTGGACCTCGCCGACACGGTGGTCCGATCCGAACGCACGATCGTCGTGGAGAGCAACGCCCTGGATCCGCCATCGTTGGCCACCCCGCAGCCGATCCTGTCGGCCGACCTCAGCGGTGTCTCGTGGCAGGTCGATGTCGCGACCTCCGACGTCTCCGTGCAGACCCGCCCGAACGCCTACTCGACCACCTACCTCGAGCCGGTGCTCACGGCCGACCTCCTGCGCGAGGGGATCGACGGCAGACCGGGGCCTGACCGCCTCCCCACCAACCGGACGATGTCCGCCGCGCTCGCGGTCGATCCGCGCTCGGAGGCCGCCATCCGCGCGCTGACGACGACCGTCACGGCAGGGGCCGCCACTCCCTACGACGAAGCCGTGGCCATCCAGGAGTGGCTGCGGTCCAAGGGCGGTTTCACCTACTCGCTGACGCTCCCGGAGGCTCCGCTGGTCAGCGGGGTCGTGGGCGACCCGATCTCCGCGTTCCTGCAGACCAAGACGGGCTATTGCGTGCAGTTCACCTCGGCCATGGTGATGATGTCGCGGGCCGCGGGAATCCCGGCCCGCGTGGCCATCGGCTTCCTCCCCGGCAGCCAGGACGGCGGCCTCTGGACGGTCACGGCCGGTGACGCCCACTCCTGGCCGGAGCTGTACTTCCCCGGGGCCGGCTGGGTGCGGTTCGAGCCGACGCCGAGCGTGCGGACCGGGACGGCGCCGTCGTGGACGGTTCCCCCGGTGACGCCCACCCCCCTCGCGACCTCGACGGCCCGATCCACCGAGGACCCGCTCGATCGACCCGACCGGGATGCGCCGGATGACGCGGACGACACGACCACCGCGCGGACCGAGTTGGACCTCCCGATCCTCGACCGCGTGCTCTCGTGGGTCGCGCAGATCCCCCACCTCTTCCTGCTCGTCGTCGGCCTGGTCGTCGTCGCAACGCTTGTGCTGCCGGTGACGGCGGCGCTGCTGCGCCGGGTCCGCTCCCGGCGCGGCGGCCCGCCGAACGAGGTCATCGAGGCGCACTGGAAGCTGTTCACCAGCGAGTTGCACGACCTCGGGATCACGACTCCCGCTGGTGGAACGCTGCGCGACAGCCAGGCCCACGTGGCGCGGGCCGGCTACCTCGGCGAGCCCGCTCGGCAGTCCCTCGCCACAGTCGTCGACACCGTCGAGTTGGCCCGATACGCCCGCCCCGGCACCTCCCTGACCGTCGACCTCGAGCCGTTGACCCGCAGCGTCATCTCCGACGTGGCGCGCACCCGCTCCTGGCGCCACCGCGCCCGCGCGCTCCTGCTGCCTGGCGATGCCCGCCGCTGGTGGGGCCGGGCCGGAGCGTCCCTGCGGTCCGCCCCGCGCGCGGTTCGCGAGCGGATCCGGCGAGGCTGACCCGCGGGAGGGCGGCATACCCGATGGTCGGTATGCCGCCATCCCGCGAGGCGCCATCGACGCAGCGATCGGTCGGAGTTCCTCCGAGATGCCAGGACGGGTCTTCCCTGCCGGTGGATGATGGTTGACATGAGCGATGTGCGAGTAATGCGTGCTCGGCGGTTCCACACGATGGAGCCCGGATTCCCCACTGCCGAAGCGGTCGCGGTCCGAGGGGACCGCATCCTCGCGGTGGGTTCGTTCGACGCAGTCGTTGCGGCACTGGGCGACGCGCCCTTCGAGGTCGATGACACTCTGAGCGACTACGTCGTCTTGCCAGGCCTCATGGATCAGCACCTGCACCCCCTGACGGGGGCGGCGGCCATGTCGATGGAGATCGCGTCGACTGAGGATTGGGTGCTTCCTGGCCACACCTCTCCGGCCGCCCACACTCCCGAGGAGTACCTCGCGCGCTTGAAGGCCGCCGAACGGGCCCTCACTGACACGGGCGACGACGGATGGCTGCTCACGTGGGGCTACCACCCGTTGTGGCATGGTCCGCTCGACCGCACGGTCCTCGACCAGGTGAGCACGACCCGCCCGATCCTGGTGTGGCACCGGTCGTGTCATGAGGTCTACCTCAACACCACCGCGATCGCGCAGGCCGGGGTCACCGCCGAGTGGCTCGCCACGCAATCAGGGCATGCGACGAGTCAGGTCGACATCGCCGCTGGCCACTCGTGGGAGGCGGGGTTCATGGACCTCGTCATCACCAGGGTGGCCACCTACATGCTCCCCCGTGACCAACTCGCCCGCGGACTGCACCTGTTGGTCGCCTATCTGCACCAACACGGGGTGACGGCGATCAACGAGCCGGGGCTCATCATGGCGGTGGAGCCAGTCGACCTCTACCAGGAGATCCTTGGTGCCGACGACACGCCGTTCACCTCCACCTTCTTGGTCGACGGACGCAGCCAACTGTCCGCCGGGCTGGACCCCTCCGAGGTCGTCGCCAACGCGGAAGCATTAATCGCTCGCGCTCCCGAGGGCAAGGTCCGCCTGCTCAATCGTCACGTCAAACTCTTCGCCGACGGGGCGATCATCTCCCAACGCATGCAGATGCTCGAGCCGTACATCGACGAGGACGGGAATCCAGATCCGAGCCACCACGGCGAATGGATCATCGAGCCAGAGGTTCTCGACCGGTATTACCGCGCCTACTGGGACGCCGGGTGGCAGGTCAGCACCCACGTCACCGGAGATCTCGGGCTCCAGGTGCTGCTCGACGTGATCGAGCGTTGCATGATCGCCACCCCGCGCAATGATCACCGCTGCGTCATCGTGCACTTCTCCAATTCCACCGAGGCACAGGTCGATCGGATCGCACGCCTCGGCTGCCTGGTCTCGGCCAACCCCTACTACCCCGTCGGCTTCGCTGATCGCTTCGGGCAACACGGGGTCGGCCCCGAGCGCGCCGATGTCATGGTGCGTAACGAGTCGGTGCTGGCCCGCAACATTCCCCTGGCCTTCCACTCCGACCTGCCGATGGCGCCGGCCGAACCGCTCTTCCTCGCGTGGTGCGCGGTCACGCGCCGCACCGAGACCGGCCGGATTGCCGCGCCCGAGCAGCGGATCAGCATCGATGAGGCTCTGCGGGCCGTGACCATGGGGCCCGCCTACACCTGGCGGATGGAGCACGAACTCGGCAGCATCGCCCCAGGGAAGGCGGCCACCTTCACGGTGCTGGGCGCCGACCCCTACGACCACGACCCGGAACGCCTGCGGGACATCCCGGTCATTGGCACCGTCTACCAGGGTCGGTGGTTCCCGGTCCCCCGAGAGAACCGACGCGACCTCGTGGGGCATGCGCCCGCCAAGATCTCCCTGCCGGGAGGGAGCGCCCTGCAGACCGGTGCGGGCGCTGCGCACGAGGGGTCGGGTTGCACGTGCGAGGTGGCCGGCGCGGTCGCCCGGGCCTGCGCGACTGCCTGGGCGTCTGCCGGGTGACGGTCGCCTGAAACGGCGGGAGGGCGGCATACCCAGACCTCGGTATGCCGCCCTCCCGGACACCGCGCGTCACGCGCGGTCCCGTGTCAGTCCAGGTAGTCGCGCAGGACCTGCGAACGCGACGGGTGACGCAACTTACTCATCGTCTTGGACTCGATCTGGCGGATCCGCTCACGGGTTACGCCGTAGACCTTGCCGATCTCGTCGAGGGTCTTGGGCTGGCCGTCGGTGAGCCCGAAGCGCATCGACACCACACCGGCCTCGCGCTCCGAGAGCGTGTCGAGCACCGAGTGCAGTTGCTCCTGCAGCAGGGTGAACGAGACGGCCTCGGCCGGGACGACGGCTTCGGAGTCCTCGATGAGGTCACCGAACTCGCTGTCACCGTCCTCACCGAGCGGCGTGTGCAGCGAGATGGGCTCGCGGCCGTACTTCTGAACCTCGACGACCTTCTCGGGCGTCATGTCCAGCTCGCGGGCCAGCTCCTCCGGCGTGGGCTCGCGGCCCAGGTCCTGGAGCATTTGGCGCTGCACGCGGGCCAACTTGTTGATGACCTCGACCATGTGGACGGGGATACGGATCGTGCGGGCCTGGTCGGCCATCGCCCGGGTGATGGCTTGCCGGATCCACCACGTCGCGTAGGTCGAGAACTTGTAGCCCTTGGTGTAGTCGAACTTCTCGACCGCACGGATGAGGCCGAGGTTGCCCTCCTGGATGAGGTCAAGGAAGAGCATGCCGCGGCCGGTGTAGCGCTTGGCCAGGCTGACAACCAGTCGCAGGTTGGCCTCAAGAAGGTGGTTCTTGGCCTTCTTGCCGTCCTGGGCGATCCACCAGAGCTCACGCTTGAGCTTCATGTCGAGCTTCTCGCCCGAGTTGAGCTTCTCCTCGGCGAACAGGCCGGCCTCGATGCGCTTGGCGAGCTCGACCTCCTGCTCAGCGTTGAGGAGGGCGACCTTGCCGATCTGCTTGAGGTAGTCCTTGACCGGGTCGGCGGTGGCGCCGGCGGTGACGACCTGCTGGGCGGGAGCGTCCTCCTCGTCGTCGTCACGAATGACGAATCCGGCGTCCTCGGACTCCTCCTCGGCGGGCTTCTTGGGGGTCTCCTCGTCGCCGTCCTCGGCCTCGGTGTCGCTCTCGGCCTCATCGGCGTCGACCTCGACGACCTCAACCAACTCGACCTCGTCGACGGCCGCCTCGTCGGCGACGATGATCTCGTCCCCGTCGATGGCCTCGATGTCCTCGCCCTCGGGGGCGTCCGTCGCAGCGCGCGCGCCGCCCTTGGGCGCGGCGGGGCTCGCTGCGCGCGAGGCGCGCTTACGGGTCGCAGGGGCCGGCGCCGCCTCGCCCGCGCCAGCCTCAGCAGCCACGGAGGCCGCGGCTGCCGCTGCCTTGGTCGGGCGGGTCCGGGCCGACGCCTTGACCGGCGCTGCGCCAGCCCCATTCGCCGCAGCGGCGTCTCCAGCGGTCGCCGCTGCCGCCTTGGCTGCGCTCGCCCTCGGCGCGGCCGTCTTGGTGGCGGCCTTGACGGCACCGGTCGCCGCCACCGGGGCAGCAGCGGTCTTTGCTGCGGCACCCTTGGCGGCTGCCGTGGTCTTGGTCGCCGTCGGTGCCTTCGCCGCAGCGGTCGGCTCCGCAGTCTTTGCCGGTGCGGCCTTCTTGGCAGCGGTCTTGGTCGGTGCCGACGAGGCAGCAGACGCCTCGCTGTGTGTGGAGACGGTCGACACGGTCCGCTTCGCCGTGGCAGCGACGGCGCGGGTCGGCGCATCGATGGACACGGTGATCCCGTGCTCTTCGATCGCTCGAAGCACGGCCTTCATCCGACGGGGCGGCACCTGCGCGGCCTCCAGTGCTTCACGGACATCCGCGCCAGTCACGCTACCCATGGTGGACCCCCGAGCGATCAGCTTCTGCAGTTGCGGATGTGAGAACTCCGTCGGCAGAGCGCGATCGGCGCCCCGGGAACTGGAGGAGACGTGCGACACGGGCACCGACTACCTTTCGCCATGCGAGCGCACACCGACCTCCCCGGGACGGCATACGGCGGGACGGAGTGAGCTGAGTGGGAGGGGGCGCGGCGGAGCGGGGAACCCTTGGGAGGCAGTGTCGCCCGAGGCCGCGTAGCCCCGATAGTCGACATTATAAAACGCGGGCGTCCCTCGACGTTAACCGCGTCCGTCGAGGGCCCCGCTTCTCACCGTCTGTCGCCCCGAATGTCAGTCCTCGCGCGAGGCCTTGACGGCCAGCACAGGGCAGGTGGCGTCGAGCAGAATCCGCTGCGCGTTCGACCCGAGGATGAGCTTGCCGACGGGGGTGCGCCGACGAAGGCCGATGACGATGAACTCGGCGTTCTCCTCCTCGGCGACGGCGATGAGGTCTTCGGCAGGCTCGTTTCCGCGAACCAACTGACGAACCTCGTTCTGAAGCCCGAGATCGGTCAGCTTCTTCTGGATGGTTTCGAGCTCTGCCTCGAACTTCGCGGCCTCATCAGCGTCGAAGTCCTTGCCACCCCTCTGGGAGTTGATGACGATCAGGCGGGTATGACGCAGTTCGCACTCCTCGGCCGCGCGACGGAGGGCAGCTCGCCCCTCTTTGGTCGCAACGTATCCGACAACGACGGCCACCGTAACCTCCTTGTTGACGCCGGGCGCGTCCTGAGTGCGACGTTACCGGATAGCGGCTGGATCGTGCCGCCCCTGGGTGCCCTCGACACCGCGAAGTGCGTCACGGACCAAGGCCCCGACCTGATCGACCTCGATGAGGAAGCCGTCGTGGCCGCAGGGCGAGTGGATCGTCCGCAGGTCACTGCGTCGGACCCCCCGGGCGATCTGAGCGGATTGGGCCACCGGGTAGAGCCGGTCGGAATCGACGCCGACGGCGATCACGTGAGCCGACACTCGGGCCAGCGCGGCCGCCACCCCGCCGCGGTCCCGGCCGACGTCGTGCGAGTTCATCGCCTCGGTGAGCACGAGGTAGGAGTTGGCGTCGAACCGACGGCGCAGTTTCTCGCTGTGATAGTCCAGGTAACTCTCGACGGCATATCGACCGCCCCCGCCGAGGGGGTCTTCCTCGGACTGCGGTTCCCGACCGAAGCGCTCGTCCAACTCGGAGGCGCTGCGATACGTCGCCTGGGCAATCCGTCGAGCGATCCCCAGCCCGACGTCCGGCCCCCGACTGTGGCCGTAGTAGTCGCCCCCGGCGAAGTCCGGGTCGGACCGGATGGCGAGCAGTTGTGGCTGAGCCCAGGCGATCTGGTCGGCGGTCGCCGCCGCAGTGCTCGCCAGGATCACCGCTTGTGCCACTCGGTCCGGGTAGGTCACCGCCCACTCGATGACCCGCATCCCGCCCATCGATCCGCCGATGACCAGGGCCCAGGCCTCGATCCCGAGGGCATCGGCCAGAGCCGCCTCGGCAGCCACCTGATCGCGGATCGTCACGAACGGGAACCGACTCCCCCAGGGCCGACCGTCCGGGGCGGGCGAGGCGGGGCCGGTGCTGCCCTGGCATCCACCGATGACGTTGGCCGCGACGACGAACCACTCGTCGGTGTCGATGTCGCGACCGGGCCCGACCAGTCCCTCCCACCAGCCGGGGGATGCGTGCCCCGGTCCAGCAGCACCGACGACGTGGCTGTCCCCCGTGAGGGCGTGTTCGACGAGGATGGCGTTGCTTCCCGCCGGGTTCAGCGTCCCCCACGTCTCGTAGGCGACTCGGACCGACGGCAGGACGCCTCCCCGCTCAAGGTGCAGTTCGGGGAAGTCAACGAAAGCTCTGTGCCCGACCGGGTCTCCGTCGCGCCACGCGCCCGTGACGAACGGCGGGTCGTCGCTGACGGTCACGGACGAAACTCCTCACGCTCGCGCTTGCCCGAGCGGGACGCGCGGGCCGGGTCTTCACCCGGGGCACCCCATCACGAAGAAGGGTTGCCGGTCAGCGAGCCGGGGCTTGTCGCTGACACTCATGACCTGTCCCGAGTCTATGCCGCCGCCGCGGCGGCCTGCCACGGCCGGTTCATCCCGTGGACGAGAGGGCGCGGCCCGGTCGGATGGCCAGCTCGACCATCCGCTCGATGAGCAGGGCCAGCCGATAGCCGGGGTCCAGGGCGAGCGCCCGGTCGAGGGCGACCCGCGTGAGGGTGCCGTCACCCAGGTGCCAGGTCACGGACGCCAGGACGCTCAGCACCGCGCTCGCATGGACCTCAGGGGTATGCCGCGCCAGCCAGCACAGCCTCTCGACCAGCCGGTCGTCCTCGTCGGTCCGGGGGCCCGCCACTGCCGTGACGACCCGCCGAGGCTTCGACGAGGCGGCTCGCCGTCGCCGAGACCCGGCGCCACCGCGCGGTCGGGCAGCGGGTGCATCATCGGCGACCCCTCCGGCCGCGGGGCTGTGGCCTGCAGCCGCGTAGGCCTCCGGCCAGGCGCGCCCGGCGGGCAGGTGCTCGACCGCGAGCGCTCGCAGGTCCTCGTCGAAGGCGCTCAACTCAAGGGTTCCGGGGCAGAGCCAGGCCGTGACCAGATCACGAAGGTGCAGATCCCTGAGGCTGTGACACATCCGGGCGGTGGCCGCCGCCGATGGAAGCGTCCCGGCGAACCAGGCGTCATCCCCCACGTCGAGGAAGGCGCCCCAGTCGGCCATCGCCTTCGGCCGGCTGCCGAGGACGGGCCGCAGCACCCCCAGCCGCGCCGCGGCGAGGCGCACCCGCTCGCTCAAAGCGTCGTCTTCGGGAGCCAGTCGCTCATCGAGGGAACCGCGTGAGGGGGCGGGTCGGCGCCCGTGGGCGACGTAGTCCGCGACGGCCGGCACCTGGTCGTCCGGCGGAAGGAGGACGCCGCTCACGGGCCGGTCGGCGCGCCCGGCCAGCGCCCCGAAGTACACGTGGCCGTCCCGGACGACCACGTGTTCCACGAGGTCGAAGCGCCCCACCTGCAGACGGGCTACCAAGGCGGCGGCGGCGACTGCCCCCTCGCCTTCGGTGTCCTCGTAAAGCACAAGGACGGCGCCGGTGCAGCCGTCCTTGCGCAGATGCCCGGCCATGAGGTCCGCGGCCGCCTCGCAGTCACGCGGCAGCGTCGGCAGATCGAGGCGTTGCACCAGCCCGATCTGCTTGCGGCGCAAGCCGATCAGCACGAGGGAACGCTCCGGGTGATAACCCAGTTGATACGGAACGACCTTCACGAGGTCGACCGGGTCGGTGATGCGAATCGTCGTCGTCATGAGGACGATCGTGGCCGCGTTCGCCCCCAGCCAGCGGGATCACCCGAATGGCTGTGGACGATGTGACGACGGTCGAGGGGGGTGTGGACAACCGCTGGCCGCGCCTGCCCGGCGACGTCAGCGCACGACGTGCGACTGAACGGTCCAGTGTGCCGACGAGTCTTCCGGAGTG
>ERZ795049.414-NODE-414-length-64246-cov-7.349971_pt1 | contig 64246 bp, 56 predicted proteins | sample MGYA00375133_ERZ795049 | MGnify/ENA primary metagenome ERZ795049 (study PRJEB30178, sample SAMN05720147) | activated sludge metagenome | isolation source: anaerobic digester from wastewater treatment plant | place: Japan | collected 2015-04-20 ... | reverse complement strand
GCCACTTCAGCGAAAGCTGGGCGGTGCAGACCGAAGCCCTGGGCCGGCGCGTGGCCGAAATCGCCGCAAAGCGCTGCGGCGTGACCGTGCGCAAGGTCAACATGCGCCGCTTTGACGAAGAGCTGGCCTGCGTCAAGCGCGTCTACAACGACGCCTGGAGCCGCAACTGGGGCTTTGTGCCCATGACCGAAGCCGAGATCGATCACCTGGCCGAAGGGTTGAAACAGTTCCTCGACCCCGACCTGCTCTTCGTCGCCGAGGCCGGGGGCCGGCCAGTGGGCGTCTCGGTAACCCTGCCCGACGTCAACCAGGCGCTGATCCACGTCCGCGATGGCCGCCTCTTCCCCTTCGGCTGGGCCAATTACCTCTGGCATCGCCGCAGGGTCGACGCCCTGCGTGTCACCATCATGGGCGTCGTCAGAGACTATCAGTTGCGCGGCATCGACGCCATCTTTTACGTGCGCACCATGCAGGAAGGCATGCGCAAGGGCTACCGTTGGGGCGAAATGTCGTGGATCCTCGAAGACAACCTGCCCATGCGCCAGGCCATGGAGTCGCTCGGCGGCATGATCTATAAGACCTACCGCATGTACGACCTGCCGCTCTGAACGAGCAGCGAATGGACTGCCGCCCGGCCCCAACTCGGGCCGGGGTTTGGAGCAGATTGGTCAGAAGCGGATGCCGTGTGCCGCCCGCGGGCGGCACACGGCATCCGCTTCTGACCAATCTGCTCCAAACCCCTTTTGAGGTGCCGTACCGGGCTAGCGCGAAGCCACGGACCCGGTCGACTTCCCATGGGCTGATCGCCCACGGTCCTACAGCTCGACCAATGGTATGGGGATAAAGATCAGCGCCCAGATCACCAGCATGGCCACGGCCAGGGCCACGCGCTTGGCGTCGAGGCCGCTGATGGCGTCAAGCGGGGTGGCAAAGGTGCGGCCGAGGAAAAAGATCACAGCTGCCCAGAGATACCAGCCCGGCCAGACAAAGAACCCCAGCGCCAGGAGCGCTGCGGAGATGGCCAGCGACAGGTAGCGGGCGCGCTCGCCGATGAGCACATAGGCCACGTGGCCGCCGTCGAGCTGGCCGGCCGGGATCAGGTTCAGCCCAGTGACAAAGATGCCCGCCCAGGCGGCAAAGGCCACCGGGTGCAGGTTTACATCGACCCCGCCACCCGGCAGGAAGCGCCCGAACAACAGGCGCTTGATCGTGGCGTAGAGGATCGAGTTGCCCTCCAGCATGCCGCCCTGCCCGGGCAGCGGCAGCGGCCCCACCGTCGAGAGCTTGAGCCCCAGGATCAGGAGCGGAATGCCCACCGCCAGCCCTGCCAGCGGCCCCGCCACGGCCATGGCCAGCAGCGCTCGCCGGTCGCGCGGCGGCAGCTTGAGCTGGATGAACGCGCCCATCGTCCCGAAGGGTGGCAGCGGCAGGGGGATGAAGTAGGGCAGGCTGAGGGCCACGCCGTTCAGGCGCCCCACGAAATAGTGGCCCAGCTCGTGGGCGCCGAGGATGGTCAGGAGCGGCAGCGCAAAGAGCGCGCCCCCCAGCAGGTTGGCCGCCGGGCTCTGCCGTGGGTCCCAACTCATGCCGGCGCCGATAAAGAGCACCGAGAGCAACGTCAGCCCAAAGAGGAGCAGGTTGACCCAGGCGCGCGAAGGCCGCGCCCTGAGCACCTGCGGCAGGGCCAGCACGCAGTGATCGCCGCCCTCGCGGCGGAAGAGCGGCGTATACCCCAGGGGCTCCAGCCGCCTGGCTGCCAGGTCATACGCCTTCTCGGCCGGCTGCGTGAGGCGCCCCACTAACTTGACCTGCCCCGATCGGCCGATGGTGACCTGCTGCACGGCGAGGAGGTCGGCCAATGCATCGCACAAGCGGAAGGCGACGCCCGAGTCGGGTATTCCACTATCCATAGTCATCGTTGCGGCGCTTCCCAGGCCTCGATATGGAGTGTGTAGGCCCCGCCCGCTTCGATCTGCAGGCTGTAGGTGCCGCGGCCCTGCGGCAGCGTGGCCAGGTCGCCATGATCATCGCCGCCTGCCCACACCTTGGCAAACAGGTCGCCCGTCTGCCGGTCAAGGACGCGCACCAGCACGTCCTGATTGGCCGGAACGGCGCGGACGCGCCAGGGCCCCGGCACGCTCACCTGCCAGCCCGCGGCGTAGAGGTCACGGCCGCCCTGGCCCTCCACCGTGGTGATCAGCTTCCACCGGCTCTCCACAGTCGGCGTCGGCTGAGGGGTCAAAAAGCCCTCGCCGAGAACCGGGGCAGGCCGGCGCAGCCCGGGTATCAACCAAAGCACAAGCACGAGCACCACACCCAGAGCCAACAGAGCCACATTGCGACGGGTCGCAGCCTGCATCACGCACCCCACTGAGTCGCGTCCACAATTGCCCGCCGGCGTTGCTGCCGCGGGCCACCTGCCAGGCATTATACCCGCCCAAGCAGAGGGCGTCAAAGGATGGTGACCTTGCCAATTGACACACTCTCTGTCTGCATGCTACAATCCCTCCAGGAGCGCTGCGCATCCATCGCGGCCCGGCCTGCCCGCCGGGTCTCCTCGGGAGGTGCCGCATGATCCAAGCGATCACGGGCCTGGCCACGGCCTTTGGCCTCTCTAGCTCGGCGGGGCTCAACGCCTACCTGCCGCTGCTGATCGTCGCCCTCACGGCGCGCTTTACGCCGCTGATCCGGCTCAACCCGCCCTTTGACGCGCTGAGCAGCCCATGGGTCATCGGTGTGCTCGTGGTGCTGCTGACCATCGAGATCGTGGCCGACAAGGTGCCGGCGGTGGATACGGTGAACGACGCCATCCAAACCTTCATCCGCCCGGCTGCTGGGGCCATCCTCTTTGCGGCCACCACCAACGCCATCGCCGATATCCACCCTGTGCTCGCCATGGTCTGTGGTGTCATCCTGGCCGGCGGGGTGCACGCCGTCAAGGCCACCGCGCGCCCGGCGATCACCGCCACGACGGCGGGCGTCGCCAACCCGATCGTCTCCACCGCCGAGGATGTCGTATCGGCGGTGACCTCGCTCATCTCGCTCCTCGCGCCCCTGCTCGCCGTGCTCGTCGTGCTCAGCCTGATTGTCGTCGCCCTGCTCCTATGGAGCCGGCGGCGCCGTGCATTGCGCGAAACGTGACCGTAGGGCACTGCTGTTAGGCCAGCACCACCGCCTGCTGCAGATGCCGCGGGCGGTCGGGGTCCAGGCCACGGGCGCGGGCGCGGTGCACGGCGAAGAGCTGCAGCGGCAGCAGGTACAGGGCACCGCGCGCCAACTCGTTCATGCCCGAGCCCAGGTCGATGGCATAGGTCTCATCGGCGCCCGCGCCGGGCACGTCGGCAATGGCCAGCGTGCGGCCGCCCAGGCGGCGCACATCGGCCAGCACAGCGCGCTCGGCATCCTCAGCGGTATCGGAAAGCAGCGCGATGACCAGCGTGCGCTCGTCGACCAGAGCGATGGGCCCGTGGCGCAACTCGGTGAAGCGATAGGCCTCCGACCAGCTCAGCGACAGCTCTTTCAGCTTGAGCATGCCCTCGCAGGCCAGGCCATAGTAGGGGCCCGAGCCCAAGAAGATGACCCGCTCCCAGTCGCCACGGGCCACCTGGGCCACAAACTCGCCATGGCGCTCGAACACCGTGCGGGCGCGCGCCGGCAGCCGCGAGAGCGCATCGACAAACGCTTCATCGTTGGCCACCAGGCCCGCGATGAACTGCGTGGCCATGTACAGGCTGGTAAACGCCCGCGTCTGCGCCACGCTGCGCTCGTCGGCCTCGACCAAGACAATGGCCAGGTCGGCGCGCCGGGCCAGCGCGCTCCTCTCGCGGCAGGTCAGGCCCAGCACCGCCTGCTGCCGCTCGTGATGCCGGTCAACTGCCTGCAGGGTCTCGGTCGTCTCGCCCGAGCGCGAGACGGCGATCAGCAGCATCTGGGCCTGCACATCGGGGTAGACGCCGCCCGGAAAGAAGGCAACCTCCGAAGCAGCCACCCCGCGCGCCCGCTGCCCAGACAACTGCTGGTGCAGGCCCGCCGCCGCCATGGCGAGGTAGTGCGTCGAGCCACAACCGGTAAAGAGGACGGCATCCCAACACTGCGAGAAAAGCAGCTCCTGCAGGTCGCCCCGGCCGGCCTCCAGGCGCTGCCACGTCGCCGACCACACCTCCGGCTGGCTCATGATCTCGCGGAACACGATCGACTCATCAGCCACGGCCATTCCTCCGACAGGCGCAAGAGATGGCCGGTAGCTTAGCCCAGCGGTGAGCCAGCGTCAACCGCAAAGCTGCCGCCGTCATTGCGAGTACCCCGGGGTTCGCCGAACCCTGTGCCCGAGCGACTCCTCCGCTGGCTACAACCGGTACAAGGAGCCGCACCAGCGCTGTTGGGTGCACCTCCTGTGTGATTTGCATGAGCTCAAGGAGGACCATGCCGGGGATGAGCCCGTGCAGCAGTGGGCAAGGGGTGTGGGGGCGCTCTCAGCATGGCGATGGCATTTCTTGCTGAAGGTAGTCGAGGTTCTGTCAGGTCAGGTCACGCTGGAACGTCATTCCTTCCCCGTTGGACTCGGGCCACGAGCACAGGTACCATGCCGCCGTTTTCGAGAATCTCGATCAGTTCCTTGGGATAGGACGGGCCCAGTACGCTCTGACCCGTCGTCAGGTTCTTTACGACGCCCTCATAAACATCCAGCTCCAGCTCATCGCCTTCGTTGAACAGCCGGCTTACGCCGGGGCAGGCGAAGGCCGGAAAGCCGCTGGCAATGGCATTGCGGTAATAGACCCGTGCGACCGAATCCGCGACGATGCAGCCGATGCCCAGGTCCTTCATGACGTCGTTGGCGATGGCCCGGTGTGACCCAAAGCCAAAGTTGGCCCCGGCGACGATGCAGTCGCCCGGCTTTACCTGGTCCTTCCACCCCGGCCTCAGCGCCGCAAAGGCGATATCCTTCGGCTCGAAATCGACGTTCATGAACAGCTCGCCGGGCGTGATGTCTGTCGTGCTGATGTTGTCGCCGAACTTCCAGACCCTGCCCCTGATCACACTCAGCCGTGGCATTCGCATCTCTCGCCTCTCATTGCACCTCAAACGCCATCAGAGCGGCCAGCCTGTTGACGCTGTCCAGTTCGTCCAGATTCCACACAGCGTCGAATATCTGCCGGATCTGTCTGTCTGGCATGTATTTGGTCGCCATCTTGGCGAACTTGTCCTCGAGTTCCGCATCGGTGAGCGGATCATCGCCCATGCCGTGGGGAACGTCGACACGTTTCTGGAACCGTCGACCATCCCTGGTCACGATTTCCGATATCCCGCCGAAACCGAACTCGGGCAGGGCAGGATCGGCTTCCACGGTTATCCTCTCGATCAGGTCGAGCACGGCCGGGTCCGTGAACCTCGCCGGTTCGATAGAATCGGCATCGAAGGACCGGTCTATGATGGCAATGGCGTTCGCATAGTACGCGCTGTGGTCGGCGCTCTCAGCATTGCGAGGATATTTCTTGCTCAGGGTGGTCGTGTGATGCGACTCGCGAAGTCCGGCCTTGATGTGCACTGCCGCGATATCTTCGGGCCTCAAGTCATTCTCTTTGACGATCGCCAACGTGGCCATCACGTGGCCGTGCGTCGTGATGTTGGCGGCGATGTACTTGTGCCGCACATTCAGGATGCGCCAGCCGCTGACATCGACCATGCGCTCATAGCCGACCTTGCCTTGCATGGCCGTCTCACCAAAGCCGCCCTCACCCTCAACAACCCGCACCGGTCCGGTAATCCCCCGCTTGGCCATCAGGCACGACAGCAGGGCGTCATGCGCCACCCAACCGAAGCGCAGGTTCTTTGCCATCGAGTTTTCTTCTCTATGGGCGTCCAAGATCTTCAATGGATTGGCATGGCTGGCACAAAGACCGATGGCATTGGCAATCTGCACTTCATCCAGCCCCATCAACCTCCCCAGGGCAGGAGGCATGCTGATGCCGCCCCGGCAATCCAGATCCAGGCCTCGACCTTGCCCGCGGGGCGCCGTGGAGGCCGTCGACACCCGATCGCCGAGCTCGTAGGCGATCACGACAGAGAGCAAAAAGGCCGGCCCGTTCGCCTTCTCTCTCTCTGCAACCGCCAGAATGCCCGAGATGCAATCGCTGTTGTGGCCTCCACCGCCAATGTCGTTGTAGTCAAGAAAGCGAACGAGAAAGCTGTTGAACAGGGTCGCATTACGGGCGCTGGTGCGGCAGCCGGAGCCGAACAGTGTGGCCTCGGGCGGGCCAGCGAGCTCCTGAACGAACGCCTCCATCATGGGGCGACCTGGGGCTTGGTAGGCGCCAATTGCGCAGCCCAAGGCATCCAGGATGCAGCGCTTGCCCTGGTGAACCACGCCGGGCGGCAGCGCCTGGAAGTCGAGCCCAAGCGCGTAGCGGGCAAACTGGTGCGCCACGCTTGAACGATAGACCAGATCGAGATTGTGCCACGCGAGATCGCGTCGCCAACTCATTGCTTCCTCCCTTCTGTGGGCTACAGGAATTCCCTCGGGTCGGTGATGCGTCCCATGACAGCGGAGGCGGCCGCGGTCAACGGAGAAGTGAGATAGATCTCGGAATTGGGAGCCCCAAACCGGCCTCTGAAATTGCGGGTTGTGGCCGCCACGGCTACTTCCCCATCGGCTATGCAGGCCCCCCGGCCGCTACAGGTGAGACAGCCTGGGGCCTGGATCATCACGCCGGCCTCGGCGAGCGTCGCGAGCACGCCGGTCTGCGCGGCGCGCGTGTAGATCTTCCAACTGCCGGGCGCGAACACCGTCCTGGCCTTGAGCCGCCTGCCCTTCACGATCCGGGCACACTGCGCCAGGTCCTCATATCTGCCATTGGCGCACGAACCCAGGTTGCATTGATCCACCCTCGTTCCGGCGACCTCGGATACGGAGCGGATCACATCAAAGCCGTGAGGAAGCGCCACCTGGGGTTCCAGGTCCGACAGGTCCTCCTCATAGACCTTTTCGTATACGGCGTCGGGATCACTGGCCGTCGGCCAGTAAGGCTCATGAGATCGTGGGGTTGATGCGACGTACGCCAGGCAGGTTTCATCCGGCTCAAAGGGGGCGCACTTGGCGCCCAGCTCGATGGAGTGGCAGGCCAATGTGAACCTGCCATCCATGCTCATGCTGTCGATGACCGGCCCCTTCCACTCCACAGACTTGTACTGGCCCATAGAAGGCGTGTACTTGCCGATGATGTAGAGAAAGACATCCTTGGAGACGACGCCGTCTGGCAGCCTTCCGTTGCAGATGATCTTGATGGTCTCGGGGACGCGGAACCAGAGCTCTCCCGTCGCATAGATCCAGGCCGTTTCTACCGCACTCACCGGGGCAGCCAGCGCATTCACGGCTCCGGTGGTTGTCGTATGCGAGTCTTTGCCGCAGATCAGCATTCCCGGCCTGGCCAGGCCCTCTTCACACACGGCCACGTGCGCGACACCGGTATCGATGTCGTAGAGCCGCTTGATGCCGTAGCGCTTGGCCAGCTCCCGCGACAATCGATACGCCGCCGCGTCCGACGGTTTCGCGTGACAGCCTTGGTGATCTCCCAGCATGACCGCCAGTCTGTCCGGATCGGCCACCTGGGGCAAGCCATCCGGCAATCCGGCCTTCACAAGCCTCTCGTGGACTTCGGCCATCCCGGTTTCCGGGTTGTAGTGCAGGTCGATCTTGGCGTTGACCAGATCTCCGGCCTTTACTTCGCTCTGGCCCGAAGCCCGCGCCAGGATCTTTTCGGCAATGGTCTTGCCCACACTCTCACCTCGTCATCGTCTAGGTTGTGTTTGCAAACCCGCGTAGCCTAGTGCCCCTTGGCCGCCACAGGCGGCTTGTGCCCGTTTCGCGTCGCTACGGCGTCAGATTCGCCGCCAACAACGCCCACAAGGGGCTAGACTACGGGTTTGCAAACACAGCCTAGTTCCAGAGTTCTTCCTGAGCGACATTCTCCCCCGCCAGGCTGGCCATCGCGATGATCTCGCCGAGGTTGCCGCCGCCGTTATAGAGCATGCCAAAGAATGAGCCAAGCTCACCGCCGGCATAGAGCCTGGGGATAGGCGTCCTGTCGGGGCGCAGCACCTGGCATCTGATGTTACGCAGCGGCCCGCCCTGCGTGTTCGGACCACCCGGCCACAGCTTGAGCGCATAGTAGGGTGGGTCTTCGAGGGGCGCCAGGCCGGCCTTGGGCCGGTGGAAATCGAGGTCCACGCCATCGCGGCAGAACTGGTTGTAGCGTTCAACCGTTGCTTTCAGGTTTGAGATATCCAGCAAGCCGTTGTTATCCGCATCCGCCGCGATGATGCGGCCCAGCTCCTCGATCGTGTCTGCCTTCCAAACCCAGCCCTTCTCGATTTCGACCGAGTTATCCTCGCTCCAGATGTAGTGGATCGGACCCTTGATGCCCCGTGGCGGATTGCACGCGCCATGGTGGCCGGCCAGAGGAGCGAGCTTTCTTCTCTTCTCATCAAAGATCCAATAACAGGGTATTCTAGGGTAGCACAGCGCATGGCCATCATACCCCGCCAGCTCATAACCGAACGCGTGCCCCTTGAACTTTTCGTTGCTGAAGCGGTTCCCCCGCTTGTCTACAAAGATACTCATCTGCGAGTGATGCAGGGTGCCAAGGGCGACGGGGACTTGAGGGGCCTTTATCGTTACCCGGTACGAGATGCAGTTCATGTGCCACAGGGCGGCCCCGATTTCCAGGGCCATGTTGATGCCATCGCCGGTGTTTCCCGGATGGCCCGTGAATTCGATCGGCAACGGCCGGAGGTAGTTTCTCTTCATAAAGTCGTTGTACTCAAATCCGCCGCACGCGAGCACAACCCCGCGCGTTGCCTTGACCGCGACCGGCTGACCATCCCTGATCCCAATGACGCCGCGCACGGCCCCGTCTTCGACGACGAGGTGCTCTGCGGGCGTCGCCCACAGCACCCGTATGTTTCTCTTCTCGACTGCATTGCTGAGCGTGTTGAAAAAGGCCGCACCATGCCGGTATTCTGGCGACTTGGCCATCCACATCACGCGCATGGCGTCTGACCCGGGCAGCTCTGGGAAATCGGCGTCGTAGGTTGCAGAGGCCTTGCCGACGTCTTTTACCTTCAGATCGGAAAGCGCAAACGTGGGGCTTTGGCTTTCCCTCCCTCCGACCACGCCGCCAATCGCTTCCATCCAGCGGGCATTGTTCACCATGCGCTCGGCCATCACTTTGAGGATGGCCTCTTCGTCGCTGTCTGCCGGCTCGTTGGCGATGCGCCGCAACCCGAGCAGGTACTGCCACGTCCGCTCAGCATCCTCCGGGCAGAGAAAGCCGCCACCGCTCATGCGCGTCGATGGCGTATGGTTGGTGCAGGTCGGCGTGTCGGCCAGGTTCTTTTCCATGATGATCACGCTGTTGGCGCCCGCATCCGCGGCTGCAATCGCCGCCACAGCCCCTGCGCCGCCGTAGCCGACAACCACCACTTCCGCTTCTTCAGTCCAATTGATGCTCATAGTCATGCTCCCTCTGCCATGCCTTCGCTTGCCGTCAGAATCGCCAGCTCATCCACTCGAACAGCTTGCCGGAATAGATCTGAACCTGCAGCGCCATGGTGAAAGCGGCGTAAAAGACGCCCACCGTGACGACAGCGGTCAGCACACCCTTCCACAAGCGGATCCCTTGCCTCCACATATACACGGGTACCCAAATCAGTATGCCGACGGCAAAACCCAAGATGTAAATGGCGGCAATCAGCACGGCCAACCAGCCGAAGGCTTTAAAGTACGCGCTCAGCGGCGTGGCCAGCTTGTCGGCATCTTCAATGACGTCGCCCTCTTCGTCGGTCGGCATACTGGCCTTCGACCCTGATCGGACATCCTGTATCAGGGCAATCAGCCCCAAGACAATGGCGGACCCCGACATGAGCAGAGGCATCAGCTTGACCCTGATGTTGGCGTAGCCAAGCGACGTCACAAAGAACACCACCATGACCATCATCACGACGATCAAGAAATACGCGGTTGGACTGAGCCTTTTCACTTCGCCCCTCCGGCCATGGCGGGCTTTCCACCACGCATCCGCCCAAGCAGGGACTTGACGGGTCCCCAGACGACGGAAAGAACGATCAGCGCCGTAAGCACGATGGCGATCGGCGAAGACAAGAAGAACAGAGGCCCGCGCAGGTCCAGAGAGCGCACCAGATATGTCTCAAACAGTCTGCCCATCACGAATCCCAGGATAGTCGCGGGAGCAGAGAACCCGAAGCGCTTGATGCACAACCCGAGGATAGAGATGAGGCCGACGACGACGATATCCAGGGAGTACTCGCGCGTGACATAGGCGCCCAGGATGATGAGCGGCATGAGAACCGCAAAGAGATACTCCGGAGGAACCTGCGTGATCTTGACCAACAGTGGTGCGGTCGCGAAACATATGGCCGCTCCGAGGATCACCGACAGCGCCATCGTAAGGATCATCTGAAAAGAAAGCGCCGTGTGATCGAGCACCAGCGTGGGGCCGGGGACCACGCCCATCATGAGGAACGCCGCCAGCAGGACGACCATGATCGAGCAGCCGGGAATGCCGAAGACCAGCGTGGTCAGCAGATCGCCCGGATTGCAGACCCCTCTGGCGCCTTCGGATGCGACGATCGCCTCCGGGCTTCCTTGGCCGAACTCTTCAGGCTTCTTGGATCCTTGCTTCGCCTGCGCGTACGCGATCCACACCGCCGTCGCCGAGCCAAGCGCGGGCGCAATGCCAACGGCATAGCCAATGACCGTGCCACGGAACCACACCCACAGGTGTTTGGTGAACAGCTCCTTCATGCCCTTGAGCAGTTCGCTCAGCTTGCCGGCCGCCACGGCGCCGAGCGGCGCGATGGGCAGTCCCTCCGCCGCCAGCTCCACCAGCGTGGGCACGGCCAACACCCCCATCAGCACGGTCGACATCTCGATGCCATCGTAGAGATACAGGTTCCCAAAGGTGAGCCGTTGGATGGCGCTAGATTCCTGGAACCCGATACACGCCAGAGTCAGGCCGACGACCGCGGAGAAGAGGCCTTTGATCCGCGAGCCCTGCGTCAGCACGGACAGGAAGAGCAGGGCCATGACGATGATCAGGAACATCTCCACCGTCTTGAACGACATCAATATGGGGGCCATCAGTGGGATGATCAGGATGGATATCCCAACCCCAAGCAGCGCCGCGAGGATGCCAGCCCCGAGCGCCAGGCCTAGCGCCCGCCCGGCCTGGCCCTTGCGGGTCATGGCAAACCCGTCAATTGCAGTAGGGGCGTTGTTATTGTCGCCCGGAATGCCGGTCAGAACCGACGTGACCGCGCCGCCCACACCCGAGGCAGCGAGCAGCGCGCACAGAAACGGCATGGCCACGATTGGGTCAGCGCCAAACAAGAATGGCAGGAAAATGATCACCATCAAGGCACCGCTGACGACAGGGATCACACCCATAATCAGCGAGATGATCGTTCCGCCCAACACGGCCAGAAACACGGTCGGCTGGAACATGTTGCGCAAGGCTTCGAGCAAAGCAGGAATCGTTTCCATCTGGACTCCTCCGGTGAGTGTGTTGGAGGGTTCGGCTGGTGCAAGAGAAACCGGGACCCCAGCAGCCCGACTTGCATCGGGCTGCTGGGGCACCAAGATGACGGCCTATTCGACGACGTACTTGGTCAGCACGTCATCCCAATGCTGCCAGTCGCCTTTCCTGGCGGCCAGGTTTGAAGCTCGCTCGGCCAGTTCCGCGCCGGGTATGTAGGCGCCGATGGTCCCGCCAACGGTCTTCTCGAGATCGGCGACCAGCCCCGACTTTTCGTACGCTTGCTTGAAGGCGTCGGCCAGGAAATCCGCCTTGTCCTGCGGAGTGCCCGGCGGCGCGAACAGCAGTTTGGCATCGGAGAGGATGTCGATGCTCTCGACGAGCTTTTTCTGCGTGTCGGTCAGGTTAGCGACATTCACCAGTTCCATCAAGACGGGCACATCCTCGGCTGCCTTCATGCGCTCCGCCCCGATCCCTATGACGAGAGTCGCGGTGCCCTTGGTCCGGTTGAGGATCGCCGTGTCGGCAGCCATGACGGTGGCATCAGCGTCGCCCTGCTGAACGGCGAGCGCCCGGCCGGTGGCGCCTTGGAAGCCCATGATGATCTTGCCGTCCAGGCCCAGGAGATCGATTGTCAGGGCATTGGCCAGAGTCACCGTGCTGACCCTGGCCGAGTGGGCGAACTTTAGTCCCTTGGTCGCCTTCAGATCCTCCACCGTCTTGATCTTGCCGTCAGGCGCCGTGGTCAGGAAATAGTTGCCGCTCTCGGCCCCGCCGAGGTACACGAACTTGGCGATATCGTACTCAGCAGCGGGGTCGCCGGAGACGAATCCGGGCCAGCATAGACCGGCCGCCGTGTACGCGACGGAAAGGCCATCGGGCTTGATCTGCCCGCCGGCCATCTGATTGTACAGCATCTTGCCGCCACCAGCCGTCTCGTTCTGTACGACGAACGTCGCACCGGTGTATTCCGGCAGATACTTGGCGATGGTCCTGGCCCACAGGTCAGTGGCGCTGCCAGCTTGCGAACTCGTGTAGAGTGTGACCGTCTTGCCCTTGTAGAACTCGGCCGCAGCCGACGGTGCAGGTGTGGCAGGGGCAGCGGTCGGAGCGGGCACAGCGGTCGCGTCGGGTGCCTGGGTTGCAGCCGGCACAGCGGTCGGTGCGGGTGCTTGGGTCGCGGCCGGGGCTGGCGTCGGGGCAGCGCAACCCAGAGGGACCACGCTCACGAGCGCGAGCAGCACAACGAGCACGATTGTTCGCTGTGGGATACTCATTTTGAGGCCTCCTTTGATGCGTCCTTTTGATGCTTCCTGTGAACTAGTCGGGGCTGCACGCTACAGTCGAGCAGTAAGCACGGTCTTGTCCCTTACATCGCACCTCCTCTTGTTTCGTTGCAGGAGCCTGACGCGCGCGGCAGATGTCGGTGCTAGGGCGCGCCTGCAACCCCGTAGCCTAGCAGGCTGTCGGAGTGCACCGCCCTGGGCCGGAAACCGGCTTGCGCGCTTTGCACGAGCCCGGTATGGGCCTTTTTGGGGGTTTTGGCGGGTTGGTTGGGCTTGCTGGCTGCCCCTGGCGCGCCCGCGGGCGCGCCAGGGGCAGCCAGCAAGCCCAACCAACCCGCCAAAACCCCCCTGCGGGCCGAGCCCTTGGGGCGCAGGCCTCCTGGATCAAAGCCGGGCGCACGAGGGCCTGTGCCTGCACAGTCTTTGCCGCGCCCAACGGGCAATAGCGGAGCAGAGTACCCGGCTGCTACCAGGGTTTTGAGAGTAAACCCGCCAGTTGCGATAGCCCCTCCAGGGTCTCCAAACCCATGATTGTGTCTCTCACCTGGTCCACGACGCTGGGCTGCAAGACGGAGCGCGCGCAGTCCTCGTATTTCGCGATCAGGATTTCGTCGCTGACCGGGTTCTCGGGATCACCCCTGGGAGACTCTACTCTGGCATGGAAGTGTGCGCCGTCATCCAACTTGATCACGAACTCAGGCGCACCGAAGGTGCCTGCATCAGGCACAAACGAGCGCCACTCGATCTTTCCCATCAATTCCGTGACCCGCGCCTCGTTGACTCGCTCATCGGTGAAATCGCTAATCTTGGGCAAGCCATCGAGCAGCGTCCTGGCCAGCACGTACTCCAGGCTGAATTTCCCTTCCAGTCCGGTCCGCGGATTGTGATGGAACAACACAGATTCCATGTGATTTGGGACGCGGCATTCCACTTCGGAGATGTGCTTCGCGTCGACCGCCAGCTTCTCCCGGAAGCCCAGGGCCGCATCCATGCCGAAATGCGTGGCCCTGCACGAGGGACACACCTTGAATGACAGCCCGGGAGAGACGATATTCCAGGGGTTGCCCAGGCAGGCGGCGAATTGCGCCGGCGTGATGCGCGCGTTGCCGTACGGGATCTCTACGGACGTGTCGCTGTACTCGCCGGTAAAGACCTTCTTGAAGCCGAGTGGCGCCTCGAACATGTTCTCATCGGAGGTGATCCCCGCCTCTGCCAGCAGCGCCGCCTCGGCTCCATTTCTTGCGGCGATTCCGGCATGGAGCGGTTTCATCATGGTGCCGAAATTCTGCCGTAGGCCACCGGCCAGCGATGCCGCGATGCCGAAAGCCCGCCTGACCTGGAGCTCGTCCAGACGGAGCAGCCAGGCCACGGCTGCCGCTGCCGCCATGGTTCCCTTGTAGGGCGTGTTGTGCCAACCATTGGCATGAGGCGTATCACCGCAAAACAGGCTCACCTTGGCATAGACTTCGATGCCCAGGCAGTAGGCCAGGATCAGCTCCCTTCCAGATACATGCCGTTTCTCCGCGACAGCAAGTACCGCGGGGAAGATCGCTACTGAGGGATGTCCCGTCCACAGCGGCGGCAGGTGCAAGACGTCGTCGTAATCCAACGCATGGGCCATCGCACCGTTGATAAAGGCGGCATGGTAAGCGTCCGTCTTGAAGCCGCCGCCAATGACGGCGGCCTCCTCATTGTATTTCGCGTCTCTTACCAGTTGCCTCAGTGTGCCCGCCAAAGGTTCACGGCTGCCGGCGAGCGTTACGGCAACAACGTCGAGTATGCCCCGTTTTGCGGCGGCAACAGCGGGCTTGGGCAAATCTTCGTATGTCGCGTCGGCGATGAATCGCGCAAGGATCCGAGTGAACACAGGCAGCCTCCGGCTCAGCCCAGATTCCGCATCCAGCAGAGGCAGCTCCCATGCCGCCAGGTTGCCGGATGCGGCAAGCCCCGTCGATGATGTCGCCCCGTCCCCGCGTCGGGCGGCATGGGTGCCGCCTGTGCTGAGCGCGGAGAACAGGCATTGTGCCGAGTCGGCGCACTCACGGCGTCACCTGCAAGCGTCATGCGAGTTCATGAGTGCGAGTAGAGCGGCAGGCCTTCGGCCAGCGCGGGAAACTTGAAGACAGCGGGGCCGCAGGCACCACTGGCCACGATGTAGCCTTCGTTGCTGCCGGGCCTGAACGCCAGGTTGGTTGAGCGCAGGTTCTGGCCCTCATCTCGCCCCGGCAACAGGATGTTGGCCACCGGAATACCGCGCGCGTTCAAGACGATCGCCCGGCCCTGTGGCACGATACACTGGTAGAGATTGCCTTCCTTGTCGACCTTGTTTGAATCGGGGCCGCCCGGCACCCCGGTCGAATAGTAGGCATAGCAGACGCCGTCACGAGAGGCGATCGTCACGCCATCATCCTCCAGCGCAATGCGCAGGATGGCGTTACGGAACGTCTCGCCTACCCAGAGCGCGTCCCCCTCCGGCGCCAACGAGATGCCATTGGCTCCAGCCAGATTGTCAAGGATCAGGTCCACCCTGGAAAAATCGCTCGTGAAACGGTACACCCCACCGCTTGGATGAGGAACGGTGCCGGTAAAGTCGGTCACATAGAGGTTCCCCTGGGCGTCGAAGACGAGATCGTTCAGTTTCTGAGGCTTGCCGTTGAGCCGCGCTGTGATGAATCTGACGTCGCTGCCGTCAGGGTTCATGGTGGCCAGCTCCCCGGTTCCGCAAGCCAGGAACAACCTTCCGTCCTTGTGAATGGCGCAGCCAATGCCCTTCATGCACGGATTGTCGTGTATCTGGCTCACGTGCTTTTCGGGCGTGACCTTGTAGACCCGCCCGTGATAGGGCGAGGTCACAAACAGGTTCCCTTCTCGGTCGAACGCCGGGCCTTCGATCCGGAGCTCTGGATCAGGATCGATCTGTACCCAGGGTTCTGCTTCGATCACGGGAAGGTTCAGTAGCTCTGGAGGTAGTGGAACGGCGCTTCTCTGCATCACGCTTCTCTCGCGGCCTGCCTGCCTGGCACCGGACAGCCGGCGCCCATCACCTGGATTCATAGTACTGGATCGACTTGGCGATCGCTCTGGTCGCACTTTCGACGCTCGGGAACGACGCCACCCCTGCCTTGGAACACGCCTCTCGCATGCGATAGGCCAGTTGGATCGGTTCCCAGTACTCGCCTCTGTCAAAGACCACTGCGAGCGGCTTGGGCAAGCTTCTCGCCGCTCTCGACCAGATGTCAACATACTCCTTGATCTGTTCGTCGCCGATTCGGACTACCCGAGCGGGGACTTCGAGGTTGATCCGGATCAGCAGGATATCGATGTTGGGATCATCGGCAACAAGGCTCAGGACGTCGTAATAGTGCTCGGAGATTCTCCCCCTGCCGGTGATACCGACCTCTACCGGGTTTGACAAACAACTGCCCTCGGCCGGCAACAGCTCGAGTATCTTGCGCCTGGTCTCGTCTGCCAGCAGTGGCACTGACAGCCCCGCCCTTTCGCACGTGTCGGTGCTCGCCACCGCCGGCCCACCGCCTCGGCCCACAATCGCCACGCGTCGCCCGCGTGTCTCGGAGAGCCTTGCGAGCGCCACGAGCTGGTCGACGGCTTCCTCGAAGCTATCAACCTTCAGTACTCTCGCTTGCTTGTACAGCGTCTCCCACACCTGCCCAGAGCCGGCCAGAGCCGCTGTATGCGACGAAGCGGCCCTGGCGCCGGCAGCCGTCATGCCGCCCTTGAGCACAAGGACAGGCTTGCGCGCCGCGCATCTCTTGACCGCCTCGAAAAAGCGCCGGCCGTCTTTGATTCCTTCGATATAGCAGAAGACATGCTTGGTCTCGTCGTCTTCCGCCACATACTCCAGGAAATCCTCCATGCCCAGATCGACGCAGTTCCCCATGCTGACGACCTTGGAGAACCGGAGCCCTCTCACGAGAATGCCGGGGATGAAGAGAGAGTCCATCCCCGACCCACTCTGAGAGAGGGCCGCGATGGAACCCGGTTCTCTGGCAGCTTCAGAGCCGACCATGATGCCGCCAAAGCCCAGCCCGCCGGCAGGGCAATACACGCCCATGCAGTTGGGGCCGATTACCCTGGTATTGCTGTTGGCGATGACGCGCACGATCTCGGCTTGCAGGGCCTTATCTTCTGGCCGGCCCGTCTCCGCAAAGCCCGAGGTGAAAATGTGAACTGTCGGGATGCCTTTCTCGATGCATTCCTTCAGAGCCGGGAGCACCGCAGCGCGAGGAACCGCAATGATGGCATAGTCAATCGAACCGGGCACATCTTTCACCGACCGAAAGGCCTCAAGCCCGAGAATCTGGCTGGCGTGTGGGTTGATCGGATAGATGCGCCCCTTGAACCCAAGACTCTGCAGCCAACCGGTCCAGCGAAGCCTCTCGGTGTTCTCATTGCTGTAGGCGCCGATCACCGCTACCGAGTTCGGATAGAATACCCCGTGCAGATCAGGTTTTGCGCTAGCCATTTTGCCTCTCCGCGCCACTCGGTGCCGGGGCTGCAAGAACCGGTTGGCCGACCTCCTCCAGTATCACCCTGGCGTCCACTGCGATCGCACCATCCCTGTAGGCGAAGATGGGGTTCAGGTCCAACTCCTTGACCGCAGGGATGCTCTCTACAAACTCGGAAACCTTGAGCAGCATTCTTTCCAGGTTGGCCACGTCCACCGCTGGCGAACCGCGATACCCGCGCAGGAGAGGAAACCCCTTGATCTCCTGGATCATTTCGCGGGCGTCCCGCGGCTGCAGAGGCACAATCCGGAACGAGACGTCTCGCAGTATCTCCACCAGCACGCCGCCGAGCCCAAACATCAACACCGGCCCGAACTGCGGATCTTTCGACATTCCGATGATGACTTCAACACCCGGCCGGGCCATGCTCTGTACCGACACGCCTGCGACCCTGGCGCCCGGGCATGCCTGCTTCACCGCCTCCATGATATCGTCGTATGCAGCGGCGACCTCCGCGCCGCTCTTCAGGCCCAGCTTTACGCCGCCGGCATCGCTCTTGTGCACCACATCGGCTGAGGCGATCTTTATGGCGACAGGGAAGCCGAGTTCCTCACCAATCGCGATGGCTTCTTGTTTGCATGTCGCCAGCCTGGTCTCGACAACGTCGATGCCCGCTTCTCGTAATAGTTGCTTGGCTTCTATCTCAGTGAGCAGCGTCCTGTCTTCCTTTCTGGCAGTCTCGATGATTGTTTGCTCCGTCATTCGATTCCTCACTCTTCTCGTTTGAGCAGCCGCTCCCAGTCAGCGGGCAAGGATATCTTCTTACTAGTGAGGTACCCGTGCATGCCATGTTGAGTCATAAAGTAGGCATTATCTCTGGCGGGATCACCGCTCACCACGATCACCAGAGCCTCGGGTTTGGAATACAATGGCACCGCTCTCTCTGGGTCTTCGGACTGGCAATATGCTTCTGGCAGATTGCCCAGTCTGACGAACTCGCACAGTTGATCACATTTCTTGTGCAAGCCGCCATAAATGTTATTGAATCGTTTTGCCGGGAAGAAGGAATGCTCCCAGAGATACTGCTTCACTTTTTCTTTGGTGTAGCCGTGTTTGGACAGGTGCTCGGCAATCGACGGCGAAAGGATCAACTGGTGCGTCATCGGCAATCGACCGTGATCACGTGACTGGTGCGTGACGCACAGGCCGATGTCAGTCAAGCGCTGGGCGAGTCTTTCGAGAGTCTTGGCCGGCTCTTCTGCCACCACACCAAAGACGGAGTCACTGGAAAGGCAAGAGTTCACAGTCACCACGTTGTCGCCAGGCTGGAATCCCTGGTCGACGCTGAGCGGCTGCCAGCCGATACTGGCAACGAGGTCCTCGTTCTCGGCCACTACGCATCTGAACGTGCCGCCGAAAGTGGCCTTATCAGTCTTCTTCGGGAGAAAGCCAGCCACGTTTCTGACATAGAGTCTCCAGAATCTACCGATGCTGATATTGGCCTGGAATCCGGGACGCAAGACTCCTTGCTCGTAGTTGAAGTGGAGTTGCTTGATGATCGGTCCATTCAGATAGATCTGCATCTCCGAGCCGGGTGTTGCTCCTGTATGGCGCAAGCCAAAGCCAGGGTCGGCCATTACCTCGACGAGAGCGATGAGAATCGGCATATGCTCCGGGCGGCAACCAGCCATCACACCGTTCACCGCAATGCTCCATATGGTCGCCTCGCGGCTATCGGGCAGAAGCGAGCCGATAGCTTCTTCGGGCCTGCGATCCGTAAAACGGAGGAAAGCCTGAACCTTCTCCACTGTGGGCGGAACGATCGGGAGTCCATCGCTCCACTCGTTGGTGTAGAAATGCTCGTTGACCTCTTCGAATGTCCCGCTGAACACGATGTCGGTCAGGTCTGGGTCAACCATTCTGGGCTTGGCATCCGGCGGCTGCACCGTCAAGGCCGTTACCACCTGATCGACAATAGAGGTGCGGACATGTTCCTCCAGTTCGCTAGTTGTGAAGGTGTCGACATGTCTACCAAAGACAGCCTTGGGCATGTTGAAGGTGCCGCGGCCTTGAGCTGTGAATTCGGCCGCTGTCTCGAAGCCCTTACATACCATGACAACAGAGGGTATGCCGATCTGCTCGGGGACAACGCTGGCCCGTGTAGCCACGGGCGTGCATGACCCTCAGCAGCCGACTCCACCCACCGAAACGTCAACACCTCTCGATTTCAAAAGCAGCGGCAGCTCGGCGAGGACCTTGTCCTCGGCGGCCCCGCCCATGCGGCCGAAATCCTCCCAGCGCGCGAACTTGACGCCGGGGTAGCGCTTCTCGAGCTCACGCTCCAGAATCCGGAAGATCTCATCGCCGCGGAATCCGCCGTTCCACAATTCGGCTATCGTCTTGCCCGCAAGTGTGTTCGGTCGTTTGGCAAGCGCTATCCCTTGAACGGTCCGTTTGCCGCGCGGCCAGACTACTTCATACATGATTGCGCTCCCTGTCGCGAACACGATGTGCGAGACACCTGGGCATCCAGATCCTCTGGAGGCATGTTCGTCTCGATCCAGCCGGGTTCCTGCTACGCAGGTCGGCCACTTCTTGCCATACGGGCGGCCTCGATTAGCTGATGCCAGGCGCCCGGCTTGTACTTGTCGATATCCCCGGTCACCATGGTACACAAGCCGGGAATGAGGGTGGATGAAACGCAGTTCTGGCCCCCGGCCACGATGATCTGCAAATCTTCTGGCTTCTCTGTCTTTGGGATCATGGTGTTGCGCTTGTCTGCAACACCTTCGATCCGCTTAGCCCAACCCGGCGATTGGCGAAAGATGAACCCTGTCGCTTCGCCTTCGGCCAGTGAGATACGAGCGTGTTCGAACACATAGTCTTGGATAGCTTGTTTTGAGTACCCAGCGTCAGCGAGGGCCTGGGCGTGGCTGGGACAGAGGACCAATAGCTGGTCCCACGGCACCCCGAATTCCCTGGCACTGATGCCCTGAACGGCATGGACGATCATGTTGAGAATATGCTCGACGGGAGGCTGAAGGAATATCAAGTGCGTGCCCTTGCCCGGTAGTATAGTCACGGTGCTCGCTTCTGCAGCATACCCGCGTTCGACGTGCAGTGGTTGCCACGGGCTGGTTTCCTCATTCTCGGCAAAACACCATGAGTACCTACCCGGGATTGACTGGCAGGCGAGATTACCCCCTGGGCCAAAGTAGGCGCCCGCGCCATTAATGAGCAGGAGGCTGATCGTGCGACCGATGGTGGCGTTGGCTTGCCAGCCCGGCCCCATGAGCCCGTAGGACGAGTTGATCTCGAGCTCTCTGGCGATCGGGCCATTGACGATCAACACCGGTGCCTGGTTCGTCACGCTGTTGGTCAGGAAGTGCATGATGGTCGCACCGGCGTCTGACGCCAGCGCTTCGACCGCCGCCAACAAAACCGGCATGTACTCGGGCCGTGCCCCGGCCATGGCCGCGTTGACGGCGATCTTCTCTACCGTGATCAGCCCGTTGCGCGGCGGGAATCGCCTGGTCACTACCCTATCCCTGGGGAGGTCGGTACCTGTAAGTAGCCACTCAACACGTTCCCTTGTAGGTGGTATTAGGGGAAGCCCATCACCCCACTTCTGCGACAGGAAGTACTGATTCATGCTATCAGCAGCACCCTGATAGTCGATGCCCTGGAAGACAAGACTCTCCACTTTTGTCTTCTTGGGTGCCTTGGGCTGCCACTGAGTGAGCCCAAAGATTATCTCCTCAGCAGCTTTGTTGCAGGCATCCTCCACATCTTTCTCCTGGCCGATCATTACGCTGTAAGGCAGGATGGAAACGGCCAGATCAGAGACTCCTTGCGCGCGAGCAGACGTCCCTACAAATAAGACAAACTGAGGCGATACGATCGAGATAGCTGGTATGCCGGCTTTTTCTGCTTCGGCGCCCACGGCGCTTTGGGGTCCCGCGCAGCCTCAACCACCGTTTCCCAGCAGGACGGCGTCGCATCCCTTGGCCCTCAGTATCTCGGCCACTTGGTCGAGAGGCGCCCAGCGTTGGGAGATGTTGGGTTTTCCGATGGCGAACTCGGTGTACGGGACGATCTTGACGTCGGGGAAGCGTTCCTGCAACTTGCGCCGGATGATGGGAAACGTGCGATCGGCGCCATAGTGCCCGGTCGTCCAGACCTCACCAATCGTCTTCCCGTTCAGTGTATCCAGGCGCGGCGCATTCCCACGATTGATGGTTACCTCAGTGAGCGGAGAGAATACTGCCAGCTTGACCAGGCGTGTTGTCGATTCCATGATTCCACAACCTCGATGCGATCAAAGTGAGAACCTAGCTCGAACCGCTTCGACGATGATCCCGGGGAATAGATCACTCCGCAGAGTGTACACAAACACGATGTACATGAATGCGGCCGCCATGACAGCGGTAATCGTCGACACAACCCAGCTGCGCCGGTTGAGTCTCAAGTACGCCAGGACGAAGATCGTTGTGCTGATGACAAAGCCGAACAGATAGATCAACAAAACATACCCCACCAGCCAGGCAAAAACGAGCCCGTTCTGCCACCACTCGCCGACTATCTCGAGTGGGGATTCTGCTTCCTCATCCCCGCTGCTAGCCTCGGCCGTCACCTCCTGCTTCTGGGCGGGCTGTTCTTTGCGAGACTGCGAGAGCTCTTTCGCCAGTTGCACTGCTGCCAGGACAAACACGAGCCCGCTGACAACGCCTGGCACGAGAGTCGACTTCAGGGTCGCGTAGGTAAGCGAGTAGTATCCGAAAAACAATGCCAGCAGCATTATGCCCATCAGGAGGTAAGCATCGCCCGTTATCCTTCGTTTCACTTCGCCCCGACTCCTTGCATCGTCGGCCTGCGGAACCTTCGCCAGAGCCCGCTCCACACATCCTTGGTGAGAACGAGGAAGACCACGAACAATAGGGCCAGGCTGATCGGAGTCATGAAGAACAACGGCCCTCGAAAATCGATGCTCTGCCAGAGGTAGTACTCGAACAGCCGTCCCATGATGAAGCCCAGGATGAGCGACGGTATGGAATACTTGAACTTTCTGAGCAGGATACCGACTATCGTGATCGCAACCATCACCACCAGGTCCAAGAACGAGTTGTTGTAAACGTACACCCCGACGCAAACGAGGGGAACGATGAGACAGAATAGATAATGCGGCGACACGCGGGTGATCTTGACAGTCACCGGCAATGCGAGAATGCAGAGCCCGGCCCCAAGGATCTCGGCTTGAGCCGTTATCAACAGCAACGCAAACGAGAGACTAGTGTGCTCGGTGAGCATCTTGGGGCCGGGCTGGATACCCAGCATAATGAGAGCGGCCATGATCAAGACCATGCTCGAGTTGCCCGGGATGCCTAACGCCAGGGTAGTGAGCAAGTCTCCGGCGGCTCTTGCATTGGCCGCACTCTGTGGTGCGATGACGCCTTCCACGTTGCCCGTACCAAACGTCTCGGGATGTTTCGAGGTCTGCTTGCCGTGCGCATAGGCGGCCCAAATGGCTGTCTCGCCGCCAATGCCTGGGATGACGCCGACAAGGTAGCCGATGACAGTCGCCCGCAGCCACAGCCACCAATGCGCAAAGACGTCGCGCACTCCCGAAAGGAGCTCGCGATAGGCTCCAATGGGCGAAGCTTTCTCGGCAATCGGCTTGTTAGCCGAAGCAAGCTCGATCAGCACTGGTACGGCCAGTAGCCCCATGAGCATTACCACAATCGTGATGCCGTCATAGAGATATGGATTGCCAAAGGTGAAACGCTCGAGGCCAGTCTTGGCCTGGAAGCCGATGCAGGAGAACAGGATACCCAGGCCGGCGCTGATGAGCCCCTTGATCGGCGACCCCTGTGTCAGCACGGCCAGGAAAGTCAGGCCCACCAGAATCACTGCGAAGAGCTCGGGGGATCGCAGTTCCATGAGCAGAGGCATAACGAAGGGTATCATCAGAAAGGCAAAGAGTACAGAGGCCGTCCCACCCATGACGGAAGAGGTGAGCGATGCGCCGATCGCGCGAGCAGCCTGGCCTTTGCGGGTCATGGGAAAGCCGTCAAGCAGGAGTGGGGCGTTGGAGGATTCTCCGGGCACGCCGATCAGGATTGAGGTGAGCGCGCCACCCGTGGTGTTGGCGGTCTGCAGAACGATCATAAAGGCTAGGCACATTAGGGGATCTCTGCCGGCAACAAAAGGCAAGGCCATGATGATGATCGCAGGTCCGCCGAGACCTGGAAGGATGCCCACTACGACTGCGATCACGGTGCCGACAAACATGGCTGCAAACACAGCTGGACTAAAGACTAGCGCCACCGCTTGGAAGAACGCGTCAAACACGCCGTACCTCCTGAGCACACGGTCCACCTACATGCGGAAGGGCAACCCTGATCCCCGCAATCTGGGTTGGCGGGAGCTGTGGAAGAGAGCGCACATTGCTCCCTGCCAACCCAGATCACGCGTCCACTCAAAACTACTGTACGTATTTTTCGATTAGAGACGAATACAGCTTGAACTCATCCATGTTATTCGACAGGTACGAGATCTGGTCTTGGCTCTCCTTTGCCGTGTAGGCGCCAAACCAGATGCCAAACTGATCTTTCATCTTGTTCTGGAACTCGGTGTTGTCGAGTATTTTGGTGATGCTCTCGTCCAGGAACTGCACCCTGTCCTGCGGCGTGCCGGGAGGAGCCATGAAGACTTTGGCCTCAGGGAACAGGACACCCAGCAGATTCTTCTGGTCGGCCGTCAGCGTGGTGAGTTCGCCGATGGTCGGCACATCTGGGGCAAGCGAGTCTCGCTTCTCACCCAACTGCGCCAGAGGCTTGAATTGGCCTTGTGCCTCATAGCGGATCACTGAATCAAAAGCGCGAACCATGAAGTGACCTTCACCTTGCTGCAAGGCGAGGTAAGCGGCATCAGAAGCGACACCGATGACGAGCTTGGCATCAAGCTTCAGAGCTTCGGTTGCACCCATGGCTGCGAGGCTAATGATGGATGTCGCTGTCGAGGTTGGAACCTTGAGATTCTTGCCATTCTTGAGGAGGTCGACGGTCGTATACTGCCCCGTGGGCGACACACCCAACACATAGGGTCCGCCCTTGATGCCGGCCATATACTGGAACTTGGTGATGTCGTACTCGATACCCTTCTGCTGCATCAGGTAGCCGGGCCAGAGTCTGCCGGTGGCCTCGAACATCACCGTAAGCCCATCTGGCTTCGCGATCCTGTAAAAGTCGTTCTGAGCCACCAGGCCGCCACCGGCCGTCTTGTTTTCCACCACGATCTTTACCCCGGTGAGCTCCTCCAAGTAGGGGGCAATGAGCCGGGCATAGATGTCATTGGTAGATCCGGCAGGGCTGGTGACCAGAATCGTCAGAATCTGATCCTTGTAGAAGGCTGCCGCGGCCGACGTTGCAGGTTCGGCAGTTGTAGCGGGCACAGCGGTCGGGGCGGGTGCCTGGGTTTCAGCCGGAGCAGAGGTCGGGGCTGGCGCTTGGGTCGCAGCCGGGACTGGCGTCGGGGCAGCGCAACCGAGAGGGACCGCACTCACGAGCGCGAGCAGCGCAAGGAGCACGATTATTCGCTGTGGGGTAGCACGCATCTTGAGCCCTCCTTTGATGCTTCCTCAGAAATGGTCGAGGTTGGACGCCAGAGTTGAGCAACAAGCACTGACATTGTGTGAGTTCCTTACATCGAACCTCCTCGCGTCTCGCCGCAGCAACCTCGATTGCATGGTGGGTGTCAGTCCGGAAACAGCGCTGGAGATGCCTGGGCCCCCGAAGCCGTATGCTACTTGATGCCGTAAAGGAACCTGGTTCGCGAAGGCAGAATCACCGTGGCGGTCGATTCCTGATGAACTTCACCCAACTGGTTCTCGCAGTGTAGCTCCAACTCAACCAGGAATTGGCCGTCTTCGGAAGTGTACTTTTTCGTGACCTTGCCCTTGACCCAGGTGGTATCGCCATGCCAGTTCGGACGGCGGGTCTTGCAGCTCTGCACCATCAGCCAGCCATCGTCGCCCATCCAGTTCTGGATGGCTTTCTGCATCAAGGCCTCCGACTGACCGTGGTAGCCGTAGCCACCCATCTTCAGCCCCGTGGCCCGGCCACAGGCGTCGGTCAGGTGCCCTTCAGCGCGCCAACGAGGCGCGTTGGTTTCCGGGTCGATCCAGCCATGATCCGCGATGTGGTCCCTGAGCATGTCCCAGTTGATACCAAAGGCCGACTGCTGCCCCATGGCGCCCATCATGCAGTGAGAGTCGAGGACCGTAAGCGGGCCTGCCACCACCGGGAAGATCTCCTCACCTTCCACAACGTCCTCCCAAAAGCGGGTCTCGGCGCCTCTCCGGTTCAGATCTTCGTCGTAGTAGCCCTGATGGATGCGGTCCAGTTCTTCCTGGGTGTACCGATACCGTTCCCGATACTTGAAGGCACTCTCGGTCTTTTGCCTGCTCTCGGCCACGATATTCACCCGAGTGCGATCTCTGGTGGCCACGATTTCGTCTCGCTGGTTCAGGTAGGTGGTGCGGTACATCGAAATGAACAGGCGATAGGGGACTTGCCGATGCGACCTTTTTTCCGTGACGCCCATGTCGGTGCCCATCACATGGAACGTGTCGCCGGGCCGGATAACTTTGTACCACGTCCAGGTGCTGCCGCCGGCCAGGCTCCTGCCAAAGCCGGGCGCGACCTTGCCCATCCCCGCGCCGGCTTCGCCGATACAGTAGAGGATGCCGTTCGGCGCAATGATGCCACCATAGCGCGTATTCCGTGCATACTCGTCCCAGCGATACAGCGGGTTCTTGTCGCCTATCGCGTCGCAATAGTGCCGGATCAAGTCCTTGGTGACCAGTTCATTGAACAGCGCATAGTGCGAGTTCGTCCCTTTCTCCCTCGGTGGTCCCCAGGGATTCGGGAGGTTGCCCACGCCATCGGGGAAGGCCGTATCGCCAATCAGCGCGTTGCGAGATGCGGCCCATTCATCGATCTCTTGGTTGAACTCATCACTCAGTAGCTTGTTCCAGTTCTCCTTGCTCATTTTCTGCTCCTCCTTTGCGGCAAAACGTGAGCGAATTGGGCGCCGGGTCGGCTGCGTCCCGGGTCGTGTCCGCAAACCGCCGTAGTCTAGCTCCCCTTGGCCGCCACCGGCGGCTTGTGCCCGTTTGGCCTCGCCATGGCGCCAGATTCGCCACCGGCGACGCCCCCGAAGCCGCCTGGGGCGGCCAAGGGTGGCTAGGCTACGCCCATCAAAGCCAATGCGACGAACCACTAGTCCGGCGTGCGGATCAGCTTGGTAACGGCCCGGTGCTTGGGACCGCCCCACGAGGGCATCCAGGTGGAGTGCAGCCCCGCGCCACCCACTACGACAATCAGGATGTTCTCCTTGCTCAGCACGATTGGAATCGGCTGGTCGCCGAAATCCCCGTACTGCGCCGGCGTTCGCTTGCGCGAAGCGAGGTTCTCCTCAGTCGTGAACTCTAGCGGCACTCGGGCGGTACGGAAGAGATACTCTCTGATATCGTCTTTCGTCAGGCCGTCTCTCGCGACGAGCGCTGCGTGCTCCGGTCCGATGCAGATGACGAGATCCGATCCCGTCACAAAGCGAAAGTTCGAGGATCCCGGAGCCATGATGCTGCCGGCAACGATCCGCAAAAAGCTCGTTGCCTTGGAGGCATCCTGCCCGTTGATATCATGGGGGCCTTCCAACCCGAGGACGGTCACCGTGCTGTCGGTCGGCTTGAAGCCCCTCTCCACATGGAACGGCTCCCAGGGGCTGGCATCCTCGTTCTCGGCGAAACAGAAACTGAATTTCGCCGGCGTTCCCTGGGTTGCCTTGTCAACACTGCCCGGACGGGCGCCGCCGATGTTCAGCAGGGTAAGCCGGACGGCTCTGCCGATCGTGGCGTTGGCTCGCCAACCCGGCCCCATGGCCCCGGCACCCGAGTTGATGTCGAGCTTTTTGGCAATCGGGCCGTTGATGAGGGTCAGCATGGCACAAGGATGGGTCGTAGCCTGAACGCCGAACAGGTCGAACCCCTCGCTCGTCATGGCCTCCACCGCCGCGATCAGCACCGGCAGGTACTCCGGCCGGCAGCCCGCCATCACGGCGTTGATGGCGATTTTTTCCACGGTGGCTTGGCCGCCCTGGGGCGGGATGGTTGCGATAACCTGCTTGGGATCGAGTCTGTTGTACTCGATCATCTTCATCACCCGCTCGGGCGTGGGCGGGACGATGGGCAGGCCGTCGGTACACCCGTCGCGATAGAATCTGTCTTCGATCTCTTCGAGTTCGTCTGGCAGAACGATTCTGTCAGACTGGAGCGCATCGCTCGTCATGATCCGCCTTTTCCGCCCTGTGGTCGAGATAGCAGCGCCAAGCCAGCGACATCAACCCCGGTCCGTCATCAGTTGTACCAGCTTGGCCATGGCATTCGTAGCTTTTATCTTCACCATCTCTGGGGTCTGACCTGCTCCGACCGGATGAGGCACCACCAGAAGCGCTGCATCGGGCAGCCCAAACGACTTGGCTTCCATCCTCGCCAGGCTGCTGAACGCCGTCGTCGTCACCATGATCGTCGGAACGCCGTTCTTCTCGAGGTCAACCGTGTCGTGGAGACTCCACGATGTGCAGCTCCCTCAATCGCCCAAGCCGGTGATCACGATGTCACACTGTCCTTTGATCTGGGCAATGACCTGGGGACTGAGTGGCTCCGTCCTGCCCGGTTTCGTGTACCTGATCACCGAGGCGACCTTGTACTCGCTCATCAACAGTTCCTCGACCCTATCTAGGAACAGCGTGAAATTCGGCTTTGTGTTGTCCAGCAAGCCGACTCGCAGACCCACGAGGTCCTTCGGCCGGGGGTTCAGGCTCGTTCTTGCCGATTTCGGCCTTGATACCGGGTCAAGTACGGTGATGGTTCTTCCTTCCATACGCGATTCCTTTGCCTGAGGATTGAGCTGGTGTACTTGAGCAGGCTTCTCCTACCATTATACACGCAAAACTGTTGACAACGTTTTCGATTCTTGGTATGATCTATTCCATACTGGAATGGACTAGAAAGCAGAAAACCCGATGGATATCGACCGCTTGAGGGAATTCATCGTTCTGGCGCAGACCCGCAGTTTCGCAAAAGCCGCGAGCGCGCTTTTCTGCTCGCAGTCAACCCTGTCCAAGCGCATCAAGAGCACCGAACGGGAACTGGGCGTTCGCCTGTTTGACCGCACTTCGCGCCGGGTGGAGATCACCAAGTTCGGCGAATTGTTGCTGCCTTATGCCAGGCAGATCGTGGCGCTTCAGGACGAGTACGCCGCCGTGTTACAGGCCAACCAGGCCACCGATCGCGACGTGCTGACACTGGGTTCCATACGTGCCCTGGCGCAGTACCATATCACGGCCGTTTTGGGCGATTTTAGGAGGAGCCGGCCCCAATCGACCATTCGCGTCGTGCGGGCTACTTCCGAAGAACTGAGGGCAATGCTCCGGCAAAGGAAGGTGGAGCTTGCTTTTGTTCGCACTACAACTGAGACTGACGACGACCTCACCAAGGTGCCATACGCCTCCGACGGCCTGGTCGTCGTCCTGCCGACCACCCACCGCCTGGCGAGGCAGAAGGTCATCGCGCTGGAACAACTGGCGAATGAGCGTTTTCTGCTGTCGGATAAGCACAAGCCTCTGTACAGACTGTGCATGGACGCCTGCCGGCAGAGCGGCTTTGAGCCCAAAGTAGCCGACACTGACGACAAGTTCGAGAACCTCATCGACATGGTGACCAAGGGCATGGGAGTCGCCATAATGATGAAACAGCTCGCGCTCTACGTCGCAAATCCGAGGGTTGTCATCGTGGATACCTCTCCGACTGTCCGCTCGCACATTGATCTATGCTACCTGAAAGGCGCCGAGTTATCGGAAGCGGCAAAGCAGTTTGTGGCTTGTACAAGGCTCCACGTTGCAGTAACTCGAGCCCGGTCCGCCTCGTGAGGGGATCCATCGACAGGGGTCCTCTACCTTGGGAGATCTCATCCGGTTCAACTTCTTTGCGGTCACCGGGATTCCCTGGCCCCTTCGACGAGCTTCTGCCACTGGAAGCACGGTCTTGTGGCTGATCGGCGGTTGGCCTGTTCGCCCATTTGACAGCCTCCGCCGAATCTGGTATAATCCCCGCTGTCAAACGATGGTGCTCGCCTGGGCGCCCGGTCATCCGCCGGGCGTTTTGCGTGGGCGGGCAGAGCACACACGTTGCGGGGTGGAGCAGCGGCAGCTCGTTGGGCTCATAACCCAAAGGTCCCAGGTTCGAATCCTGGCCCCGCTACCTAGACGAGCGCCCGACCTCTCAAGTTCGGGCGCTCTTCGATTCCGGCAGCGTCCGTTCGCAGGGCAGCATCTGTTTGCAGTGGCAAGTGGTGCGCAGTTGGGGAGTCGCGGCAAATGCTGTAGAATAGTGGCCAGGATTGCCAACAGCCCACGAGGTGAAAGCGATGGCCGTATCCCTTGCCGGGGTCTTTCCCCCCATCCCCACGCCGTTCGACGCCGCAGGCGAGCTCGCGCTCGACAAGCTCGCGGCGAACCTGGCCTTCTGGAACACGACCGGCGTCGCCGGCTATGTCGTCCTTGGCTCCAACGGCGAGTTCCCCTTCCTCAGCGAGGCCGAAAAGCTCGCCGTGCTTGAGACGGTGGGCCGCCACATCGCGCCCGGCAAGCTCTGTATCGCCGGCACCGGCTGCGAGAGCGCGCGCCACACCATCGCCCTCACGCGCCGCGCGGCCGAGTTGGGGGCGCACGCCGCGCTGGTCGTCACCCCGAACTACTACAAGCCCAAGATGGATGCGGCCGCCTTCACCGCCTTTTACCAGGCCGTGGCCGACGCCAGCCCCATCCCCATCGCCATCTACACCATGCCCGCCTACACCGGCATCGACATCAGCGTCGACGCCGTGGCCAGGCTCTCGCAGCACCCCAACATCATCGGCATGAAAGACTCGAGCGGATCGATGCCCAAGTATGGCGACATGCTGCGCCAGGCGCGGCCGGGCTTTCAAGTGCTGGCGGGCTCGGCCAGCTTTCTCTTCGCGGCGCTGTGCCTGGGCGCCTCGGGCGGCGTCTGCGCCCTGGCCAACATCGCGCCGGCGCAGACGGTAGAGCTCTACAAGCTGACGAAGGCGGGCAAGCTCGCGGAGGCGCGCGCCCTGCAGTACCGCCTGATGGCGCCCAACGCCGCCGTCACCAGCGGCTACGGCATCGCCGGGCTCAAGTATGCCTGCGAGCTGACCGGCCTCTACGGCGGCCCCGTGCGCCTGCCGCTCCTGCCGCTGGGCGAGCATGAGCAGGCCCGCCTGCGCGCCACCCTGGCCGAGGCCGGCCTCCTGCCCTGAGCCCCCAGGCCAGAAAGCACAAAGCCTCCACACTACCAGCCGGTAGCGGGAGGCCTGCCTCGAACTGCACACAGATTGGTGGCGGCGGACAGACTTGAACTGTCGACCAAGGGCTTATGAGTCCCCTGCTCTGCCGCTGAGCTACGCCGCCACGAGTGAAACGACTCCGCTACAGGAACTTATCGCCTCGGCGCTGAGTTCCTTGCAGGCCGTAGTATAGTCAAGCCGGCGCCGCTGTCAAATAGGCAAGGCGTCACGGCTCTCGGTGTTGACAGCATGCCTCCTCACATTGTATAATATGGTCAAAAACTGGGTAGGTGCTTCACAAATGAATACCGCCGAAAGAGTCGTCGAGATCCTCGATACGCTCGCTTCCTCAGCTGGCTCGTGCGGGGTGTCTGAGATCAGCCGCCAACTCGGGCTGGGCAAGAACAACGTCTTTCGCATCCTTTCGGCCCTCGAAAGCAAGGGATGGGTCCATCAGGATGTCGAGACCAGGAGATACAGCCTCACCGGGGCCATGGCCAGGGTCGCCTTGCAGTCCCTGTCGCAGCTCGACATCCAAAGGGTGAGCTTGCCTTTTCTTGACGAACTGCAGGCTATCACCGGCGAGACCAGCGCCCTGTCCATCAGGGTGGACTTTGAGAGAATGTTCATCAGCAGCGTCCCGAGTCACCATGAAGTCCGCCAGATGGTGCCCCTGGGCGAACGCCGGCAGATGTGGTATGGCTCGGGAGGCCGAGCCATCCTGGCCTTTATGGCTGAGGAGGAGATCGGGGCCGTCCTCAGGCAGTTCGAGGCCTCCGGGGTTTCGGTGTTGGCAGGGGGCCAAGCAGTCACGATTGATTCATTGCGCCAAGAGCTGGCTCAGGTCAGGAGCCAGGGCTTTTCGGTGGCCGCCGGAGAACGTACCTCCGGGATATGCGGCGTGTCGGCACCCATCTTTAACCATGAACAGAAGGTGGTGGGCAGCCTCAGCGTCTCCGGCCCCATGCCTCGTTTCGATCTGGACAAGGCCTGTCAACATGGCCCTCTCGTTCTGGACAGAGCCAAGAAGATCAGCTCGATTCTGGGCGCGAGCATAGCATAGCCTCCTTCTTGTCACCGTGTTCTGCAAGCGTCGCAAGAAGACAGTTGATGAGGAAATGGACCTGTCCCATGGCACCCGACTTTGGCACGTACGCGATTCATCCATTGCCCTTGTGCACCGTAGAGAACTTTCCCAGGGCGCACCTTCACTGGATGCTACCGATGTCGAGCGAAGAGCGCATACGCGACTGTCACTACACCTGGTACGTGGAGGGCCCCAGGGAAAGATATCTGATCGACGCTGGCATCACGGCTGAACGGTTCGCCGCCAAAGGCTTGCAGTCGGTGCACATACAGACACTGGATCAAGCGCTGCACAAGTTGGGTCTGGAAGTGGGTGATATCGACTATGTGATCGTGACGCATGCGCACCACGACCACATCGCCAATCTCCGCCGGTTTCCCAGGGCCAAAGCCATCATCCAGCGCGCCGAGCTTGAAGAGGCGCACCATCCATTCCCGTATGCCAGGCCGCGTTTGCCGGCAGACTATGCCGATTTGCTCGATGGGGTGCGTTGGGAGGTCGTCGCAGGAGACACGAGGATTGATGACCACATGGAGCTCCTCTTGACTCCAGGCCACTCTGCCGGCGGCCAGTCCGTCGCGGTGCGGACCGCTCAGGGCCTGGCCATCGTCACCGGGTTCTGCTGCCAGCAGGAGAATTTCGATCCGCCTGAGGAGTTCAAGCAAAGGGGCTACTCATTCACCATCGGCGCCTCACACATCAACCCGGTGGCACTGTATGAGAGCACCAAACGAGTGATCGGTCTTGCCGATCTCGTCATCCCCAGTCACGAGTACGGCAGGCTAGCAGGCGTCAGCAAGATAGGTTAGCGTTGGGTCCGACACGGTGTAAATGAGCGGGCCTCGTCTCGTGCCAGGGCTTGGCACGAGACGAGGCCCGCTCATCTGCAGTGCTTACGCGAGTGACATGCCTCGCGTATCGCACGCCCCTCACCCCCTGCCAAACCCCCATTTGAGGGCTCCTCCTTCCCGCCGCGGCGGGAAGGAGGCCGGGGGGATGGGCCTCTGAGGGAGGCGACAAGCCCGGCCACGCGACCGCGCAAGCACTATCACCTACCGCATTGGGCCTCATAGCGCAGCCAGGCCCAGGGTCCGCACCCAGCAGAGGCGGCTCCCACGCCGCCAGAGACAGGGACGGGCCGAAATCATCGACAGGGTTCGCCGCATCCGGCAGCGCGGCGGTCCCCTCCGCCACGCTCCGGGCTGGGGTGGGAGCCGCCTCTGCCGGGTGCGGAAAACAGGCTACGCGAGGCCCGGTCGGGCCTGTTCAGGCGATTCGTTCGACGATCAGCGCAGCCCCTTGCCCCACCCCCACACACATCGTGGCCAATCCGTAGCGCACCGCACGCCGCTTCATCTCGTGCACCAGCGTGGTGACTATCCTGGCGCCGCTGCAGCCTAAGGGATGGCCGAGCGCGATCGCGCCGCCGTTCACGTTGGCGATGGCGGGATCGATCTCGAGCTCTCGCAGGCACGCTACCGACTGGGAGGCAAAGGCCTCGTTCAGCTCGACCAGCCCGATATCGCGCATGCCGAGGCCAGCACGCGCCAGCGCCTTCCTCGTGGCGGGTATGGGGCCGAGGCCCATGTAGGCAGGGTCGACCCCTGCCACAGCCGATGAGACGACCCTGAAGAGGGTCGTGTGGCCGAGCGCTCGTGCCTTGGTCAGGCTCATCAGCACGAGGGCCGCCGCGCCGTCGTTGATGCCCGACGAGTTGCCGGCGGTGACCGTGCCGCCCTTCTTGAACGCCGGCCTCAGCGCGGCGAGCTTTTCGAGGGTCGTATCGGGGCGGGGATGCTCGTCCGTATCCACGACGGCGACAGCGCCCTTGGGCTGCGGGACCTCGACAGGCACGATCTCGTCCTTGAACCGCCCCTCGCGGATGGCAGCCGCTGCCTTCTGTTGGCTGGCCAGGGCGAAGCGGTCCTGGTCCTCGCGGCTCACCCCGTAGCGCTCCGCCACGTTCTCCGCAGTCTCACCCAGACTGATCGGCGGGTATTGCTCCGCCAGCTTGGGGTTCACAAAGCGCCAGCCGAGGGTGCTATCCTGCAGTCCGATCTCGCCCCTCTGGAAGGCCGCCTCGGGCTTGAGCATCACAAAGGGCGCCCTGCTCATGCTCTCGACCCCGCCGGCGATCACGACCTCGCCGTTCCCCGTCTGGATCGCTTGGGAGCCAAAGATGATCGCCTGGAGGCCCGAGGCGCACAGGCGGTTCACAGTGGCCCCCGCCACCTCCATCGGCAGGCCAGCCAGGAGCAAGGCCATCCGCGCCACATTGCGGTTGTCCTCACCCGCCTGGTTGGCATCGCCCAAGATCACATCCTCGACCTCGGCGGGGTCCACCCCCGAGCGCCTCACCGCCTCGCCAATGACCCGTGCGGCCAGGTCATCAGGCCGGACGCCCCTCAGAGCCCCGCCGTAGCGTCCTATCGGCGTGCGCACCGCCGCAACGATCACAGCATCTTCCACTTGGCACCTCCCCGGCGGAACTCTGAGCCGCCAATCCGCTTCTTGCACTCGATCTCGAAGGCCCCATCATCCAGGCCATTCTAGAGACCAGTGAGCTAGTAGTCTGCCGCACCGATTTTGATGGGCTCCGACGCCCACGAAGCCGCCTGGGGCGGCCAAGGGGGCTAGGCTACGCCCATCAGAATCAGTGCGACAGACTGCTAGTAGATAATCTCCTCGTCTTGCAGCTTTTTGATCTCGTCTCTGGACATGCCGAGCAGAGAGCCAAAGACCTCTTCGTTGTGTTCTCCCAAGAGCGGTGAAGCCTTCTTGATCCTGGCAGGCGTCTCCGATAGCTTCCATGGCGGGCTGATGACCACCTTCTTGCCCATCACCGGATGCTCGATTTGGCTGACCATGCCACGTGCCTTGACATGAGGGTCGGAGAGTATTTCCTCGGCGCTGAACGACGGCATGGCCGCTACCCCGGCGCTCTGTAGCAGAGCCATGAGCTCATAATGCGTATGGTTCATGGTCCACTCTGCGACATGTCGATCCAGCCGCGCCCGGTTCTGCCAGCGGCTGTACACGTCGCCAAAGGCCTCATCTTGAGCCCAGGCGGGGTTGCCCATGGCGCCGCACAGGGCCTGCCACTCTTTGTCACTCGCCACGGCGATACTGATCCACTTGTCGTCGCCCTGGCAACGATAGCAGTTGTGGGGCGCCATGATGGCATCTTGATTGCCGCATCTGAACGGCGATCTCTTGTTCATGGGGTATTCCATCAGCTCGGCGCCGATGAGCGCGCTGACACATTCCGAAGAAGAAAGGTCGATGTACTGGCCCTCGCCGGTCCTCTGCCGGTGGATCAGGGCCGCGAGCAGGGCAAATGCCGATACCGTGCCGACTCTCAGGTCCATGACCCCGCTCATGGTATTGGGCTCACCGTCCTCATACCCTGTGAGATACGCCAGGCCGCCAAAGGCCGCGAATATTGGGGCATAGCCGGCGTATTCGCGGTATGGGCCTGATGAACCGAACCCCGATGACGAAAGCATGATGATATCGGGCTTGACCTTCACGAGGTCCTCATACCCCAACCCCAGTCGATCCATCGCCCCTGGGCGCATGTTTTCGAGGACCACATCGCTCACCGCGACGATCCTCTTTGCCAGTTCTGCTCCCTCTGGGCGCTTGAGGTCAAGGGTGACCCCTTTTTTGTTCAGATTGGCATTGTTGAAGATCGGGGAGGCATCATAATTGGGGAAATCGTCTCCCGTGGTAATCGAGCCATGTCGCGTCTGGTCAATGCGCTTGCGGCTTTCGATCTTGATGACCTCTGCTCCCAGAAAAGAGAGGAGCAGAGTGGCGAGCGGCCCCGCCCAGACCCAACTGAAATCGGCGATCCGTACCCCCTGCAAAGCATCCCGATTCATGTTACGAACTCCTCCTTGGCGCTAGGTTGTGTTCGCAAACCCGTAGCATAGCCCCCTTGGCCGCCGTAGGCGGCTTCGTGGGCGTCTTGGGCGGCGAGACTGGCGCCACAGAACGGCAAAACGGGCACAAGCCGCCTGTGGCGGCCAAGGGGCCCTAGGCTACGACGGTTTGCGAACACGACCTAGATAACACCAGCTTCTCTGAGCTTGGCCAGTTCTTGCCCAGTGAAGCCAAGGCGATTGCAGTAGACCTCTTCATTGTGCTGACCCAAAAGGGGCGCGCCATGATTGCCGCGCGGGGCTGTTCCAGAGAATCGGTAAGGCAGCCCGGGGTACATCAACTTGCCGGCCTTTGGGTGTTCAATCTCCTCGTAAAAGCCCCGGGCTTGCGTCTGCGGCGACTTGAACACCTGCTCGGCGGAACAGACTGGGGCACAGGCTGTGCCCTGGGCCTGTACCCTGAAGAAGAGGTCCGCGGTATCGTATTTCAGTGCCTCTTCTCTCAGGCGGGCCCTGAGATCGTCGAAATTGGCCTCTCTCGCCTTATGGGTGCCGAACTTCTCATCCTTGGCCCATTCGGGGTTGCCCAGGGCTTCGACGACACCTTTCCATTGCCTATCCGGATGCAGCACTACCATGACATACCCGCCGTCACGGCAACGTACGAGTGTATCGCGGACACGGTTGATTTCATAGCGGGTGGGGCTCTTCCCGAGTTCGTAATAGCGGGCAATGTTCACCCGCTCGAGCGCCATCTCGGCCTCCTGCTTGGAGATGTCTATGTACTGCCCCGTTCCCCCAACAAGACGCCAGTAGAGCGCCGCCGCAATGGCCACCGATGCGCTCACGCCCACGTCACAATCCCCGATAAAGCCGCCTCCCTTGATCGGCTCCCTATCGGCGTTCGGCGACGCGGCAGGCAAGACATAGCCGGCGCCGCTGGCATGATAGGTATTGAGGCAGTAGGCCCGATAGTCGCGGTACGGGCCGTCTTGGCCAAATGGCGTAATGGAGGCCATGATCAGAGCGGGATTCACCTGTCTGAGGACCTGATAGTCTAGCCCCAGTCTCTCCATCTCGCCCGCCGGCCGATCCTCGACCAGAATGTCGGCGTCGGCGATCAATCTCTTGAAAACAGCGCGCCCCGTCGCCGAGCCAGGGTTGAGGGTGACCCCCAGCTTGTTGGTATTGAGATAGAGAAAGAGGCCCGAGAGCTCTGGATCAGGGTTATCGCCCAGAAATGGTCCTCTCTTTCTTGCCTCGTCGCCCCCTGGGCTTTCGATCTTGATCACCTCGGCGCCGAGGTCGGCAAACAGCTTGGTACAATACGGTCCCGACACGAGACTGCAGTACTCGACCAGTCTCACTCCGCTCAGTGGCCCCTCTGCCATCCTGTCTGCTCCTTCACCATGCCAAACCAGGTCCGACAACTCGCGACTTGCTGGCCAAGCAGTCCATCTCGATATCCCACCCGTGTCTCTCTACCTCAGGTAGACTCCGCCCGGGTCCAATTCGCGCATGATCCTCAGTTCTTCGTCCGTAGGCGGCTCGGTCCGCTTGAGCGTGGGGGCCACCTTCAGAGGCCAGCCGGTATTCGACACGGCTTGCTCTGCCGCCTTGCCCTCGTGCACCGCCGTCAAGGCCAGCTCGCCGCTATCGTCGGGCTCCAGAACGCCGACGTCGGTGATCACGAGCTGCGGGCCGCCCCCAGGAATCCCCAGCCGCGCTCGTTCCCCGTGCCCAGATAGAAAGCCAGGGGTCGTGATAAAGTCCACCCGTTCCGGAAAGCGCTGCTTCTCGTGTGGCGTGATGACGATCACGCGTGAGGCGAGGGTGACGATGTCGCACGCGCCCCCTGAACCCGTCAGTCTGACCTTTGGCGTGCGGTAATCCCCGATAACCGTGCTGTTCAGGTTGCCGTATCTGTCCACCTGAGCCGTGCCCAGCAGGCCGGTATCGACAAGCCCCCCCTGCAGGAAGAGCCCAAAGATGTCCATCATCGACTGCAGGCTCGCCACCCCTGTGACCAGGCAGGGGTCGCCGATGGAGAAGGGCAGGCGCGCCGGCTCCGCGCCCACCGCACCCGACTCGTAGACCATGACCAGCCCAGGCGCGTGCAGCTTTTTCGCGAGCATGGCCGCAAGGTTGGGCTGGCCTATCCCTACGAACGCGCGCTCACCGTCGCGCAGAGCTCGAGCCGCTACGGCAATCATCTGCTCTGAACTGGTGTAGGTCGGGTTCATCCCGACACCGCCTCACCACCATACCTGCCATAGTTGACCGGCGCAGCCCATTGCTCGGGGACCTTCAGGCGCTCCAACCGCTCGCGTCCGATCCTGTCCAGGTAGCCCTCCTGGTCGTGAGTGGCCAGCACGTAATCTGCTAGCCATGCGCCCACGCGTTCGCGGTCGGTAGCAAAGCGCGACCAGTCCCTGTAAAAGTCGTTATCCCTGTCATAGTGTCCTTGGGCGTAGCTCGGGTGTGCTCCCCATGGTACGTGCACCACTGCATCGACTTTGAAGCCGGGCACCAGCACCCGGTTGGGATCTGAGCGAATCACCTCGGTAGCGACGATCTCCTCGGCCGTCACGATGAGTCTCTGGGACGCCAGAGCGGCCTCCTTCATCTCGCCGACAAAGCCCCAGATGTGGCTGTTCCCCTGCGCGTCGCAGCGCTGTACGTGCAGCACCGTTACGTCTGGGTTCAACGGCGGCACCGCATGCAGGACCTCGGCCGTGTAGGGGTCGGGGACGGTCCGTATCCGGGGGTTGACCTTGGGCAGACCGCTGCCGGCCATGGTGCGTACAGGGAAGAACGGGAGGTGCATCGCTCCTGCGACGAGGCCGGCAACCAGCCCGTAGTGCGTGTATTCCTCGGTTTCTATGCGCCCTTGTTCGACGGCCTTGCGAAAGACGCGCAGCAGCCCAAAGCCGGGGTTTCCTGCCCAGCTATAGGTGACCTTTCTCAGGCAGCCGGCCACCAACATCTGCTCACACATCAGATCCGGAGCAGCTCGCACCAGCTCCAGGTCACGCTTGCCCTGCCGGATGATCTCGTGGGCCACAGCGTACGGGATGAGGTGGCTGAGCCCTGCCAGGCAAACGCTATCGCCATCATGGATCAGGCTGGAAACGGCATCGTCCAATGATCTGATTTTTGTCGAGAGCATCTTTTGACTCGCTCTTGCCTCAGTAGATCGCGCTCAGAGCCGGATGGCAGCGGAGCAGAGTACTCGGCTGCTACCAGGATGCTGAGGGTGACAAGACTCCTCTCCGACAGGCTGCTAGTGGCCGAGCAGTGCCATGATCGCCCCGCCCGCCATCACCGAGGCGACTTGCCCGGCCGTGTTCGAGGCCATGGCGTGCATGATCAAAAAGTTGTTAGGGTTGGCTTCCAACGCGACCTGGCTGATGACCCGCGCCGACATGGGAAAAGCCGAAATCCCGCACGCACCAATGAGCGGGTTGACCTTGCCTCTGGTAATGATGCTCAAGGCTTTGCCAAAGCTGAGCCCCGCGACCGTATCGAGCGCGAACGCCACCAGGCCCATGCAGATTATGCCAAGGGTCTGCCACTGCAGGAACTTGTCGGCCACCATGGTCGAGCCAATGGCGAGGCCAAGGAAGAGCGTCACCATGTTGATGAGCTCGCCCTGCGCCATCTTGGAGAGCCGCTCCACCACCCCAGCTTCGCGCAGCAGGTTGCCCAGCATGAGCATGCCGATAAGCGGAAACGACAGTGGGGCGATCAGCCCGCACACGAGCGACACCACGATGGGGAAGACTATCTTGGTCCTCTGCGAGACCGGCTTGCTGTCGGAGTAGGTCATGGGCACGGCGCGCTCGGCCTTCGACGTCAGGGCCTTGATGATCGGCGGCTGAATGATCGGCACCAGCGACATGTAGGAGTAGGCCGCCACCGCGATGGGCGCCAGCAGGTCCGGCGCCAGGGCCGCGGCGACATAGATCGATGTTGGTCCGTCGGCCGCCCCGATGATGCCGATGGAGGCTGCCTCGTTGATCTTGAACCCCATCAGGGTGGCGACTAGCAACGTGCCAAAGATGCCGAACTGCGCCGCGGCGCCCAGCAGGACCGTGTACGGCCTCTCCAGCAGTGGGCCAAAGTCGGTCATCGCGCCAACGCCGACAAAGATCAGCAGCGGGAACAGCTCGTTTTTGATCCCGACGTTGTACAGGATGCCGAAGAGCCCCTCTGGCTCTGTCATGCCCGTCGCAGGTACGTTCGCCATGATGGCGCCGATCCCTATGGGGAGCAGCAGGAACGGTTCGTACTTTTTGGCGATCGCCAGGTAGATCAGCACGCCCCCAACCGCGATCATGATCACCTGGCCCACGGTGAGGCTGACGAACCCCTGGATCAGCCTGGACGAGACGGTAACGTCAATGCCATTCATAGCAGTTCACCTTCCAGCAAGTCAGCCCGCAATCTGCTGCCTATTCGATCGCGAAGAGTGGCGTCCCAAAGGGCACAGAGTCACCGACCGCTACCAGCACCTCGCCGACGGTGCAGTCCCGCTGGGCCTTGATGCTGTTCATCATCTTCATGGCTTCGATCACGCACAGCTCCTCACCCTTGCGGACCGTGTCACCCGCCTTCACCGCTATAGAGAGGATCAGGCCGGGAATGGGAGCTGTGACCTTTCCGCCGCCCGCCACCGGCTTGGCGACCGCCGGAGCTGATGGCGCAGGACGAGTCGCTGCGGCCGGGGCGACGCGGGCCAAGGAGGGCGGCGATGCCGGAGCAACCGGCCTGGCCGGCATAGGCCGCGCTGCGGCCGCGCTCGACGCGGCAGCAGCCTGAGCAGCCTCGCTCGCCGGCTCGGACTGTGAGGGCACCTCGGGTGCATCGTCCTCTGCAGCGACCGGCGCGGCCAGGAAATCTTTCCCCGTCGCAACCGCGAATAGCCGGCTGAGCACCATGATGGCAAACATCACAACCAGAAGAGCCAGAAACACGATGCCGAGTCCATAGATAGTGACGTTCAGAGCTGTTACCAGGTCCAATTCCTATCCCTCCGCGCTGCCGGCGATTCCGGAGCTTGCTCTAGAGCGGGATATTGCCATGCTTCTTCCACGGTCGGTCACTCTTCTGCTTCTTGGCGAGCATGCGCAGCGCGTTGATGAGCATCGGTCGCGTGTCGCGGGGATCGATGATCTCCTCTACCCACTGCATGGCGGCGGCATGGTACGGAAACTTGCCAAAGGTCGCCTTGAACTGCTCGATTCTCTCGGCCCGCAGCTCGTCAGGGTTCGGTGCGGCAGCGATCTCTTTACGGTAGATGATCGCGACGGCACCCTCGGGGCTCATCAAGCCTAGTTCGGCCGTCGGCCATGCCAGCAGCAGGTCCGATCCCAACGGCTCCGAGCACATGGCATGGTTGCCGCCGCCATATGCCTTGCGGACGTACACAGTGACCATCGGCACGGTGGCCTCGGCAATCGCGTGCAGCACCTTGGCGCCGTGCCGGAGAATGCCGCCGTGCTCTTGATCGACCCCGGGCAGATAGGCTGGGGTATCCACAAGAAAGACCAGGGGGATGTTGAAGGCATCGCAGAAGCGTATGAACCTGGCTTCCTTGTCGCTGGCGTTGATATCGATGGTTCCGGCCAGCGCCTGCGGGTTGTTGGCCACAAACCCCACCGAGTGTCCATCGAGCCGGCCAAAACCGGTGATCATGTTCGGCGCATAGTCGGGCTTGAGCTCAAAGAAATAGCCATTGTCGACCACATGCGCAATGATGTCGTGCATATCGTAGGGTTTGCGCGAGTCGGCCGGAACGATATCGAGCAGGGCCTCGTCTCCGCGGCTGGGGTCGTCGTCGCTCGCGTAGACAGGGGCCGGCTCCGTGTTGCTCAGAGGCAGAAAACTGAGCAGCTCCCTGGCCCTGAGAAGACAGTCCCCATCGTCCTCGGCCACAAGGTCGCAGCAGCCGCTGATGGTCGCGTGGACGCTGGCGCCGCCGAGCGCCTGATCGTCAGTATCGACGAACTGGGCGGCTTTGACGAGCGTCGGGGAGGCGACATACATATAGCTCGTATTCTTGACCATGATGACGAAATCGGTGAGTGCCGGCGAGTAGGCCGCGCCCGCGGCACACGGACCCATCATCAGCGTGATCTGGGGGATGACGCCGGAAGAGAGCGTGTGGTAGTAGAACATGGACGGATAGCCGTCAAACATGCTGCGCGTCACGGAATCCTGAACGCGGACGCCACCAGAGTCGACAAGCCCGATGCAGGGCATGCGTGCATCGAGGGCCCGCCGCATGACCTTGATGATCTTTTTGGCCCCAGTGCTGCCCAGGCTGCCGCCCGCGACGGTAAAATCCTGAGCATAGATGCAGACGGGGCGCCCATCGACAGCGCCATAGCCAGCAATCACCCCATCGCCTGGGAGCTCTTGCGCGTCGATATCGAACCCGGTCGGGCGAGGCGTGGCCCACAGACCAAGCTCGACGAAACTGCCGGGGTCGAGGAACGCAGCAATCCGCTCACGCGCCGTCAGTTTGCCCCGCTGATGCTGTCGGTCGACCGCGCGCTGACCTCCTCCCTGCGTGAGGCCGGCGCGTCGCTGCGCGAGTTCCTCCAGCTTTTCTCGCATGTCCATACTCAACCTCCTCCAGACACAACCTAGAGAGACGCGATATGCCGCCCCAGCGCCATGGCCGCAGTCACGCCGTCGCCGACCGCCGTCGCCATCTGCATCGGCGAGTGCTGCCGCACGTCTCCCACCGCAAAGACCCCTGCCATAGCGGTCTCCATGTTTTCGTTTACCGGTATCTGGCCCGCGGGAGTGAGCGCGAGGGTATCGCGCACGAATTCCGTATTCGGTATCAGACCGATGCGCACCAGGACCCCCTCCACCGCCAGGCGGTCCTTGGCGCCGGTAGCCGCATCCTGAATATCGACGCCCGAGACACTGTCGTCTCCGACAATCGCTTCGATCTTGGTGCCGCACCTGATCTCGATCTTGGGGCTGGCGTTGGCCCGATCCAACAGGACTTGCGATGCCTTGGGCTGGGGCAAGAGCTCGACAATCGTTACTGTGCAGCCCAACCTTTCGAGGTACAGCCCTTCGGTGACCCCGGAATCCCCTGCCCCGGCGACGACCACCGCCTTGCCGGCATACTGCGGCCCGTCGCAGGTGGCGCAGTAGAACACGCCCCTACCCGCGAATTCCTCTTCGCCCGGCACGCCCAGCTTTCTGGGGTGGGCGCCGCTGGCGATAATGACGCCCTTGCACGTGCGGCTCTGGTCGGCGGTCTTGACGATCTTGAACTCACCTTTGTCCTTGATGCCGGTGACATCGCCAAACTCGATTTCGGCGCCAAAGCTCGTTGCTTGATCGAGCATGGCCGAGCCGAGCTCCGGTCCCTCCACTCCAGCGGCAAAGCCGGGATAGTTCTCAATCAGTTGCCGGTTCATCAGCTCGCCGCCCATGGTCTCCCTTTCCAGGATGAGCGTGCGCAGCCCGGCGCGGCTCGTATAGAGGGCGGCCGCCAACCCTGCGCAGCCAGAGCCGATGATGATCACGTCATAGTCTGTGTACATGTTCATTCCCCGCTAGGGCTTGGATTGTCCCTAGAAGCTGCTCTTGTATTCAGCCTTCGAGACAAGCTTGACGATGACATGGGCCTTGGTATGGACAACACCATCCTGGTTCTCGCCCCACACCTCCAGATCCACCAGGTGCTCACCGTTCTCGACGAACTTGCGGGCGACCTTGCCCTTGACCCAGGTCATGTCTCCGAGAAAGTTCATACGGCGATCCTGAGAGTCCATCGCCTTCACAAAGGCGTCGTCGCCCATCCAGTCGGTGACTGCATGGACCAGCATCATCTCGTTGTGGATGCCGGCTGCGTTCGCAAAGGGGAATCCCATCAAGCGCGCCGCAAGATCCTCATAGTGCCAGTCGCGGCGGAAGCGATACTCGCCCGTCTCCGGGTCGATCGGATGGTGCTGGAGGTGCTCCCTCATCGCCGCCCACTTGATGGCGAAAGCGTACGGATAGCAGCTCACCACCGTGCGCGCGCAGGCATCGCATACATCATATGGACCCTTGACGACCGGCCGGATTTCCTCGCCCTCGACAACGTCCTCCCAGTAGCGCGTCTCAGCGCCCTGCCGGCCTGGCCTTTGCGGGTCATGGCAAAGGCATCCAGCACCGTGGCACTGTTCGAGTTGTCGCCTGGTATGCCCGTCAGAACGGCCGTGATCGAACCGCCCATGCCCGACGCGGCGAGGAGTGCGCAGAGGAACGGCATGGCCACAATCGGGTCGGCGCCAAACAAGAAGGGAAGAACCAAGATAACGCACAGGGCGCCGCTGATGGCCGGGAGGACGCCGACCGCCAACGAGACGAGGGTTGCGCCGAAAACAGTCAAAAAGACGATTGGCTGGAACATGTTGCGGAAGGCTTCGAGCAGGGCAGGGATTGTTTGCATCCTGAACTCCTTACCGATCCTCGTGGACCCCGAGTTGCCAGCAGCTCCAGGCACCGGATTTCGACTCACAAGGGCCAGTGGGCCGCAGCCGGTATTGACCGCGCCAGAGAACCTACAGTTGCTGCAACAGCCTTTCCGCGGTGATCCCGGCAATGGCGCCATCCCCGGCCGCGATAACGACCTGGTTCGGCGAGCCGCCGCGGATATCCCCCGCCGCCAGAATGTAGGGCACTTCTGTCTCCATGCGCTGGTTGACCTTGATACGCCCCTGCTCGTCGAGAGTCAACAGGCCTTCCAGATAGTCGGTGTTGGCCTGTACGCCGACGTGCACCAGCACACCGTCAACGGGCAACACGGTCTTTTCTGCGCCGGCTCTGCTGATCTCGATGCCCTCGACACTGTTCTCACCGACGATCGAGACGACTGTGGTCGCGGTCATGATCTCGATCTTGGGATTGGCCGCGGCGCGCTCCTGCAGGATGGCGCTCGCATTGAGCTTGGGCATGAACTCGAGCACATAGACTTTGGTACAGAGCTGAGCCAGGTACAAGGCCCCGCTGATGCCCGCGTCGCCGCCACCGCATACCGCCACAACCTTGTCGACGAACTGGCCACCGTCACAAAAGGCACAGTGAATGATGCCTTTCCCCTTCAGCCTGTCCTCGCCGGGTACGTTCATGCTCTTGGGATGGGCGCCTCCGGCAATGATCACAATCGGCGCGGTATAGGTTGTGCCGTCGCTGCAGACGACACTGCGGCAACTGGTAAAGTTCTCGACTTCGACGACCTCGCCCATCTCCATCTGCAGCCCGGCGTTGGCCGCCTGCTCAGCCATTTGGGTGACCAGCTCGCAGCCGCTGACCCCCTCGCTGAAACCAGGATAGTTCTCGATTCTCTCATAGTTGATCACCGGCCCGCCGAAGGTTTCCTTCTCCAGCAGTATCACGCGCCGGCGCGCGCGCGCCAGGTATAGACCCGCAGTGAGGCCAGCCGGACCGCCGCCGATAATGATCGCATCATAACCAGACATCTTACCCCCATTGATCGATGACTTGGCTCGAGACCCGTACAGTTCTACCAGCACTTGAGAAGCATGGCCCCCGAAGGGTCCCGCAGCTACTTGATGGCGGGCAGTGGGCCCAGGTCCTCTTCAGCCGCCTGCAGCAATGCGTGCCAATTCCTGGGAAGGCTGATTTCCTGGCTCGTCGCCAGATATGCATTGCCAGGTTGCATCCAGAAGGCGTGCCCCGACTGCTCTCCTCCGCCCACGACAATCATGATCCCCTTGGGAGAGCGTGTGATCGGCACCGGCTGGCCTGCTGGGTATTCTTCAACCAGGGCCCTTTTGGTGAGGCCCACCTGCCGCATCACAGGCCACGGGATCTTGGATGCCTCCCACAAGAAAGCTTTCACCGTTTCTTTGCTGTAGCCTGCCGCCTGCAAGTCTGCAGCCCAGCCGCGCGGAATCAGGACCAACCCGGCGGTATAGTCAGGGTCGTCAGAGCGGTACCTGAAGGGCCGGAATATGTCCCTCGTAACGCCTACGCCCGTCCCAGTGTTCGATGTGTACCCCCAGTTATTCAAGCTGGGCGTGCCCATGAAACTCGCCACCCGGCAGAGATACTCCTTCATGCGCTCTGCTGGCACGTCCGCATCGCCACCGGAGAGCGCCACATTCGTCCAGCCAGAGACCTGCACGGCGGTGACGACGTTGCTCCCGAGGGAAAAGCCGCGCTCGACGTTCAGCGGGGGCCCCCAGCCCTCAGGAATACCCTCCTCATCTTCTGCCAGAACAGCGTTGATCGCCCTCTGCGGCCCATAGTTGGCCATTGTGCCGATCCCGGGAATGGCCCCACCCAGGTTCTGCTGGAGGAGTCTCTGGGCCCGTCCGATGGCGGCAGCAGCCGGCCGGTTCGGGTCGGACCCCATACACCCATAGCCCGAGCTCAGGCGGATCTGCTTGGCGATCGGCCCGTTGACCACGAGCGCCGGAACCATCGGGCAAGTGCTGGCATTCACCTGCCGCAGCAGGAACTTGGGCTGAACCATGGCCTGTACGCCGGCAATCAGCACCGGCAGGTACTCGGGGCGCCCTCCAACCATGGCCAGAGCGACCGCAACCTGCGTGACGGTGGCGATGCCGCCTCGGGGCATGATCTTGCCGATTGCCGTGTCAGGCGCCAGGTCGGTGCCGGTCAAGATCCACTGGACTCTCTCCTCGGTGGCCGGCAACACCGGTTGTCCATCGCTCCACTGGTTCCTCAGGAACAGAAAGTTCATCGTGGAGAGGGCCTGGGCATAGTCTTCGCCCTGGATGGTGACCTTGGCGGAAGATGTCCCCTTGCTCGTTGCAGCCGGCTGCCATTGAGTCAATGCGTAGACGATTTTGTCAATGTTCTCCCGGATGGGGGTCAAGTCGCTATTCGGCAAGAACATCTGGACCGGAAACTCGTACACCGTGGGCACCTCGCGAGGCAACCCCATGCCCGAAATGCCGTTTTGGACGACGAACCGAAAGCCCTTACGCAGCACCAAGGTCGTGGGTATGCCCATCTTCTCGAGGGTGGCTATGGCGCGGCCAACGGCCGTGGAGCATCCCCCTCAACTCGCGTTGCCCAAGATGACGGCGTCGCACTGTTGCTCCTTGGCCGACCTGGCGAGTAGCTCCGGGTCGGTGTAGTCCGGCATCTCGGTATGCGGTATGATCTTTGCCGTGGGATACATCCCCTCCAGGAGCTCCCGAATGAGCGGGTGCGTCCGGTGGGCCTCCCACGAATGGCCGACTTGGGCGATGGTCTTGCCTGCCAGGGTATCCAGACGTTTGGCAAAGGTCACAGGCGCCTCAACAGCGCCCGTTGGATCATACACCTCCAGGGTCACCGTGTCTCCTTACATGGGGAAACTGAGATTGAGCCAGCGAACAACTATGCCGCTCCACAGATCGGTCTGCAGCCAATAGACAAACGACAACCAGAACACCGCCGTTCCCAGAGCGGCGATCAGCCCCGACTTGAGCCAGGTATGCTTACCGCTGAGGCCAAAGAACAGCAAGAGGAAGAGGAACGTACCGCCCATGAACCCGATGAGGTAGACGGCAATCGCATATCCTACCAACCAACAGAACCCCACGAAATAGCGGGTATTTGTCTGTTTCGCTGCCGCATCGCCGGCTTGAGCGGTGGCGCCGGCTATCAGTTCCCCACGTAACTGCACTGCTCCCAGAACGAGGATGAGCCCGCAGGCGACGGCAGGGACCAAAGTAGTCTTTAGGCTATCATAGGCAAAGAGCTGCAGCCCGAAGAAGAGCGTTACCGCGAGAATGGCAATCAGCACCCACGTGTCCGACTTTAGCTTCATGGTTTTTCCCCTTTCGGCCTAGCCGGCAGGCAGCTCTGTGTTCTTGGTTCGCCGGCGAGCGATCCAATCTCTGATATCTTCATAGTACAAGATCAGCGGCATCGAGATGAGCAACGCGATGCAGATTGGAGAAGAGATGAAGAACGTGGGTCCAACCAGGTCCAGAGACTGCCAGAGGTAATACTCAAACAACCCGCCGAGGATGAACCCCATGACCAGGGCCGACAAGAAATAGCCATGTTTCTTGAGGAAATGCGCTACGATGGCGATGAGGGCCAGTATAAAGATATCCATGATGGCCCCATCGCCAGCATTCACACTGATGTATACCAGTGGCACCAGGAAGGCGAATTGATATATGATGGGCGCCTGGACCAGCTTGAGCATGTAGGGGCCACAGGCGTACAGTACGATCGCTGCCATGATGCTCGTCACGGCCACAGTCTGCAGCATGGTGAACGCGAGCGTCGTATGCCTCATGATGACCCAAGGCCCCGGCTGGATGCCGACCAGCACCAGGGCTGCCAGGATGAACACCATCTTGCCGCTGCCCGGTATGCCGAGGGCCAGGGTGGTCAGCAAGTCGCCGCCGGTCTTGGCGTTATTGGCGCTCTCGGCGCCGATGACACCCTCTACGTTTCCTTCCCCGAACGTCTCTGGGTTCTTGGAACATTGTTTGGCATGGGCATACCCGATCCAAGGAGAGGTCTCTCCCCCTACCCCCGGGATCACGCCAACGATATAGCCCATGATCGTTGTCCTCAGCCACATCCCAAAATGGCGAAAGACATCTTGCACGCCCCTGAACAGCTCGCGGTAGTTGTGCATACCCTTCGGCGACATGGCCTCTTGAGGCACAGGCGGTTCTTCCTCAGCGATCATCTCGACCAACACCGGCAGCGCAAAGCACCCCAAGACCATCATGATCAAGCCGATGCCGTCATACAGATACAGACTGCCAAACGTGAACCTGGCGACCCCGGTCTTGGCCTGAAAGCCAATGGTCGACAACAGCAGGCCGATACACGCGCTGATCAGGCCTTTCAGCCGGGACCCCCTGGTCACGGCCGATATGAAGCAGATGGCGACCGCGATCATCAGGCACGTTTCGGGGGCCTTGAACTGCATGATAATGGGGACGATGAGCGGGACCATGCCAAGCGCAAAGACGACGGAGGCCAGGTTGCTCATCCAACACGTCGTTACGGCAGCGCCGACGGCGCGCAGGCCCTCGCCCTTTTTTGTCATAGGGTAGCCATCGAGTATGGCAGCCGCATTGCTTGGCTCTCCCGGTATGCCCAGGAGAATGGACGTGATGGCACCGCCAGGGCCCGCAGTCGCGGCAAAAGCGATGATAATCGGGAGGATGAACATGGGGTCGAGGCCGAGGATAAACGGCAGCAGGACGATAATCCCAAAGCCGCCCGTAACCCCTGGAAGCACTCCCAAGATGAGCCCAATGAGTGTCGCCGCGAACAGCGTGAGCAGGACCTGGGGGTTGGTGAAGTGAAGCAGTGCTTGAAAAAAGGAATCAATCATGATACTCCCCCCGAATTTCGTGCCTCTCTGTTTGCTTCCAATCAGCAGTGCATTCGTTCTCGACGAGGGACAGTACTACAACCGTACCCACCAGCGGTGGCCCGCCGTCCGGGCTTCACGCTCCGTGCCCTGCACATAGCATACGACCGGAATGGAACCCTCTGGGGGGGTGGGATTCCCGGCTGGTTGGCTGGCCCGTGCCCGCCCCCGGGGGCGGGCACGGGCCAGCCAACCAGCCGGGAATCCCACCCCGGGCCATCGCCGGGGGGAAGCGCAGCGGATCAGCCGGCTGCCCCCCGGATTGCCTGCAATGGCCCGGACCAAGCACGGTTGCGGAGGAGATTGCTTACTTGACGTACTTTTTGGTCAGCTCGGCATAGGCATCGACAAAGTTGGGCTTGCTCTTGACGATATCGTCTGCGATCTTGTCGACGTCGTCACCTGACCAGGCGCCAAGCCAGGGGGGCAGGACCTCGACAAGCTCAGCCTGGAATGCCTTATCGGCAAAGATGGCGGCAAAAGCCTCTCTCAAGAACTGGACCTTGTCGTCAGGCGTTCCCGGAGGCGCCACCACCATGGTGCCATCCGGAATGACGGCCGCCAACAGCGAGCGGTCGTAGTCAGTCAGCTCGACCAGGTCACCCAGGGCCGGCGTGTCGGGATAGTTGCTATCTCTTTCGGCCCCGATTTGCACCAGGATGTTGATCTGTCCTTCCTTGGCCTGGGTTGCTGCCCACTCCATATTCAAGACGACGCCGGCCACCTGCCCCTGCTGCATGGCCAGCACTCTCTCCGTGGCCCCACCAAAACCTGTGACAATCTCAGCATTCAGGCCCAGGATTTCGACTGCCGCCATGTTCGACAGCGTAATGAGGGACCCGGGAGCCATGGAGGCGAACTTCAGCGGGGTTTCACTATCGATCATGTCTTGCATAGTCTTGTACGGGCCGTTGGGCGCTGCCGCGATCACCATCGGCCCTCGCTTGACGCCGCCAAGATAGTTGAACTTGGTGATGTCATAGTTGACACCGGCTGAGGCCATGGCCCAATCGCCCATGTTCGAGCCGACAGGCTCGATCAACAGGTTCAGTCCGTCGGGCTTGGCCGAATTGTAGAATTCGTTGCGGGCCACGAGGCCCGAAGCGGAGGTCACGTTCTCTACCGCCACCTTCACGCCCAGGTTCTTGGTCAGATACTTGCCGGTGATCCTGGCGACGGTGTCGCTGGTGGCCCCTGCTTTTTGGGGGACGGTGATATTGAGCATTTTGCCCGCGTAAAAGCTCTTCAGGTCGGAAGTGCCACCGGGCGCAGCCCCCCCACAACCGGCAACAGCAGCCGCCACCAAGATGAGGACGAGGACAACTACGAGTCTCCCGACTTTGGTCGACGTATTCATTTTGTCTTGTCCTTTCTGCCTGTGATAGGGGATGGTACGGCAAGAGTGTCCCCTCATAGCCAGGGTGTGTCTGTAAACCAGGCCCGCCAAGCCGGGCCTGGAGGCCCTACGGCCAAGCGCCGCCGGAGGTCGACGCGCCCGCATACAACCGGACAGCCAGCAACAGCCGGCGCAAGCCCCAGGGAGGAGGGGCCCGCCCGCCAGCGAGGGTGGGCCCCGCTAGTGTGGTGGGAGGCATGCCTGAGTTCACTCCTAATAGAGAGAATAGTTCGGCACGATGTTCTTGTACTTGGCCACCAGCTTGTTCCAGTTGGCCGGCAACTGGATTTTCTTGGTGACCCATTTCTGGACGTCAAAGTGATCGCCCCCGTACAGGCCCATGGAACTGAGCGGCCCGCCGGCGACAAAGACCCTGATCCAGTCGGGATTCGGAATGATGCGCATCGTCTCCATCGGGCTGATGGGCATCTGCTGCCTTCTCAGACCCCACGGGTTCGGCGAGGCCTCGGTGAAGACCCGCTCCCACACCCGATGCTGATAGGCCGGCACCCGCGCGTATTCGGAGATGAACTCCCGTACGTCCTGCTTCGACCAGCCCCTCTTCGAGAGAATCCGGGCCGTCTCGGCGTTGAAGATGATGGTGTAGACCAACTGCCGCCCCGGATTGATGTTGTCGATGAGCACCCGCAAGATGCCGTTGTCATCGACATGATAGGGCGTGATGAGCTGCGAGTTGTCCATGAAATGGACGGTGATGGCGCTGTCTTCTCTCGCCAAGCCGTGGTCCACGTGCAACGGGTCCCACGGGCTCTCCTCTTCATTCTCGCCGACAACCATGCCAATCTTGCCGGGGTTGCCCATGACACCCATGTCTTCCACACCCTTGCGGATGCCGCCAATGTTCTTGATGATCAGGCTGATGGCACGCCCAATCCCAGAATTGGCGATATCCCCAGGACTCAGTATCCCCGTCTTGCAGTTGATGCGCAGGTCATTCCGAATCGGACCATTGATGAGCCACATCGGCGCAAAGGAACCGGTGCTGACCCCAAACTGGCCAAAGTAGACCCGCCGATCCATGAGGATCTCGGCCGCCGCAATCAACACCGGCATGTGGGTGGGCAGCGCCCCTGCCATGACCGCATTGATGGCGATCCTTTCGACCGTCACCTTGCCCAGTCGGGGGATGAGCTGGCCCACGACATGGTCGGGGGGCAGATCCGTGCCACTGAGCATTTCGGCCACTTCTTCTTCGGTGGGCGGCAAGACCGGCAGCCCGTCGGTCCAGCCCCGCTTGTAGAAGAAACGGTTCACTTCCTTCAGCGTGCCCCTGAAAACAATCCGCGGATGCTCCTCTTTCTGGGAGGGCGCTTTCTCCTCGGCACTCAAGGGCTTGGTCAAGCCAGCAACAATATCCTTGATCAGCGGCGTGATCCCGGCATCGACCTCCGCTTCGTCGATGCAGTTGGGGATCACCGGAGATGCTATGATCCTCACACCGGGCATGCCTCGGCCAGAGGCCGCCGTCTTGGCCGTCGCCACAAAACCTGCGTTGACGATCACCACGGCCGGCTTGTCGAGCTCTTCTACGCGGATCGCATCGTACATACAGTACTTGGTGCAGGCCCCTCAATCACCAACCGCACCAACAACGGCATCTACACCCTTGGCCCACTCGAGATATGCAGCCTGCGCCTCCGCGTTATCTTCAACCTCGTTGATCAGCCGAGCATAGGACCAGGTAAACGTCGCCGTGGGATACAACTCCCGCAGCCTCTTCTCCACCACCTTCAAGATCGGAACAGCCGCAGGCTTGTTGTCGGCATGCAAGCCGATCACCTTCCCGCTCAGGTCCTGAAGCCGCTCCGAGATGCCTCGCAGAGGCACGGGATCCGTCTCGGCCCAAGGGCTCAGCACTTCATAGAGGTCGCCCACTACAGTCCTCCCTTCGGGCACCCAACAAAACCACCGGCGAGGGTCGTTGCCCGCATCGCACCCTCGCGCGGCCCCCTGCGCTTCGCTCAGGGCAGGCTATGGGGCCGCCCCTGCTCGTGGCGTTGGGCGCAGTCTGGCTTTGCCGATCTCCCAGTCTCACAACATCATAGGTGTGCTCAAGAAACAGAACGTCGTTCCCAAACCGCGCAAAGTATACCATGTTGCGCTAGCTTTGTCAATGACGCCTGTTGCGACGCCTGCAACGACGCCAGAATTGCAGAGAGTCTGGCCAGGTGGGCCAGATGCCTCCAGATCGATCGTACGTTGGCCCGACAGGACAAGGTGGCCTGACTGGAATCGGCAAAGGGGGGCCCCCAACGTGGCAGAGCATGTATGCCGGGTTGTGAGCGAGCCAGATGCTGACCGAACTGGACCTCATCCTGTCGGTACAGATCAGCCCTGGCCAAGAGCGTGAGGAGGTCGCCGACAGCGGAGGGTACCTGCTGCAACAGGTCGGGCACCGCCGAGCTCGCCGGGTAGAGGCTCAGACGGCGCGGCCGCCTCGAGCCTCTACCCCCAAGCGTCTCTCAGGGAGTCCGACCTTTCTGTCGCCTTACGCGACAGCAATCTTCAGGAGAAACAGAGGACTGCCGTCCAAGACTACAGCATCCCTCCGAAAAGCAATCCGGGATACAGATGGGTTCTGACCGCAACAACAAATACCAGGTAGAAGCATGTCTCCATCAATACAGCCGATACGAATGCCACAAGCCACCCACGGCGCGCTCCCCATTTCATGTATGCCAGGGTGAACACCGGAAGGGAGACTAGGAACCCGAAGAGAAGGATGCCGACCATAAGGCCGAGCACCCACAGGAAAGCAGGGAGCTCCTTCTCGGGGTCCGTTTCTTCCGAGGTCACCGCACTAAGATCGTCGTCGTCGTCGTCATCATCATCAGCGGGTTTCGCTTCCACAGCGGCTTCCGGCGGTGCCATAATCTCTTCTCGCAACTGAATGGCACCCAGAATCACAATGACACCGCAAGCGCATAGCGGCACCACCCAGTCCTTCGGGGAAGCGTAGGTCATCGATACGACTCCGAGAAACACAGCGATCGCCATCAGAGCAATCAAAAAGTATGAGCTCGGCTTTAGTCTCATGGCTTTCATTGTGGCTTATGCTCCCGTTGTGCTTGCAGCCGGCGGCTTCCGGAAACGATCCCTCAGCTTTTGCAGAGAGTCAATGTTGAACGTGCAGAGCACGACGATCAACAGGACAATGGCGATGGGAGAAGACACCAGGAAGGTCGGCCCGAAAATGGTCAGAGACTGCCACAGATAGTACTCGAACATCTTGCCCAGAACAAAGCCCAACATCAGAGGCGGAGCGGGATAGTCGAACTTTCTCATCAACATGCCGACAATCCCCATGATCATCAGCACCGGCATATCCAGGGCCACTTCGTTGTGCGTGTATACGCTGAGCAAGACCAGCGGTGCGATGGAACAGAACAAGAAAGAGGGATGAACGGTCGTTACCTTGAGCAGGTATGGCGCCAAGGCGAAGCACAGGGTGCCAGCGATTGCATTGGCCAGAGCGACCGCCATGACCAGGGTGAAAGACAGGCCCAGGTGATCTGTCAGCATTTGCGGCCCCGGCTGGATGCCTACCATCACCATGGCCGCCATCATCAGGACCATGACTCCGCTGCCGGGTATGCCGAAAGCCAGAGTCGTCAGCAGATCGCCTGCAGTCTTGGCATTGTTGGCGCTTGCCGGAGCGATAACACCTTCAACCCTGCCGGTGCCGAACGATTCGGGATCCTTGGAGGTCTGCTTGGCCTGGGCATACGCCACCCACATGCCCACTTGTCCGCCGATTCCCGGAATGATCCCTACGATATACCCGATAACTGTGCTGCGGAACCATAACCAGAAATGGCGCACGACATCGCGCGCGCCCTCCAGCATCTGGCGGTAACTCTTGCTGGTGAGTGCGCCTCCGGGTGGCACAAGGGGCTTTGTCATCGTGCCCATTTCGACCAATATCGGCACGACAAAGATGCCGAACATCACGACCACGATTCCGATGCCGTCATACAGATAGAGGCTTCCGAAGGTGAAACGGGCCGCTCCCGTCTTTGCCTGAAACCCGATTGTTGAGATCAGCAAGCCCAAAGCCGTGGCGATGAGCCCCTTCTTCCTGGAGCGCTTGGTCAGGAGGGCCAGGAAAGCAATCCCGATCATGATCATCAGAAACATTTCGGGGGCCCGAAACCTGTAGATCATCGGGAGGAGTATTGGGACCAGAGCCAGAGCCATGAACACCGACAGAATGCCGCCCGAGGTACAGGCTGTCAGCGCCGCGCCGATGCCACGTGCGCCTTGCCCCTTCTTCTGCATCGGATACCCGTCCAGAACGATCGCCGCGTTGCCAGTATCGCCGGGTACGCCGAGCAATATCGTGCTGATCGAGCCACCTGTGTTGCCCACGGACATGAACGTAACCATCAGCGGGAGGATGATGTCCGGGTTCATACCCAGGATGAAGGGCAAGAGTACAATGATCGCAAAGCTCGCATTGATCCCTGGGAGGATTCCTAGGAATACGGCAACGATCGTACCTACCAAGATCGGCAGAAACGTAGCAGGACTGAAGATGGTCTGCAGCCCTTGGACAAAGGCCTCCAGCATGTCTACCTCCAGATAGCAGGATCATGAGATCGAACAACTTGGTTCACAAGTCGGTCGCTCGTTTTGATGCTCCAGAGGGGAATAACCCCGGTGCGTTCGTTTCCGGTTGCCGGTCATTGGCACCGGGGTTATTCCTGGCCTAAAGTGGCCTTGCTCGGCCGAGCCTGGGGATCTCTCGACCCTCCGGCTCTACTTGATCAGCTTTGCCGATAGCTCCTTATAGACGTCCAGGTACACCTTCTTGTCCTGGGCGAGCTTTGTGGCCCGTGCGGCCAGCTCTTCGCCGGTCCAGAAGCCGATCCATGGCGTACCTGCCTTCTTGACGTCCTCCTGGAACTTGGCATCGTTAAAGATTTCTGTGACCTTGTCTCGCAGGTATTTGACCGTCTCATCCGGCGTATTGGGAGGAGCGGCGATCAGCCGCCCATCGTCAACAATGGCGCTCAACAGACTCTTGTGGTAGTCGGTCAGCTCGATGACATCCCCAAGGCAGGGAATATCCAGATAGTCGCTGCTCCGCTCAGCGGAAACGAGGAACAGCATCTTGAACTCATTCTTGCGTTCCAGGGCCGTTTCCAGCGGCACGAAGGCGCCGATGACTTCTCCTCGCTTTATGGCCAGTATCCGCTCCGCGCTCCCCTTGTATCCGGTGATGACCTTGCCGTTCAAGCCAAGGATTTCGATGGTCGCCAGCGGCGCCAGGGCGTTAAGCGAGCCGGCAGTGGTTGACGAGAAGCGGATTTCTTCCTTGGCGTTCCTCAGGCCCTCCACAGTGCTGTACGGTCCGTTTGGATCGACGATCAGCACCTGGCCAGCGCCTTTCACGGCGGCGATGTACTTGAACTTGGTGACATCGTAATCAACGCCGGTGACATCCAAGGCCCAAGCTGGCCACTGGGCGCCGATGGGATCGGCCAGAAGGTGCAGGCCGTCGGCTGGAGTGTTCTTGAAGACCTGATTGCGGGCCACCATTCCCGAAGCCTGGTCCTCATTCACGACCATCACTGCTTCCAGGCCCAGTCTCTCCGGCAGGTGGTTCGCAGTCAGCCGAGCAAAGGTATCCGCACCCCCGCCAGGGGAAGCCGACACGTGGATGGTCATCGTCTTTCCCTTGAAGGCATCAGCAACTTTGTCGCCCGAGGATGGCGCACCGCCTGAGGGAGCAGGTTGCGAACACCCCGCGAGAATACCGGAGACAATGAGGAGAAGCACCATGCTGCTAAGGGTAATCCTTTTCATGATGAGATCCTCCCTTGATCTGTAGGGGCATTTCGTGGCCTATGGTTGGACAACGACCGCCGCAGCGGAACCTTGCAGACTCCTACGGTTTGTGAAGGCTTCTCGCCTTCATGGTCAGTCGACTACCACCTCAGGGGATTCTTCCTCGTCCACCCTCCTTTGCTCTAGATCGGCCTTTCTCCATGCTTCCAACGAGCTCTTGCGTCACAGGGCAGCCTGTGGAGCAGTATTGCCCGATAAGACGTGGTGTGACGGCCGACGCGCATCTCGCGGGGCAAGCCGCCACGCCAAGAATACGAAGAGCCTATCAGAAAAGTGGTAGCTCGGCCTCCCCCTGGCCACCGAGGCGGCTTGCAGGCGTAGTTGGTGGCGCGACATACGCCACCAACTACGCCAAGCGGGCACAAGGCCTCAGGCTACGCGACTTTTCAGATAGGCTCTCAGCCTCCTCAAGAAGACCCACCAGGCTGTTGCACTTTGCATTCTCAGCCCCATGGCTCGGCCCCAGGCAACTCGTCCGGCGCGGGGCGCGACCACACGGCATGGGCTCGGGAACTGTCCTGGCTCTCAGCACCGGGCAGGATCACATTGGAAGCATAAAGGGCGCCCAAAAAACCAGCGGAAGCAACTCCCAAGCCGCCAGACGGTGGGCGTGAACACACCCCTGACAGGTGGCTTTGCTGGGCGCTCTTGGCCGTCAAGGCTAGATGACTACCGCCTCATCGCCTTCAATCGGCAGTTTGGTGCCGAACTCCTCGGAACAATCGACGAGGAAATCTACGATTGCCTTGCCCTTTTCGGTCTTCGCCGATAGCGGCTCCGGCTGCGCCTTGTTATTGATCAGTGCCGGCAGCACGGTGACCTTTTTGATGCGCTTGTCCTCGATGAAGCACTTGGCAATCGCGCTATTCCGAGAAAGCAGGGGCCACTGGAACCGCGGGCAGTCAGGATCCCAGAAACGCTGCAGGATGGCCTGAGGAGCGATCTTGGGCCGGATCAGCTCCGCAGGCACGTTATGAGCGCCGTATTGCTCGAGGATTTTCCGAGTAACGAGTGAGTACTGGTCGAACACGAAATTACCCAGGCTGTAAAAGATCACCTTGCCCTTGTAGATCTCGATCCCCTTCATGATGTGCGGATGATGGCCCAGGATCAGGTCCGCACCGGCATCGATGACCGCGTGTGCCACGACTGTCTCATAGTCCGCGAGCACCTTGTGCATCAGATGCAGCCCCCAGTGGATGGACCAGACGAGCACATCGACCTGGGGACGCAGCTTTTTGATGTCGGCGATCAGATCATCGAGGTCTTTTGGATCAGCCGTGGTATAGCTGATCGGGGGAATCCCGGGCTGGCGGTCGATCCATTCGAAAGTAGTCTTCACCTTCAGCGGCACGGTGCCCGGCTTGCCGGCCCCGGCGTGAAAGTTGGGGAGGTTATCGACGGCGTTGACCGCCAAAAAGCCGACGCGCGTGCCGTTTACATCCACGATCGCAGGCTTGCGCGCCTCATCGACGTCTCTGCCCAACCCCACCGGGATGACGCCATGGCTCTGCAGATGGTCGTTGGTATCGAGAAAGTTGGTATAGTCCATCGAATGATTGCCGGAACAGGACATGATGGTGAATCCGGCCCTTTTGAACGCTGCACAGTCAGCGGGAGGCATCAGCGACAGGGATTTCGCCAGTTGCGGCAAAAGCACACCCCTGTCGGTGCACACACCCTCGAGTTGGCCAAAGGCAATATCGGCCTCCTTCAGAATCGGCCTCACCAGATCAAAGGCTTCATCTGTATTAGGACGGTCTGTATGGATGTCCCCCACTGCATAGAGAGATACGCTCTGGCTCGCCATTTCTCCTCCTTGGATTCAAGCCTAGGCATTACAAGTGACTGACCGCAATGGTTTTGATGGGCCCCGACGCCCACAAGGGGCTAGGCTACGGCCCATCAAAACCATTGCGGGCCACTACTAGTAGAGAGCATAGTTGGGCACGATGTTCCTGTACTTGGCCACCAGCTTGTTCCAGTTGGCCGGCAACTGGATTTTCTTGGTGACCCATTTCTGGACGTCAAAGTGATCGCCCCCGTACAGGCCCATGGAACTGAGCGGCCCGCCGGCGACAAAGACCCTGATCCAGTCGGGATTCGGAATGATGCGCATCGTCTCCATCGGGCTGATGGGCATCTGCTGCCTTCTCAGACCCCACGGGTTCGGCGAGGCCTCGGTGAAGACCCGCTCCCACACCCGATGCTGATAGGCCGGCACCCGCGCGTATTCGGAGATGAACTCCCGTACGTCCTGCTTCGACCAGCCCCTCTTCGAGAGAATCCGGGCCGTCTCGGCGTTGAAGATGATGGTGTAGACCAACTGCCGCCCCGGATTGATGTTGTCGATGAGCACCCGCAAGATGCCGTTGTCATCGACATGATAGGGCGTGATGAGCTGCGAGTTGTCCATGAAATGGACGGTGATGGCGCTGTCTTCTCTCGCCAAGCCGTGGTCCACGTGCAACGGGTCCCACGGGCTCTCCTCTTCATTCTCGCCGACAACCATGCCAATCTTGCCGGGGTTGCCCATGACACCCATGTCTTCCACACCCTTGCGGATGCCGCCAATGTTCTTGATGATCAGGCTGATGGCACGCCCAATCCCAGAATTGGCGATATCCCCAGGACTCAGTATCCCCGTCTTGCAGTTGATGCGCAGGTCATTCCGAATCGGACCATTGATGAGCCACATCGGCGCAAAGGAACCGGTGCTGACCCCAAACTGGCCAAAGTAGACCCGCCGATCCATGAGGATCTCGGCCGCCGCAATCAACACCGGCATGTGGGTGGGCAGCGCCCCTGCCATGACCGCATTGATGGCGATCCTTTCGACCGTCACCTTGCCCAGTCGGGGGATGAGCTGGCCCACGACATGGTCGGGGGGCAGATCCGTGCCACTGAGCATTTCGGCCACTTCTTCTTCGGTGGGCGGCAAGACCGGCAGCCCGTCGGTCCAGCCCCGCTTGTAGAAGAAACGGTTCACTTCCTTCAGCGTGCCCCTGAAAACAATCCGCGGATGCTCCTCTTTCTGGGAGGGCGCTTTCTCCTCGGCACTCAAGGGCTTGGTCAAGCCAGCAACAATATCCTTGATCAGCGGCGTGATCCCGGCATCGACCTCCGCTTCGTCGATGCAGTTGGGGATCACCGGAGATGCTATGATCCTCACACCGGGCATGCCTCGGCCAGAGGCCGCCGTCTTGGCCGTCGCCACAAAACCTGCGTTGACGATCACCACGGCCGGCTTGTCGAGCTCTTCTACGCGGATCGCATCGTACATACAGTACTTGGTGCAGGCCCCTCAATCACCAACCGCACCAACAACGGCATCTACACCCTTGGCCCACTCGAGATATGCAGCCTGCGCCTCCGCGTTATCTTCAACCTCGTTGATCAGCCGAGCATAGGACCAGGTAAACGTCGCCGTGGGATACAACTCCCGCAGCCTCTTCTCCACCACCTTCAAGATCGGAACAGCCGCAGGCTTGTTGTCGGCATGCAAGCCGATCACCTTCCCGCTCAGGTCCTGAAGCCGCTCCGAGATGCCTCGCAGAGGCACGGGATCCGTCTCGGCCCAAGGGCTCAGCACTTCATAGAGGTCGCCCACTACAGTCCTCCCTTCGGGCACCCAACAAAACCACCGGCGAGGGTCGTTGCCCGCATCGCACCCTCGCGCGGCCCCCTGCGCTTCGCTCAGGGCAGGCTATGGGGCCGCCCCTGCTCGTGGCGTTGGGCGCAGTCTGACTGTTAATCTAACGGTTGATCGCACAACGTCGCAGGCTCGCGTCCAGACCAAAAGTGGAACACCGTTCTCAAAACATGTACAGTATACCGTGTCCCCACAGGTGTGTCAATAGCGTCTGTTGCACCTCCCTCCGCAGCAACTGCAAAATCGTGGACACAAGTCATGAACGTGTGGCGGCATGGAGAATGGTTGGATCATGCTCCCTGCCTGGCAACCAGCACCCACACTGGCCTCTTGCCAACAGGGCATGATGCGAGTGGTGTAAGCGTCCCATCATCAAGCACACGATAGGATGCGAGGCGCCCGGACTCGTGGCCAACGACAAAGAGATGCTTGTCATCGGGGTCAAGCGCCACAAAGTGGGGCTGGGCTTCTGTGGCAACGATTTGATTCAGCGTCAATTTGCCGGTGGTCGGGTCAACAGAGTAACAGGCGACACTATCATGGCGGCGGGTGAGCGCAAACAGGAATCTCCCCGAACGTGAGACCGTAATGCCGGAACAACTGGCATAGCCGTCGTACCCTTCAGGTGGCAGCGTAGATATGTGCTGCAGAGGCGCAAGCGTTCCATCCGCAGGATTCATCGAGTAGGCCGTGACGGCGCAGCCCTGCTCATTGGAAAAGTAGACGACATTCAGCGTGGGATGGTAACAGTAATGCCGTGGCCCACCGCCTCTTTCGCCTGGGATTTTGAAGGGAGTATTGGGTATGAGCAGCCCCTGTTCATCATCAAATCCGAACTGCAGGATCGTATTCGAAGCACTCGGCAGAATGTGCGTCGGGCCCATAACCGGGAGCCAGGTGTTTATGTTCACCTTGCTGGTGGTCACGTGGGGAAGAAAGGCAAAGCGATTCGAGGTATCGGTCAGAATGCAGTGTGCTCCGCCACCAGAATCGAACCACTGGGTTGCTTCCCCTATCTCTCCTCCCTCATAGATGCGATGAACAGCCACCTTGCCTGCTCTATAGTACGCCGACAGGAGGAACCGGGATTTCCTGTCTACAGACAAGTATGTCGGCGCATGCTCGAGAGAGACACTGTTGATAGGAGCAAGCTCGCCGCTGTTCCAATCGATCCGATAGCTGCGTAGCTTGACAAAGTCTGGCGCCGTATCCTTGGGATAACTCCTTGGGTGGCACCCGACAAAGAGGAAGCGCTTTCCAGGGTCAATCGCCAATGCCTCTGGCCCACCCAACACCTGGATTTCTTGGCGGACCTCGACAGCGCCGGTTTCGGCATCGAGTGTGCCGGCAAGGACTTTGTCCTCACCGGCGACGGCGACATACACAAAGATCGGCTTCAACGCGGTCACCTCGTTGGCCAAGGCTCACAGCGACTTTGCAATTACAGCCCTATTTTCGTTCCGGACTCTCTATAGTACTTGTCCGCCGCGGGATGAAGCATTACTGTCGGGACAGGCAGACTGGCCAGATTCGCTCTCCGTATGCAGGCCAGCGAATCGTCATAGTCCCTAAACGAACTTGCATTTTCAGCCATGAATTTGACAATCTCATAGGCTACTTCAGCATCGAACTCGGGACAGACGCCCCAAGAGGTCTGATTTGCCACTGCGGCCATAGGCGCACCGAATAGCTTGGCTGCGATGTGCAGGTAGCCGATCGGAGTTGCTTCCGATACCTTCTGAATCAGTGCCCTGTCAATGGCAATGACGCGCAATGCCTTCTGCGCCTGCAACTGTTTGATCGCAGCGGGCGGGATGTAGGGGTCCAGAGTCGTGTCGCCGAGCGTTTGGGCAGCGGCATCGATCGTGCCGGCGATCATGGCGTCGCAAGCCGGCGCCCAGCTCAGGTACTCAGTGCCCGCCGGCTTGATCGCGTGGGCGTTCAACAGGGCTTCAAAGACCGGGCCGGGCCCTCCCTTTGTGCCCACCGAAACCTTCTTGCCGTTCAAATCGTCCATCGTCTTGATGCTGGGATCGATAGTGACCAGCGCCATGGCATCCGCTCTGATCAGCGCCAAGAGCTGATACTGGATCGGCGACGAGAAGCGGCCTTGGCCTGTCACGATATCGTTATGGATTGTCGAATTGACACTAAAGATGCCCGTCCTGCGCAGGTTGGGATCTCGGGCAACCGTCTTCACGGCGTCCGCTGACTGGCCCGTTTCGACAACGACAGCTCTCAGCCAAGGATGCTTCTTGCTGAGCATATCGGCAAGGGCGCAACCGGCGATATGGGAGACCGTTCCAGGTGTTCCGGTATGAATCGCGAGTTTCACTTCATTTGGTCCTTGGGCAATCGTGGCGCTTGCAGAGCTAGACGAGCGAGCTTGAGGCACTCCAGCAACTCTACTTGCGTAGAGTTGCTGGAGTAACGCGGGAATGGACTATCGGACGTACTTGTCCAGCAGGTCCTCCCAGAGCTTGAGGTTGTCGCCCCTGGAGGTAGCCAGTTGGTCTGCCTGAGCGGCAATGTCTACACCGCTCACATAGGGCCCAACCTCTGCGCCTGCAGCCTGCGCGAGATCGGCCTTGAAGCCAGGATTGTCGTACACTTGCTTGAAGGCATCAGCCATGAAATCTACCCTGTCTTGCGGGGTCTCGGGAGGCATGAAGGTCGACTTGGCTTCTGTGAGGACCATGAGGTTCTCAAAGAAGAGCTTTTGCGACTCGTTCATGTCCTCGACCTTCACGACCTCTGCCAGGCAGGGGAGGTCAGGATAGGGGTCCGTCCGCTTCGTCCCGACCTGAAGCAGCGGCGTGATGAAGCCGTCCTTCTCCCCTACGACCGTGTTCTCGGAGCCCTGTACCGTTCCCTGGGCATCTCCCTGCTTGACGGCCAACTGCCTGCCGGCCGAGCCATCAAAGCCGGTGACAACCGTGGCATCCTCGAGGCCCAGGACCTCAATGGCAACGGCAGCCGCGATGGTCGGAAGGCTGGCCTTGTTGGAAAGGGCGAACTTGACTCCCTTCGCTGCCTTCAGATCATCAATGGTCTTGATGGCACCACCAGGCGTCACAGCCAGAACAAAGTTGCCGGACCCGATCCCCCCGAGGTATTCAAACTTGGTCATATCGTACTCGACGCTCGAGTCATTCGTCATGAATCCGGCCCAGAGCGTTCCCGTGGGCATGACCAAGATGGAAAGCCCGTCTGGTTTGATCTGCTTGAAGAACTGGTTCAGGATGATCCGGCCACCGCCGGCCGTCTCGTTCTGCACGACGTATTTCGCACCGGTGAGCTCGGCCAGGTACTTGGCCAACGTCCTGGCCATCAGGTCATTGTAGTTGCCGACTACCGAACCCGTGTAGATCGTAACCGTCTTGCCCTTGTAAAAGTCGGCCGCAGCCGATGCCGCAGGCGCAACTTCAGTGGGCGTTTCTGGGGCCGGGGCTGAGGTCGGGGCAGCGGCGGGAGTAGCTGGGGCCGCGGCGGGAGTCGGTGGGGCCGGGGTTGGGGTAGCGGCACAACCGGCCGTAGCTGTGCTGACCAGGGCGAGCAGGACAACGAGCACGATTCTGAGATTCGCGCTTGCCTTCATCTGAACCTCCTTGGTCCCTTCTTGTGAGTGCATCGGATCGTGGATACTGGCGCTAGACGCCGGACCGCTCCTGTTTCTCGGTTCCGGAAACCCTCACCCCCTCGCGTCGCTCCTTTCGCCGGCCTCGCGAATAGCCAGGTTGGCGCCGGTCCAAGTCCAGCCTCGCCAGCCGCACCGCACGATTTGGAACGCTGTTCCATAAACCAAGCACCAGTATATCACAACCGGGGGTCCTTGTCAACAGTGCGCATTCTATCGGACTTGTGCCACCTTGACACCTGGCGCAAATCGTGCTTTACTCTGGAAGAATAGGAACGTCGTTCCCAATATCCAAGCTCAGATTCCGCACCCAGGCGGGTTTTCCGCAGATCTACGCCGATAGAAGTAGAGCCGGCTCCCACGCCGCGGGAACCATGGACGCGGCAAGCCGCTGGGCTGGGCAGCATCCTTGGTGCGGGCTACTGCGGGCGATCCGGGTGCCTGCCGGCTCATCCGCTTCGCTTCGCCCCTTGGGCGCGGCAGTGCCCTGGAGTGGCAAGGGCTTGATAGGGGCCACTACGGACAAGTACGGTTGCAGTACTAGAACATCGGTCAAGTATAGTACTTACGCGGTCGACCTGCCTCCAGCATCAAGCCCCCCCACCCCTAGCCC
>ERZ795049.401-NODE-401-length-64905-cov-72.673076_pt1 | contig 64905 bp, 66 predicted proteins | sample MGYA00375133_ERZ795049 | MGnify/ENA primary metagenome ERZ795049 (study PRJEB30178, sample SAMN05720147) | activated sludge metagenome | isolation source: anaerobic digester from wastewater treatment plant | place: Japan | collected 2015-04-20 ... | reverse complement strand
ATGGCTCCATAGTCGCGTGGGGTTCGAATGACTACGGCCAGTGTACGGTTCCCTCGCCCAACAGCGGTTTCACCGCTGTCGCGGCGGGAGTGAGTCACAGCCTCGGCCTGAGAGAGGAATGATCCCGGGCTGAGGGCATACTCGACGCTCCCCGGGGCGGATCGCCGCCCCGGGGAGCCTTCAATGCTAGGATCGCACGAGCGTATTTCGGATGCCTGATGAAGCGGTTGCCCTCCGACAACCCCCTGTTCGAATACTCCGAAGGCTCATGCGGGGAGCTTTTCAATCGTCTGGAGGGATGCCGGATCGCTGTATCCAGCGATGTATTCAACCGAAACACGGAGGCGCCATCGAACATGCAGTCGCGCCCATCGGCGGGATGGTGACCGCCGGCATACAGACAAGTGACCGGGCTTTCGCTCCAAGTTCTGGGAATGCTGCGGCTGCTTGCGGGGGAAGAGCGGAAATCAGCATCATCACTTAGGGCAACAATCGTTTACCAGCCTGTCTCAAGCATCTCGAGCCGGGGCTGGGCCGGCCGGAGGAAAGATGGCGGGCAACATCGCGCTGTTCGCAGCAGGGCTGCTCATGCTGTGGGTGAGCAGCGAGGTCATCATCAGGAACATCACGCCCCTTGCGAGAATCCTCGGGGTGAAGGAGCTGGTCGTCACCGTCCTCGGCGTGAGCATCCTGTCCAGCCTTCCAGAACTCACCGTCTCCGCCTTCGCAATAGCAGCCGGCAACTCCGACGTTTCCGTGGGCAACGTGATAGGCTCCAACTTCGTCACGCTGACGTTCGTCACCGCCGTCTGCGCCCTGATCCGCCCCATCGACATCCACCGCGACGTGCAGGAGAGGGAGTCGAGCTGGATGATCCTCTCCTCCGCGCTCGTACTGATCCTTTCGATGGACGGGATCCTCAGCCGCTCCGACGGCTGCATCCTGATACTGACCTATCTCCCCTACATCCACAGCGTTCTCTCGACCGCGCACGAGGGAGTGGAAAGGTCCGCCCCCGACGGACGCCCCGTCTGGAGGAAGCTCGTCAAACCCGCAGGATTCACTCTTGTCGGCATCCTGGGCCTCATCTTCAGCTCGAAGCTTTCCCTGGACTCGGGCGAGAAGCTGGGACAGGCGGCGGGGATACCCGCGCTTCCCCTCGGCGTTGTGCTCTTTGCGTTCGGAACGAGCCTGCCGGAGCTGGCGATCAGCATGTCCGCCACGCTCAAGCGCAAGGCCGACGTCACCATCGGAGAGGTTTACGCATCCAACATCTTCACGCAGATGGTCGTACTGGGCATCTGCTGCCTCATCTCGCCCATCACGGTCGCACCGTCGATGCTTTCGTTCGCCATGCCGCTGCTCGTACTGGCGACAGTCGTAATACAGCTCTTCGTGACGAGCGGGCTGCGGGTTACGAGACGCGAAGCGATTGGTCTGCTGATCTTCTATGCCGTCTTCGTCGTGAACCAGTTCCTCGACTTGCCCTCCCTCTCGGAGATGCTCGGATTCTGAGCAGGACCAGCAGGGCGCCGGGCCGTTCCGGATGAAGGATACTGGTTGCCGACGGGGTGACCGCGTACAATACCGCCAGGCACCGCAAGACAGAGAAAGGAGGTTGCAATGGGCTCCATAAGGTTGGGTTTCTTCGACAGGCTCGCGCTTATCCTCTCGGTCACGGGCGCCATCGACTGGGGGCTGGTGGGAATACTGAAGAAGGAACTGTTCAGCGGGATCATCGGCCTTTCGGCCGCTGTCGCAACAATCATCTACGTCATCATCGGCGTCGCCGGCGTCTGGAGCCTGATCTTCATCCTGCCCAGGACAGGCAAGTAGCCGCAGGTTCCGAGGAATTACCGACGATACCGCCTTCACGCACCTGTCTGATCCGGTGGTTCGGAGGCGGAGTGGAGGAGTTTCGCCGTCCGCCGTGAGGGAGCCGCCCCGGCATCGTCCTACGCGTAGTGTCCTCCGTCGTCTTCCCTTTCTGAAACCGATACAGAATGCCCTGCCATAAGCAGTGTGAGAAGAGCCGGGGTTGACCGTAGTCTTGTTGAGAATTATTCTTAAGAAGTATTGAGTCGCGATAGGAGACCATGAAGAACAGGGACAAGGCACTGGCCAGGCTGAAGGAGACACTCGAGACCAACGGTCTGAGGATGACCCAGCAGCGTATCGAGGTCTATCTCGCGGTCGCCGCCTCCGGTTGCCATCCCTGCGTTTCGGAAGTGCATGAAATGGTTCGCGAAAACCTTCCGACAGTCTCGCTGGACACAGTTTACAGGACTCTCTGGAAGCTCTCCGAACTCGGCCTTGTCGCCCCGGTCTCCTCGTCGGGCGACAGGGTGAGGTTCGATGCCTACATGCGCCGGCACCATCATTTCGTCTGCGCCAGATGCGGAGCCGTCTATGACTTCGACAGCCCGTCACTCGACGAAATCCGTATTCCGGAGGAGGCCTGGAGCCTGGGATGCGTCTGGAACTCGCACATGGAACTCAGGGGCATCTGTCTCGGATGCTGCAACGAGGGCGGCGGGACGGAGGAGGGACATGCAGAAGGATGACGGAGGGCTCACCGGGAACTTCGGCAAGCCCTCCGAAGGTTCCGGGCTCGTCACCGCCGAGGTGCGGCGCCTTGCGGAATGAGCCGGGAGGACGGGGTTGAAGACGCGAAGTGACGAAATGAGAAGAGACACACACACAACTAAGGAGGATACCATGCGCGATGAACACGAGGTCGATTGCTGCTGCGAGGAGGAGGCCGGCATACCTTTGATCGGCGATCCCGCTCCGGCATTCAGGGCCGTGACGACGAAGGGTGTAATCAACTTCCCCGAGGATTACAAGGGCAAGTGGGTCATTCTCTTCAGCCATCCGGCGGACTTCACTCCGGTCTGCACCACGGAGTTCATGAGCTTCGCCCGGATGCAGGACGAGTTCAAGGCTCTCAACTGCGAACTGCTGGGCCTCTCGATCGACAGCCACTTCAGCCACATCGCCTGGCTGCGCACGATCCGCGAGAAGATCGAGTGGAACGGGATGAAGGGGATGGACGTCAAATTCCCCGTCATCGCCGACCTCTCCATGGATGTGGCCTTCAAGTACGGCATGGTGCAGCCGTCCTCGAGCGACACCCAGGCCGTGAGGGCCGTGTTCTACATCGACCCCGAGTCGAAGGTGCGCGCACTCATGTACTACCCGTCCTCGAACGGCAGGAACTTCGACGAGATCAAGCGCCTGCTCCAGGCGATGCAGACCTCGGACAAGCACAAGGTGGCGACGCCGGCCGACTGGCGCCCCGGCGACAAGGCGATCATCCCGCCTCCTGCAACCACGGACAAGGCGGACGAGAGGGTGAAGGGGGCAGGCTCCGACTACGAGTGCCTCGACTGGTTCCTCTGCTTCAAGAAACTGCCCGAATAACATCCCGGGTGCTGAAAGGGGGAGCCCCGACCGGGGCTCCCCCGTCACATTTCCCCGACCCCTGCGGATCTATCAACCCGGGAACGAGTCAGTCGGTGCCTTCCGTCCGGGACGGACTGTTCCAACCGGGACTTGGGCCGCGAGGACTCAATCCTTATATAGATTCAAGCGTTGCCCAGGGAGGCGGAGGAATGAGGGAGGACGACCTGTCCGGAACTGAAAGGCTTGCGGTGCTCCGATGAACGGGAGGAAGGCGATCCTCTGCGCCGTCGCGCTTCTGACCGCGGTCCTGCCGGTTTCATGCCTGTTCGACCCTGTCGATCTCGGGAGCGTTGACGACCTCCGAAGCGAGTTCGATCTGGTCTGGAACACGATGGACGAGCGCTACGTATGCTTCCATCTCTCGGATGCCGACTGGGACGCCCTCTACAGGAAGTATTCACCTCTGGCGGACCAGGCTGAGAGCCAGGACGAGCTGATGCAGATCCTCTTCGACATGCTGTCGGAGCTGGATGACCAGTCCATAACCGTGAACGGCCGGCCTACGCACCCGCGGACGATCGAGCCCAACTGCGATATGGACGTCCTGTGGACCTATCTGGAGCCGGCCGGGTTCCGGTGGGTCATTCCGAACGCCTGGGGCTACTGCATGATGGACAACACACTGTTCATAATGATCGCGCACTGGTCCGTAAGGAACGTCGATCTCCAGAATCTGATCGAGAGCCATCCCGGGGTGGACGCGATCATCTTCGACATACGGATGAACGACGACCGTTTCGGCTCCCCGCTGGGCGAGGTCTGCCGGACCTTCAACACGGTGACGAGGATCGGCTGCTTCTATGTCTCCAGGGGCGGTCCCGGCAGAGAGGACTTTTCCGAACTGCAACCGATTCTCGTATCCAGGTCGACCGATGCCTATACCGGTCCCGTGGCCGTGCTGACCGGCGAAGCTAACTGGTACCTCTCCGAGCAGTTCGCGTGCATGGTGTCAGAAATCCCCACCGTCACCACCATCGGCGACACCACGATGCGCCGGACGGACTGGATCGCCGTGTACAATCTGCCCGGGAACAGTACGTTCGGCATTCCGGAATCCACCATGGTCCGCGCCGACTCGGTGACCTGGGTGCACGAGGCCGGGATTCCCCCCGACATCTTCGTCGATGCCACGGAGGAGGACTTCCTGGCCGGGAGGGACCCGGTTCTGGAGTACGCCCTGGAATGGGCGGAGGGACAGGCTAACCGCTGGTGAGAGCCAGTAGAAACTCCCCGTTCCGGTGCAGGGCCATGTCCCTGAGCAGCCCGTCGACATCGACCGAACCCAGGATCGCCATATCAAAGGGATCCAGCTTGTAAATCCGCGTCGTGCCGTCCCCTAGGAAGCTCGCCACATAGAAGAGCCTCCTGACATGATCCGTGCAGATCACGCAGGGGGATCCGTCGAGTGACATTATCCGTGTCTGGGCTTGACCCAGGCTGTCGTACCAGATGATCGTGGCGCCTCCACTCCCGTGCATCACGGGATGAACCGCGCAGCATAAGGACGTGTCCCTGAAGGCGGCGATGTCGACCGGCGGAGAGGAGAGTTCGACAGTCTCCGGATAAGGCAGTGAGTCGACCAGTATTCGGTATGCCTCCGAGGCGGATCCAGCGGCGCACATCACTGCCCGGTCGATGATCCGGCCGGACGCAAGCGCCCGCACCGGGTGCGGCATCCCGTACTGGTCGTGGACCTCGTTGTCCAGGAGCCAGACTTCCCTGACAAGCCCATCCTGTCCGTCCGACACATAGAGGTAGGGTCCGAAGGCCGCCCTGCAGAGATCCGTCGGGAGAGGGCCGGCGTCGAACTGGTCCACCACCTTGCGGCTGGACAGGTTGAACTGCGCTATCTGCCCGTAGCCCGTGATGATGTAGATCGAGCCGTCGCCCGGCGCCATGCTCCCATAGCCAGCGGTGAACGCGGTCCCGATGGGATAGGCGTGCTCGATCGTCCTTTCCGCCGAGTTCCCCCAGAAGAGCCGCCCCCTGTTGCTCGCGACGACGAAGTTCTCGTTCCCGACGGAACAGATGGATCTTCCGCCTTCGAAGCCCGGGATGACATCCTCCGCCTCGAGATCCGGGAGGCGGATGACGACGACTCCCGTCTCCCCGGTGGAGGAGTACTCGGTCAGCCTGTGACAGCCCGGAACGGCCGTTGCGAGAACCGCCGCAGCGGCGATCAGGGCCGGGAGATGCCCGTGCCTGCCTACCATGAGAAACCTACCTTGGCGAAGACATGCCTGGCGGGGGACCAGGCCCCCGGATTCTCCATCGTCCCGCCGGGCTCTCCGTTCTTGAGGTAGTAGCCGGTGTCGAAGATTGTGTTCAGGTTCCTTCGATCGAAGAGGTTGAAAACCGTTATCGCCGCTTCGGCGGTGACCCCGCCGACCCAGAATCTCCTGGACACGCTTAGATCCACCTGCATCGTCCAGGGATAGCGTTCCGTGTTGATCCTGGTGAAGACAGGCCCGCTCGGAGGCGGGCTGAACGGGAATCCGCTCCCGTACTTCCAGTCCATGGTGATGCCGACCCCTTCGAACGGATGCCCGCCGAGGACCGCGGGCCCTCCCTCCCTCGGCACCGAGAGCCCGGCGCTCGCGTTGGCGGAGTGCCTCTGATCCCAGTCCAGATAGCTGTCCTGGGTGGATGGGATCGTTATCCCTTCGGACTCGTACTCCCATCCCTCGGAGGCGGAGGAATACCTGCCCCTGGCGACCGAGTAGGTGTAACCGGCCGACGCGGACCACCATTCACCGGGGAGCCGGACGAACTTGGTCTCCACGCCCCAGATCACGGCATGGCTGTCGTCGTTCTCGTAGAGGAAGTAGTAGTCGTAGCCCTCTCCGTCGTATCCGGTGGTTCTGACGAGACCGGTGACGTCCTTGTAGAAGGTGGAGAAGGCGAGAGACGTGATGTCCGAGAACCGGTGCCTCACGCCCGCCTCGTAGGCGACGGTCTTCTCGGCTTCCAGATCGGGGTTCCCGACGATCGAGTAGATGCTGGAGAGGTTGTAGTCCGTCCCGTAGAACAACTCGTTCATGTTCGGCATCTGGAAGTAGTGGCCGTATGTGACGAAGAAGATATCCCTGTCGGTGACGGGGTTGGTCAGGCCTATGCGGGGGCTGATCTGGCTCTTGTTGCCGACGTCCACGAGTTCACCCGTCACGGCGTCCATTCTGCGGCAGTTCGGAAGGAACAGGTCGTACCGGAGGCCTGCATTCATCACCATCCCGCCGCTGAAACGGAGAACGGTCTGGCAGTAGGCCGCGAGTGAGGTCGGATAGGCTTTCCAGAGGCTGACGTTGGCGGCGCCGTCGTCGGAAAGGTGGACGCTGTAGTCGTAGATGTCGTAGTAGGATCCCTCGATCCCGGCCTTCAGCTCGGTCACGCCGGAAATCCTGTCGGTGAAGTCGATCCTGCCGGTGGTCACCGTGCTCCTCGACTCCAGCCAGACCTCCGGGTGGAGACCCGCGTGGTAGAAACCGAGGCTGTCGATCACCCTCGGCTCGGGGAGAAAGAACGAAATCCAGTCCGAAGGCGAGTGGGAATCCCCGAAATACCCGCCGTCCTCGCTCGCTATCCTGCGCCAGTGGCAGAACCTGTTCTGATTGAGGCGCGCCTCCATGAATACGTCGTCGGAGAACATCCTGGTCACGGAGGCCGTAACGCCGCCAAGCTCCTGATACCTCACCGGGATCGAGTAGTCCGGATCCACGCCCAGGTAGGGAATCTCATCGATGTAGACCGGCTGATCCATCCGGGACCAGGCCCATTCGTCCCACCCCGACTGCCTGTAGTTATAGTACCCCAGAACCGAGATCCTGGTGGAGGATGACGGCCTCCCGGAGATCTTCAACGAGCCGCTCGCGACGTTCTGCCAGTTGTTCTCCCAGTAGCCCCTGCTGTCCTCGAGATCCCTGCCGCTGCGCATATAGCGGGCCGATCCGAACAACCTCAGGTCCCAGGGAACATCGATCCCTATCGCGGGGAGGACGTGGGCCGTGATGGGCTCGGGGCCTCCCAGCGAGACTTCCGCGTCCAGACAACCGTCCCTGTAGCTGTCGTTTTCCGACGGCGAGGAATAGTTGACGGAGACGGACTCGTAACCGAACTCGGTCAGATCTCCGGCATGTACGGTAACACCGCCTTCATAGCTCTTCCCTCCTTCACGGGAGACCATGTTGACGACCCCGGACATCGCGTTCCCGTACTCCGCGGTGGCGCCACCCGTGATGATCGAAGCCTCGGAGACCGCGGAGACGGGCAGCACCGCGCTGAAGGAGTTGTCCACCGGCGATCTGACAGGGATGCCGTCGAGAAGAAAGGCGACTTCGCCTGCCCTCCCCCCGCGGACATGGAGGGATCCGCCGCTGGAGACGATACCCGGCTGCCTGCTGATGATCTCGAGCATGTCCGGAACGGGCATGAGCCTCATCTCGGACCGGTCTATGACGTGTATCGTGGACGGCACCGTCTCGAGAATGAGGTTCCTCTGATCCCTCACCTCGATGATCGTAGAGCCGGCGGCCTCGATACCGAGCACGAAATCCACCCGGGTGGACTGGTCGGTCACTATGCGGATTCCCTCCCTGGTGACGGAGGTCATCCCGACCATCCTGGCGGTTACCGTATAAGTGCCGGGAGAGAGGGCGTAGACGTCGTACCTGCCCTCACGGTCCGTCATGGAGCCGAACGGCGTCCCCTCGATGACGACGCTTGCTCCCGTCACCGGGTCGCCGTCGGAATCCGTAACGACCCCCGAGAGGCTCCCCGTGGTTCCGGCGCCGACCGTGCCGCACAGGGCGAGGGCTGCGAGGATCAGAAAAGCCTGTGATTTTCCCCGGTGGCTCATGAGCGGTTCTCCCCCGGAAAGGATTCGCAGCCTGCAGCATTCCTGCGTCACTCGGGCTGTCCGGTGTCCTCCCTGTTCCATAGCTGGAGCTTCTGGAGCTGGGCGTAGGCGGCGGAAGGCCTGAAACGGCCGAACACATTGCTCGCCTCGAGGACCACTGTGAATGCGTTGCCGTCTTCCTCCTCCACGATCTCGGACAGCTCGCGCAGCTCCATCTTCGTGACAACGCAGAGCAGGACCGCAAGATTGCGGTTGAAGCCTCCGTCGGCCCTCCATACCGTAAGCCCCCTGCCCATCTCGGACAGGATCCTCTCCCTGATGGGGGCTGGATTCTGGGTCATGATCAGGAACGCCTTCCTGGGGCGGGGGGTCTGCATCAGATCGACGGTGCGCCCCGATGCGAAGATCGCGATCAGGGTGTACATGGCCGTCTCCGGCGAGATGAAGATTCCGGCGGTGACTACCAGTATGCCGTTGAGGGTCATCAGGACCTCTCCCACACCCGCCGAAAACTTCCTGTTGACCACGACGGCGAGGATGTCGAAGCCGCCCAGGGAGCCACCCGCCCGTATGGCGAAGGACGTGCCCAGGCCTGCAAGCACTCCGCCGAAGATCGCGGCAAGCATGGGGTCACTGGTGAGGGGCTCTATCGGAAGAAAGTCGGTGGCGAGCCCGAAAAGGAGAACCCCCAGCCCGGAGAAGAACGCGAAGCGTTTGCCGATGTATCTGAAGCCGAGGATGAAGATCGGAATGTTGAAGAGGAGGACGGCCATCCCGACGGGGAAGTTGGTGAAGTGGTTTATGAGGAGGGATGTCCCGGTCACTCCTCCTGACATGAGGGCGTTGGGCTTGTAGAAACCTCTGACGGCAAGGGAGAAGAGCGCTGTTCCCACGAATGTCAGCAACAGCCGGGAAAGGAAGGTGAGCAGCTTCCTCACGCCTTTCATGGCCCTGTCGGCTACTCTTCGCCTGACGCCTGAGATCGTTCGGCCTCCGGGATTGCGACCGGCCCGGCATCCTGTTCCAGCCGGGCGTTTGGATGAACATATTAGCTGCGGGATAATATGGTAATCCGAACAGCGGGGGGTACACGATGCTGGATGTGATCATCAGGCGCAGGAGCATCCGGAAGTACCGCAGGGATCCGGTTCCGAGGAAGATGGTACTGGACATGCTCGAGGGCGCCATGTATGCGCCCTCGGCGAGCAACAGGCAGCCCTGGCGATTCCTCGTCATGGAGGACAGGAAGCTGCTGGAGGCTGTTCCGGGATTCCATCCGCATGCCTCCATGGTTCCCGAGGCGGCGGGCTGCATAGCGGTCTGTGCGGATACTACATTGTCCCACAGTGGGATGTGGATTCAGGACTGCGCGGCGGCCACGCAGAACATTTTGCTCGTGGCGGAATCCCTCGGGCTCGGTGCGGTCTGGCTCGGGGTCCATCCCCGCGAGGACAGGATCACCGGGTTCAAGGCCCTCGTGCAGCTCCCCCCGGGAGTGGAACCGTTCTCTCTGGTCGCATTCGGCTGGCCGGACGAGAAGCCGGAGACACCGGACAGATGGGATGACTCCAAGGTCCACTGGAACCGCTGGTAGATGAGAATCCCGGGGGGCCTGGCGGCATGGGCGTCCGTCGCCGTGCTCCTGGCGGCAATCTCGTTGCCCGGCAGGGAGATTCCTCCCTGGGCGCCCTTCTCTGGCGACAACGGGATCAGGCTTTGGCAGGCACAGGCCTTCATCGAGGGGACTGAAGCCCTTCCGAGGGCGCTGCCTCCGGGAGTCGGGTCGAGGATGTATCCCCCCGCCCTGTCGATTCCATGCGACGGGGGAGTGGCTTCCTCCTACCCGGCCAGTTTTCCCCTGGTCTCTTCTCTCTTCGGCGCCGGCAGCCTCGGATCGTCGAGGCTGTTCGTCCTGATCGCAACGGCTTCCGCAGCCTGGCCCCTGGCCGTCCTCGCCGCAGGCGGGGCTGCCGCAGGAATCGGCGCCATCGCAGGGATCTGCGCATTCGCTCTTTCCGGGATGGCTCCCTACGCTCTGGTTTTCTGGGAGCACGGGCCAGCCATGCTCCCGGCCCTCCTCTGGGTGCTGATGTTCATGTCCGCCCTCGGGCGGCGGGGTCGTCTCCCCTTCTGGACGATACCCCTGGCGGCTGCGGCTGTCTGGAGACCGGAGATCGCCCCGGCGGCCGCGGGGGCATCCGTCGCCCTCGTCTGGTCCGCCCGGAGGGAGGAGGGGGCGCGGTCGGCGATTCTCGTCTGGGCGGCGGCGGCAATTCTTGCGGGCCTTGCAATGCTCGTACCGGGCGCACTTCCCGAACGGATCGCGGACAATCTCCCCTGTTTCGTCCCCCCGGGGCGATTCCTCCAGGCGAGGCTCTCCATCCTCTCGTCCTGGACCGTCCCCGCGGGAAACATTCCGGCGGTCGCCGCGTGTCTTGCATGGGCCATTGCGGCCGTCATGCCGGAAAGGCTTGCATCGAAGACGGTTTTCAGGGTGGCCGCCGTGTCCGCCGCCCTTGTCCTGCTCTACTACTGGTACAGGAAATCGCTCGGCTCCTCCTCGATCTTCATGATGGCCCCGGGGCTGGCCCTCTTCCCCCTGACGAAGGGCTTCGGGGAATGTCCCGCAGCGGCCCGGATGGAGAAGGCCGGCGGCGGCGCTGCTGCAGCGCTTCTCCTGCTCTCGCCCACCGACGGCATGTTCCAGTTCGGGCCGAGGTTCCTGCTCCTCCCGGCCGCACTCCTGGCGGCGTCCTTCGTGCGGAGATGCCTGCCAAGGCACCCCGGCGGCGCACTGCTCCTCGCCTCGGCTGCGGTCGTGTCAGTCGCGGGTTCGGTCCGGGGGGTTCTTTTCGAGAATTACTTCAGATCGAGGCACGCGCAGCTCGCGGCCTGCATACTTGCGGTTCCGGAGGGTACTGCGGTCGCGACCGACGAGGAGTGGATGCCGATCACGGCCTGGAAGGCTTCCGAACAGACACCGGTACTCTTCATGGATCGACCGCCGGCAGGAGGGGTCGTGTCGGGAACGACTGCCGTCTGGCTCTCGGGGAGGAGCGTCGCCACGGGAGAAGCTTCCGCCTCAGGCTACAGAGGCCTCAGATGGAGCGGACCGGGAGCCGCCTCGCTCGCCCCTCCGCCCGGCGATCCGCTGCCGAACCCCTGGGAGGGGATTCCGTAACGCGGATCACAACCCGGTTATGTTTCCTACCGTGTCGATGTCCATGCCGAGCGCAGCCGGTTTCGAGGGGAGACCGGGCATCCTGAGGATATCCCCGGTTATCGGGATCAGGAAGCCTGCGCCCGCTGCGATCTGAATCTCCCTCACGGTCACTACGAAGTCCTTCGGCCTGCCCAGGAGTTCCGGGTTGTCGGACAGGGAGTTCTGCGTCTTGGCGATGCAGACCGGCAGTTTCGCGTAGTCGAACTTCGCTATGGCGGCGAGGTCCTTCCTGGCCTGTGAGGTAAAGTCCACGAACTCGGCCCCGTAGATCTCCCTCGCGATCGTTTGGATCTTCTTCTCGACAGGCCAGTCCCACTGGTAGAGCGGCTTGTACGACGCCTTCGAGGATTCGGCTGTCTGGACGACCTTCTCGGCCAGATCGACCATGCCGGCGCCGCCCATGCTGAAGCCCTCCCCGACGGCGGCCGGGACTCCCAGTTCAGAGCACCTGCGAAGCACGACCGCCAGTTCGTCCGTGGAGTCCGACGGGAAGCGGTTCACGCACACGACGGCCGGAAGCCCGAACTTGCGGATGTTCTCGAGGTGCTTCTCAAGGTTGGGCAGGCCGCGCACTACGGCATCGGGATCGGAAGCGTCCAGCTCCTTCTTCTTCCTGCCCCCGTGCATCTTGAGGGCGCGGCACGTGGCCACCAGGACCACGATGGAAGGGTTCAGCCTGCCGTAACCGCACTTGATGTCGAAGAACTTCTCGGCTCCGAGATCGAAGCCGAAGCCCGCCTCGGTTATCGCCCAGTCGGACAGGCCTACGGCCATCTTCGTCGCGATGACGGAGTTGCACCCGTGTGCGATGTTGGCGAAGGGGCCTGCATGGACGAATGCGGGAACGCCTTCGATGGTCTGGACGAGATTGGGCCTTATCGCGTGCTTCAGCAGGACGCCCATGGCCCCGGAAACGCCCATCGAACCGGCAGTCACCTGCTCTCCGTCATAGTTGATCCCCACATAGATGCGGGATAGGCGCTCCTTCAGATCCTCCCGGCCCTCCGCGAGAGCCATGATCGCCATCACTTCGCTCGCGGCGGTGATGTCGAAGCCGGATTCGCGGGGTACGCCCTGCGTCCTGCCTCCGAGACCGATGACGATGTTCCGCAGAGCCCTGTCGTTCATGTCGAGCACCCGGTGGAAGCGCACGGTGCGGGGATCGAGGCCCGAGGGATTGCCCCAGTAGATGTGATTGTCGATGGCGGCTGCGAGGAGGTTGTGCGCCGAGGTTACGGCGTGGAGATCACCCGTGAAGTGGAGGTTGATGTCCTCGGCGGGAAGAACCTGGGAGTATCCGCCTCCGGTCGCTCCACCCTTCATTCCGAAGATGGGGCCGAGGGAGGGCTCCCTGAGCGCGATGCAGGTCGAGCGGCCGATGCGGGCCAGGCCCTGCGCCAGGCCTATGGAGACGGTGGTCTTCCCCTCGCCCGCCGGGGTGGGGGTCATGGCGGAGACCAGTATCAGGCGTCCCTGGCCCTTCGATCTCTTGCGGACTGCGTCCAGGCGTACCTTCGCCTTGTCGCCGCCATAGAGGAGCAGATCCTCAGGGGCCAGCCCGAGCCGTCCGGCGATCTCGGTTATCGGCAATAGTTTCGCAGAAGCGGATATCTCCGGGTCGGAAGGCATCCGGGTACCGGCGCTGATCACCTTGGAATCACCTGGCAACTGCATTTCGCTGTTCCTTCGATGGGGCCTGCAGAAATCAGAATGAGTCGTCCTCGATATTCTCCGGGGGCTCTATCTCGACCCGTTCGATCAGGGGATTGATCACCTCTTCCAGCATCCAGCCCTTGGGGAGGCCGAAACCCTCCATGCAGACGTATTTATACTCCTTTTTGCCGGATTCCTCACGCGAGATCACGCAGTAGCTCACGCCCTTCATGTCGGCGAGCCGTCCGGCCTCTCGTCTGGCTCTGTCGAGTTCAGTCATTGAAGGACCTCCTTGGCAGAAGCGATTCCGGTCGGGCCTGCCGGACATAGCCTGCCGACCGGGGCTCATATTATTGGTGCGGGCCCGGGAAAATGCCACAGCATGCATGAGCCGGGCTCCGGGTCGTTTTGGCTGGCGAAGTCCGCCGACAGGATCGGTTCAGGCCGGCCGGGCTCCAGCCGTCGGGGATGTCTGCGTTCGCCTCCCGCGGGTACGCACGGCGGAAGCGACGCGCGATGCGAAGGAAACCAGGCCGAAACCTGCGGCGCTGGTCAGGACGATGCACGCCCCGGCTGGAAGATCGAGGCTCCATGAGGCTGCGAGCCCGCCGAGGCCCGCCGCCGCGCTGAGTGCGCAGGCTGCGGGGATCATCACGGGAAGCCTGTATGTCAGGAGCCTTGCAGTGGCTGGAGGGATGGTGAGGAGGGCGATCACCATGACGAGCCCGACGGATCGCATCAGAACCACGACGGAAAGGCCGGTAAGCACGAGGAACGCGGTGTACAAGGCACCGGCGCTCATCCCGCGGGCGGCGGCGTACTCCGGGTCGAAGGAGATCGCGAGTATCCTCCTGTAGAATACGGTCACGAATAGCAGGGCGGCGGCGTCCACGACGACCGTCAGGACCAGGTCGGCTGCCGGCACGGCGAGTACGCTGCCGAAGAGGTATCCCATCAGGTCGCCCCTGTATCCCGGCGCCATAGCGGCGAAGACCAGGCCCATCGACATGCCGATCGACCAGACCGCTGCGATGGCGGCCTCGGAACGGCTCCGCGCCCCTCTGAACAGGAAGCCGAGCAGCAGGGAGGCCAGGATGCTTGCGCCGACAGCCCCTGCAAGGGGGTCGATGCCGGCGAAGAGAGCGAAGCCCAGCCCTCCGAAGACCGCATGTGCTATGCCGCCGGAAAGACCCGACATTCTGTTCACGAAAAGCAGGCTGCCGATTGTCCCGCAGGCGACCGAACCCAGCAGGACGGCCAGAACGGCGTTCTGGAGGAATGCGTACCGGGCGAGGGCCTCAAGCATCGCAGCCCCCGCCGTGGGTTCCGAGCACGCGGTGGGGCGTGCCGTGGGAGATCGGATCGACTGGGCATCCATATGCCTTCCAGAGGGCTTCCGTTCCCAGAGTCTCGGCGTGGCTCACCAGCCTGCCGTTGAGGCAGGCGATCGAACGGACGGACCCGGCCACGGCTCCTACGTCGTGCGTCACCAGGATTATTGTAATAGTTGCGCTCAGCCTTTCGAGAAGCTCGTACAGCCCCCCCTGACCGGCCTGATCCACGCTGGCCGCAGGCTCGTCCAGAAGCAGCAGTTCCGGCGATCCTGCGAGTGCCCTCGCCACGAAGACCTTCTGCCTCTGCCCCCCGGAGAGGCTTCCGGCATGGTTCGACGCGAGAGAGGCGACACCCAGCTCCTCCATGGCGGCCAGGGCGCGCCTTCTTCCGGCGGCGCCGCGGAGGCCAGGAGGAAGCCCCATCATCACCACGTCGAGGGCGGTTACGGGGAAATCGAGATTGAGCCCCGTCCACTGTGGAACATAGCCGATCCGGCTGCGTGCCTTCCCCGGCGGTCCGCCGAAGACCTCCACCGAACCCGACCAAGGCTTCCTCAGGCCCAGGATCACCTTCAGGAGGGTGGTCTTGCCGCCGCCGTTGGGGCCGATGACTGCGACATAGTCGCCTTTCGCCACCTCGAAGTCCACCCGGTCGAGGGCCGGGCGGCCGGGCCCGTACCCGAAACTGACGGCGCGAAGCCTTACGACGGGCTCCTCACTCACTCTTCACCCGCGATCAGCGAGGCGAGCCCCGTCATGCATCCCGGCCAGTCGTGCGAGAGCTGGTCGTGCGGCCTGGGCTCGAAGCCCAGTTCGATCGAGAGGGCTTCGGCGGCCCCGGTGGAGAAACCCGGTGAGACGATGACGATCCGGGAGGAGCCGGCACGCGCCGCTTCGACTATCTCCGACAACTGCACCGGCGTCGGTTCCGCTCCCTCGACTTCGAGCGCCACCTGTACCAGCGAGTATTCCCGGGCGAAGTAGGCATAGGCGGGATGGAGGGCGACGAACGTCGCTCCCTCGCACCCTTCCAGTATGTCCGACACCCTGGCGTCGGTGGAGTCGATAACGGCGAGCGTGCCGGCGAGGCCATCGGCGAATGCAGCCGAGTCGGCGGGCGCCATGCGGCGAAGCTGGCGTTCCGTATTGGCTGCGAGGACCCTCATCATATCCGGGGAGAGCCAGACGTGGGGATCACCGTCGGGGGTTCTCACCAGGCCGGAATCAATCCTGGCGACGGCGAGCCCCGGAGCCGAGCCCTCGATCCTGGGGAGCCACTGCTCCTCGAACGGAAGGCCGACTGCAAGGTAGAGATGGGCTTCGGAGACTGCCTGCATCGTGGCCGGAGAGGGCTCGAAGCCGTGCGGATCCGCGCCAGGCGGAACGACTACGACGATGTCGGCCAGGTCTCCTGCTATCCCTTCCACCAGGAAGGCTTCGGGTTCGATGCTGACGGCTACGGTCAGCCGCCCGTGGCCCGGCGCGGAGGTCGAGCAGCCCAGGACGGCCAGCGCGGGGATGACAAAGGCCAGCCTCTTCATCCACGACCCTTTCCCGAACAGTCCCGGCATTTCCCGGAGAAATGCACCGAGGCGTTCGCAATGCTGAATCCTTCGGCCGATACACGCTCAATCAATCCGGGAGGGAGTTCGAGGTCGAGGTGGATCACCCGTCCGCAGCCCAGGCACTCGAAGTGGTTGTGTCCGCAGCGCCCGTGTCTGGCGAGGCAGTATCTCCTGATGCCCGCCGATCCGGGGCATCTCTCGAGAACGCCTTCGGATTCGAGAGCCTCCACGGCCCGGTAGACGCTAGAAAGGCTGCCGAATCCTACGGTTTCCACGAGATCGTCCACGGAGAGAGCGCCATCCGCAGCCAGGAATGCGGACACTACGGCCCTGCGGAGCCTCGTCACGCGGAACCCGTGCATCCGCAGCAGGGCGCCGGAGGGGTCCCGGGCCGGCGGGAGACGCAAATCTTCATCCATAACGCGAATCATTCGCGTCTGCTGTAGGAGTCGTCAATCATGTCGGTCGTACTCACTGAGGCAGCTTCCGGGAGGACGGCGGGATGACTGCCGATGGCGCAGTCGGGCTTCGATTCGACAACCGCCCGGGCGGCAGGGGGTTGACGGCGGCAACGGAGGGCCGGCCCCGGCAGTATCCCGGGGCGGCGGTTCCTTCGGTCAGAGATAGAGGCGCCCGAGCATTTCGGCCAGGCGTTCCGCGTAGTGCCTGTCGGCGGCCCATGTGCCCGAGAGCCTGGAGATGTCGGGGGCCCTGCCCCGGGGGCTCACCAGCCCGAACCGGGGATCGACCAGTTCACCAACGAGAGGCTCCGTGGAGCCGTAGGCCTTGAGGTGCTGGACATGGGCGCGGACTCCGGTGCGCTCGTCCGGGAAGCTCAGCCCGGGATTCCCGGGGCCCGTCGAGCCAAGTCCACAGAAGTTGTTCATGTCCCCGGTCACGAGGCCGCCGAACCTCAGAAAGCCGGTTTCATGGCACATCTGAACGAAGGCGACGTCCGAGTTCACCCCTTCGACGGCGCACTCCTCGATGTAGAGGGTCGCCAGCAGCAGTACCCTTTCGCTGTCGGCGTCCGGATTGTCCTCGAGCAGGAAGCCGGCAAGCCGATCCGCGGTCATGAGTCCCTCACCCATTATCAGCCAGGTTCCGGGCGTCCCGGATGACGAACGGCCGGCTGAGGGGACTTCGTCCCACCGCCTGACGGGAGGGGTGAGTTCCGGGATCGGACCTTCCCCGGAGACTGCGGAGCAGAGGCTCAGAAGGAGGACCGGGAGAACCGGCATTCTCTTTCCTGAACAATCGCGGCGGCGTTCATTCCAGCCCCCGGGCGACCGCAGGCGGCGCCATGCCTTCCGGCTGGACTATATCCTGGCCAGGGCCTGGTCGAGGTCGGCGATCAGGTCGTCCAGGTCCTCGATGCCTACGGAATAGCGCACCAGGTCGTCCGTGATACCCGCCTTCAGCTTCGCCTCCGCGCTCACCTTCGCGTGGGTCATCGAGGCGGGATGCTGGATCAGAGTCTCGACTCCGCCCAGAGAGACGGCGAGGGCGGCAAGCCCGACGCTGTCCATCAGAATCCTGCCCGCCTCCAGGCCGCCCTTCAGGCCGAAGGATATCATGGCGCCGGGCCCCTTCTGCTGCCTGGCGGCGAGCGCGTGCTGCGGGTGGGACTCGAGGCCGGGATACCTCACCCATGCGACCTTCGGGTGACCCTCGAGGTATTCCGCGATCTTCTGCGCGTTCTCCTGCGCCCGCAGGAGCCTTACGGACAGGGTCTTGAGCCCCCTGGTCACGAGGAAGGCCTGGTGTGGGTCCATGCAGGGGCCCATGCTGGTCATCACTCCATACATCAGCGAATGGTCGGCCTCCGTCTTAGCGACGATCACGCCTCCCACCACGTCCGCATGACCGTTGATGAACTTGGTGATGGAGTGGAGCACCACGTCCGCCCCCAGCTCCAGAGGCCTCTGCAGCAGGGGCGAGCAGAAGGTATTGTCCACGACCAGGCGGATGCCGTGCCTGTGCGCGATCTCGGCACATGCGGCTATGTCGGTGATGGATATCGTCGGATTAGCGGGGGTCTCCACGTACAGGAGCTTCGTCTCCGGACGGATGGCGGCCTCGACGAGTTCCAGGCGGCTGGTATCGACGAATGTCGATTCGACCCCGAACCGGGAGAAGTGTTTCTCCAGCACTCCCCTCGAAGCTCCATAAACCGCGTCGGTCGAGACGACATGGCCGCCCCGGCCCAGGAAGGACATGTACACGGTCGTCACGGCAGCCATGCCGCTGGCTACGGCGATGCCGCCGAACCCTCCCTCGAGCGCCGCGACGGCATCCTCCAGCACCCTGACGGTGGGATTGCCGAGCCGGGAGTAGATGTACCCGTCGCTCTCCCCCGCGAAGCAGTCCGCGCCCTCCTGCGCATTCCTGAATGAGAAGGTCGACGTCTGGTAGATCGGCGGGTTCACGGCCATGAGAGGATCCTGCTTCTGCCCTCCGTGGACGAGCAGTGTGTCGAAACGCGATTTCCTGTTCATTGGTGCCCTTCTCTCCGGGGTTCTTGGAAAGGTCCGTCAGGCAGGGGATACCGGTGCCGGCGGCCGCACATCGTCAGCGGACCATAACAGCCGGGCCGCCCGCCCGTCGAGGAAGGCGGGAATCAGGCCTTCAGCCCTTCGGGCGCTTTTGAGGAAGAGCATTCGGACGCCGCTGTCCGCCCGACGGAATGCTACCGGCGTTGAAGACCGCCGCCGGGCCGGGTCACTTACGATGAGCCTGAAATGACTGCGGCTTTCAGGATGCCGGAGGTCCGGAAAGGGTCATGTACGAGGCGGCCGTGAACAGAACATGGCCCACGGCCATGAGAACCCTCACCTTCTTCTCCTTGAGCGCCCCGGAGGCGCAGGCGGCGATGCCGACCGACGAATAGACGAGCATCAGCGGCTCGAACGGTATCCGGTATCTGGGTTCGTAACGTATCAGAAAGGATGTGACAAGGAGCGGGACGAAGAGTGCTGCGAGAGCGGCGCCGGCGTCGGCGTCATGCCTCCAGACGAGATACATCCCGCAGATGATGAAGGGCAGCGCGATGAAGAGAACCGGATCGATCCTACCATTCCTGTCCAGCGGAGAGAACACCCTCAGAACGTCCTGCAGGGATTCGAGCAGCACACGCATAGGATTGTTCAGCGTGTACTCGAGACCCATCCGGAAATACTCGCCGTCGGCCTCGGTTTCCGAAAGGCCGGTGAATCTGTCGATTATCGACTGGTTGTAGAAATAGGCGAAGTAACGGGGACAGATGTTGTACACCGGCGCCATTCTGGAAACGTCTCCGCCTCTTTCAGCCAGGTCCCTCTGCCGGGCGAGGCTGTTGGCTCTCAGGAACTCCTCCGGGGGCGTTCCTATGGACGAGGAGGCAGAAGGGTCTCTATGCCGGAAATCCCAGAAGTTTATTCCTCCTGTTGTCGTAATGCATGGTGAGCCGAACAACTCGTTGTTTCTCATCATCCACGGAGCCACGGGAAGAGCGGACGCGAGCAGAAGGACGGCGGCGGATGCAAGGCGGATACCGAAAGCCTCCCTTCTCCGTACAAGAATGACCGCTGCCGCCATCAGGCTGCATCCAGCCGCATTGGGCCTGCAGAGGGTCGCAGCCCCCAGCAGCAGTCCGGCGCCGGCGTAATACAGAAGTCCCGGGGAAGGCAACCTTCCGGATCCACCCTGAAAGGCCTTGTAAAGAAGCAGCAGGCAGCAGACGAGGAGAAAGGCGAAAAGGGTTTCGGTCATCAGCATGCCGGTCATTTCAAGCGCCGATGGATTGACCGCCACCAGAATTCCGGTGAAATACATCGATCTTAGTCCGGCCATACGGTATGCGAACCACGCCAGACCGGTTGCTGCAAGGGCGTAAAGCACTGCCTGCAGAAGATATACGGCGCGATAGCGTTCACCGACGGCGCGGAATATCACTGAGACGACCGCGGGATACAGAGGAGGCCGGAAAGCGGTCGGATGGCCGGGACTGTTCGAGAAACCGTTTCCTTCCACGAGATTTCTCGCCAGCAGTGCGTAATGAGCTGCGTCCCAGTGCAGGGAAGGGTGCTCCGAAAACCGCATGGCCGCGAAAGAAGAAGTGATGGCTGAAAAGAGGAAGATGAGAAGCAGCGGCCCGAGCATTTCCCGTTTCATTATCGTACTCCCACAAGCATTCTATCAATAGAAAAGGATTGTGTCCTCCTGCATTCCAGCCGGTCTATGAGTGATTCCCCCTTTAGAAACAGAAATCCTCACTCGATCACAAGAGGATGAGTAAGATGTCCTCCCGACCTCTGCCGACGGAATGCACATTCAGGCAACCGGAGAATCATTCCTGAGATAAGGTCCGGGGCCGCGTCAGTCAATGCGTGGCTCTTCATCGCGATGCACCTCTGGACTTATGTCTCGTGGGCGTTCGTTTCGGATTGAAACAATCATGGTGTCGGATTGCCGAAGTCAAAGCCATTGCAGACGACCCGGGAATGACCCGTTTGGTCCAGATTGTAAAAACGATCTGGATTCCTGCTTGCCGGGACAGGCGACCCTCCCGATAATCGAACCTAAGGCATGATTTGCGAGCGCCGATCAGCATAGTGGGAAGGTCGTGTTCATGAACGATATGCCAGGCATCTCCCCGGTGATGATCCTGGCCGCAGGATTGCTTTTCTTCCTTGGAGCCCTCGCCCACCGTCTCTCGGAGCGGGTCGGCGTACCCGCCCTGCTCCTGTTCCTCGCCATCGGCATGCTGGCGGGATCAGACGGCATCGGCGGCATCTACTTCAACGACCCGGTAGCAGCCAACTCGGTCGGTGTCTTCGCCCTCGCCTTCATCCTGTTCTCCGGCGGCCTCGACACGGACTGGGAAAGCGTACGCCCGGTACTGGGGCGAAGCATTATCCTCGCCACCTTCGGGGTGGCCATCACCGCCCTTCTGGTGGGACTCTTCTGCCGATTCGTCCTGGGTTTCCCACTTTTGGAAGGACTCCTGCTGGGTTCTATCGTATCCTCGACGGACGCAGCCGCCGTCTTCGCGATAATGCGATCGCGCCGTGTGAAGCTGAAGGGGCTTCTGAAGCCTCTGCTCGAACTGGAATCGGGCAGCAACGATCCGATGGCCGTGTTCCTGACGGTCACAGTTCTCGGTTTCGCCTCCGGGACAGTGGCGTCCTGGACCGCCTCCCTGGTCTCGCTCGCGGTGAACATGACGGTCGGGGTGTTAATCGGAGCGGCTCTCGGGTTCCTCGCTTCGAGCGCCTTCAACCGCATGCATCTGGCCTACGAGGGGCTCTACCCGGTTCTGAGCATGAGCGTCGTCCTGGTCACCTACGGCCTGTGCACCAGTATCGGGGGGAACGGCTTCATGGCGGTGTATGTCTGTGGCATCGTCATGGGCAACAGGGATTTCCTGCATAAGCGCGGGCTGACCCGCTTCCACGACGGCGTGGGATGGCTGATGCAGATCGTGCTGTTCGTAGTGCTGGGCCTGCTGGTGTTCCCGTCGCGGATACCCCAGGTCGCCGGCACGGCGCTTCTGGTATCGGCCTTCCTGATGTTCGTGGCCAGACCGGTCGCAGTGTACCTTGGCCTCATCGGCAGTTCCTTCACGATGCAGGAGAAGACGCTGGTGGCCTGGACGGGCCTTCGTGGGGCCGTACCCGTGGTGCTGGCGACCTTCCCCTACATGGCGGGCTACGAGAACTCCAACAGGATCTTCGACATGGTGTTCTTCGTGGTCGTCCTGTCGGCGCTGCTCCAGGGCAGGACCCTGATGCCGGTAGCGAGATGGCTCGGAGTGGACGCGCCGCTCTCCGACCGCCCGAAATATCCGATCGAGTTCGAAAGGACTGCGGAGATGGACGGCGAGACGCTCGAGATAGACATCCCCCCGGACTCCACGGTTGCAGGAAAACCCGTCGCCGGCATCGGGCTTCCCGAAGGGGTTCTGATACTGCTCATCCGCAGGGGGAACGAGTTCCTGGTGCCGAATGGACGGACCATCCTCCAGCAATACGACACACTTATGCTCATGGCGGACAGAAAGGCCCTCGAAGAGGCCAGAGAGGTCATCCTCGAAGAGGAGTCGTCGCCGCTGGAAAAGTCAACGGTTCAGCCCTCTCACGACCGGTAAGCCTCCAGGGTTCCAGTGGCCGCGGGATCGACAAGCGCGCTCGAGTCGCAGGCGTGCCGGTTCGTTTCCGATGACTCGGAAATGACCGGTTTAGGTCCAGATAGTAAAAACGATCTGGTTCCTGGTTCGTCGATGACTCTGGACCCCGTCTTTCGATTATATATGTTGTACCCATGAGAGGGTGACATTATGAACCTGGACGAATGCAAACAAAGGCTCTCCAGCCTGGGTTCCCTCGCCAGCGAAGCCACTTCGTACATCGAACTGCTGAAGAAGAGTGACCTTCCGGCCGCTGATCCGTCTGCCTCGCCGGGCATCGCGCGCCGGAAGTGGACGCGATGATCACGCCGCTGCGGCCCGGAGCTTCCGTTCTCGTGACAACCCACGACAGGTTCGCCGGGCATATGAAGCAGCTCTTCGACCTGTCGTGGGAGTTGTAGGAACCAATGGACGAATTTGCAATGACTCTAGGGAGGGTTCAAAGATGAAGACATCTCTCTTCCTTCTGTTCTCCTGCCTGGCATCCGCTCTTGCGCAGACATCGGTAGTGTTCGATCCCCCGGAACCGTCCACCTTCCTGCAGAACACGAGCTTCGCCATGTCCGATGGAATCGGATTCGTCACAAGCAACAACGCCAACGCCCTCTGGTCGTTCGACCTGTCAACGGGGCAGATTCTCGATCCCGACGGCATGGCGCTGACCGGTATATCCTCGGATGTGTTCCTGTTCGCGAATGCAAGAGCCGCCATCCCGGGTAACTTTCCCTCCTCAGAATCCAACTGGGGGATCTGGGTTGCGGATGTTTCCACCCCTTCCGATCTGCAGGCCGTCGGATTGATATCCCTGCCGTCCACCAGTTGCATCTCAGGTCAGAACGTAGTCGTGGACGCCGACGGGGTGACGGGATACATCTCCTCGTTCACCGACGACAAGCTCTACTCCTTCAGCACGCAAACCCCCGGGCTGGTCGACCCTGACGGCGTAAGCCTGCCGGGCAACCCCATGAACATCGCGATCGCCGGCGATAGGATTGTCGTGCTCGATTCGACGACTCCGGCAATCATCGTCGTGGACGCTTCGAATCCTGGTGCCCTTGCGGTGGAGGGCAGCATTCCGCTGCCATCCAGCGCGTCCTTCTTGTCCAGCAACAACGTCCTGATGTCCAGCGACGGACGGACGGGTTTCGTTGCATCCAACGAGAGGGTACTATTCTCGTTCGACATCTCGGGCATGACCATGCTGGATCCTGACGGCCAGTCCTTCGGTACTACTCTGTACGGAGGCAACATCGCCCTGAAGGGGACGACGGTCGCCTGCGTCTATTCGAGAGGGCTGAGCTTCATAGATGTCTCCAACCCTTCTCAGATGTCTCCGCTTTCCGAGGCTGATTTCGGAGAGGTTGTCGCACCTCAGGGATCCGCCACAGTCGCCTTCAACACCGACGGCACCCGGGCGGCGATACCTGTGATATATCCCGGCAACTACATCTACTCCTTCGATGTGGCCTCCGGGCAGCAGTACATTCCGAGGTATCAGGTCGACGCCCAGCCGAACTATCTCATCGTCTTCGGTGACGATGACGTAATAGGCACGGTCTGCAGCTCCGAATCCTCCGTATGGATGATCTCCGGAATGCTCGGAACTCCCGAGGGGATCGAAGACGGCACTGGAACCATGATGGAGCTTGCTGCTTCACCTAATCCCATGGTTTCGTCCACTCTCATAGTGTACTCGCCTGCCGCCGGGCGGCAGCCGTCGTCCTTGAACCTGTCTGTGTTCGACGTGTCCGGGCGGCTTGTCAGTACCCTGTTCGACGGTTCGGAGCCCACGGGACAACGGAGCTTCTCATGGAACGGCTGCGACGAAAGGGGAGTTCCGGTGCCCGGCGGGATCTATGTCGTAAGAGCCTCTTCGCCCTGCGGATCCGCGACGCTGAGGCTGGCCGTCTTGAGATAGACAGGTCTGTCGCCTGTCCGTCCCGCGACTGCCCTGTAGGGGAGGCTGAGGGCTGCAATCCGGAAGATGTCTCCGGCCTGGGTCGCACCAAAGAAGGGCAGGGCTGCTGCGACAGCTCCACCCCTTTTCGCACGAAGGCGATATCCGGGGAGCGCCTGGATCGGGACTGCCATGATCATCGGCAGCATCGCTCATCAGCTTTGCTGAGTGAATCGACGTCCACGCATCCCGATTCCGAATCTGAAACCCCGGTGGCGCAGGCCCGGCAGACACAGGCCTTGCCGCTCTTTTCCGGAGGAATCCTGTCGAGCACCTCATGGGGAATCGTCACATATCTGCACCAGCAGTCGGATTTCCCGGCAGCCATCCCGCAGTCGTTCGGCCTGCCGCAGAGCGGGCAGATCGATGGATCCACCGCCTTCTCCCCGTCTCCGGCGCCCGTCAGCACTCGATCCCCTTGCGGGCCTGCACTCCGTTGTCGTAGTAGTGCCTCACGGCGACCATCTCGGTGACGAGATCGGCTTCTTCAATCAGCTCCGCAGGCGCGCCGCGCCCCGTGCAGATCAATTCGATCCCCGCCGGCCGCGCCCGCACAAGGTCGATCACATCCGCGGTCTTCAGCAGCCCCAGTGAGATCGCCACGTTGATCTCGTCGAGTATCAGCACGTCGAGATCGGTATTCATCAACCCGCGGGCGAAGGCGAGCCCTCCGGATGCGACCTTCCTGTCCTCCTCGGAAGGCTCTCCGAAGATGAAGCAACCGCGTCCGAACTGGTCGACGGGAACCCCGAGCTTCCTCAGGGTCGTCAGCTCGCTGTATTCCATGCTCTTGATGAACTGGACGACATGGACCTTCAAACCCGCTCCCAAAGCCCTGACGACGAGGCCCAGCGCGGCCGTGGTCTTTCCCTTGCCGTCCCCGGTATAGACCTGAAGGTATCCCTTCTCCATTTTCCCCCTGCCGTTGTGATTCCCCGGCGCGTTCAGCGCGGCGTCGTCATCTGGAATGAACCTTACAAAACCGCCGTCCGGGCGATCACCTTCCCATCGATGCCCGATGGCTCGAACACGACGATCCGCATGCCCGGGGACATGCCGCGACCCTCCGCTCCGATGATGCTCGATCCTGCGTGTATGCGCGTTTCGACCTCGAGTCTCCCGTCGAGGCCGTAGACCCGGATCGTACCCTCGCAGGGCACTTCGAGTTCGATGTGATGCATCGAAGGATTGACGCAAAGGATCTCCGGCAGCTCCGGTGAAGGACCTTCGATCCCCATCTCTTCGGAATTCACCGCCACTACGGCGTCGAGGTCGAACAGGCCGCCGTCCGCGACTTCGCCGCTGCAGTCCGTGAGCCTCACGAATGTGATCCAGTCCAGCCCAAGGTCATGGAGGTCGAACTGATCCCCTCCCGACACCTCCGGATTGGTCGGATCCCCTCCGGTGGTCGGCCATACGCCGGCAAGCCCCTCCAGTGTGACTGCGTCCCATGGGAAGCGGAACCATGTTTCGCCGTCCCGGCTGACATCGACGAATGCGGTCTCCCGGAAGTAGGACGAGCCGGACTGCATCACGTTCTCGAAAACGGTGAAATCGACCCCTTCGCCGTCGACGACGCGGTTGTCGGTGAACTGCAGGACGACCCAGCCAGCGTCGCCCAGCGTGAGGAGTTCGGACGGGGATGATGACGGAAGGGTTGGAGTGGCGCCGGGATCGGGAGGCCCGAGGATGTTGTCGGGATAGTAGGCCTGGCCGAACCCCGCCCCGGGACCATAGCTCACCGCCGGGGAAGCGTCCGCCCAGGGATCGGAGAAGGCGGCACTGCGGGGGACAAGGACCAATGCGGTGAGGAGAAGAACTCCCCTGATGCGGAAATGGGCACACAACACGGATACCGGGAAACGCATCATCACCCTCCCTCGAAGGCCATGAGTCTATAAGGCCGCAGAAGGTCTTCTGGCTTCCGGACCCCCTACTCCCGCGCCTTCTCGCCGTTCGGGGCGATGGCTGAATGCGGTTTCGTTTCCGGTTACAGCGGCGGGGCCGCGCCGGATTTCCACCGGCTTCCCTGACGCTGCGGCAGCGGAGAGTATAGACGGTCACGATGCCGCGGAACACCCCGGTTCCTTCACTGCCCTGGTATCCCGGGCCCGGCATTCCCGGGGTTGTCCGCTCTCGAGATCTCACCTTATGGTCCGGCGTCCTCGTTGACCGGTCGAGGCCGGCCGCAGGGAATCCGGTGAGAAACCGGAACTGTCGCGCAGCGGTGAACGGGAACGAAAGCCGCACGATCACACTGGAGGCAGGCCTCCGGGAAGTGGCGGCGAGTAGGAGCAGGTATGAGCCCGTGAGTCCGAATATCTGCCGGGGACACCGTCGGGACGCCCGTTCCGATGGAACGCCAATCTTTAGCTGGCGCAAGACCAGCGGATAGGAGTCGATCCATGTCCTCGGCTGACGGAACAATCAGGGAAGAAACGCGATTTTTCATGGACGGTGCAGGATGCTGACGCTCATGGCATGCATCGCATACCTCGCCGCCGAAGCGGCCAGCGTTCTGGTGGTAAGCTGCACCAACTCCCTGACGGAGATAGACACAGAGACCGGAACCGTCACCCAGAACGTCGCATCGCCGGGAGAATCTCCGAATGACATTCTCTGGTTCCAGGACCATTTCTTCGTCGTTAACTCCTTGAGCGACGACGTGACATTGCAGAAGTTCGATCCCGAAGGAGGATGGACGGTCCAGTCCCTCGGGATAGGCCCCGGGCTCAACTGCTGGGCCGCCCTGCCCGTGGGCGGTGACACGCTTGCCATATCCTGCGCAGCGGGCAACAGCATCGCCCTTGTCGACGCCTCCGGGATGAGCCTGCTCGGTTTCGTCGAAGGCGTGGGCCCCAACCCGGAATGGTTCTGCGTCGCGGAAGGCAGGCTCTATGCGGCTTGCGGCGGATGGCTTCACGACAACAAGGTTGTCGTCGTCGACCTCGCCACTCTTCAACCCTGCGATACGATCCAGGTGGGCTTCAACTGCCAGGGCTGCACCTATGACGGAGTAGACGAGGTCTACGCCATCTGCACCGGGACCTATTCCGCATGGGACGGCGAGGTGCATGTGATCGACGTGGAGACGGGAACCGTGAGCGGCGTCATCAGCGCAGGCTTCGCGCCTGCATTCGGGGTGTGCCGCGGCGACTCCCTCTACGTCAGCGACTTGTACGGCAACGGGATAATGCTGATCGACACGGAGACCGGGACCATGGTCGATCCATCGTTGATGCCCGGCGGCTCGGGACTGGCGGTCGACGATCAGGGGAACCTGTGGGTGGCGGATTCCGGTGCCGACAGAGTGAGCTGCTACGATCACGATCACCGGCTCGTCTCGGAATACACAGTCCCGATGCCCTTCGCTCTCGGCGTATCATCGTCACTCCATGGGATCGGGCAGCCCCCGGCGCCTCCGGGCACTCTGTCCCTGTATCCCTCTCCTGCCTCCGCAACTGTACGGATTGTTCCGGGCGGAGCGGCATCAGGCGTTCCGACGCTGTTCGACCTGTCGGGCAGGGAGCTGTGCCGGGCCGTTCCGGCCGGCGAAGAGAGCTGGATTCTGGATGTCTCCAACGTACCGATGGGTGTGTATATAGTGGTATCAGGGAACTGCAGCAGCCGCCTCGCGGTGGTTCGATAGAATCGCAGCCGGGGGAGGCGCCGCCTCCCCCGGTTCCTCCCTCGTGAAGCCCTCCCGCCGAATCGCCTCTGCGCTGACGAGACTGCCTTCATGCATTGACTGATGAGTTTGGCTAAACTTACAGTGAACTGCTGGAGAAACTGTTCACGCCTCCGGGGAGACAACTCATTCGTGAACGCCCATCTCCGGCATCGACAGCTTGCGTTGACGCAAACTCAATCAATACGGGTATATTCTTCCGAGCAGTTTGACGAAATAATTCCACATCAGAGAGGGATAGACATGAACTTGGCTCATGTGGCTATGCTTCTTGTGATTGCATCTGCAGCCTCTGCCGGCCGGGATGCGTCTCTTTCCACGGTGCTGACACCAGACGGAAGAATCATGGAGGGTGCGTCGGGAAGTTTCGATCCCGACGGGTTCCGCATGACTTACGGTTCCGACGGAGAGCCGCTGTTCTTGGCGGAAGCATCCCTTTCCGGGGAACCTGCTCCTTTTTCTGAGGGGCAGTACGATGCAGGCACCTGGTATCCCCTTGGAAGCGGTGTGAACGAAAGAGTTTTGGCCCTCGCCGTGAGCGGCACGGATGTGTACGTTGGAGGTGATTTCACCCAGGCTGGGGGCAGCCCGGCCAACTACATCGCCCGGTGGGACGGCAGTTCCTGGCATTCTCTGGGAAGCGGTGTGGACAAATGGGTCTATGCCATCGCCGTGAGCGGCACGGATGTGTACGTTGGAGGTGATTTTACCCAGGCCGGAGGCAGCCCGGTCAACTACATCGCCCGCTGGGACGGCAGCTCCTGGCATGCTCTCGGAAGCGGTGTGAGCAGCTATGTCCGTGCCATCGCCGTCAGCGGCTCGGATTTGTACGTTGGAGGATGGTTTACCCAGGCCGGAGGCAGCCCTGCCAGCAGCATCGCCCGCTGGGATGGCAGTTCCTGGCACTCTCTGGGAGCCGGCGTCAACCACATTGTCGACGCCATCGCCGTCAGCGGCTCGGATGTGTACGTTGGGGGGCAGTTCACCCAGGCCGGAGGCAGCCCCGCCAGCCGCATCGCCCGCTGGGACGGCAGCTCCTGGTATCCTCTCGGGAGTGGTGTAGGAGTATACAGTCCTTTCGTCGCCACCCTCGCCGTGAGCGGCTCGGATTTGTACGCGGGGGGTTACTTCTCCATGGCTGGAGGTGCCTCTGCCCACAGCATCGGCCGTTGGGACGGCACTTCCTGGTATTCTCTGGGAAGCGGTGCGGAAAGCGGTCTGAACGACCAGGGAAGAACCATTGCCGTCAGCGGCTCGGATTTGTACGTGGGGGGTTACTTCACCCGGGCTGGAGGTATCACAGTCAACTACATCGCCCGGTGGGACGGAAGTAACTGGCATGCTCTCGGAAGCGGTGTGGGCTACAAAGTCTTTGCCATCGCCGTCAGCGGCTCGGATGTGTATGTAGGGGGGGAGTTTACCGAGGCCGGAGGCAGCCCTGCCAACTACATCGCCAGGTGGCGGGATCCGGAAGTGGGGATCGATGCCACCCCGGAAGTCATAACGGGCACCCTTCATGCCTCACCCAACCCCACCGCTTCGGGCGTCGAGCTTTCCTTCCGGAATACCGGGCTCTCCCCGCTTACACTCGAGATCTACGACGCCGCCGGGCGGCTTGTGAGAACGCAGGATCTGGGAACCCTGCCCGCAGGCGCCCAGAGCTGCTACTGGGGCGGCCTGGACGGAAACGGTCAGGCCCTTGCCCAGGGGGTGTACTTCGTGAGGCTCTCCAGCGCTGAACTCGAGGCTTCCACCCGGGTGGTGCTGCTGAGGTAGGCGGTCATAATCGACTGTGGCGGGCCGCTGTCCATCAGCGGCCCGTTTCCATAGCTTCGGTGCAGACAACCGCCGGATCTCATTGGCTGACCGCCCGCCCTGTCCCGGTGATTTCTCAGAGAAGCTATCTCATATGAGCCGCCCTGCCGGCATCCTGAGCAGGGCAAGCCACTGAATCACCCTGTCCGAGCTGATGTCATGCAGGGCTGCGAGTTCCTGCCTATGAGCCGGTTTGTGGTCATCTCAGCCGGGAACTCCATCGCGAAGGACCGGATTGCGGTAGAGCTGCGTTCTGTTCGAGGCCATCCTGGTGTCCGGCCTTGGTGATACCCTGAAGGCTGTAGTGGGCTTGTTACACGGGAGCAAGGCCGGCGTAGCACTCATTCTAAATGCTTCGGTTCAATGGTTGGCAGATTCTCCGGCTTCCCCCATGCAGACCTGAGTACCCCACTTTGTGATGAAGAGCCTTGGCCGCCCCTTGCGGAGGGATTGACTCCCTGCTATTTTAGGATATGCTAAAATCCTTAACAGGGGTGGGCATGGCAGACGATGTTCTAGATGAAAAGGCTCTGATCCGCTTCATGCAGGCTCTCGGATCTGAAAGCAGATTCCGGATCGTGAGGCTCCTGGTCGAGAACGGGTCTCTGTGCGTCGGAGCCATCGCATGCAGGCTTGAAATGACCCAGAGTGCCATCTCGCAACATCTGCGGATTCTCGAAGAGGCTGGAGTCGTCAGCTCTGAGAGAATGGGGATGCGAGTCCATTACCAAGTTGACGAGGAGCTGCTGGGCAGCTCTCTAGCCAGACTTGGAGTCGCCTTGATTAAAGATCCGGGTGACGGAGGAGAACAACCCACTTCCAGTAAAGGGAGGAACCATGTGCACTAATGAAAAGGGATGTCGGAGACCCGAGAACAAAACAGGTGGTGAAGACAAATGCACCCCCGACCAGATCAGGATCTGCCACGGGGATGTTGAAGGTCATCCATGCGAGAACAGGGGCGAAAAAGCGTGAAGATCCGACTGGTACTTGTTCTGGTTGTCCTGGGCGCCTTGGGCGTTTTCACCGTTGCTTCCGCACTGGACGACGACTCTCCGGAAACGGCTGTCGAGACATGCTACTGCGCCGGCGAGACTGAAGGTTGCACCGGTGACTGTGAAAGCTGCCCTGAGTACTCCTGTGACGACAGCGACGAGTGTTGCTGCGATGGCGAGACCGAGGGATGCACCAGCGATTGCGATGATTGCGGTGCAGTACACTCGGACGGGGACGACTGCGGCTGTGGCAACCACAACGAGCGCCGCGGCGGCGGATGTCACTGATCCCATCATCCTCTGCAGCTTCCGCCTCTGACGATCCAGGCCCGGCCGCTACGGCCGGGCCTGCCGTAGAAGCGAGAGATCTACGGAAATCATTTGGTGAGATCATCGCACTCGCAGGGGTTTCATTCGAGATCAGACCTGGAGAGTTGTTCGGCCTGCTCGGGCCCAACGGCGCAGGGAAGACGACCACGATCAGGATACTCACGGGCCTATCGAGGTGCGACTCAGGCTCGGTATGGGTGGCCGGGATCGACTGCAGCAGCAACCCGAGAGCAGCACTCGGCCACATCGGAGTTGTCCCCGATGAGAGCAACCTCTATCCGGAACTCACGGGCTTCGAGAATCTTTGCTTCTGCGCCTCGCTCTACGGAGTCGGCAGGTCCGAAAGGCGCGAGCGTGCGAACAGCCTCCTTGAGATGTTCGGTCTCGCGGACGCCGCTGGGAGGAGGTTCGCCGGCTACTCCAGGGGGATGAAGCGCAAGCTCACCATAGCTGCAGGGTTGATTCACCAGCCCGGGATTCTCTTCCTGGATGAGCCCACGACGGGGATAGATGTCGGGAGCGCCCGTGAGATAAGACAGCTCCTGACCGAGCTGCGCGGGTCGGGAACGACCATCCTGCTCACCACGCACTACATCGAGGAGGCCGAGCGTCTCTGCGACAGGATCGCCTTCATGGTGGCCGGCAGGATCGTGAAGGTGGACACAGTGCGGAACCTGCTGGAGCCCCTCCAGGGGTTGCATGCAATGGACCTCTCGTTCTCTTGTGCCGCCGATGCCGTTCTCCCGGCCATCACCCTGGCGCTGCCGGAACTGACCTTCGCAAAGACCGGGCCAACATCGCTGCGTGCGTCCGCAACAGGGCCATTCGGCATCGGTGCGTTAGTCCGCGTCATAGAGGCGCAGGGCGGAGAGGTGCTCGAAGCCAGGAGGGTCAGGTCCTCCCTGGAGGAGGTCTTCGTACGGGAGACCAGCATCAGGCCGGAAGCCATGAAACGGGAGAAGGAAAGGCGGGCGCGGTCGTCATGAAAGGGCTCACAGCCTTCCTGAGCATCCTCGGGAAAGACATGCGAACTTACTACTTGAAACCCCCGAACATCAGCTGGGGACTCATCTTCCCCGTTGCCTGGGCCGGGATGTTCCTCGTCCGCTCCGGGAGGGGGCTCGAAGAGGTGCTGTCGATCCTGCCGGGGATAGTGACCGTATCCATACTCTTCGGGACGACGTCGATGCTGGCGGTAACCGTCACGTTCGAGAAGAAGAACGCCTCGTTCGACAGGCTGCTGCTGGCCCCGATGCCCCTCGAGGCCGTCATGCTGGCCAAGACTATGGGCGCGATCCTTTTCGGAGTGATCAACGGGCTGATCCCCCTGCTGATCGCCTCCTTTCTCACCAGTCTGCAGGGGATATCGTGGGGGTTGCTACTCGCCGGCTCGCTTCTTACCGCAGTCTCCTCGACTTTCATGGGCCTGTTCGTCGCTGTGGCGGTCAGCGAGGTCTTCGAAGCTCAGACATTCTCCAACTTCCTGCGCTTCCCCATGATTTTCCTCTGCGGCCTCTTCATCCCCGTTGCGAGCCTCCCCGTTTTTCTCAGACCCCTCTCCTACATCCTGCCGGCAACCTGGGGGGCCGACCTGCTGCGGAGAGCTGTCACGGGGTCCGGAGCCTTCGATGCATGGGTTGCCCTCGCGATCCTCACTGCCATGAGCATTCTTCTCTACGCCTTCAGCCTGAGGAACATCAGGAGAAAGTGGATTACCTGACGATCATCCAGCATCTCATTCACCTCCTCCTCAGGTCCCTTTCCGTCACCATCCGTTTTTCTCAGCCCTAGGGCCGCAATCTGATCGAACTGTCCCAGTGCTCCACTTTTTGATGAAGAGCCTCAGACAGTCGATTCACACCCGGCACCTGCATCGACGGTTTTCGTTGACGCAAACTCAATCAATACGGGTATATTCTTCCGAGCAGTTTGCTGAAATAATTCTACTCAGAGAGGGATAGACATGAACGTGGCCCATGTTACTATGCTTCTCGTGATTGCATCTGCAGCCTTCGCCGGCCGTGATGCGTCTCTTTCCACGGTGCTGACACCAGACGGAAGAATCATGGAGGGTGCGTCGGGGAGTTTCGATCCCGACGGGTTCTGCATGACTTACGGTTCCGATGGGGAGCCGTTGTTCGTGGCGGAGGCATCCCTTTCCGGGGAACCTGTTCCTTTTTCAGGGGGGCAGTACGGTGCAGGCACCTGGTATCCTCTGGGAAGCGGTGTGGTGAATAGCGTTGTTGTTCAGGCCATCGCCGTGAGCGGCTCGGATGTTTACGTTGGGGGTGATTTCGCCCAGGCTGGAGGCAGCCCTTTCAACGGGATCGCCCGGTGGGACGGCAGTTCCTGGTATCCTCTGGGAAGCGGTGTGAACAACGATGTCTCTGCCCTCGCCGTGAGCGGCTCGGATGTGTACGTTGGGGGGGGGTTCACCGAGGCCGGAGGCAGCCCTGCCAACGGGATCGCCCGGTGGGACGGCAGTTCCTAGTATCCTCTGGGAAGCGGTGTGAGCGGCAGTGTCTATGCCCTCGCCGTGAGCGGCTCGGATGTGTACGTTGGGGGGCAGTTCACCCAGGCCGGAGGCAGCCCCGCCAGCCGCATCGCCCGCTGGCGTGATCCGGACGTAGGGATCGATGCCACCCCGGAAGTCATAACGGGCATCCTTCATGCCTCACCCAACCCCACGGCTTCGGGCGTCGAGCTTTCCTTCCGGAGCATCGGCCTTTCCCCGCTGACACTCGAGATCTACGATGCCTCCGGACGGCTTGTGAGAACGCAGGATCTGGGAACCCTGCCCGCGGGCTCACAGGCCCACTACTGGAACGGCCAGGGCGGGAACGGGCAGGCCCTTGCCCAGGGGGTGTACTTCGTGAGGCTCTCCAGCGCTGAACTCGAGGCTTCCACCCGGGTGGTGCTGCTGAGGTAGGCGGTCATAATCGACTGTGGCGGGCCGCTGTCCATCAGCGGCCCGCTCGCATTGTGCTGTCTGCTTGAACAGATTCTTCGGGTGGATCGTCGATTGTTTCTGTGTGGAGATGCGCGGAGCGGTCTGGTCCAGGGGGCGGATCGGCAGCGTCGCTTCAGGTCGATCAGGGTTTCGTGAAAGAGCCGACCAGGCAGGAACCATCGACTTCCTCGACGCATGCTTCCAGACCGTGCTCCAAAGCCAGATCCATGAAGTCATTCCGGGTGAAGCAGCCCAGTCTGATGCCGTCCCTGCAGACAATGACCCCGTCACGGGAGAGCTGCCTGTCGACTGCGCCGAGCAGCCCGGCCGCAGCCTGGGCCTCGAACCATTCGAGACGGGCCGGCCAGATACCGGAGGCATACGTCGAGAAGACAACCATCCCTCCCGCCTTCGTGACTCGGAGAGCCTCGCGGAGAATTGCACCAGGATCGGCCCGGAAGGCACAGATACCGTTCTGCACACATGTCACGGCGTCGAAGGAGCTGTCGTGGAATCCGAGCCTCAGGGCATCCATCGCGGCAAAAGCCACCTGTCCGTCTTCTCCGCCGAGTTCCCTGCCCAGTCCAAGGCTATCCGGTGCGTTGTCGATGCCGACGACGAAAGAAATCGCATCTACAAGCCCTGAGGCGATCCTGCCGTAGCCGCATCCGAGTTCGAGCACGGAATCTACGCCGTGAAGGAGTTCTCGGGTCCTCCCATACTCGGCCTTCAGATACTGCCGTATCCTGGGCGAGGCAAGCTCGTAGCATCTTCTGAGTCGGTCTCCGGAGAGCTTCCGTCTATAGTAGTCCGTCACAGGCACTCCATCCGGACCGGCTGAGAAACGCCCTTGGGCATGGACGGCCAAGCTGCCTCACGAATAACCCGAAGACGCGGTATTCTCTTACAAAACACCGACCGGTGAAGAGAGCGGGTGTTCATCTCTCGAGCAGAAGATCTACAGAGCCGGATCGCCCGACGGTGGCTCCGCTGTCGCTCATGCCGGCCATCCGGGAGCAGGTCTCAGCGCTTGTCGCTCTTCGAGATCCTGTCGACCAGATCCTCCCGCCAGGGATAGCGGGCGAGGCCGGACATCACGAAGATGATGTCGTGTACGACGGCGATGGTGACCCAGAAGCCGTGCGGAGTGCGGAGGAGCCGGCCGAGAACGAGCCAGCAGAACAGAGTGAAGACAACGGGAACCAGAACCATCCAGACGAGAGCGCTTTTCCTCTGTTGCATGAGACGCCTGCGCCTGCGCTCGGCGATCTCGCGGAGCTTCTGCTCCTCCTCGAGCCTGTGGGTTTCCAGATCCTCGACGATACGGAGTTTTCGCTGTTCCTCGAGGAAAACGGCGTAGCAATCGTCACACTGCTTCTGCTGGGCGTGGAAGCAGTCCTTGCATACGACCTTGCCGCACTGGACGCACTTGAAGAGGGATTCACGGCTTAGGATGACCCCCCGTGAGCAGACCCCGTAGAACTGCTGCTCCAATGCGCCCATCACACCTCCGGGGAATGAGACTTTCAATACTCGCGCCGGACCACTCGCGCTGTCAAGACACCGCCGCTCCGGGTCGGCGGATCGGTCCCGCTGCGGGAGGAACCGGACTGCCCTTAATGGACTATTTTTATTATAGCTAACCTGTGATGAATGGGCCGGCCGTGCCCGGTCCGGACGGGGTGGTGCATCTTGGTCAGGGGCGATCCCGGCAGGTCGCGTCATGTTCATCAGATTGCATTGCTTGCAGGCACCCCTTTCATGTTTGGAGCGGCTACGGCGCTCGGCTGGTGGTTGGGCAGCCTTGCAGACCGGCACTTCCATACCGGCGTCATACTGCAGGCCGTAGGTGCCGCCGTCGGCCTGGCGGCTGCCGCAGTCGATACGGCCCGACTCATAAAGCGAACAGCCGAAGAGGATTCCTGATGTACTCAACTCCGGGGGAGCATTCTACACGATGCCCGAGGACCGGGTGTTTCTCCCATGCAGCCTGATACCGCAGCAGCCGCAGCGGATCTGAGCATCGAGCTGCCCAGGCTGCAGCACGTTCTCTCCGGCCTGATCCCGCACGATCTGGTCTCTTTCCTCGACGTCTGGGGCGGCAACATCTTGGCGCTGTGCGCTCTGATTCTGATTTCGGTACTGATGACAAGGGCCTGCTCGCGTTTCACCGAGGTGCCGGGCAGGCTTCAGAACGCGGTCGAGGCCGTGGTGGAAGCAATGGAAAACATCCTGAATGACATACTGGGAAGCAGCATGCATGAGTTCCTCCCGTTCCTGGGCACCCTTTTCCTGTTCATTTTCATCATGAACCTGACAGGCCTGATCCCCTTGCTGCACTCGCCCACGTCCCAGTTCGAGATCGCCCTCTCGCTCGCGATAGTGGTATTCTGCTACGTCCAGATGGTGGCGATCCGGAAGCTCGGCCTCATCGGGTACATCGACCATCTGATGAGCAGCCCGCGGGATCTGGTGGGCTGGCTGCTGGCTCCTCTGATGCTGCTCCTGCACCTGATCGCCGAGCTGGTCAGACCCATTAGCCTCGCCCTCAGGCTCTTCGGCAACATCACGGGCGAGGATGCGCTAATAGCAGCCTTCACCGGGCTCGGCGTCCTGGCTCTCTCCGGCATAGGCTCCCCCGTGGGGCTGCCCCTCGGCCTCCCCTTCATCTTCCTGGGGATGTTGTTCGGCCTCGTTCAGGCCTTCGTCTTCACCATTCTGAGCGCCGTCTACATTGCACAGGTGCTCCCCCCCGAGGGGGAGAGCCACGCGAAGAACCCCATCAAATCCTAAGGAGCGACTTCGATGAACTATCTCAGTATAACTCTCCCCCTGGGCGTATGTGTCACCGCTCTGGGAAGCGCGATCGGTCTCGGTCTGGCGGTCACCTCCGCGATGAACGCCGTCGCCAGGCAGCCCGAGGCGGCCGGGAAGATTCAGATGCTCCTGGTCATAGGCTGCGCCTTCATCGAAGCGCTGACGATCTATGCCGTCGTCGTAGTCTTCATCCTCCAGGGCAAGATGTAGCATTCCCATGATCGGCGAGAGCATCCTGAACCCGGACCTCAAGGTTGTAGCCACCAACGCGGTGGGCTTCGTGGCCGCCGTGCTGATCCTGAAGCGGTTCGTCTGGGGAAGGTTGATCGGGTATCTCGACGCCCGGCGCAAGCGGATCCAGGACAGCCTGGACGAGATAGAGATTCAGAGAACCGACCTCGAAGCACGCGAGTCCGACTACCGGAACCGGATGGAGAAGGCCGGGGAGGAGGCGCGGGCGATGAGGCAGGCGGAGATCGAGGACGGGCGCAGGATAGCCGACGAGTACATGGAGCGGACCCGCCGGGAGACCGAGGAGATGCTCGAGACGGCCAGGCAGACGATACAGATAGCCAAGCTCATGGCGGAAGCCTCGTTCCGGGAGGACCTGGTCAGGATGAGCATGTCCGCCGCCGAGAAGGTGATCGGATCGTGCATGGACTCGGATTTGGACAGAAGGCTTGTCGAGCAGGCAATAGACGAGATGTCGGAGATCCACCAGGTTGATTGACAGGAGAGTCTCCCGTGAGTACGCCGAGGCGCTCTTCGATGTCGCCGTGGCGGAGGGTTCGGCCGACGATCTCCTGGCGGACTTCGATGCCCTCGAGTCGCTGCTTTCCGTGGACGACACCCTGATGAGATTACTGTCCTCCCCCATGGAGGTGGATGAAGTGAAGCAGCGGGTCGTCGAGCGTACATTCGAAGGCAGATCGACCGGGGTGTTTCGCAGACTGATCCGTCTTCTGCTACGGAAGAACCGGATACTGTACCTGCCGTCCATCATAGCGACCTACAGGAAGATGCTGGATGCGTCGAAGGGCATTCTGGACGCCACCGTCACCTCCGCCAGACCCATTGTCGAGGACCAGGAGCGCAGGCTGCGAAACGCCCTCGAACGCATGACGGGGCGGAGCGTGCGGGTACGGAGGACGATAGATCCCAGGCTCATCGGCGGGTTCATGGTCCGGTACGAGGGCAGGGTCATCGACTTCAGCGTCAGACACAGGCTCGATTCCCTGAAGGATCACCTGCTCTCGGTGATGATCTCCGAGTAGCCGGGCGGCTGAACGATTCCCGGTCCGACCGGAACCGGGGCCATCGGAGGTAGCGGATGTCTTTCAGACCAGAGGAAGTAAGGGCCATCCTCAGGAAGGAACTCGAAGGCTTCGAGGACCGCCTGGAGGCCTGCTCCGTCGGCGCCGTGCTCCAGATCGGCGACGGCATAGCCCGGGTCTGGGGGCTTCCGGAGACCATGTCGGGGGAGATTCTCCAGTTCCCCAACGATGTGTCCGGGATGGTCTTCAACCTGGAGGAGGACAACATCGGGGTGGTCCTCTTCGGAGGAGACGATCTCGTCCGCGAGGGCGATCCCGTCAGGAGGTCCGGCAACATCGCCAGGGTGCCCGTCGGAAAGGCGCTCCTCGGGAGGGTGATCGACCCGCTGGGCCGCCCGCTCGACGACAAGGGGCCGATAGTCGCGGAAACCTACAACCCGATCGAGCGCAGCGCCCCGAACGTGGTCCAGAGGCAGCCGGTGTCCGATCCCGTGCAGACGGGTCTGAAGGCGATCGACGCCCTCGTCCCCATAGGCAGGGGCCAGCGCGAACTCATCATAGGCGACAGAGGAACCGGCAAGACAGCGATAGCCGTCGACACCATCATCAATCAGAAGGGCAAGAACCTCGTCTGCATATACGTGGCGATAGGGCAGAAGGAGTCGTCCGTCGCACGAGTCAGAGCCGTCCTCGAGAAACACGGAGCCATGGACTACACGATAATAGTCTCCGCCACCGCCTCCTCACCCGCCCCTCTGCAGTACATCGCGCCATACGCGGGCACGGCCGTCGGAGAATTCTTCCGCGACAGGGGCATGCATGCCCTCTGCGTCTTCGACGACCTGTCCAAGCATGCCGTCGCGTACAGACAGCTCTCTCTGCTGTTGAGAAGACCCCCCGGACGGGAGGCCTACCCCGGGGATGTCTTCTATCTCCACAGCAGGCTCCTCGAGAGGGCGGCCAGGCTGTCGGACAATCTCGGGGGAGGCTCTCTGACCGCGATTCCGATAATCGAGACACAGGCCGGTGACGTCTCCGCCTACATCCCTACCAACGTGATCTCCATAACAGACGGCCAGATCTACCTCGAGACCGATCTGTTCTATTCGGGCGTCAGACCCGCCGTGAACGTCGGGCTGTCCGTCTCCAGAGTGGGCGGGAAGGCCCAGACTCCCGCCATGAAGAAGGTGGCGGGGCAGCTCAGGATCGATCTCGCACAGTACAGGGAGCTGCTCTCCTTCGCCCAGTTCGGAGGGGATCTCGATTCCGCCACCAGGGACAGGCTCGACAGGGGCGAGAGGATCGTTGAGGTGCTCAAGCAGGCCCAGTACTCCCCCATGCCTCTCAGCAGCCAGGTGGCTGTCATCTTCGCGGCCGTATCGGGCTTCCTCGACCGGATCCACACGGATGACATCATCAAGTTCGAGCGGCGGTTCCTCGCCTTCCTAGAGAAGGAGTATCCTCAGGTTCCGATGTCCGTTTCCTCAAGCCTGAACCTCGACGACGACACGGAGGAGGCTCTCCGTGAAGCGCTGGAGAGATTCACCCGGGAGTACACGATCGGGGGGGCCGTAGGCTGATGGAAACCCTTCCCGACATCAGGAGGCGCATCCGCTCGGTGGAGAACACCTGGAAGGTGATCCGGGCGATGGAAATGATCTCAGGCGCCAGGCTGAGGCGCGCGCAGCAGTTCGTTACGGCGACGAAGCCTTACGTGATCAGGCTCCGCGAGATAATCGGTCTGCTCGCCTCCTCCGGGAGATGCCGCGATCCCATATTCGAACCGCGTGAAGCGAGGCGCAGGGCGCTCATCGTCATGTCGTCCGACAAGGGCCTATGCGGCGGTTTCAACAACGCCGTGGCCGACAAGGCGATGGAAGTGGCTGGAACGGGACTTGGAGAGGACTTCATCATCACCATCGGGAAGAAGTGCCGCGAGAGCTTTCCGGCGGCAGATCCCGCTGTTTCCGACGAGATGGGCGGCATGCCGGACGTCAGGAAGGCCGCGAAACTCACCGCAAGGCTCATCGGGATGATCCGTGCAGGCGATCTGGACACTGTGAACCTGATCTACAACTCCTACAGTGGTGGGAGGCCCTCCGGCCCGGTGGTCGAAACGGTGCTGCCCGTGACCGGCATTGATGCGGTGGAAGGAGACGATCGCAGAATCATCTTCGATCCATCACCCGAAGAGGTGCTGGCAGACGCCTTCCCGCGCTACATGACATCCATGATCCTCTCTGCAATGGCCGAATCGCTGGCGAGCGAGCATTCGGCCAGGCTCGTTTCGATGGCGGCGGCGGACGCCAGCGCCGCAGAGATGATAGAACGCCTGAAGCTACAGAGGAACAAGCTCAGGCAGGCATGTATCACCCGTGAGATAACCGAGCTGGTCGGTGGAGCAGGAGCCACGGCATGACGCGCGGGGAACCTGAGGAGGGTCGAGCAATGAGCGCGGAAGGTCCGAACTATGGAAAGATCCTTCGTGTCATCGGACCGACCCTGGATGTGGAGTTCCCGTCCGACCGGCTGCCCGCGATCCTGAACGCGATCACGGTCGAGGGCGACGATACTCGTCCGGGAATAACGGTCGAGGCCGCTCTCCACATAGGCGACAATGTGATCCGCTGCATCGCGATGGGGCCTACCGACGGACTCGTCCGGGGCATGAGGGTGCTGGACACCGGCGGGCCGATTTCGGTGCCGGTCGGGAATCAGGTGCTCGGCAGGGTTCTGAACCTGCTGGGGGAGCCGATCGACGAGTTGGACCCCCTGCCGGAGCCCGGGAAGACGATGGAGATCCACAGGCACCCGCCCGGCCTCACCGATCAGTCGACGGCTTTCGAGATCATCGAAACCGGGATCAAGGTCATAGACCTCCTTCAACCCTTTCCAAGGGGCGGCAAGATCGGCCTCTTCGGCGGGGCAGGCGTCGGCAAGACAGTCATGATCATGGAGCTGATCCGCAACGTGGCGCGGGCGCACGGAGGCTGTTCCGTCTTCGCAGGAGTCGGTGAGCGGACGCGAGAGGGAAACGATCTCTGGCTCGAGATGAAGCAGTCCGGCGTCCTCGAACGCACTGCGCTGGTCTATGGGCAGATGAACGAACCGCCGGGGGCCAGGCTTCGCGTCGCCCTGTCGGGGGTTACGATCGCCGAGGAGTTCAGGGACGCACAGGGGCTCGACGTACTGTTCTTCATCGACAACATCTTCAGATTCACCCAGGCCGGCTCCGAGGTGTCCGCACTCCTCGGCAGGATGCCCAGCGCCGTAGGCTATCAGCCGACACTGGCGACCGAGATGGGCGAGCTGCAGGAGAGGATCTGCTCTACGAGCCGTGGGTCCATTACCTCCGTCCAGGCGGTCTACGTGCCGGCGGACGACCTCACCGACCCGGCGCCGGCAACCGCTTTTGCACATCTCGACGCGATCACGGTCCTCTCGCGCCATATCGTCGAACAGGGCATCTACCCCGCGGTCGACCCTCTGGAATCCTCCTCCCGTCTGCTCGATCCCGGCATCGTAGGAGAAGCGCACTACAACACGGCAAGGAATGTCCAGAAGATTTTGCAGCGCAACAAGGAGCTGCAGGACATCATCGCCATCCTCGGGATGGAGGAACTGACCGCCGAGGACAGGACCACCGTCATGCGGGCCCGGAAGATACAGCGCTTCCTCAGCCAGCCGTTCAGCACGGCGGAGTCGTTCACCGGCAGGCAGGGCAGATACGTCGCGCTGGAGGAGACGATCCGGGGTTTCAGGCAGATCATCGAAGGACGTCTCGACGATCTTCCCGAACAGGCCTTCTTCATGGCCGGAACTATCGATGAAGTGGTGGAGAACGCGGGAAGGATCAGGGCCGCCGCCCGGCCGGTATGAGCGGACAGGCCGGGTTCGACATCTCGATCATCACCCACGACAGGGTCGTGTTCGAGGGCAGGGCCGTCTCGATCATAGTCCCCGGGGTTTCCGGATACCTCGGGATACTCGCCAGGCACGCGCCTATCGTGGCCAGCTTGGGGAACGGTATTCTGACCGTCTTCGGGGAGGATGAGTCCGAAACCTCCTGGGACATGAATCTCGGGCTGATGAACGTGCGGGACAACAGAGTCTTCATCCTTGCCGAGGATATCCGCGAAAGACCGGGCGGGCGGGCATCTGCGTCCGCTTGAGACATTCCCCGGAACAAGCGAGGGTTGATCCGGGTATTCGAGACAGTGAAGGCTCGCTGGATCACTTGTCACTAAAAGATCCAGGGAACCGGGGAACCCAACCCGAGGCGGTAACGGAATGCTGACGCTTGTTCCAGTGATGATCCTGTCCATCGGCGTCTGTCCTGGGATCAAGATCCTCTCCGAAGGGTGCTGCACCATCCCGGCCGAGAGCTGGTTCCCCCTCCACCTGAACGGATACGAGGCCTCCGCCTTGGCTTGTCCCGGCTTCACGGCGACCCGCATCGTCTACTCTCCCCCCGTTGCCAACGGCATGGAGGCCTGGTCCGTGGTCGAGGCGCCGGACGGGTCGCTTCAGTGCGGCGTGATCGATATGTCCTTCGTGCCGGTAATCACCAGGTTCCAGCCCGAGGATGCCAGGGGCTGGCAGGCCCTGGCCTGTGTTTCGCAGGCCGACACCCTCTGGACCTGCCTCCTCGAGGGCACGGACGAGTGGGAGAACGGCCCCGTGGTTTCCGGGTCTCAGGAATCCGGGTATCTCCTCGGCAGCCGCCCGGATTGCAGCAGGAACTGGACGAGGATCGCGAGGATCGCGCCTACAGGAGAGGTCGTCTTCTCGACGCTGCTCACCAGCGTCTATCTGCTCGACCTGCAGGAGCCGATCGGCGAAACCGGCCCGTCCGTCGCCTCGCTGGACATGACCTCCTCCGGCGACGTGGTCGTCGCGGGGCGTGTCTCGCAGTGGTACACCTCGCCCGAGGAATGGTTCGTCTGCCTCCTGGACGGCGAAACAGGCATCCCGATCTGGAAGGCGACAGGGGCGGGAATGGGGCTGGCAGGTCTGTACCAGGTCATCGAGGCTCCTTCCGGCGTCCTGATCGGGGTCGGGGCGACATCGCCCGCCGGAGACGGGCGGAATCCCTGGGTCTGGGGTCAGGAGCATCCTCTCATCGTAGTGATCGGACAGGACGGATCGGTACTCATGGAGGAAACGCCGGCCCTTGGAACCGGTGTCTCGCTGTCGGGCATCGCCCCTCTCGATGCCACGGACTGTTTCATTGCCGTCGGGAAGCGCCCGGAGGCGCGCTGGATGGAAGTGTTCCGCCTCAGGATAGCCACGGGCATGCAATGTCCCTGATCTGATCCGACCATGCCACCTCGAATATGGGTGGCCGCTCTCAGCGATCGCGCAGGCATACCGTTTACGACAGACTGCCGTTCATCCGCTGTGGGTCCGCACTGTGCGTAGATGACATCATCCTGTGGTTCAGGCGCAATAGATTCCAGGCGAAATGGCGGGAATCACCTTCTGGACGGATCATGACGAAGCCGGCGGGCGTGCTTTCGTGATGGATTACAAGGTATGTTTAATCGATTCCGGAGCCGTGATTTATAGCTAACAGATTGCCTTCCATCGAAATGCGACTGCATCTCAAGCATCTCAAGCCAGGGCTGATCATGGGCTGATCATTTACCCAGCAGGACGACCATCGAGGCGGCGGACCCGGAGGACGAGTCGAGCCTCAGCAAGTAGCACCCGGAGGGAAGCCGAGTGCCGGTTCCGTCCGTTCCCGGAACCATGACCGTGCCGGAAGCCCCCGACCCGGCCTGCAGATCACAGGACCAGACCCGGCGGCCCGACAGATCGTACATTTCGAGAGTCGCATCAAACACTGCGGGGCCGGGCAGGCTCCACGACACGCTGAAGGCGCCCCGGGCGGGATTCGGGGAGGCCGGGCCGAGAAGCGTGCCGGATTCCGGAGACTGCCGCCCGCCCTCTATTCCCGTCTGACGGGAAACGAAAACTTCGGCGGGATCGCCCAGGTAGTTGTTCTCCTGCAGAACCCAGTTCTGCAGGATCATTCCGCCTGCCGCCTTGAAGGCGTCCTTCGCCGCGGCCTGCATGTCGCCGATCCGCTGGATTCCGGAAACGAAGAGCTGGTTGGCGAAGTGGATCTCGAGCCATTCCGACGGGCCCACGGACGGAGGAGTGCCCCATCCGTAGTTGGAGTTGTACATGACTGCGACTGCCCCGCCGTCGGGCCACATCATCAGCCGCTCGGCGCTGCATCCGTTGACGGAGAGCATGCCGGGATCGCACGCCATGGAATGGAAGATCGTCAGCTTGTCGGAGTTGGACATGCCGGTGTAGTTCTGATTCGTGAACATGTTGCCCGGACTGTAGTACCAGTAGACCCCGCCCGGACCTCCATGTCCCTGGTCACTGACGTAGCTCGCTCCCCGGTTGATAATGTCGATCTGGTCGTTGGGGTGGCCCGACCGGGATTCGTATCGCCTTATCTGCGTCCACGACGGGGGTATCCGTTTCGAGATCGAGTCGCAGACGAAGCTCCCCCAGTAGCCGTCGGGTTCGACATCGGGCCATAGACCTGCGCCGCAGAGCAGAGCCGTCGTGCGCCAGGCGCCCTCGGCGGATTCCGTCTCGTAGGCGATGGCCTTCGAAACCATCGTGGCTATGTGCAACTGAACGTCCGAGCTGAACCTGCCTACCGTGATGTCGGAGTAGTAGTCGATCCAGTCGGTGTTCTCGCCGTACAGATGGTCGCCGTCGCCGTCCCACATCCTGGTGAGGTCGGAGAAGTAGAGGTCGGCGGTCTGGGCGAGCATGAGGCTGTCGCCGCCCACGACCAGGCTGGAGATCCTCTGGGTCGGGCCCCAGTCACCGACGATCAGGGCGTAGATCAGCCCCTGGTTCTCATAGGCGTGCTTGAGGTAGTTCCTGATCTGTTCCTGCGTGTCGTAGCCGGTGTAGTTCGCGTAGATCGAGTCGAGTGTCACGTATGCGGCCTCGAGCCCCGTAGAGTTCCGGTGGTCCACCAGAGGCTGGAGGGTGGCCTCGATCGAGGCCGGGCCTATCGCCACCCAGACCGGCCAGGAGTCGTCTGTTTCCCTCTCTTCGGGACGGCAGGCTTCGAGATCCCGGGGATTGTCGACGATGTTTTCCAGAATGGCCCGGGCGTGCCCGATCTGCCCTTCGGTCAGGCAGAGGCGCTCGACTGCGGGATCGGGCGAGTACGAGAGGGTGATCCTGGCTTCGGTGATCACGGAGAGCCTTCCCGAGAGCGGATTGTACGAGAAGGGCGAGATCGAGACCGACCCGAGCTGAAATCCGGTCCGCGTTCCGGTGCAGGTCGCGACCACGGGCGATGCGGGGAAAACCTCATCTGAGAGGTATATCCCGGGGTCACGAAGGAACGGGCCGGGCCCCTCTCCGAACGAATCCCGGGAGTTTGGACCAGATTTTAAAAACGATCTGGAGGTGACGCGGACGGGGAGAACGTTGTGAAAGCCGTCGATCACGGCTTCGGTGACGATCTCCATCTCCGCGCCCGTCACGGACATCCCCTGCGGGATTACGAACGTGTGCGTCACGACGGGGAGGTTGGGCTGACCCTCGTCGAACCAGGTGAGCCCGCCCGGGCATTCCGGAAGCGCTCCGCCGGCGTATTCGGTGACGAGACGGACTCCCCGGGGGAGGGAGAAATCGAAGGAAATCTCGCCGGCCGGCGCAGAAGCTGCCAGCAGAACCGCTGCAAACACGATGTATCTCATCTCATCCCCCGGGAGTGTTGTGGAATGCCGTCGGACTCGTGTTAGAATATGTGCATTAAGGATCGCGAGCGGTCGGGCGGCTTTCCGGCCTGATCGGAACATGGGACGGGAGGTCGGTGATGGACCGGATACTCGTGGGGAAGGGAGTCGAGCAGGTCAACCTGCTCGCAAGGTATGGAAACCGGCACGGCCTTGTCGCCGGGGCGACCGGCACGGGCAAGACCGTGTCCCTCATGGTGCTGGCCGAAGGATTCTCCCGCATGGGCGTCCCGGTCTTCATGGCGGACGTGAAGGGCGACGTGGCCGGCCTGGCCATGCCGGGCGAGATGACGGACAGGATCAGGGAGAGGGTCGCCTCCATCGGGATCGACGGTTACTCCTGCGAGGCCAGCCCGGTCATCCTGTGGGACCTCTACGGCAGGAAGGGGCACCCCGTCCGCACCACAGCAACCGAGATGGGCCCTACACTCATGGCCAGGATACTCGAACTCAACGACACCCAGTCGGGAGTCCTCGAGATCGTCTTCAGGCTGGCCGACGACCAGGGGCTGCTCCTCCTGGACCTTGCGGACCTCAGGGCGCTCCTGGGCTTCGTCGCCGAGAACCGTAAGGACGTCTCCACCGAGTACGGTCTGGTGTCGGCATCCTCCATAGCCGCCATACAGCGCGCCCTCCTGAGGCTCGAGAATGATGGAGGAAAAGGCTTTTTCGGAGAACCCGCCCTCGAACTGGGAGACCTGATGAGAACCGATCTCCAGGGCAGGGGTGTGATCAGCATCCTGGCGGCGGACCAGCTCGTACTCAAGCCCCGTCTGTATTCCAGCTTCCTGCTCTGGCTGCTGTCCGAACTCTTCGAGAATCTGCCGGAGGTCGGGGACGAGGACAGACCGAGGATGGTCTTCTTCTTCGACGAGGCTCACCTGCTCTTCGCCGACGCGCCTCCGGCCCTTCGGCAGAAGGTGGAGCAGGTGGTCCGCATCATCAGATCCAAGGGAGTCGGCGTTTATTTCTGCTCTCAGTTCCCCGATGACATTCCTGAAGAGGTGCTGGGCCAGATGGGGAACCGCATCCAGCACGCCCTCCGCGCCTTCACCCCCCGCGACCTCAAGGCCGTCAAAACCGCCGCGGAGACGTTCGTTCCCAACCCACCCCTCGACGTAGCCGAGGTGATCTCGCAACTCGCCGTCGGAGAGGCCCTCGTTTCGATGCTCCGCGACAAGGGCGTGCCCATGCCGGTCGAACGGGCGACCATCTGCCCGCCGAGGTGCAGGATGGGCTCCATCACGGAGGCCGAACGCGACGAAGTGCGCAGAAGGAGCCCTCTCGGCTCCAGATACGACGTCCCCGTGGACAGGGAATCCGCCTTCGAGATCCTGGCGAAGCGCGCCGCCCAGGCCGCCGCCCCTGCGGCGGAGGAGAAGAAGAGCGGGGAGGAGAAGCAGAGGGGCAGACTGGGCGAAATTCTCTGGGGCACGGGAAGGCGCCAGGGGATGGTCGAGACTTTCGCCAAGCAGACCATGAGGACCGTGGGCAGCCAGGTCGGGAGGTCGATCTTCCGGGGTCTCCTTGGCGGGATAACGGGGAGGCGCTAGCTCTTCCGGGGCCTCCGGGAGCCGATCCAGCTCATCAGGACGGCGCCTGCCACCGCCGCGTTGAGCGACTCGACATCCTCGGTCTGCGGCACCGAGAGGGCGCCGCGGCAGAATGCGGAAGCCCCGGCGGACAGGCCGTGCGCCTCGGAACCGACGACGAGGGCGCATCTTTCGGGGATTGAGGCGGAGTAGACGGGCCGCCCCCTCTTCTCTGCCGCCAGAGCCGTATACCCGGCATCCGTCAGAATCGAGGCCGCCCTCCCGGCATCCAGGCCGCGGATCACGGGCAGCCACGCGTTCACGCCTGCGGCGGCTCTCGTCACCTTCGGCGAGTAGAGATTGCACGTCCCGGAGAGCGACAGCACCGCGGCGAATCCGAAGGCGGCGGCGCACCGCAGCAGGGTGCCGGCGTTCCCGGGGTCGGCGATCCCGTCCAGAACGAGTACTGTCGAGGGATCACCGCCCGCCTCCAGCCCGGCGGGCTGGACGGGCAGCCTGCAGACGGCGGCCAGCCCCTGAGAATGCACCGTGTCGGATATGAGCCGGAAGATCTTCTCCGGAAGAAGGAGTGCCCGCCCCTCTTCGAGGCGCCGGGGAATGTCCGGGAAATCGACTCCCTCGCACACGAGCACTTCCAGGACGATGCCGGGGCTGCGGACCGCGAGATCCCGGATGAACCTGGGGCCTTCCACGAGGAAGGCCCCATGCTTGTCCACCCCTCTGGGAGTCGAGAGTTCGACCGCCCGCCTGACGGAGCGGTTGTCCGGGGACTCGATCCTCTCCACGGGATCAGGAAGGATGCCGGCCCGAAGCCAGTATCCTGTCTATGATCTCCGATATGCCGGCACCGGGTACGAATCCAACGAGCTCCCGCAGCCTGGTCACGTCGGGAACGCGCCTCTGCATGTCCTCGAAGTCCTTCGGATACGCCTCGTCGTAGGGGACGATCCTGATCTCGGACCGGGATTCCGTCTTCTCCCACACCAGCCTGGCCAGGTCCATGATCGAGATTTCCTCGGTCGATCCGATGTTAACGGCCAGACCGATCGAGCCGGGTGTATCCAGCAGAGCCAGAATGCAATCGACAACCTCGTAGACCAGGCTGAAGCACCTGGTCTGCGTTCCGTCGCCGTAAACCGTGATGGGATCCCCCGCCAGGGCCTGCCTGATGAAGCGCGGGAGAACCATCCCGTACCTGCCGGACTGCCTGGGGCCCACGGTGTTGAAAAGCCTTCCGATGGTTACGGGCAGCCCCCGGTCCTTGGCGTAGGCCAGGGCGAGGAACTCGTCTATGGTCTTGGAGCAGGCGTAGCTCCAGCGGCTTCGACTTGTCGCCCCGAAGACGAGGTCGCCTTCCTCGTCGAAGGGGACCGCCTCGCTCTTGCCGTAGACCTCCGAGGTGGAGGCGATGAACGTCCTCCGCCCCTTCTTGCCCGCGGCGTGGAGCACGTTTTCGGTACCCCTGACGTTCACCGCGATGGTCTCCACCGGGTGGCGGATGATGGTCTCCACGCCGACCGCGGCGGCCAGGTGGATCACGGTGCCGCAGAGGTCCACGGCCTCGGCCACGAGCGACTCGTCGCAGACGGAGCCTATGGTGTAGCTGAACTCAGGATTCGAGACGCAGCCTTCGAGGTTGGCGAGATTTCCCGTGGACAGGTCGTCCACCACGAGGACGCTGTTCCCCTTCGCAAGAAGGGCCTCGCAGACATGCGAACCGATGAAGCCGGCGCCGCCCGTGACCAGGCAGTCGTAGCTGCGGATCTTCAGGTTTCCCATCTCCTCCTAGTGCGGAATCATCGCGAGGAGGATACCGGCCGCGATCGCGCTTCCGATGACGCCCGCCACGTTGGGACCCATAGCGTGCATGAGCAGGTGGTTCTTCGGGTCGTACTGCCGCCCCACGATCTCGGACACGCGGGCCGAGTCAGGAACGGCAGACACGCCGGCCGATCCGATCAGCGGGTTTATCTTGTTCTCTCCCTTGAGGAAGAGATTCATGAGCTTGGCGAAGAGCACGCCTCCCGCAGTTGCGGCGGCGAAGCTGGCCGCCCCGAGGACGAAGATCAGTATCGACTGCGGCGTAAGGAAGTAGCTCGCCTGCGTGCTCGTGCCCACCGAGAAGCCCAGCAGCATCACGACGATGTTGTTGAGGGCGTTCTGTGCGCTGTCGGAGAGGCGGTTTGTGACTCCGCTCTCCCTCAGGAGGTTCCCGAAGAAGAGCATGCCCAGGAGGGTGATGGCCCCGGGCGCTATGAAGGCCGTGATGATGAAGGACACGATGGGGAATAGAACCTTCTCCGTCTTTGACACCCGCCTGGCGGGCTTCATCCTGATCCGGCGCTCGGCCGGGGTGGTGAGCAGCTTCATTATCGGGGGCTGGATCACCGGAACCAGACCCATGTAGGAGTATGCGGCTATGGCTATTGCGCCCAGGAGATGGGGGGCCATCTGGCTGGCGACGAAGATCGCCGTGGGACCGTCGGCGCCTCCGATGATGCCGATGGCGGCGGCCTCCTTCAAGTCGAAGCCGAGAAGGAGGGACCCCATCAGGGTGAGAAAGATCCCTATCTGCGCGGCGGCTCCGAGGAGGAGCAGCTTCGGGTTGGAGAGCAGGGCGCTGAAGTCGGTCATGGCGCCTATCCCGAGGAAGATCAGCGGCGGGAAGAGCCCGCTGGAGACCCCGAAATAGAGCAGGTTGAAGACCGACTGTTGTCCGTTCAGCACGTCCTGGTAGCCGATCGGCATGAGGGCGGGATCGTAGGGGATGTTCCCCGCGATGATCCCGAAGCCGATCGGGACCAGCAGGAGCGGTTCGTAGTTCTTCCTGACGGCGAGCCCGATCATCGCCAGCCCCACCGCGATCATGATCAGGTTTCCGACCTCGATGTTCCCGAATCCCGTGACCCGGAAGATGCTCGACAGATCGGACGCGGTGCTCGACTGGACGCCCGCTGCGGCCGTCAGCACGCCGAGGAGGCGGTCGGCCGGGGACATTCAATCAACTCCCTATCTTCATCAGCAGTGCGTTTTCGAGAACGGTATCCCCCTGCTTCACGGGGACGCTCGTAACAACTCCTGTGAACGGGGACTCTATTTCATTCTCCATCTTCATAGCTTCCATGATGGCGACTGGCTGGCCCTCCCGGACCTGATCGCCCTCCTTCACCATCAGCTTCAGTATCAGGCCGGGCAGCGGGGCGAGTATGTCGCCCTTCGTCACCGAGCTGGCGATGCCCGGGGGGGTTGTCTTGTCCGGAGCCTCGGCGGCGCTCACGACATGAGGCCTGGTCTCGATCCTGGGGGTCTTCGAGACCGCCTTTCTGGGGCCCTCGAGCTCCACCTGGAAGCTCTTCCCGTTCACCATCACGTCCACCCGGTCGTCCATCATCCTGCCGATGTTGACGTCGTATTGCTTCCCGTTCACGAAAACCCTGTATTCAGGCATCAGAGACTCCTGTTCCGCGAGCGGCTCCCGAGGGCCTGCCTGCCGAGGAGCGCCTCGGCCCGGCCCGCGAGACGCCACGGCCTGTAAGGCTTGTCATACAAGCCAAGCGTCAGACGCACGTGCTCGATCTGTTCCAGGCTCTTGAGGTGGGCGTTTATCGCGCAGACGGCTGCGGCGACCTCCTCGTCGGTCACGGCCGGGTTCTGGACGGTCTGTTCCTGGACGGCCTCCTCGCGCCTGGCGGCCTTCCTGCTCTCGATCCTCTCCACCACCCGCCTGAGCTGCGGCAGGGTAAGGGTCAGAACCACGAGACCGATGAAAACGATGACCATCCCGACGACGGAGACGCGGGCTCCCTGGGTCAGGAGCGCGTCATCCGCCTGGGCAACGGCTGCGACAAGCAGCGTACCGGCCGTCATAGAGGGATGTTCCCGTGCTTCTTGGAGGGCATGAACCGCCTCTTGCCCGAGAGCATTTCGAGTGCGCGGATCACTCTGAACCTCGTCGTGGACGGCACGATCACGTCGTCCACGTAGCCTCGCTCGGCCGCGGTGAACGGATTGGCGAAGTGCTCCTTGTATTCCTCGACGAGCTCCTTCTTCCGGTCCGCAGGCGACTGGGCCTTCTCGAGCTCCTTGCTGAAGATGATCTCCACCGCGCCCTCGGGGCCCATGACAGCGATCTCCGCGCTGGGCCATGCGTAGTTCACGTCGGCTCTCAGGTGCTTGGAACTCATCACGTCGTAGGCGCCGCCGTAGGCCTTGCGGACGATGATCGTAACCTTCGGCACCGTTGCCTCGGCGAAGGCGTAGAGCAGCTTGGCGCCGTTGCGGATTATGCCGCCGTACTCCTGCTTCGTGCCCGGCATGAAGCCGGGGACGTCGACGAAGGTCACGACGGGGATGTTGAAGGCGTCGCAGAAACGCACGAACCTGGCGCCCTTTACCGAGGCGTCGATGTCGAGCACGCCCGCGAGGAACGAGGGCTGGTTAGCTACGATACCGACCGACCTGCCGTTCATCCTGGCGAATCCGACTATGATGTTGGGAGCGAACATCCTCTGTATCTCGAGGAACTCGCCTCCGTCCACGACCGCCGAGATGATCTTGCGCATCTCATAGGGCTTGTTCGGGTTGTCGGGGATGAAGTCGTCGAGCCAGTCCTCCATCCTGTCGGGTGGATCGGTGGGCGTGACTGCGATCGGATCCTCCATGTTGTTCTGTGGGATGTAGCTCACGAGCTTGCGCACGAAGAGCAGGGCGTCCTGCTCCGTCTTGCAGGTGAGGCTTGCGACACCGCTGCGGGTCGCGTGGATGTGCGCGCCGCCGAGCTGGTCGACGGTGACGTCCTCGCCTGTAACGGTCTTCACGACCTTCGGGCCGGTGACGAACATGTAGCTCGTGTTCTCGACCATGATCGTGAAGTCCGTGATGGCGGGGCTGTAGACGGCACCGCCGGCGCAGGGCCCCATGATCACGGAGATCTGCGGTATCACGCCGGAATAGACGACGTTGCGGAGGAAGATTTCACCATAGCCCGCCAGGCTCTCGATCCCCTCCTGGATGCGGGCTCCGCCCGAGTCGTTCAGCCCGATCACGGGAGCGCCGTTCTCGGCCGCCATCTCCATGATCTTGATGACCTTCTCGGCGAACGTCTCGGAGAGGGATCCTCCGAAGACGGTGAAGTCGTGCGAGAAGACGTAGACCAGTCTCCCGTCGATCGTCCCGTAGCCGGTCACCACTCCGTCCCCGGGAAAGTGCCTGGAGTCGATGCCGAAGTTCGTGCACCTGTGGGACACGAACATGTCGAACTCTTCGAAGCTCCCCTCGTCGAGCAGCAGCTCGATCCTTTCGCGGGCGGTCAGCTTGCCGAGTGCGTGCTGCTTCTCGATTCGATCGAGACCGCCGCCCTCCTGGGCCTTTTCCCGCTGCTTGAGGAGTTTCTCGACTTTCTCCGCCGATGTCATAGGCCCTCTTCCTTTTCGCTGTTGCCGTGTTCACATATCTCGGTCAATACCCTGCCGGACGACCTGGGGTGGATGAAGGCGATCCTGCTGCCGCCGGCGCCCACCCTGGGTTCGCGGTCTATCATCTCCACGCCCTTCTCCATGATAGTCCGAACGACGCCCGCCGCGTCGCTGACGGAGTAGGCGATGTGGTGTATTCCCTGTCCCCGCTTCTCGAGGAACTGGGCTATCGGGCTGTCCGGGGAGAGCGGTTCGAGAAGCTCGATCCTCGCCTCCCCGACGCGGAACATGGCCACCCTAACCTTCTGGGAGGGGACCTCCTCGCGTCCGAGGTCCTCGAGGCCGAGCACGTCGCGGTAGAAGGGCACGGATGCGTCGAGGCTCTCCACTGCAATTCCTATGTGGTCAATACGATCTATCATACTACACCGGAGCCCTTCCCGAGAGCGCGGCGATACGCTCCCCTATCTCGTATGGCGTGGTCTCTCCCGCGAGGACCATGTCGACGGCCTTCTCGATCCCATAGCTGCGCTCGAGCAGTTCCAGCGCGAACCTCGTTCCCTGCTCCGCGGCGACCCGGAGCAGGTTCTCCCTGACCCTGCCGCGCCTGACGGCTTCGAAGTCCCTGCCCGACGAAAGAAGGTCGTCGAGCTTCGAAAACAGGTCTTCGAGCCCTTCCCCGGTAGCCACCGAACACTTGACCACCTGCGGCACCGGCCTGCCCTCCCGGACAAACTCCAGGCTCGCCCGGACAACCGTCTCGAGCTGGTCCATCCCCGGCCGGTCGGCCTTGTTCAGGACTATCAGATCCCCGATCTCCATGATGCCGGCCTTCATCATCTGCACGTCGTCACCGAGACCGGGTACCAGTACCAGGACGGTCTGGTCGGCTACCGAGACCACCTCGATCTCGCCCTGCCCCACACCTACGGTCTCGATCAGAACCGGGTCGAATCCGCCGGCTGCCAGAACCTCGGCGGCCTGAGCGGTGCTGCTCGCCAGCCCCCCTATGTGCCCCCTGCTGCCCATGCTGCGGATGAACACGTCGGGATCGCAGGCATGACGCTGCATCCTGAGCCTGTCGCCGAGAATCGCTCCACCCGAGAACGGAGAGGAGGGATCGACGGCTATGACGCCGGGGCGCCTGCCCCTGCTCTTCCAGTGGGCGATCAGCACATCCGCCAGGCTGCTCTTGCCCGCGCCCGGAGGCCCGGTCAGACCGACCGAGCGCGATGCCGGGGACGGGTCGTAAAGCTTGTGCATCAGGACCGAGGCTTCAGGGCCGCCGTTCTCTACGACGGTCAGCGCACGGGCCAGTCCCCGCAGGTCCCCGCGCCTTACCAGGCCTGCGAGATGCACGGGATCGATCGCGGACAAGAACACCTCCGGCCGGAATCAGGCCCTGGTCCCGGCCGTCGCCCCTGCCTCGAACTCCTTCTCGACGAATTCCACCACTTCGGAGGCGGAGGCGCCCGGGGTGAAGATCGCCCTGAATCCGGCGGTCTTCAGACCGGGAATGTCCTCGTCGGGGATCACTCCGCCGCCGAACAGGATGATGTCGGAAGCCCCCCGGGCGGAGAGCTGCCTGGCAACCTCCGGGAAGAGGTGGTTGTGGGCGCCGGAAAGAAGGGAGAGCCCGACGAAATCCACGTCCTCCTGAACCGCGGCGGCGGCAATGGCTTCAGGCGTCTGCCTGATGCCCGTGTAGACGACTTCCATGCCGGCGTCACGCAGGGCGCGTGCGATGTACTTCGCGCCCCTGTCGTGCCCGTCGAGGCCCGGCTTGGCGATCAGTATCCTTATCTTCCTCTCACCCATCAGTGAGCCTCCGGTTCATTGCCTTCAACAAGACGGTACAGCAGAATCAACTAAACCCCCGCAGGCTCGTCAAGACACCGAGCTTCCCGAACGCAGCACGGTCCGCCATATTCCACAATACAGGCGCGTACTCTTCTTTCAACGGCGGGCTGCCTTCCGGAGGTCATAACATGTTCGGAAGCATTGCAATCTGTTCCGGAAGATCGAGCGAGGCCCTTACCGGCAGGATCTGCGAACTGCTGGGAGTGGAGCCCGAGCCGGCCGAGTTCATCGAGTTCTCGAACGGGAACCTGATGGTCAACTTCACCGGCGGAACCGTCAGGGAGAAGGACGTTTTCGTCATCCAGTCCGGCGAACGGTCGATCTTCCAGGACCGCAGCGAAGCCTTCGGAACTGTATCGGGGGACATACTCGAACTTCTCCAGATGATGTACGCAATAAAGGACAGCGCCGGCAGGATCACGGCCGTGACCCCCTACTTCCCTTACGCCCGGAGCGACAAGAAGGACAAGCCCCGCATCGCGATAACCGCCAAGATGATGTTCGATCTTATCGCGGCGGTGCGGGCGAGCCGGGTGCTTACGATGACGCTGCACTGCCCCCAGAGCCAGGGATTCAGTGACATCCCGGTGGACCAGCTCCACGCGCAGGGAACCTTCATGAAGAAGATCCTCGAGCTGGGCCGGGAGAAGATCGGATTTCTCGCGCCCGACTCGGGCAGCATAACGGACAACGACGCGATGGCGGTCTACGTCTCCAGAGCCATAAAGGATGCCGGCGGAGCGCCGGACGTTGTGACCGGATACGTGAAGAAGGTGCGTTTCGACGATTCCGAACGGCCCCAGGTGAGATCGGTGGAGGGCATCGACAACTTCGAGAACCGCACAGTGATCATGTGCGACGACGAGATACTGTCGGGGCGCAGCCTGGTCCAGTCGGCCCAGACGGCCCGGGACCGCGGCGCCGAGGAGATCTTCGCCTTCGTCACCCACGGGGTCCTGTCGGGTCAGGCTGTGAAACTGATCGAGGAAAGCCCGATCACCAGGCTCTTCATCACGGACACCATCGAGTTCAACAGCGAGGCTGCAGCGGCCGTGAACGGCGGGCCCGTGACGAAGATCGAGACCGTGACGGTGGCCCCGGTGTTCGCGGAGGCGATCAAGCGCATCCACTCGGGTCAGAGCCTCAGCAGCCTCTTCCTCTAGAATCCTTCAGATCGTTTTTAACATCTGGACCAAATTCCGCAGCGGTCCGATCTCCAAAACGGTGTTTCCTGATGTGGCAGAACGATATGCCGCCGGTCTTCGCATAGTGGTCCTGGTGGTACTCCTCGGCGGGCCAGAACCTCTCTGCCGGGACGACCTCGGTGACCACGCCGTATCCCCGCCCGCGTAGGATTCCGATCAGCCTCTCCGCTTCAATTCTCTGCGATTCGTCGGTGTAGAAGACGGCGGACCTGTACTGCCGCCCGCGGTCAGGCCCCTGGCCGTCCTTCTGCGTCGGGTCGTGGATCTCGAAGAACAGCCGGGCGAGATCGGTGAAGCTGGTCACCGCCGGATCGAAGACCACCTCTATCGCCTCGGCGTAGTCTGTGGAGCCGGAGCAGACCATTTCATAGGAAGGGTCGGGCTCCACGCCCCCTGTGTATCCGACAGTCGTCCGGATTACTCCGGGATGAGCGTGGAAGTGCTGCTGCATCCCCCAGAAACAGCCGCCGGCGAAGATCGCCCTTCCGGGGGCGGACGGATCGGCGCCCTGTCCGCCGGTTGCCAAGGCGGGTTCGAATCCCGGCGACGCCGAGTTCACGCAGTGCCGGCTGTTCGTGCCGGTAAATCCCTCGCCCTCGCAGACATGGCCCGGGTGCGCTCCGCATGGGACGCAGACTGTCTCCGTCCTGGAGCCGTCCGGATCGGGAACGAACCTTGCCATCAGGTGTCTCCTCCTGCCTGATCAACTGAACGCGCCGAGCGGAGGCTCCTGAAGAACGACCGCATCAGCCGGGCCGACTCCTCCTCCATGACTCCTCCCGTGACTTCGGGATAATGGTTGAGGTTCTGCATCCCGGCGATGTCCGTCACCGACCCGAAAGCCCCGAAGCGCGGATCGGGCGCCCCGAAGACGATCCTGGCCACCCGGGCTATGACACAGAGACCGCCGCACATCAGGCACGGCTCGACCGTGCTGGCCAGGACCGAGCCCTCCAGCCGCCAGTCGCCGAGAGCCTCCGCCGCACTGTCCATGACCAGATGTTCGGCATGGGCGTGTGGACGGCCGAGTTCCTTGGTTCGGTTGTGAGCCTGGAACAGCCTCCCGTCGGGAAGAGCGAGAACCGCCCCCACGGGAACCTCACCTGCGTTCAGAGCGGCCCGCGCCTGATCGAGGGCCATCTCCATCAGTCCGGCGTCGGATATCACTGCAATCTGTCCGGCGGCATCGCCAGAGCTTGGGTCAGCCGCGTCCGCGGGCCATCAGGGCCTCGATGTCGGAGGGCTCCCTCGGAATCATGTCCGAGAGGATCGTGTTCCCCTCTCCGCCGACCATCACGTCGTCCTCGATCCGTATGCCGATGGACTCGGCTGCGACGTAGAGGCCGGGCTCCACGGTGAAGACCATGCCCGGTGCGATGGGTGTCTCGGCGAGCGCCTCGTCGTGCGTGTCCAGCCCGAGGTGGTGGCCGGTGCGATGGTAGTAGACCGCATCGATACCGGCCGGCTCATGGATGATGCCTGCCGCAGCGAGCCTCTCCGCGTAGGCCTCGCTGACCTCCAGGTTCCATGCCGCGTGCAGCTTGCCCGGAGACAGGCGGTGTATCGCATCGCGCTGCGTCTCAAGAACCATCTCGACAAGCTGCCTCTGCCGGTCGGTGTAGCGCCCGTTCACGGGCACCGTGCGGGTTATGTCCGAACAGTAGAGCTTCCAGGCCGCTCCGAAATCGATGAGGAGGAGGTCGCCATCCTCCAGTACGGCGTCGTTGCTCGTGTAGTGGAGACAGGTGGCTCTGGCGCCGCCTGCGGCTATCACAGGGAAGGCCTCCCTTGCTCCGGATGCGATGAAGACCCTCTGCAATTCGGCCTCTATGACGCATTCTCGTATGCCAGGCCGAAGGATCGACAGGGCCGCCGCGAAAGCCTCACCCGTGATCCCTGCGGCCTTCCTGATGAGCTCAGCCTCCTTCTCGTCCTTCACCATCCTCATGGCGTGAATGTGGGGCGAGAGGCGACCGTGGGTTCTGTCGGGCCAGGCCTTCGAGAGTTTCCAGGCGAAGCGCTGCCTCTGCCCACGGGGTTGTCCGAGGCCTGCGACGGGATAGTCCACGAAGACGTGCTCGATCCCCCCACGCATGAGGCTCCGGTCGATCGCACCCTCCCAGTCCCTGTCAGTCCTTACCGTGGCGATCCCCGAGACAGTCGAGGCCTCCTCCGCGGTGAGCTTCCTGCCCCACCACTTCTCGTACTCGGGATCGAACGGGTCGGTGAACAGGGTTTCGACCGTATCCCCCGCCGGAGTTCTGAAGAGGAGCAGCCAGGTGTTCTCCTGGGTCAGCCCCGTGAGATAGAACAGGTTCCTCGACGGGGCATAGGTGTGGGATGCATCCGCCGAGGAAGGTTTCACACTGGTCGGGGGGATGACGGCCAGGCTCCGCTCCGGGAGCCGGTCAAGCAGAGCCGCCCTTCGGGCCGAATAATCCTGGGCGGAGAACATCCTGCAACCTCCGTTCTTAGTTGATGACCAGATCAGCCTCGGGGAGCTTCGGAACATTATGCACCCCTTGCCTGTCCAGCCAGTCCTCAGGAAGCGTCGCGGCAGGACGGCGCTCCCCTGATCCTGAACATGCCGCGACGGGGGAGTATGGAGGAAGGGCCGCCTGACGGCGGCCCCTTCAACACGGAACCTGATCGGATCAGCTCTTGATTTCGATCTTCTTGTGTATGGCCCTGTCCTCCTTGGGGAGAACGATCGAGAGCACTCCTTCGGAACACTGGGCGGTTGCCTCCTCGGGCTTCACGTCGACCGGGAGGGCGATGGCGCGGACGAAGGAGCCGTAGCGCATCTCGCGGTGATGGTAGCGCTTCTCGGCCTTGTCTTCCTCCTTCACTTCCTTCTTCTCGCCCTTGATCGTGAGCACGCCGTTCGAGAACTGGATGTCGATCTCGTCCTTGCAGAGCCCCGGGAGCTCCAGTCTGACCTCGAGCGTATCCCTGGTCTCTATCACATCCACAGCAGGAACCCAGTCGAAACCGCTGCCGGCGCCGGGGAAGAAGTCCTCGAGCATCCTGTTCATGGTATAGCTGGCCCAGTCGGCTGGAGTCAGATATCTCTCTCGTCTGCGATCCGGAAGGTTTGCCATTCCTCTACCTCCTTCTTCCGTATCGAAGCCGTTCATCCGGCTTTCCGCCATATGTAACAGCAATAGATCTGCCAGCCGGCATAATTGCTTAACATGATGCGATGCAACAGGTAATGACGAGCGAGATGCGCCGGCAAATCGATCCGGCGCGCTTTCAGGCCTTCCTGGCCGACACACTCCCCCTCCAGGAGAATGTCCTCCTCCCGGCTGCATGCCCCGCCGACGGCTCGATGCCGCCGGAGCGCCGGGTTCCGGAACGGTCTGATCGAATCAGGAAGGGTCGGAAGGGCCGGGGATCAGCGCTCCCCGGGGAGGGTCATCCTCCTCATGCCGGCAATGTAGAGTCCTGCGGCGGCCAGGGCGAAGGCCAGGCCCTGGCCGGCCAGGATCAGGATTGCCGTTGTGTCCGGCCAGCCCAGGCCGGTGTGGGCAGGCATGGCGGCGGTTGTGATGCGGAACGCGGAGGTGAAGATGCTGCCGTTCGGGTCCACGAGCGGGATGAGCGAGTAGAGGGTGATTATTCCAGAGAAGACGGAGGCCGCCGCCGGAGTGGTGAGGAGGCCGGCCAGGGCGGCTGCGCCCGAAGTCCAGAAGACAGAGGCGAGCCCGACCAGGATGACCGGCATGAGGTTTCCGGCAGGGTGGCCGGCCAGGGCGGCCAGGATGGCCAGCCAGGCCATCACAAGGAGCGATGATGAGAACAGAAACTGTGCAAGGAGCACCTGCCAGAACCCGGATGCCCGGCGGATCGGCAGGAGGAGGCATGATCCGAACCAGGCGGAACCCCAGAACACCGAGAAGAATCTTCCCCCCGCGAAGGCCGAGATAAGACAGACGGCGAAGGTGGCGCTCAGAAACGCCGACTGCACACCGCTAAGGCCGGTCGTGCACGTGATCTCGAACGGGTCGAGGAGGGAGACGGTGACGACGATCACTACCGGTATGAGGAAGTAGGGGGACAGGTACGACTGCATCAGCCTGTCCGTGGCTTCGTGGAAGAAGAACCCCCTCATCCCGTCGCTCCGATCGAGACGATGGAGTCGGCCTCGGCGGCCAGTTCCCCGGGGTTCACGGACAGGACCGCGACGGCGCACCCCGCGGTCCTGGCATCCACAAGAATTCCGACGACATCCGGAATCCTGACGAGAGGGACACCCTCGAGAGGCTCGCAGACGGCAAGAACCCTGGGAGAGAGCAGGGCCGGCAGGGCGAGGGTCATAAAGCGCGGAATCCATCCGGGAAGCCGCCCGGAACGGATTCTGGCCTCCTTCTCGAGGCCGCTTCGAGCCAGCCAGTCGTCGAGTTCGCCCCGCACGGCGGTTCGGGACAGCCCGCAGGCGGAAAGCCTGGAAAGGAGCTGCCGGTATGCGGGCCTCGCTGGATCAAGGCTCGGGGCCGCGGACAGGAACAGTGCGCTCGGGGGCGTCTGGAAGGCTCCGGGGATTGCTCCGCAGATCTCGATCGACCCCGCGGACGGCTTCCGGATGCCGGCCATGACCTGGAGGAGATCCTCCCCCTCGGAGCCGGAATATCCGGTGACGACCGTCATCCGGCCCGGGGCGACGCTGAAGCTGACAGGGCCGGAGGCCTTGCCCCATTTCAGATTGCTTGCGCTGATCAAGCTGACGGCCTCCCTCCAGGGCTCACGGATGAACATAAATACCCCATGCGGGTTTTCCATGCCATACTCTTCGCCGTGCCGGCGCTGCTCGCGTCCGGTTGCGGCCCGAGGCCGACCGGGCTGCTCAGCACCGATCTGGACTCCGTTGTAGTCACCGTCTCCCCGGCAGGCCCGGCAAGCATCGAGGGGATTGCAAGGAACGGGCTGGACCCCCTGGAGGTCGCCGCGCGCTCCTCGGAGTCGGGAATCATCAGGCTGGAACTCCGTTGTCAGGCCGGCGACTCCGCCCGGGCGGCGTCCGTCCTGCTCGGCGAAGCGCCCGGCATCCCTTCGGTTGTCATCGTCTCCGACAGGGAGAAGATCGTCGTCGACCTTCCGGGCATCCGCTGGGAACCCCGGTACACCTGGTCGCCGGACGGCCGGTACATCCACCTGGAAGCGAACGTGATCCTGGAGAACTCGACCGATCAGACCTGGCGGGGAGTCACCATGCGCATCCTCGACACGGACGGGCTCAATCTCGCATCGACCACGGGCAGGATCGACCTGCCGCCCGGCGACACGGTCATACCGTGGTGGAACACGAGAGGAACGCCTCTCGCGCCGGTCCTGTCCTATTCATGGCCGACCCCGGCCGGATGGGCCGCGGTGCTCCCGATTCTCGCGCCCGGAGCCGGGCCCTTCATCGACGGCGGACAGCCGAAGGAATGGTTCCTGGTCTCGGGCGACACCCTCTGGGTTCCGCATCCGTCGATCACGGTCACTTCCAGCACGACGCAGGTTCCCCGCGGATACGAGATGGAGACGACCGTAGTATCCGGCTCGGAAACCCGGATGGCGATCCGGGTCGTCTATCCCCGCACGCTCCAGAGCGGAGCCGTGGCCGGATTCGAAGTACCGGATACGATTATCCTGGGTGGAGACGCGGGTTCCTCGCTTACGTTCACTGGAAGGATCACATACCCGGGCAGGGGTTGAACCGTTCTCCTTGACCATCCGCAGATTCTGTCTTAGACTCCAGGGCCATTCCATGATGCGGTACGCCCGTAGCTCAACTGGATAGAGCGACTGGCTACGGACCAGTAGGTTGCGGGTTCAACTCCTGCCGGGCGTACCAGCATTTCATCCGGTCGAACGAGACAGGCTCCGGCCCGTTCAGGTTCCAGCACCAGGTTCCCTCTTCGATGCTTCGGTTCTTCACCATTAAATGGTTCAGCCTACCTGGTCAGCACTACCTTTGCCGCAGCCTGGTTCCCGGCGCCATGCAGTCTCACGAAGTACACCCCGGGAGCCAGCGACGCTCCCCCGGCGCCGCAGCCATCCCAGAAAAGGGCATGGGGGCCGGCCGGCAGGATTCCGAGGTCACGCATCCACACGAGCCTCCCGGAGGTGTCGTAGATTTCCAGGGTCAGCGGGGAAAGCCCGGTGCTCTGGAAGGAGAGATCAGTTCCAGCGACAGCAGGGTTCGGCGCGGCATGAAGAGAAGTCGATGCCTCTCCCGGAGACGGTTCGATCCCCGTGTCCGGCACCCAGCGGGCGACGTAGTTGACGATCGCCATTCCGGCGCAGAGAAAATTCCCTCCCACATAGACAATGCCCGAATCGATTGCTTCCGTAGCAAACACATAATTGTCTACATAGGCTCCCATTGCGTGCCATGCATTGCCATCCCAATGAGCTATGCAGTTGGCCGGGCTGCCCCCGGCATGTGTGAAACAGCCCCCCACATACACATCCGAGCCGCTTACGGCGATGGCATTTACTCGTCCGTTCACGCCGCTTCCGAGAGCGTGCCATGAACTGCCGTCCCACCGGGCGATGCGATTGGCAGGAACTCCCCCTGCCTCGACGAAAACACCCCCTGCATACACATCCGAACCGCTGACGGCGATGGCATATACTCGTCCGCTCATGCCGCCTCCGAGAGCATGCCAGGAACTGCCGTCCCACCGGGCGATGTAATTGACGGTCACTCCTCCGGCCAGGGTAAAAAATCCCCCCACATACACATCCGAGCCGCTCACTGCGATGGCATCGACACTGAGATTTAAACCGCTTCCGAGAGCATGCCAGAAACTACCGTCCCACCGGGCGATGTAATTGGCGGGGATTCCCCCTGCCTCGATGAAAACACCCCCTGCATAGACATCCGAACCGCTGACGGCGACGCTATTGACATATTTGCCTGCACCGCCTCCGAGAGCATGCCATGAACCGCCGTCCCACCGGGCGATGTAATTGACTGTCACTCCACCAGCCCGGGTGAAGTACCCCCCCACATACAAATCCGAGCCGCTCACGGCGATGGTACGGACAGAGCCGTTCACGCCGCCTCCCACTGATGACCACGAATTGCCGTCCCAGCGTGCGATGCAGTTGGCCAGGCTTCCTCCGGCCAGGTTGAACCTTCCTCCCACGTACACATCCGAGCCGCTCACGGCGATGGCATAGACAGAGTTGTTTACACCATTCCCCATCGAGTACCAGGTGCCCGCCTCATTCCGGTCTTCGAAAAAAGGAGTTGGTTCCCGGGAAGGATATGCTTCCTCGACGAACAGCGGTTCGCCTTCGGGACCGTAGGTCATGCGGAATCCGGTCGGATCGAAGCTACCCGAAATCCCTTCCATGATCGCCCCGTCCGGGGTAAGCACAGCGGCAAGAGATGGGTTTGTTCCTGCAGATGTGCAGGGAGCGACCATGCCCAGGAAGACAATAAGGAGTGTTCCCTTCCTCATCTCTTTTCCTCCTGATTTCGCGTCTTCGATTTACCATACAATCCATCCAATATGAATGTCAACTCAACATCCAGCCGGTTTTCATATCCTTCCGGGCTCCAGATCCCCGACTACCCGTCTTTCGCGGTAATCCCCCGGAGCAGAGAGTTCCTGCCTCGTGAGTTGGTCCGTGGTCATCCCGGCATAGAGTTCCATAACAAACGACCGGATTGTGGTAAAGCCGCGCATCCGGCGATGCCACTCTGCCACAAGACAGTGAGCCATCCTGATGATTGTTTGTGCGCTGGTTCGACTGGAGCAAGGGCCGCTGGAATCAACCTTTCGTCCGGTAGAACGAGGTGGAATCCGGTCCTCCACTGGTCAGGACCATTGAGGACATCCGAGAGAGGTGGGGGCAGCTCAACGGTCTTTGCAGATATATCCACAGATGGCGTTTGCCATCACTCTGTTGCCTTCCGGCGTCATGTGGCAGATGTCGGTGAACACCGTTTCATCAACTTCTGCAAGAAGTGTATCCAGTGTGACGATGTTGGGATACAACTCAGCATCAGCCAGGATGTCTTCGTAAACCAATGACGCCATCTTCAGGATCACGGGATTCTCATTCTGCAGAATCGCCTCTTCCTGGGGGGTCAGGGGCTTGATGTCCCTGTACAGATAAGGTTGCAGCACGAAGACGAACCTGAAGCCCATGGATTCGGACAAGGCCGCCACAATCGAGTAATTGGCCTTGTACATGGACGCGGTTTCCGTGGCCAGGGCCTCGAGATCGAAATCCTCCTCACCGAGCGAGGGATCTGCGAGGACCAGCACTTCCGGGCCTTCCTCGGCGAAGTTCCGTTTCGGGATCAATTCCCGTATGACGGCGACAGTCCGAAGCCCTCCGAGGAAGTTCAGAAGAGAGGAAGGTCCGGTGGAGACAGGGGTGGAAGCCCAGCGGGCCTCTATCCCCGATTGGCCGATGACGGTTCCGGCGGCGGCGTTCTCACAGGCGGCGAGCACGTCGTTGAAACCGTCGTACATGATGACCATCGACGGCCTTTCGCCCCTCTGCAGGCTGAGAATGAGCCGAATCAGATCCTGCGTCGATACGTAGCCGTTCTCGGCGTAGTTCCTCACCGAACAGCTTCCCCCGCCCAGCCTCTCGTTGAGGTTTTTCTGCAGCAGGGAGGGTATCGTGAGTGAATCCGGGACCATCCAGCCCCACATGGCGGAGCCGCCGAGGGCGATGATCTGCATTGAGTCCCCCGCGGCGCAGGAGTAGGTCGTATGTCTCAATCCGAGGGAATCCACGTTCATCAGCGGAAGGGAGGTGCCTTCGGATCGCCAGATAAGGTAGGGGGTGAATTCCCTGGAAGGAAAAACCAGGCCGGTCTCCCTTATCTGTTCTCTCTGTCTGAGCGCCCGCAGATCCGCTCCGTCGGGAAAATCGAATGGGAACACTCTGGTTATCATGAGAGACGTGAACTCGAGAAGCATCAACAGCAGAATGGTGAGCTGGTCCCCTTTCGTAGACAGGAGGTGTAGTTAGATTTGGGCGTGGCTTCT